>Ga0207643_10000084_pt1 | contig 61474 bp, 44 predicted proteins | sample KBSMisM62_FD_184313 | JGI IMG/M metagenome (GOLD analysis project Ga0207643, IMG submission 184313) | Miscanthus rhizosphere microbial communities from Kellogg Biological Station, Michigan, USA - KBS Miscanthus M6-2 (SPAdes) (version 2) | ecosystem: Host-associated > Plants > Roots >... | reverse complement strand
GAGCGCCGTCTGCGTGTGCTTGATGGCGTGGTTCGCCAGTGCCTGCACGTCACGCTGGAAGCGCTGAATGGGTACGTGCGTCTGGATCGAAGACGCGCCGCTCGCATAGAAGAGCGTGTCAACCGCCTGGCGCGCCAGCCCCATCGCGTAGGCGATGTGTGCGCGCGACTTGACGCGAGCTTCCATCGACATCGGCCCGCCGGTATGACCGTCCAGCAGCGCCGAAGCCCGGCGCACGTGCGCGTTGGCTGAATCGAGTGTGAGGACCGCCTCCGCGACCTGCAGATGGGTGACCGGCGCCTCGGATTTGTTCGTGTAGTAGGTGTAGGCGATCCCGCGCCCCGGCAAGCGCGCGAGAAATCCATCGAGGGCGCCCTGCGCCGCGCCGAGCGGTGTGCCGCCTGCGTTAACAGTCAGGACCGGCGCGAGGGGGTAGTTGAAATACGGATTCGCGGCGTTGTGCCGCGGCGGCAGGCGCGCTTCGAGCATGTCCGGCAGCGGCATGCACCGATGGCCCGGGACGAACACATTGTCGGCCACGATCGTGTTGCTGCCGGTCGCAGACATCCCGGTGGCATACCAGTCGTCGACGATCGTCAGCTCGCGACTCCGGGCAATCACGCACGTCGGCACCGCATCGGCGCCCGTACCGACGACGGCGTTCAATACCGTCCACCTCGCGCCATGGCAACCGGTGTTGAACCCCCATCGACCGCTGACGACGAGGCCACCGTCTTTCTTCACACCGGTCCCGGTTGGCGAGAACACTCCGCTGATGCGCGGATCGCCGTCTGCGAAAATCTCCTCCTGGGCCTGATCGGGAAACGTCGCGGCCAGCCACGACATAGCGCTGAAGATCGTGGCCACCCATGAGGTGGACGCACACCCGCGGGCCAGCTCCGCGAGCACTTCGGATTGCGTCTGGAAGTCGGCCTCGTGTCCGCCGTACTTCTTCGGCGCGGTCATCAGGAATACGCCCGCCTTACTCAGCGCATCGAAGCTGGCGTCGGACACACGACGCGCCTGCTCGGCCGCCGCTGCCTGCTCCTGGAGCATCGGCATGAGCGAGGCAGCTCGTTCAACCAGCGAAGGGGCACTCATGCCGCGATTCTACTCGGAACCGTCGGCGCGCCTCAGCTCGACGTACCGCTCACCATCGCTGCGGTACACACGAACACGCCATGGATTGCAGCAGACCTCGCAGTCCTGTACGAAGGTTCCGCGGACGTCAGGCTCGATATAGATCTCGACAGCCTCACCGCAGTATGGACAGGTAACGTCAAACGAGTCGTCGTGCCGCATCACGTCTTCTCTGCTGCGTGCAGATCATCGACGTTCATCGTCCGGCTGCCTTCCAGTCGCACGGTGACGTGGCGTGAAGGGAATTCGATCCCGCGGGATTCGAAGGTCAGTTTGATTCGACGCCTGAACTCGCGCCCGATGTTCCACTGCTGGATCGGGACGGTTTTGATGCGCACTCGCACCTGCACGGACGCCTCGCCGAAGGCTTCGATGCCGAGCACCTCGAGTGGTTCGAGGATATTCGGTCCGTGGGCGGGATCGGTCCGCAGCTCCGATGCAATCGACCGCAGCACGTCGATGACGGTGTCCACGTTTTCCTCGTACGGAATGCCGATGTCGAGCACCGCGAAGGAGAAGTCCTTCGTCATGTTGGAGAGCTCAGTGATCACGCCGTTCGGAAAGATGTGGACGGTCCCGTCGCCACCGCGCAGCGCGATCGTCCGCAGCCGGATGGCTTCGACCAGACCGGACTTGCCGTTGATCGAAACCACGTCACCGAGACGAACCTGGTCCTCCAGGATCAGGAAGAAGCCGGCAATGACGTCGCGAACAAGGTTCTGTGCGCCGAAACCGACCGCGAGGCCGGCGATACCCGCGCCCGTGAGGATGGGGCGAATGTCTACGTTGAACAGCGAAAGTGCCATCAGACTCGCGACGCCGATGACGATCAGCGTGGCCACCACGCGAAGCAGTTGACCGAGGGTATCGACGCGCTTCTTGCGCTCGAGCAGATCGATCTGGCTCGCGTCGCGCGAGACGAGGAAGATCTTCAGGCTGTCGATCAGGAAGTGGACGCAGCGCGTGACCAGGTATGCGCTGGTGCCGATGACGACGAGACGCACACCGGGGCCGACCAGCCACGCCAGCAGATCTTCGGCGGAGACTCTCGGGAGGCCGCGGACGCCGATGCCTCGCAACATGACCAGGCCCGCGACGAGGAGCACGACGAACCAGAGCGTCGAACGAACGAAGCGCGTCAGCCGCTTGGCGAAGAGCGCCCCTTCATCGAGGACACCTTCACGCTCAAGGCGCGCGGCAAAGCGATCGACGGCGCGCGTTGCGAGCCGCAGCAGCGTCCAGACGACGGCTCCCGCGAGCAGCGCCCCGGTGATAGCGGGCAGCATGGTGGCATAGGTGGTGGCATCGGACATGCGCGTTGGCAGGCTCCGACACCAGTCTAAGACGCGGCGAGGCGCAACTGTACTTCGACAGTCGCGACCGTAATCGCCACGGGGCAATTGCCGCGGCGACCGCCGCCTAGTCCCAGCCCTGAGACGAGTCGAAACGAGCGCGTTCCCTCAGCCAGTCCTCACTCATCACCATCGTGGTTGGCCGTTGCCACCAGCGTAGAAGGACGGCAGTTGCGCTCGAAATAAGCCCCAGTACGGCCATCGCCATAAACGAGGGAACCGGAGCGTGGAGTTTCTCAACGCGGACGGACATATTGCACGTTTCTTCAATCAATGTGCCAGATCTCGACGGCGGAAGTTCTGGCGACGGCGGGCCTGAAAACCCGCGGCTACGAAGGGAGCGCCGGCGTCTGACGACGGCGCGGCGAAAGACTCGCCGCTACGAAATACACGTCGGTACGATCTTACCCTGCCGAAATACTAGAGGTGGGATATCTCATCCGCGCTCGAGCCCCGTTGCTCTGGGAACTGGTGCTCGAGGATGCGCTTGGCAATGCCGCCACCGCCGATGCCGAACGCGATTGCGACCGCCAGGCTCAGGGCGCCGAATGCGATCGCAAAGGCCGTCAGCACGACCGTGCGCGCGACAGCAATCTGTTCGAGAGCCATGGCCCCGGTGAGGATGAGAATCAGCCATCGTACTCCGCCGCTCAGCAGTCGCGGAGACGGGACGCGCGCGTTGACGGCGGCCAGGAGCGTCGCGCGCCAGGCGAAGTTGGCGACGACGAAACCGACGACCAGGATCGCCACCGCAAGCATGAGCCTCGGAACGAACGCCCAGAAGCTGACCAGTAATCCTTCGAGCGAGGTGAACCCCAGGACGTCGATTCCCGAGAGTAAGAAGCCCAGCCATACCAGCCAGAAGATGATTGCGCCTAATAAGGCATCTGCTGGCGGGAGGTCAGCTGTCCTCAGCAGTGGCGCCACGCCGAAACGCTCGGCGGCGACGTTGATGCGCACCCAGCCGGCCAGCACTCGGACAAGCGTCCGCATGAGCATCGCGATGAGCCATCCCACGATGATGATGGCCAGCGTCGTGAACACCCGCGGCAGGAACACCGCGAGCGATTCGAGGAAGTTCGTTCCGGCCTGGCTGACGGCGTTTGCGATCATCTGAGCCATGACTCACCTCGCGCTGTTCCAGCGCTGAATCAGATCGGGCTTCGCCCGTTCGAAGTGGAGGCACAACGACTCGAGCGCTTCCTCCACATCCTTCTCGTGCGCGGACGAGAACTGCCGGAGAAACGATCCTGTCCGGCCGAGGTATAACGGCGCCAACGCCTGCACGATGTGCTCGCGGCGCATCACGCCTCGTTGATACGCCAGCAGGAATTCGTAGACGGTCGAGACCCACAGTTCATCGGAGTATCGAAGATGGCTGCCCTGCGTCTCCGCCACTCGCAAAAGGCTCGCGAGTGTCTCTTCACTGAGGATGGACTCGAGCACCGACCGCAGGTTCTGAACGTCTCTCGCAAACGCCTCAGTCAGACGGCTGCCGTCGGTCGCGGGAGCCTCGACGGTCGACGTCGGAAGCGGGCCGGCCAGCGGCAAGGCGTCCGCTCCGTTGCGGAACAGCCAGTACGCGGAATGTCGTTCGAGGCACGTGAAGGCGGACGACACCACCTGCTCGAACAGTTCCCCGAATGGGGTGCGTGACGATGTCGCCGGGTGTGGACTGATGCCGGTCTGGCAGGAGCGAAACCCTCCCGCCAGCGCTTCTCCCGTGACCCACAAATCGATGCCGACGCGCCCGAGTTCGCTTTCCCAGACGTCCTGCTCCAGGCAGTGCGTGATGAAGCGGCTCGAGCACGCGAATTCCGGCGCGACCGGTTCTCGCACTCGCCAGCCGTAGGCAGCACGCATCAGCGGCCGGATCAGTTGCGTGACGAGCGGACCTTCCAGAGGATGGCGTCGATACACGGGCGCCACGTAGTCGTACTGCTGATCTCGCACGGGGCGAATGAGCGAAGCGACGCCTTCCGCCGTAATGCCCGTGACATCGGCATTGAGCACGGCCACGGCGCGTGCCTGCGTCAGGTCGGCGGCCGTCATGATTTGCCGCAGCGCGTTTCCCTTTCCGGGGACACCGTGGTACGGCGTGCTGATGCGGTGAATCGTGCGCAACGAGTGCGAGACGGTCACGGTCTCTGTGTCGTCGGCTGACGCGTTTCTTACGAGGTTCGGCGTGCCATCCTCGGATCCACCGTCGGAGTTGATCAGCACCGTGCGGTCGCGCGGGAAGTAGCGGGAGAACGCCTGGTGAACGGCTTTCACCACTGGGCGAATGGTGCCGGCGTTGTTCAGTGTGGGCACGCCGACGAGGACGTCGACGTGGCCGACTGCCATCAGGTGATGCAGTAGTTCATCCGAAAGCACACTGTCTTGCGCCACAAGCAACCTAGAAGCGTCTGAGATTGAACCAGAAGAACGCGTATGGGAGCATCCGGTCCGGGAAATGCGCGTCGAGCCGTGCCCGCAAGAACTTGATCACGACCACAGCGGCTGAAGCCCAGAATCGCGCCGTGGGAGCGGCGAGCTCACGCGGCACCACCATTAACCACCTGCTCGGCGAGCCTGAACACGACGACGGAGCGCGCAGCCAGATCGTAGTGAGATGCGTCGTAGGCGAGTCGCCGGGCCCAACGCGCATCAGATGTATCGAGGAGCCGTTCCCATCGCTGCGCCCGAGTCCGGGGCGGGAACGCAAAACGGACGGTCTCCTCGTTGGCGCTGAACAGAAGAAAGAGCGTGTCGCCGACGGTGGGATTGCCCCGCGAATCGGTTTCGTCGATTTGTGAGCCATCGAGCCGCACGCCCAGCGTACGCACGTCGCTGGCCCACATCTCCGGCGACATCTCGCTGCCATCGGGCGCGAACCAGGTGATGTCCTTGATCGCGCCTTCGCGAACGCTCTTCCCCTGAAAGAAGCGGCGGCGCTTCAAGACCGGTTGACTGCGGCGCATCTCGATGACGTATTTCGTAAAGCGGAGCAGATCCTCCTGCTCGGCCGACCGCTGCCAGTCGAGCCAGCTGATCTCGTTGTCCTGGCAGTAGGCGTTGTTGTTACCGCGTTGAGTGCGGCCCACCTCGTCGCCGGCGTACAACATCGGAACGCCGAGGGAAAGAAAGACAGTCGCGAGAAAGTTCCGCTTCTGACGCTCGCGGACGGCGCGGATCTTCGGGTCCGACGTCGGGCCCTCGACGCCGTAGTTGAAGCTGTAGTTGTTGTTCTCGCCGTCGCGATTGCCTTCGAGGTTTGCTTCGTTGTGCTTCTGGTTGTAGCTGACCAGATCGTGCAGTGTGAACCCGTCGTGACAGGTCACGAAGTTCACGCTGGCGTGCGGACGTCGTCCACTGTGATCGTAGAGATCGCTGCTGCCCGCGATGCGCGTCGCGAGCTCAGAGATGAAGCCCCGATCGGCGCGCCAGAACCGCCGGATCGAATCGCGATAGCGGCCATTCCACTCTGCCCACCCGACCGGAAAATTACCGACCTGATACCCGCCTTCGCCAAGATCCCACGGCTCGGCAATGAGCTTCGCCTGCGAGATGACGGGATCCTGGTGGATGATGTCGAAGAACGCGCCCAGACGATCCACGGCGTGTAATTCCCGCGCAAGGGCACTTGCCAGATCGAAGCGGAATCCATCGACGTGCATCTCGAGGATCCAGTAGCGCAGGCTGTCCATGATGAGCTGGAGCACGCGCGGGTGTCGCATGTTCAGCGTGTTCCCGCAGCCCGTATAGTCCTGGTAAAACCGCGGGTTCTTGGGATCCAGCCGGTAATATGCGACGTTGTCGACACCACGGAGCGACAGCGTCGGACCGAGGTGATCGCCCTCGGCCGTATGATTGTAGACGACGTCCAGAATCACCTCGATTCCGGCCGCGTGCAGATTGCGGACCATCGTCTTGAATTCACGGACGCTGCCCGACGAGCTCTTGCTCATGGCGTACCGGATGTCGGGAGCCAGGAAGGCACTGGTGTTATAGCCCCAATAATTGCTCAGGTGACGCTGAATGAGGTGACGGTCGTAGGCATGGTGGTGCACAGGCATGAGCTCGACCGCTGTCACCCCTAGATCGTGCAGGTGGCGGATTGCTTCATCAGATCCCAGGCCAGCGTAGGTGCCGCGCATCGCCTCGGGCAGCCTCGGATGCCGTCGCGTGAAGCCTTTGACGTGCAGCTCGTAGATGACTGTTTCATGCCACGGCGTGCGCGGACGGCGATCCTCTCCCCACGTGAAGGCCGGGTCGATCACGGCGGCGAGCATCGCAAACGGGGCATTGTCACGCGTGTCGAACGCGAGATCCTCCTTCTGATCGCCGACACGATACCCGTGCACTTCGTTGCTCCAGCGAATATTCCGGCCAATCGCCTTTGCGTACGGTTCCAGCACCACTTTGTTGGGGTTGAATCGATGTCCACGTTCGGGATCGTAGGCGCCGTGAATCCGGTACCCGTACAACTGCCCGGGAAGGATGCCCGGGATGTAGCCATGCCAGATGAGGTCGGTCTGCTCCGGAAGGGTGACGCGCGTCGACTCTCGCGCGCTGTCTGGAGAATCGAAGAGGCACAACTCCACTTTGTGCGCGTGCTCGGAGAAGATCGCGAAGTTGACGCCGGAACCGTCCCACGTTGCTCCCAGAGGGTAAGGGGATCCAGGCCGGACTTTCATGCCGGCCTCAGGCGCGCGCACGTACTCGCGACAAGGTTGTGCCGTGAAATCTGAGCAGTCGACATCAGGCTGAGGTCCAGGGGAACGACGATCCTAACACCGCGCCGGAGGACGGCCCTGACACAGTCCGACTGTCTTCACACTTCTTATTCTGCCTGGCCCCACGTGCGGTGGCGTCAGAATCAGTCTTGAATTGAAGGCCGTGCGGATGCGGCCGCGCGACGATGCGCGCCAGTCGTACGGGGGAGCGAACCGCGGCGACGGCGCCTCGGGACACGCGCGTGGCGGGCTTTCAGGTACTGCCCCATCTCCGACGCGGGGAGCGGTGGAGTGAGCAGGTGCCCCTGATAGAGATCGCATCCGTAGCGTTCGAGGAACGCCCGCTGCACCTCGTTCTCGACGCCTTCGGCCACGACCGTGAGATCGAGCGAGTGCGCCATCATCACGATCGCGCGCACGAGCGCTCCCGGTTTCGCCCCGGTACCGATGTCTTCGACGAACGCCTTGTCGATCTTGAGAACGTCCACCGGCAGCCGCTGCAGCCGCCCGAGCGACGAGTACCCGGTGCCGAAGTCGTCCACCGACACGCGCACGCCTTCTTCACGCAGATCCGAGAGCAGTTGAGTCGCGACGGCGTCTGAAAACATCAGGCCACTTTCGGTCAGCTCCAGCTCGATCGCTGACATCGGCAGGCCGGTGTCGCGAGCGTGCGCGCGCAACATCGTCGGCAGCACGCCATCGCGGACCTCGACGCCGGAGATGTTGATTGCCAGGCGCAGGCCACCTCCCAGCCGCGACTGCTGCCACATCCGGAACTGCTTCATCGCGGTGCCGCAGACGAAGTCCGTGATCTCCGAAATGAGTCCGGCGTCCTCCGCGAGCTGGATGAGTTCCTCGGTGGGAACGGAACCGCGATGGGGAGCGCTCCAGCGGACGAGCGCTTCCAGCGCGCGTAGCGTGCCGGTTCGCAAGTCGGCTTGAGGCTGATAGAACACCTCGAGCTCGCCAAGATCGATCGCGCGACGAACCGTGCTGAACACCAACGGGGCCGTCGACGCCGAGCGCGCCATATCGTCCGTATACCGGCGCACGGCGTTGCGCGTCCTCTTCGCCTCCGACAGCGCATCGTCTGCCATGCGCAGCAGCACGTCCTGCCTGTCGCTGTGCTCGGGGAACGTGACCGTGCCGATGCTGCACGAGATGTGGACGTCGTGGCCGTCGAGCGTGAGTGGCTGACGAACGGTGTCGAGTAGTTTCTGCGCGACGAGCTCGGCGTGTTCGATCGAAGCGAGCTCCGTCAACACCACGGCGAACTCATCGCCGCTGAGCCGCGCGATGGTGTCCTGCGCGCGGATGATCGCTCTGAAGCGCTCGGCGATCTGTTGCAAGAGCAGATCGCCAATGGTATGGCCCAGGCTGTCGTTCACGACCTTGAAGCGATCGAGGTCGATATAGAAGACGGCGAGTCGCCGACGGTTGCGTGCGGCGCTGGCAATGGCTTGCCCGAGGCGATCGAGAAACAACTGCCGATTGGGAAGCCCAGTCAACGTGTCGTGATAGGCGAGATGCGCGAGGGCCGCCTGCCGGCGTTCGGTGATCCAGCGCATCAGGCTGAAACCGGTGCCGATGCCGAGATACTTGCCGCGCCGCGTCACGATGAAGCCGTCGAAGATGTATTTCGTGCTGTCGTCGCTCAGGATCTCACTCAACTGCTCGAGCGGGGCATGCTCATCGAGAATGAGCGGCGACCGGTCCATGATCATCGCGACCGGTCGATTTTTGTGGATCTCATCGCCGAACTGCTGCCAGAGCGTCTCGCGAAAACGAAAGCGGTTGATGAGGCCAATCGGGGTACCGTGCTCATCGACGACAGCCACGGCATAGAGAGTAGCGTCGGCGAAGAAGGCCTCGTGCGCGCTCATCGCTGATGCGCCCGGACGAAGCGATGGCGTGGGACGGACGAGGCCAGCCAGCGTTTCGTCGGCAGGCGGAGCGGTGCGCGGGCTCTTGTCGATATGCAGCGGAACCCTCGCAGCACGCTGGGACATACGACAGTGATATCGACTGGATGTAGGAAATACAGGAGGGCAAAACCGTGCACCACTAAGGGAATTCTCTTGTGAAGGAGCAGGCACTTTCGTGCCGTTACGCTCAACCGGACGTCATTTCCATGGAGGATTCATTGGTCGTCGCCTTCTCCTTTCGGGGTCATCACCGAGCAGCGCCGTCAGCTTTGTACTGAGCGCAGGGCCGAGGTGATCGATGCGCGCAATGGTGGTGGCATTGCCGTAGAACAGCGAGACGTCATGACCGATGCCGATCGCCGCCAGTTGCACAGGCGAGTTCGTCTCGATGTCGGTCACCACCTTCTGGAGGTGACCCTCGAGATATTCGTGACCATTGGCCGCTAACGTGGCTTCGTCCATCGGCGTTCCATCAGACACGACGACCAGTATGCGCCTCCGTTCGGAACGAGCCAGGAGTCGCTGATGTGCCCAGGTCAGCGCCTCACCGTCGATGTTCTCCTTCAGCATCTCATCGTGCAGGAACAGCCCCAAGGCGACACGCGCGCGACGCCATGGCGTGTCAGCGCTCTTGATCACGATGTGTTGAAGCGCGTTGAGCCGGCCGGGGTTTGCCGGGTAGCCGTTCGCCGCCCACTCGCGTGCGGGTTGACCACCATCCCACTCCCGAGTGGTGAAACCGAGCACTTCGCAGTGCACGCCGCAGCGTTCGAGGACGCGCGCGAAAATTTCGACCGTCAACGCGGCCATGAGCATGGGCCTGCCGCGCATCGATCCCGAGTGATCGATGAGCAGTGTCACCACTGTGCTCGGAAAGGGCGATTCGCTCTCCTCTTTGAAAGGCCGCGCGGTGCCGCCGCTGGCCACGAGCGCCGCGAGTCTCGAGCCGTCGATCACGCCTTCGTCGAGATCGAAGCGCCAGTGCCGGGTTTGACGCGCCATCAGGATGCGCAAGAGCCGCTTGGCCAGACGCGCGACCACCGGGCGGATCGATCCGAGCTCGGCTTCGAGCTTCAGGTGCAGTTCCGCGAGCTCTGCGCGACCAGCGAGTGCGGCCGCGTTGACAATGCGATCGTGCGTGGTGGTGTAAGGGTGATAGCCATCACCTGGGCCGCCACTTCGCGTAATCGCACCAGAGCCTGCCGACTCCTCGGAGTCGCCGGAGGTCTCCTGGTGTTTTTTCAGCGGCGCTGACGTCGCACCGGGATCGCCACGCCGCGGCAGACTGCGCGCGATATGTTTCTTGCGCAGCTCGAACGGCAGGCTAGTCCCGGAACCGCGATCCGCACGCGGCATGCGGGAGACGGCAGCTCGGATCCAGAGGGCAGCCGCTTCCGCGAAGCGCGCCTGATCGTTCCTGAGCGTCGAGAGATCGGTCAGCTGTTCGAGGAGCGTCGTGGGGAGCGCCCGGCGAAGTCGCTCGATCAGCTCTTTCTTCTCTCTCGGCGCCGGAAGCTGGCTGAGGGCCTCGAAGGCCAGCCAGCGAGGACCGTCCGGGTCTGTTCCGGGATGCGAGAGAAGATTCCTCGCAATCCCCTGCAGCCACAACGCCCCGATCGCATCGAGGCGAGCGTGCTCCAAGCCATCAAAGAGCTCGGCCTCGAGCGGTGAGTCAGGTCTGTGACGAACGTGGATGGCGCCGTCGTGATACCGCGCCCGCAGCGCCAGCCGATCGCCAAAGGCCCGGAGTCCAGACAACGTTGCCGCGCCGGCCAGCGCGATCGCCGCATCGGCATACTCCAGGCCGGCTAATGCGCGCGTGCAGGCGCCCACGGCTTCGATGGTGCGATCCGGAAACGGATTGCTCATCAGAGCCTATGTCAGGGTTTCCCTGGCGTGCGGCGATCGTCAGGAAGATCCTGACCGATGCATCGCTGATAGTACTCAGCCACGAGCGCACGCTCGTCTTCATCGCATCGATTGAGAAACGTGAGCTTGAACGCCAGCGCAGGGTCGTGGAACAGCGTCGTGTTCTGCGCCCATGTGACGACGGTGCGTGGTGACATCAGGGTTGACAGATCGCCGTCCGCGAACCCCCGCCGAGTGAGATTGGCCAATGCCACCATGGCGCTGACATGGGCCCGTCCATCTGCGTTGCGATACTCCGGGCAGCGCGCGAGTACGACCTCGACTTCGCGGTCGTGCTCCAGGTAGTTCAACGTGACGACGATGTTCCAGCGATCCATCTGTCCCTGATTGAGCGGTTGCGTGCCGTGATACAGGCCGCTGGCATCGCCCAACCCTACGGTGTTCGCCGTCGCAAACAATCGGAACGAGGCATGCGGCTCGAGGACGCGACTTTGATCGAGCAGCGTCAGCCGACCTTCGACTTCGAGCACGCGTTGAATCACGAACATCACGTCGGCTCGCCCGGCGTCGTACTCGTCGAACACGAGCGCGCACGGCCGTTGCAACGCCCACGTCAGGATTCCCGGTTGGAACTCCGTCACCTGCTTGCCGTCCCGCACCACGATGGCGTCCTTGCCGATGAGGTCCATACGACTGACATGACCATCGAGATTGACGCGGACACATGGCCAGTTGAGACGAGATGCGACCTGCTCCACATGGCTCGACTTACCGGTGCCATGCCGGCCCTGTACCATGACGCGGCGGTTATGCACGAAGCCTGCGAGCAGGGCCAGGGTGGTGTCGCGATCGAACACGTAGTCCGGATCGAGCGGCGGTACGTGCTCCTCCGGCGACGAGAACGCCGGCACCTGGAGGTCCGTGTCGATCTTGAATAGCTCCCGGGCCGAGACGACGACATCAGGTCGACCGGGGGCTTCGGTGTGGCTGGCCGGTTGATACGCGGGACTCGTGCTCATGCAGTTATCAATTATCCCAGATTGAACGCAGCACCTTTCTTTGCCATGATCTCCACCTTCGCTCATGCTTCCGAAGGGTTGGCGTGAGCTATGGATGGCAGGCCGCCTTCATACAGGGAGGATTCAAATGGTCAGGAAGTGGCTCGTGGCCGTGGCTGTTGCCGGCCTGGCCGTGTCGACAGCGAGTGCCCAGGATGCGAAGGCCGTGATTGCGAACGCCTCGAAGGCGATGGGCGTCGACGGCTTGAATTCGATCTACTTCTACGGCACGGCGCAGAACGGCAACCTTGGCCAGAACAACAACTCGAATCAGCCGTGGCCGATGGCGGCGATGAACGACTATGTGCGGGCGATCGACTTCACCAAGCCGACCTCTCGTGCAACCTGGGCGACCTACGCCGTGCCGGTCACGGGAGGTCGGGCCACGCTCGTGCAGGGAACACCACAGACCCAGCAGCTCATTACTCCCGACACGACGGCGTGGGGGCAGCAGTTGGAGATCTGGGTAACACCGTGGGGTTTCCTGAAGGGAGCGGCCGCGAACAACGCCACTGCGAAAGCGCAGTCGGTTGGTGGAAGGCGATACCAGGTTGTGACCTGGAATTCGCCCGTAAAGTCACCGGGTGGTCAGTCGTACCGGCTCGTGGGCTACATCAACAACCAGAACCTGGTGGAGCGCGTGCAGACGTGGGTCGAGAATCCGATCTTCGGCGACATGCTCGTCGAGGCGGAGTACTCGCAGTATCGCGACAACAACGGCCTCAAGTTTCCCGCGCAGATGGTACAGAAGCGCGGCGGCTGGCCTGTGTTCGAGGCGTACGTGCTCGGCGCGCACGCCAACCCTTCAAATCTTCAGGCGCTGCTGACGCCGACGCCGCCACCGGCCGGCCGTGGTAGTGGGCCAGGCGGACCGGGTGGCCCTGGCGCGGCGCCGGCGGGACCCACATCGGAGAAGCTCGCTGACGGTGTCTTCCGGCTGAACGGCGCGTACAACGCGCTGGCAATCGAGTTCGCCGATCACATCGTCCTCTTCGAGCCCGGACCGCAGAACGAAGCGCGGGCGCAGGCGATCATCGCCGAGGCGAAGAAGGTCATCCCGAACAAGCCGATCCGGTACGGCGTGATCTCGCATCATCACTTCGATCACACGAGCGGCCTGCCGGCCGTGGTAGCCGAGGGCATTACGATCGTGACGCCCGAAGTGAACAAGGCGTTCCTGACGAACGCGCTCTCAGCGCCGCGGACGCTGGCTCCGGACTCTTTGTCGAAATCAGGCAGGAAGCCGGTCATCGAAGGGTTCACCGGCGATAAACGCGTCTTCCAGGACGCGACGCGGACGCTCGAAGTGCACGTCATCAAGGGACTGCCGCACGCCGACGGCCTCGTCGTCGGTTACCTGCCGAAGGAAAAGATCCTGGTCTATGCCGACATGTTCAACTTGCCGCCGGCCGATGCGCCAGTGCCCAATCCGCCGGTCACGGGAACGATCGTATTCGCCGACAACATCGATCGGCTCAAGCTCGATGTCGATCGGGTCATGTCGATCCACAGCCTGGTTCCGGATCGGTTGACCTCGGTCGCCGACATCAAGGCTTCGCTCGGTCGAAAGTAGCGCCGCCGTTAACCACGAAGGTCGCGAAGAACACGAAGATCGCTAAGCCAATTTGGTTTTGTTCTTTGTGATCTTCGTGGCCTTCGTGGTTGTCTCATTTGCCCGGCGCAAACGACGCAACGTATCCAGATTCCTCTTGTCATAAGGATCGACGGCGAGCGTCCCCGCACGCTCGGAGGTCCTGGCTTTCTCGGTCTCAATCAGGATCGCGAGATCCGCGAAACGCGGGTCGTTGAGGAGTCGTCGAAACGGCTCACGGCCGACGAACCCCTTGCCGATGTGTTCGTGTCGATCGACTCGGCTGCCGCAGGGCTTTTTCGAATCGTTGCCATGAAAGACCTCGAGCCGATCGAGTCCGATCAATCGTTCGAATGACGCGAACGTCTCGTCATACCCGGACGGATCGTTGATGTTGTAGCCCGACGCAAGCAGATGACACGTGTCGAGGCACACACCGACGCGCGGCGAGCCATTGAGATGGGCCAGTATCGTCGCCAGGTGCTCGAATCGATGCCCCACGGTACGACCCTGGCCGGCGGTATGCTCGAGCAGGACTCTGACGTTCTGATGCGGCCGCGCCTTGAAGGCGCTCGCAATCGCCTCGGCAATCAGCCGCAGCGCGTCGTCTTCGCTGCCCGACGTACACGTTCCGGGGTGAATGACGACACCGCGAAGGCCCAGTGACTCTGCCCGATCCAGTTCATCGACGAAAGCAGCGACCGACTGTTGACGGAGTTGTGGCTGTAACGTGGCCAGGTTGATCAGGTAACTGGCGTGCGACACGACGGGTGTCAATCCAGTTTCGTCGACGCGTTGCCGGAACCGGACAATTTCGTCGCGGTCGAGAGGTTTGCCGACCCACTGATTCGCGTTTTTGCAAAAGATCTGGAGCGCTTCGCAGCCATGGGCGACGGCGCGCTCGATCGCTTTCGATACTCCTCCCGCGACTGACATGTGCGCGCCGATCCGCATCGTTCCCATGGTAGCCGGGCCGAGCGGGTTGTGAGAGACTGGCACCTTCCCATGCTGGGTCTTCCATCGCGTGAGGCGCTGACCGCCTTCATGCAGGCGGTCCACGAAGTGGCCCCTCTTCACAGCGTCGGATTCGTACGCAGTCTCGACGACGCGCGCGTGTCGATGCTCATCGCGCACCCCAACGGTGTGAGCGAGCACGGCCTGCCGAGATCGGACGTGCCGACGATATTGCGCCCGATCCTCGAGGAGGCGCGTCAGGAGGAGACGCGATGGATCGGGGCGAACCCGGACGGCGTTGTCGAGTGGCTGCTTGCGCTGGGAAGCGTCAGACGAGTGGCGTCGTTCAACATTCCCAATCGCGAACCGGTCATGCGCGCGTGGACTGGGTTCACATCACCGGACCCGTTGACCTACGAGCAAATGCGCGCCATCGAGGCTGTCGTACAGAAGCGGATCCGTCTGTTGTGGCCGCCTGTATCGCCGGAGGACGCGAACGAGCAATTACGCCGGTTGGAAGAAACGGCACACCTGCTGCCTCCCTTGCTGCACGTTCTCGATGTCCGCGAAATCTTCGATCGACTCTCGGTGATCGCGCGGCGGGCACTGCCGCACGACCTGTTGATCCTGCGCGTCTTCAATGACGACTTGACGAGTCTCACGACCTATGCCAGCTCGGGAGGTGGGGCTACCGTCGGCGTCGCCATGCCGCAGCACTATCCCATAGCCCTCACGCGGTCGTGGCAATTCGACATCGTCGATGACCTGTCGGTACATCCGATCGAACGGCAGCAGGCGGCAGTGGCAAAGGGGGCGCGATCGGCGCTTCGCATCCCGATTTGGTTCGGTGACCGGGTGATTGGTGGCGCGGGGTTCCTGTCATTCGAACCTGCAAAGTACAAGACGACCGACGTCGCCATCGGCAGGCGGTTGGCCGACTACGTCGCGGTCGGACTCTCGCACCACAAGCTCGCTGAAGAAGGGCGCCAGGCCGCCGCGCTGCGCGAGCGGGCCGCAAACCTCGACATGCTGGACGGGCTGCTGAAGACTCTGATCGGCGTGCTCGACATCCGCCAAGTATTCGATCGCGTATCCGAGATCGCGCAAAAAGTCCTTCCGCACGACGCGCTCTCGATTGCAGAGGTGCTTCCGGACGGGCAGCGGATCAGGATCCACGCCAGTCACGGCCTGGGTGAGTTACCGAATCCGTACGATGTGCGCATCCCGGATCAGACGATGGTCACCGATCACTGGGACTATCGGCTGCTCGAAGATCTGCAGGCGCTTCCCGCGTACGTGGAGACCGCCAGCGCTCGCGCGGGCATGCGATGCGCGCTGTATGTCTCGATCCGGCTGGAAGGAAAACTGTTTGGCGGACTCAATTTCTACAGCAAAGCGCCCGGCCATTACGTCCACGACGACGTGCTCGTGGCCAGGCGAATCACCGACCACGTGGCGCTCGCGCTGTCGCATCGCCGGCTTGCCGAGCAGGCGCGACACAACGAGGAGCTGCGCGCGCGAGCCGAGCGCAACGACTTGCTCGATGAACTGCTGGCCACGCTGACCGGCTCAGGGGAGCTGGCGGAAGTGTTCGATCGCATCTCCGTGATCGCGCGAAAGGTGCTGCCGCACGACGCGCTGTTCCTCCCGGTGTTTCTGCCGGACGGCATACATGCGCGCCGATACGTCAGTGCCGGCGTCGATCCAAAGTTGATTCCGGAGGTGATCGAAATCCCCGAGCCTCTTCGAGGATCCGATTGGGAATACCACATCGGGGATGACATCTCCATCAATCCAACCGATGGCGCGCGGATACTGCTCAAGCTTGGGTGCCGCTCGGCGCTGAGGGTTCCAGTCCGTCTCGAAGGACGCACGGTGGCTGCGCTCGCGTTCATGTCCTCGACGCTCGCGAACTTTACGTACGACCACGTCCCGATCGGCCGCCGCATCGCAGACCGGGTTGCGCTCTGTCTTTCGCGCGAACGGGGGGTGGAAGCCTCACGTCGTGCTGATGCGGCCACCGAGCGCGCGAGCAAGCTCGAGGCTCGCGTCCGCGTGCTCACCGATGAACTCGATGCGCGAACGGGATATCGTCGCGTGGTTGGCGAGTCGACGGAGTGGCACCAGGTGCTGACGCAGGCCACTCAGGTGGCCGCGACCGAGACAACAGTGCTCCTGCTGGGCGAATCGGGGACCGGCAAAGAAGTCGTCGCCCGCTTCCTGCACCGCGCATCGTCGCGCAACAACGGTCCCTTCATCGCGCTCAACTGTGCCGCGCTTCCGGAGCAGTTGCTCGAGGCCGAGTTGTTCGGTTACGAACGCGGCGCGTACACAGGCGCAACGCAAAGCAAGCCAGGGCAGCTCGAACAAGCTGCGGGAGGCACGCTCTTCCTCGATGAAGTAGGGGAGATGAGCCCGTCGGCGCAGGCCAAGTTCCTGCGCGTGCTGCAGGAGCGCGAGTTCCAGCGGCTGGGCGGCACGCGCGTGCTGCGCACCGACGCGCGCATCGTCGCGGCGACCAATCGCGATCTGCACAAGGCGATCGCGACGGGCCAATTCCGCGAAGATCTCTATTACCGGTTGAATGTCTTTGCGATCCGGCTGCCCGCTTTACGCAACCGGCGCGATGACATCCTTCCGCTGAGTGAAGCGTTTCTCAAAGAGATCGGCCGCGGGCTGGGGCGGCCACCCGGCGGCATCTCGCGCGAGGCGCGGCAGCAGCTGATCGAGTATCACTGGCCCGGGAACGTCCGCGAACTGCGCAATATTCTCGAACGCGCCGCGATTCTGTGCGATGGCGGCCTCATCACGTCCGAGCACCTCGCGATCACGGCACCCATTCCCGCTGCCGCCACCGTGCAGTTCAAGGAGGTTGTCGCGACGGCTGCGGTTGCAGGCGGCGGCGCCGGGCCGACGATGCCGTCGCCGGCGGGCGATCTGCAATCGATGGAGCGCGCGATGATCGAGCAGGCGCTCCAGAGCCACCGGTTCAACAAGTCAAAGGCCGCGAAAGCGCTCGGCCTGACGCGTCATCAGCTCTATATCCGCATGCGTAAGTATGGGTTTGAGTGACAAGGATCACACGCACGATGGGCAGGTGCCTGGCTTAAGGGCGTCATGAAGCGGATAGCTGTTTACGCACTTGTGGCCCTGACCCAGGCGGCATCCGCGTCACAACCCGACTCACAAACGCAGGAGTCAAGGGGACAGCAGCCTCCCAGCGATTTGCCCCATGACGTGAGTGTTCCCATGCGCAGTGGCAAGCAGATCACCCTGGCCGACTTGGCCACGCATCGATCCGCTCTCCCTCGTATGCCAGCGAATTTCATTGCTGCAGATCCGATGAATCCCTATGTGGACTATCCGGTCCAGCGGCTCTATCAGTTCCTTTCGAGTTATCAGCTGCAACACGATGTTGATTCCGCCTTCGAGTACTCGAATCTTGGCGCCGGACTGCTGGGACACGCGCTGGCGAGGCGAGCGGGAACGAACTACGAGACGTTGCTCCGTCGACGGGTGCTCGAGCCACTCAAAATGTCCAGTACCGGCATCGTGCTCGGCCCGGCTCTGAAGTCTCGACAGTCGCAACCACATTCATCTGTATTTCTACTCGCGTCGACGCCACCATGGGATTTCACGGACCCCTTTGCGGGCGCAGGCGCCATTCGATCCAGCGCGGGCGACATGCTGACGTTCCTGGCAGCGACAATCGGTTACACAAGAACGCCATTGTCCGCCGCCATGGCTCGGATGGTCGCGGTTCGTCGAGAGGCCACCAGTACGTTCAAAATGGGGCTCGGCTGGCGCGTCGAACAACTGGACGGGACAGAAGTCGTCTGGACGGGTGGCGCGACTTACGGTTCGCGCGCCTTTGCCGCCTACGATCCGAAGTCGCGCGTCGGAGTCGTGGTGCTCTCAAACTACAACAGTGGCTCGGGAATCGATGACATTGGACGCCACGTGCTCAATGCGCGCATTCCGCTCGACAATGGCGTTGGTGTGAGGCCACGAACACGAACTGCTTCCAGGGTCCCAGCCGGGCTACTGGACGCCTACGCCGGCCGCTATCGATTTTCCAACAACCAGATTTGGTCCGTGCGGCGGGACGGAAACCGCTATTTCGTCAAGAAACCCGGCGAAGCAGAATTCGAGATCTTCCCCGAAGGCGATTTCGAGAAAGGGAGTGACGACTTTTTTTCGGACTCGATGGACGCGTTGTTCACTTTCGATTTCGAGAAATCGTCGTCCAGCCGAGCGAATCAGCTGACCTTCTCGTGGGCGTTCCTGGATCCTCAGCACGCCAAACGGATCGATTGATCCGAGTCAGCGAAGGGGAGCACTGGCAGATTCCGGCCGTCGACCTTGATCACGGCGAGGTCCGTTTCGCTATGGACAGGACCGAGCCCCCAGCCCGAGTCCCGAGCCCCGGTCACTGGACGGCGACAGGATGTGCGTTGGCGGGCCAGTCGGCTGGCGCGAGCGTCGAGGGGGCAGATAGATCGGGAAGGTGAGTCTCCCACCAATTCCGCGCCGCGTGATGGTCCCAGTCGCTGGCGATTGATGACACGAGGTGCAGAAGTTCGCTGGCGTCTCGCGGCCGGCGATTGGGGTCCTTGTGCAGGCACGCCATCACGAGATCGTCGATCTCCTGCGGGGTCGCCTGTTTGGATCGCTTCGATGGTGGAATTGGAGCCTGCTGCACGTGCTGCATGAGCAGCCTCATCGGGGTGTCCGCGTCGAACACGATCCTGCCGGTGAGCAGGAAGTACATGAGACAACCCAGTCCGTACACATCGGCGGGACGATCGACTTCCTCGCCGAGGATGGCTTCGGGCGCCATGTATGCCGGTGCCCATGGCGACCGTTTCAGCGGTGAGCTGCGTCGCCGCGGTGCTTCCATTGGCGTGTTTTACGAGCCCGAAATCGAGCACTTTGACGAAGTCATACTCGAGGCCCACTCGGCACACATAGATATTTGCGGGCTTGATGTCGCGATGGACGAGCCCTCGCGCGTGCGCCTCGGCAAGTGAGCGGCAGATCTGGCGAACGAAGTGCATGACCCGCCCGGGCGGCAGCGGGCCGAACTCGTGAACGAGCGATTCGAGGTCGCGTCCGTCCAGCAGTTCCATCACGTAATAGAACGTCCCATCGTGTGTCTGGCCGAAGTCGAAGAGGCGGATGGTGTGCGGCGACGTCAACGCGGCGGTGGCGCGGGCCTCCCGTTCGAAGCGGCCCAACGCCACGGCAGCTCGATCAACGCTGCCGTCGCTGAGCATTTCCGGGCGAATCAGTTTGATGGCGGCGCTGCGGGCGAGCAGGCGATGGCGCCCGAGCCAGACCTCGCCCATGCCGCCCTCGCCGAGCCGCTCGACGAGCTGATATCCGCCGAGGGCCCGCGCCTCGCGTATCTGGCGTCCCAACCGGTACAAGAGGCGGGCGGGTACGACCGTCAACAGCGCGCAGGCATAGTTGGGATAGAACATCAGGAGCGTGTTCACGATCGACGGCGTCGGCAACCCGCGCAGATGGGCGATCCAAACACCAAGTGGATCCATCGACGCCGCGACGAGCCCGGCGAGCAACATCGAACGTGGCCTCGCGGGTGCGAGCATGCCGAACAGCAGGATCAGGACGGTGATTCCCGAAATCGGCCGTGCCGTCGTCGGCTGAACGGCCCAACTGTTGAGAAGCGCGAGCAGGAACGCGTGCGGCACGATGAACGCCACTCCTGCGTCGGCCTTGAGGCGATGACTGCATCGACCGCATCGCGCAAAGAGCGCTGTGCCGGCGGCCAGAGCCACTCCCAGACCTTCGATCAGGAGCTTGTGCGGACCGCGGTCGCCGTGAGGCGACATATAGAGATCCAGCACCAGGTTCGTCAGCCACAGCGCGACGCCGATGGCGTAGAACAGTTGGATTCGGATCGATTGCTCCCCGAGCAGATCTTCGGGAAGCGTGGTCGAACCCGTTCCGGTGCCTGAACGAAGCCTGATTTCGCGTCCGCCCGGCTCGATGAAGCGACCTGCGTCCATGGCACCCCCTTTCGTCGCGCGGCCTCTTGCGAAGGGCGTGCCGGAAGTGCGAACACCCAATCCCCAACTCCCGATTTCCAACTCCCAACCTCCAACTCCCAACTCGCAAAACGGCCTTCGAATCGCGTGGACGGCTTCGGATCGACTCGAGGTTCGGATTGGAAGATCGGTGTCGAGAACAGGAATTGGGCGTTGGGAGTTGGGAATTGGGCGTTAACAGGGCCGGAGCAGTCGTTGCTCCGGCCTGCGCAAAGTGTCCCGATCGGCGCACCCTGCGCACACGCGCAAGTTGTCCCACCCATTAGCTACACCTGCTCACCGACAAAAAACCACCGAAATTGGCTTGATCCCGCCTGATCGACGCTGATTCAGCCTGCGGTCTGGAACTTGCCCATGGGTCGCGCGGAGGCCATGAACGTGGCGCAACGCATTATCGAGATCCTCATCGGGCGATTGATCACCGACGAGGAGTTCCGCAGTGAGTTCCTGAGCGACCCCGAAAAGATCCTGGCGGAGTTGAGCGATCGCGGTCTGGAGTTGAGCCGGACCGAGGTGTCGGCCCTCGTCAGCACCGACCCCACGCTGTGGGGCCGAACCGCGGATGCCATCGATCCGCGACTTCAGAAAGCCAGCTTCAAGAACGTCGTGAGGATTCCATGAAGAAGCATGTTGAAACCTTGTGCCTCGTCCTGACGCTGGTGCCGGCGGTCGCGGCCGCTCAGCCGGCACCAGTGGCGATCACCCAGCGCCTGACGCTCGATAGAGCCATTCAACTGGCGGTCGAAAACAATCGGCAGATTCAGACCGCCGCCCTTCAGCTCCAGAAAGCGAACGAAGATGTCGAAGTCGCCCGCACGCATCGCCTGCCGGTCTTCGACATTCAAGGTCAGGCCGCGCAGTTGCTGACGCCAGTCGACTTCGCGTTCCCGCAGGGCGCGTTTGGCGAGTTCCCGGGTGTCGGGCCGATTCCAGCCACGGACACCGACGTCAGCGTGCCCAGGCAGCTGACCTACTACTTCTCCTCCCAGGTTTCGCAGCCGATTACGCAGCTGTTTCGAATCGGGCTGGGAATCGACAGTGCCCGCGCGACGTCGGCTATCGAGCAGGAGCACCTGAACGCGCAGCGGCTGTCGGTGACCAACTCGGTCAAGCGGCTGTATTTCGCGATTCTCCAGAGCGAGAGCGCTCTCGATTCGACCGAGCAGGCCCTTGCTCTCTATCGCGAGCTCGACCGCACCCTTGAAGTGCGGGTCGCACAGAAGGTGGCGCTTCGCGCCGACTCCCTCGACGTCCGGTTCCGGCTGGCCAAAGAAGAACTGACACGGACGACCTACCAGAACACGCTGGCGTCGCAGAAGGAGCAGTTGAACCAGCTGCTCGGGCGTGATGTTCGCACGGACTTCGTTGTTGAACCGGTCACCGAGCTGTCGATTGCCGAAGTCGACGTGGACGCGGCACGCACGCGCGCGTTGGAGAACCGGCCCGATCTTCGCGAGGCGCGGCTCAAAGTGGAGCAGGCGGATCTGGATCGACGGCTGAAGAAGGCCGATCGGATCCCGGAGCTGAGCGTCGCCGTCTCTTACAGCTCGTACTTCAACATCGACGTGATGCCCACCAACCTGGCGACCGCCGGTCTGCAACTGAAGTGGGAGCCGTTCGACTGGGGGCGCAAGGGGCACGAGCTCGCCGCCAAGACGCACACCGTGACCCAGGCCCGTCTCGCTGTCCGTGACACCGAGGACCGCATCATCGTCGACGTCAATAACCGGTTCCGCACGCTGTCGGAGAAGCGCGCGCTGCTGAACGTGGCACGGATGGCGCAGGCCACGTCGCGCGAGAAGCTGCGCGTGAAGACGAATCAGTACCAGGTACAGGCAGCGCTGCTGCCCGACGTCCTGCAGCTGCGGACGGAGCAGGCCAGTTCAGACGACCAATATCAGCAAGCCTTGCTGGCGTTTTGGACCGCAAAGGCGGACTTCGAGAACGCCATTGGAGAGGAAGTGATCCCATGACGAAGTCGATCTCGCTTCTTGCCGTTCTCGCCGCGACAGCGCTCGTGAGCGCGTGCACCAAGGTTCAAGGTACCGAAGCCAAACCCGCGCGGCCGGTCAAGACGCAGGCCGTCACGATGGCACCGGCAGCGACGGGAGTTCGCTACTCCGCCACCATCGAGGCGTTCCAGCAAGTGCCGCTCGCCTTCAAGGCGTCGGGCTATGTGGACGAACTCATTCAACGGAAAGGCGCCGACGGACGGCAGCGCGCCGCCCAGGCCGGCGATCAGATCAGCCGGGGCACCGTGCTCGCGAAAGTGCACCAGGCCGACTACCAGGAGAAGGTCAATCAGGGCCGGGCGAAGCTGGCCGAGGGAGAGGCCACGCTGCGAAAAGCCAACCTCGATCTCGAACGCGCCAAGACGCTGTTTGCGGCCGATAGCCTGATCAAGCCCGATCTGGATTCCGCCCAGGCCAACTTCGATTCAGCGCAGGCGCGTGTCACGTCGGCGCGAGCGGACATCGAATTGGCGCTCAGCGCGCTCGGCGACACCACGCTGATTGCGCCGGCGACGGGTCTCATCCTCGAGCGGAAGATTGAAGTCGGAACGCTCGTCGGTGCCGGCACGGTCGGCTTCGTGCTCGGTGATGTCAGCGCGGTCAAGGCGCGCTTCGGGATCCCGGACGCAGCCATTGCCACCGTGAAGCTCGGTGAAAGCATCGGCGTGGCGGTGGATGCGGTTGCCGAGAAGATGTTTACCGGGCGCATTACGGCAGTCGCACCGACCGCCGATCCCCAGAGCCGCGTGTTCGATGTCGAGGTCACGATCCCGAACGCGGACGGACGCCTGCGCCCCGGAATGATTGGCACCGTCGCGCTTGGTTTACCTCGCACACCCGCTCAGCAGCCGCTGATCGTCCCATTGAGCGCCGTCATCAGAGCGACTGAGGCGGACTCCTACGCGCTGATGGTCGTTGAACGCAAGGGTGACGTCGAGATCGCCCATCTCCGCAGCGTCGAGCTCGGCGACGTGACGGGTAACGGCGTCGCGGTGACGCGTGGCGTCGCGGCTGGCGATCGCGTGGTCGTCACCGGTGCAAGTCTGCTGGTCGACGGCGACCCCGTGCGTGTCATTCCGTAAAAGGGCCAGACCCCCCACACATATTTGCAGAGGACCGACCAATGTCTGAGCACAAGAGCGACGCCGAGATCATCAAACACACCCACAACACCGCACGCTTCTTCACCGAGACGCGGCACGTGTCATGGGTTCTGCTCTTCGCCACGGTCATGTGGGGCGTCTACGGCTACTTCAACATGCCGCAGCGCAAGGATCCCGACATCCCGATTCGGCAGGCGCTCGTCCTCTGCGCGTGGCCCGGCGCGACCGCAGAGAAGATCGAGGAGCTGGTCACGCGCCGCATCGAGGAAAAGGTCGCCGAGAACGTCAAGGTCGACAAGATCGAGTCGAACACCCGCACGGGCGTCACCGCCGTCTACATCACGCTCGTCGAAGGCGTTGGGGAGACCGGCAAGGAGTTCGACGATATCAAGTTGAAGCTGGACAGCATCACGGATTTGCCCCAGGGTGCCGGCCCGATCAACTTCATCAAGGACTTCGGCGATACGTCAGCACTGATGTTGACCGTCGCCAGCCCGCGGGTTACCGAGACTGGCGTCGCAATCCGCGCGCGCGCCGTTCAGCGCGCGATCGAAGAGACCCGCGCCGCCGCCGAGCCGTCTGCCGGATCCACCCGCATCACGTTGGTGCAGGGATTGCCTGCTGCCGTGCCGCTCGAGCTCGTTCGCAGGCCGGTCCGGCTGTTCGCTGACGCCGCGATGGCCGAAGGCCTCATTCGTGATGCCCGGGTGACGGCGGGCGTTGGCTATGTCGCGGTTGACGCGGCCACCGACGCCGACGATGCGACGATCAAGGGTTATGTCGATCGCTACATCCACGAGCGCCTCCGTGTGTCAGAGTTCCACCCCGATTCGTGGCCGGTCGTAGTCGTCAGGAACCCTGCCGATACGCAGGCCCAGCTCGCAACCTCCGCGGGCGACAAGTACACCTTCAAAGAGCTCGACGACTACACCGATCTGCTGGTGCGCGCGATCAAGACGCTGCCGATGGTCTCGAAAGTCACGCGCACGGGTCTCCTCGACGAACGTGTCTACCTGGAGTACTCGCAGGAGCGGCTCGCCTCGTACGGCATCAAGGTCGGCACGCTCGACGACATCCTCGGGGCGCGCAACATCACGTTGCCGGGCGGCCTTCTCGAGGTCGGCGACAAGAACCTCACCGTCGATCCGTCCGGCGAGTTCAAGAGCGAAGCCGAGATCGGCGACGTCCTCGTGCCGACTGCGAACGGACGCCAGGTCTATCTGCGTGATCTCGTCACGATCGGCCGCGGTTATGAAAGCCCGGCGCGTTTCTACAACTTCTTCAGCCAGCGCACAGAGGACGGTTCCTGGCGACGATCGCGAGCGGTAACGCTCGCCATCCAGATGCGAGCCGGCCAGAAGATTGGCGAGTTCGGAAAAGCCGTGGATGCGAAGCTCGAGGAGATTCGCACGCAGCTTCCGGAGGACCTCGTGTTCGCGCGCACGTCCGACCAGCCGCGGCAGGTTGAAGAGAACATCGAGTTGTTCATGGGCAGCCTCTACGAAGCGATTGCGCTGGTCGTGCTCGTCTCGTTGATCGGCTTCTGGGAATGGCGCTCCGCGCTTCTGATGGCGGTGTCGATCCCGATCACGCTGGCGATGACCTTCGGGATGATGTATGTGCTCGGGATAGATCTCCAGCAGATCTCGATCGCGTCGTTGATTCTCGCGCTCGGGCTGCTGGTCGACGACCCGGTCGTCGCCGGCGATGCGATCAAGCGCGACCTCGCGGCCGGGCATCCACGGCTCGTCGCTCCGTGGCTGGGGCCGACCAAGCTGGCGACGGCGATTCTCTACGCCACGATCACGAACATCGTCGCGTATCTTCCGTTCCTGCTCCTGCCCGGCGATCCGGGTGTGTTCCTCTACAGCATGCCGGTCGTGATCACCTGCTCGCTCGTGGCATCGCGCATCGTCTCGATGACGTTCATCCCGCTCCTTGGCTATTACCTGTTGCGGCCGAAGGCGGAGCCGTCAGTGCACGAGCGGCGCAAGAGCGGTTTCGCCGCTGCTTACTACAAGGTCGGGACGCTCGCCATCCAGCACCGCTGGGCGTTCCTGACCGGTTCACTCGTCGTGATCGCGCTCGGTGGTCTCTTCGGGAGACAGCTCAAGGTTCAGTTCTTCCCACAAGACCTGCAATACCTCTCGTACGTCGATGTGTGGCTGCCTGAAGATGCGCCGGTGGCGGCCACCGACCGTGTCGCGCGTGAAGTCGAAGCCACAGTCGAGCGCCTGGCTGCCAATTACGAGAAGGAACACTCGAAGGGCGGCGAAGAGCATCGCGTGTTGAAGTCGTTGACGACGTTCGTCGGGGGAGGCGGACCGCGGTTCTGGTTCTCGGCCGCGCCCGAGCAGTCGCAGCGGAACTACGCGCAGGTGCTGATCGAGGTCTTCGACAAACACGACACCAATCACCTCGTTGACGAACTCCAGAGGGAATTGAGCGCGACCATCCCCGGCGTTCGCCTCGACGTGAGGCGCCTCGAGGTCGGGCCTCCGGTCGGAATTCCTGTCTCGATCCGTGTGTCCGGAGAGGACATCCCGACGCTGCGAAAGCTCGCCGCGGATCTGAATGGGATCTTCAGGGAGGTTCCGAACGCAATCGGAGTCCGCGACAACTGGGGACCTGAAGGCTTCGCGGTCCGGCTGCAGACCGACCCTGACAAGGCGAATCTCTCGGGGTTGACCAACCTCGACGTCGCCGCATCATCGTCGGCGGCGATGGCGGGTCACTCGGTCGGCACGCTTCGTGACGGCGAGGATCAGATTCCAGTCGTCGCGCGGCTGCGGATGGAAGAGCGATCGCAGCTCGCGGACATCCGCAGCCTCTATGTCTACGCGTCGCAGGGACAGCAGAAGGTGCCGCTGCAGTCGATTTCCGAAATTGTGTATGGCATGCGGACCGAGCGGCTGCAGCGTCGCAACCAGTTCCGGACGATCACTGTGTCCGCGTTCCCGGAGGCGGGGTCGCTCCCGTCCGAGGTTCTCAACGCGGCGATGCCGAAGCTCAGGGAGTTCGAGAGAACGCTGCCTCCCGGCTACAAGATGGAAATCGGTGGAGAGCGCGAAGAGCAGGTGAAGGGCTTTCGCAACCTGGCGATCGTGATGCTCATCTCCATCGCCCTGATCTATGTGGCGCTGGTCTTCCAGTTCAAGCATTCGATCAAGCCCGTAGTCGTGTTTGCCGCGATTCCCTACGGCGTTGTCGGCTCGCTGGCCGCCCTTTACGCGATGGGAGCGCCATTCGGCTTCATGGCCTTCCTGGGCGTCGCCAGCCTGATCGGTGTGATCGTGAGCCACATCATCGTGCTGTTCGACTTCATCGAGGAACGCCACGAAGCGGGCGAGCCGCTGATCGAAGCGTTGCTCGACGCCGGCATCATGCGGCTGCGGCCAGTGCTCATCACCGTGGCGGCGACCGTCATCGCGCTGTTCCCGCTGGCGGCTCACGGGGGCCCGCTCTGGGAGCCGCTGTGCTACGCGCAGATCGGCGGCCTCACGATTGCGACCTTTGTGACGTTGCTGCTCGTTCCCGTGCTCTACGCGACGTTCGTCCTTGATCTCAAGCTCGTGAAGTGGGGTGAGCCCGAGACGTCGCACACCAACGAGATCACGCACGTCACTCCGGCCGAGGCCGTATGACGGCACGCGCGCGCGCTGAACAGCGACGGCTGGCGGACATCGCCGCCGGCCGTGGCGACTGGCAGCACTGGGGTACTTACGTGAGCGATCGTGCGTGGGGCACGGTGCGCGAAGACTACAGCGCTGATGGCAATGCGTGGGACTACTTCCCACATGACCACGCCAGGAGCCGCGCCTACCGGTGGAACGAAGATGGCCTGGCCGGCTTCTGCGATCGCGACCAGATTCTCTGCCTGGGGCTGGCGCTGTGGAACGGACGCGATCCGATTCTCAAGGAGCGGATGTTCGGCCTCTCCAATCGGGAAGGCAACCACGGAGAAGACGTCAAGGAGTACTTCTTCTATCTCGATAACACGCCGACGCATTCCTACGCGCGGATGCTCTACAAGTATCCGCAGGTAGAGTTTCCGTATAGCGACCTGGTCGACGAGAACCGAAGGCGCGGGCCGGAGCAGCCCGAGTACGAGCTTCTCGATGCGATCGGCGACACCTTCCGCGAGGGGCGCTACTTCGACGTCTTCGTCGAGTACGCGAAGGCCGGGATGGAGGACATCCTGTGTCGCGTGCGCGTCGTGAACCGCGGGCCTGAGCCTGCGCCCATTCACGTCCTGCCTCACCTTTGGTACCGCAACACATGGTCGTGGACACCCGGCTCGAGCAGGCCCGTCATCCACGCCGGAAAACCCGGACGTGCATCGACCGAGCACCTGACGCTGGGAACGCGATGGTGGTACGTCCGTGCGCAGGATGGAACGTCGTCCGAATTCCTTTTCACGGACAACGAAACGAACGCGGCGCGGCTGTTTGGCGCTGCCAGTACCGGTGCGCCGGTCAAGGACGGAATCAATGATGCGGTCGTCGATGGCCGTCGCGATCGCATCAGCACGGAACGTGGCAGCAAGGTCGCGGCGCACCTGCAGGCGATGGTCGGTCCCGGTGAATCATTCACCGTACAGATTCGGCTCACGCCCGAGGCAAAGGCAAGGCCTTTCGCTCATTTCGATCTGGTAATGGCGCGTCGACTTGCCGAAGCCGACGAGTTCTATGCGGCCATCCAGGGGTCGCATCTCACCGAGGACGAGCGCCTGGTGCAGCGCCAGGCCTACGCCGGCCTGCTGTGGTCGAAGCAGTTCTATCACTACGACGTTCACCACTGGCTTGCCGGCGATCCTGCGCAGCCGCAGCCGCCACGCGAGCGCTGGCAGGGCCGGAATCGTGATTGGGCACTCCATTTTCACAGTGCCGACATCCTGTTGATGCCCGACAAGTGGGAGTATCCGTGGCACGCCTCATGGGACCTCGCGTTCCAGGCAGTCGTGATGGCCACGATCGATCCGGCATTCGCGAAGTCACAGATGATGCTGCTCGCCGCGCCCCACTCGCAGCATCCCTACGGAACGGTCCCGGCGTATGAGTGGGATTTCAATGCCGTCAACCCGCCGGTGCTCGCCTGGGCCGTGTGGCAGATCTATCAACTCGAGTGGCGGCTGCGCGGCACCGCGGACATCGCCTTCCTGAAAGCGATGTTCGATCCGCTCCTGATGATGCTGACGTGGTGGCTGAACCGGAAGGACGGCGACGGGAAAGGCATTTTCAGCGGCGGCTTCCTGGGGCTCGACAACATCGGCGTGTTCGACCGCGGCCAGCCGCTGCCAACCGGCGGATCGCTTGAGCAGGGAGACGCAACCGGCTGGATGGCGATGTTCCAGCTGAACATGGCCGCGATCGCCTTCGAGCTGGCGTTACACGACCCGCACTACGAGCCGATGGTCCATCGCTTCGGTCAGGACTTCGTCATCGTCGCCGGTGTCATGCAGCGTACGAGTGGAGGAGGCATCGGCCTCTGGAACGAGGAGCACGGCTTTTACTTCGATGTGATTCGCCACGACAATGAACGGGTCCCACTCAAGATCTACTCGATGGTCGGCCTGGTTCCGCTGTTTGCGGCGGCCGTCGTCGAACCCTCCACGCTGGCGAAGCTGCCGGTCGTCATGCAGACGGTCGGCAACGTGCTGAACCGCAGGGAGTTTCTCAAGTCCATCCTCCCGACGTTTGTCGAGGCCGGAGAAGACGGCACCCGCCTGCTTGCGGTCGTCAACCGGACTCGGCTGGCCGCGATCCTGCAGCGTGTGTTGGACGAGGCGCAGTTCCTGTCGGAATACGGCGTTCGGTCGCTGTCTCGAGCACACGCCGCGCACCCGTATTCATTCGAGATCGGGGGCCAGCGCCATGACGTGGCATATCTGCCGGGAGTCTCTGACAACCGCATGTTCGGCGGTAACTCGAACTGGCGCGGCCCAATCTGGTTCCCGATGAACTTCCTGCTCATCCAGGCACTGGCCACGTCTGCCCGGTACTACGGCGACTCGTTTAGCGTCGAGTGCCCGACAGGTTCGGGGCGCTTCCTGTCGCTTCAAGCCGTGGCTGACGAGCTTGCCGATCGCTTGAAGCGCGTCTTCGTGCGCGACGACCGAAACGGTGGCCGGCGGGCCGTGTTCGGCGACAACGAGTACTTCCAGAACGACGCGCACTGGCGCGACTACGTGCCGTTTCATGAGTATTTCCACGGGGACACCGGTGCCGGACTTGGTGCCGGCCATCAGACAGGCTGGACTGCACTCGTTGCGTTGCTGCTTCAGTACGGCGGGCAACTGCACTTCGAAACAGTTCGTACAGAGCAAGCGGGTCCCTCGGCGGTTCAGAAAGGGAAGGTGGCGTAATGGTTCCGACCCCAGCGGATGCGCTCGTGTTTTATGGGGCGACTGGCGATCTCGCATACAAGAAGATCTTTCCGGCGCTGAACGGCATGGCGCGCCATGGAAGCCTGCCGGCGCGGGTCATCGCGGTCGCCAAATCAGGATGGACGCTCGACGAGCTTCGCGCTCGCGCACTCGACAGCATCCAGCGGAGCGGCGCATTCGATCGTGATGCCTTCGACAAGTTCGTGAGCGTGCTTTCGTACATCGACGGCGACTACAGCGATCTCTCCACGTTTCAGCAACTGGGCGACGCCCTTGGGGGAAGCACTCACCCGGTGCATTACCTTGCGATTCCGCCTCGCCTCTTCAGCCTCGTGTTCCGGCAACTCGCCTTGAGCGGCGCGGCCCGCAACGGGCGCGTGGTCGTCGAGAAGCCGTTCGGCCACGAGCTCGCGACTGCGCGAGAATTGAACCGCGTGATGCACGAGACCTTCGATGAGCGAGATGTGTACCGCATCGATCACTACCTGGGAAAGAACGCCGTTCAGAACCTCCTGTTCTTCCGTTTCGGCAACGCGTTCGTGGAACCAATCTGGAACCGGCAATTCGTCGAAGACGTGCAGATCACGATGGTCGAGGACTTCGGTGTCGATGGCCGGGGACAGTTCTACGACGCGACGGGAGCCATCCGCGACGTTGTCCAGAATCATCTGTTGCAATTGCTGACGAATGTCGCCATGGAGCCGCCGCCGGGCGTCGATCCCGAGCTCGCTCGAGACGAACGCGTCAAGGTGCTCAAAGGTATCGCGGCGGTACAGCCGACTGATGTCGTTCGAGGGCAATTTCGCGGATATCGCAACGAGCCTGGCGTCAAGCCATCCTCAACAGTCGAAACGTACGTGGCCATGCGGCTCTCGATCAATTCCTGGCGGTGGAAGGGCGTGCCTTTCTACATTCGCGCCGGAAAGAGACTCGCGATCACAGCGACCGAGGTGCTCATCAGGCTGCGCCAGGCTCCCGCCGTCTTCACGCCGGCGCCGCCTCCCGCAAACTGCTTCCGCTTCCAGGTCACACCGATGCAGACCATTGCCATCACGTCATTCGTCAAGCTTCCTGGAGATGCGTTGCGCGGCGAAGTGGTGAACCTGACCGTGAGCGAGCACTACGACCCGCACGAGGTCACCGCATATGAAGAGCTGCTCACCGATGCCATTCGAGGAGTGACGATGCGTTTCGCTCGCCAGGACTACGTGGAAGAAGCGTGGCGGATCGTGGATCCTGTGCTCGATGACGCCACGCCGGTGTTCGAATACGAGCCTGGAAGCTGGGGTCCGGCCGAGGCGAGTCGAGTCGCTCCCGCTGGCGGCTGGGTTGATCTGTTGGCAGCCGAGCATGCCCCCGCGGCCACGACGTAGAGGCGACGATCGCTGGAATCCCTGACAATGGGATATGTGACGAGCGCACGCTTTGGCGTGCGCAGTCGAAATACCAGGAGACCCGTAATGGCGACACTCACACAACTCGACCTCGATCAGCTTTCGATCAACACCATTCGAACGTTGTCGATGGATGCGGTGCAGCAGGCGAAGTCCGGGCATCCGGGAACGCCGATGGCGATGGCGCCGGTCGTCTACACGCTGTGGCAGCACTTCCTCCGCTTCGATCCCGAAGACCCCATCTGGCCCAATCGCGATCGCTTCGTCCTGTCGATCGGTCATGCCTCGATGTTGCTGTACTCGACGCTCCACCTGACGGGCGTGAAATCGGTGAACCCGAAGTACGAGGTCCTGGGCACGCCGGCCGTCACGCTCGATGACATCAAGCGCTTCCGGCAGCTCGACAGCAAATGCCCGGGGCACCCCGAGTACCGGCTGACGTCTGGCGTCGAGACGACGACCGGCCCGCTCGGGCAGGGCGTCGCGAGCAGCGTCGGGATGGCCATCGCCTCGAACTGGATGGCGACGCACTTCAATCGTCCTGGCTTCGAGATGTTCAATTACGACGTCTACGCGCTCTGCGGCGACGGCGACATGATGGAAGGCGTCTCGAGCGAGGCGGCATCACTGGCCGGACATCTGGCACTGTCGAACCTGTGCTGGATCTACGACAACAATCACATCTCGATCGAAGGGCACACCGAGATGACGTTCAGCGAGGATGTGGCGGGCCGATTCATCGCCTATGGATGGAACGTCACGCGCGTTGGAGATGCCAATGATCTCGACCGGCTCGAGCGCGCGTTCACGACGTTCAAGAACACGACCGATCGTCCCACGCTGATCATTGTCGACAGCCACATCGCGTACGGGTCGCCCAACAAGCAGGACACGAGCGCCGCCCATGGCGAGCCGCTCGGCGATGAAGAAGTACTGTTGACCAAACGTTCATACGGCTGGCCTGAGAACGCGAAATTCTTCGTGCCCGATGGTGTACGTGAGCACTTCGACGAGGGAGTGGGCGCACGCGGACGCACCAGCCGCGCCGAGTGGACGGAGCGGTTCGGTCGCTACCGCAACACCCATCCGGATCTCGCCCAGCAGCTGTCGCTGATGCAGCGGCGTGAGCTTCCGCAAGGATGGGACGAGGGGTTGCCGGTCTTTCCAGCTGACGAGAAGGGTGTCGCCAGCCGCGATTCCTCGGGCAAGGTTCTCAATGCCCTGGCGCAACGGATACCATGGTTGATGGGAGGGGCTGCCGACCTCGCGCCGTCGACCAAGACTCGCCTGACCTTCGACGGGACGGGTGATTTGAGCGCGGAGAATCACGGTGGCCGCAATCTGCACTTTGGCGTTCGTGAGCACGCCATGGGCGCCATCGTCAACGGGCTCTCGTTGTCGAAGATTCGCCCCTTCGGGTCGACCTTCCTGATCTTCAGCGACTATATGCGCCCGGCGATTCGACTGAGCGCGCTGATGGAGGTGCCGTCGATCTACATCTTCACGCACGATTCGATTGGCGTCGGCGAGGATGGTCCGACGCATCAGCCGATCGAGCAGCTCGCCTCGCTGCGCGCGATTCCAGGGCTGACGACGATCCGTCCGGCCGACGCGAACGAAGTCGTGGAAGCGTGGCGCGTGATCATGCAGCTTCGGCACGAGCCGGTCGCGCTGGTGCTGACCCGTCAGGCGTTGCCAACGTTCGACCGATCGAAGGTGGCGCCGGCGGCCGGCGTGGCACGCGGTGCCTACGTGCTGGCCGATCCGCCTGACGGCGCGCCGCAGGTTCTGCTTCTCGCGACTGGCAGCGAGGTGTCACTCTGCGTGGCCGCGCGGGATCAACTCGCACGCGACGGCATTCGAGCGCGCGTCGTCAGCATGCCGTCGTGGGAGCTGTTCGAGAAACAACCACAGGAGTACCGCGAGGACGTGCTGCCTCCGACGGTGACCGCGCGCGTGTCGGTGGAGCAGGCAGGTACGCTCGGATGGAGTCGCTATGTCGGTCCAGGCGGTATCTGCCTGGGGATGAAAACATTCGGCGCCTCGGCGCCACTGCAGCAATTGCAGCAGAAATTCGGATTCACCGCAGAACGCGTGGCGGCCGCCGCGCGCCAGGTGCTCGGAGGCGATCCCAGCAAGATCGTACCGCCCACTGACACGTTGCCGGCCGGGGAGTGATTGTCATGGATCTCGTCGATGTTAAAACCGCCAACCCGCTACGAGCGCTCAACACCCTGGGCCAGTCGATCTGGCTCGATTCGATCAGCCGGCATCTCCTCGACAGCGGCGAGCTGAAACAGCTGATCGCCAACGACGGACTGCGCGGCGTCACGAGCAACCCTGCCATCTTCGAGCACGCCATCCGAGGAAGCACAGATTACGCTGCGACGCTGGAAGCGCTCGGGTCGGGCGGAGACCAGGATGCGAAAGCGCTCTACGAGCAGTTGGCGATCCAGGATGTGCGGGACGCCACCGACGCCATGCGGCCCGTGTACGAGGCGACGGCGAAACGGGATGGCTATGTCAGCCTCGAAGTCTCGCCGTATCTCGCGCATAAGACAGAAGACACCGTGCTCGAGGCGAGACGGCTCTGGGCGGCTGTCGACCGGCCGAACGTGATGATCAAGGTCCCGGCGACCGCAAACGGGATTCCGGCCATCCGGCAACTGATCAGCGAGGGGATCAACGTCAACGTGACGTTGCTGTTCTCGATTGAGTCGTACGAAGCCGTTGCCGACGCCTATCTGTCTGGACTCGAGCTGTTTCTGAGGAACGGCGCGGAACGCGATCGCATCGCGAGTGTCGCCAGCGTCGCGAGCTTCTTCGTCAGCCGCATCGATGCACTCGTCGACGATCAGCTTCGACGGCGGCTCGAGAATTCAGCCATCGATCGCTACCAACGACGGGTGCTGGAAGCCTTGCGCGGAACCGTCGCCGTGGCCAACGCCAAGCTCGCGTACCAGTCGTACGAGCGACTGGTGAGCAGCCAGCGCTGGAGGTATCTCGCTGACCGGGGCGCGCAGACGCAGCGCCTGCTCTGGGCCAGCACCGGTACGAAGGATCCTGCGTATTCGGACGTGAAGTACGTCGCCGAGCTGATCGGACCGGAGACTGTCAATACCGTGCCGCCCGCGACGCTGGCGGCCTTCCGCGATCACGGCGTCGCGCACCCCGCGCTCGCTGAGAACGTCGACGAAGCGCGTCACATCATGGAGACGCTCGAGAACATCGGTATCTCGCTCAGGGAGGTGACAGACCGCCTGCTCGTCGATGGAGTGCGGCTCTTTGCCGACGCCTTCGATCGGTTGCTCACGGCGGTCGAGCAGAAGCGTGTGTCGATGCTGGGCGCCGCGCTCAATCGGCAGAGCGTGTCGCTGCCGGAGCCGCTTGCTTCTGAGTTGAAGACATCGCTCGACGAGTGGCGGGGCGCCGGCGATGTGAGAAGGCTTTGGGCTGGCGAGTCCTCGCTCTGGAGCGGCGCCGACGAAAACGAGTGGCTCGGCTGGTTGACAGTCATCCGCGATCAACTGGCGCAGGTCGAGCCGGTGGCCGCGCTGGCCCGCGAGATAAGGGCGGAAGGATTCGCGCACGCGGTGCTGCTCGGGATGGGCGGATCGAGCCTGTGTCCCGCGGTGATGGAGGCGACCTTCGGAGCCGTTCCTGGATCTCCACGCCTGCACGTACTCGACTCCACGGATCCGGCGCAGATTCGGTCCTGCGAAGAGCAGGTCGATCTCCTGAACACAATCTTCATCGTGTCGAGCAAGTCGGGGAGTACGCTCGAGCCAAACATCCTCAAGGAGTACTTCTTCGAGCGAGTCCGCATCGCGGGGCTCGGTGATGACGCCGGCAGCCGGTTCATTGCGATCACCGATCCCAGGTCGTCGCTCGAGCAGGTCGCGACGCGAGATCGCTTCCGTCACATCTTCCACGGAGAACCGACGATCGGAGGCCGCTACTCGGCCTTGTCCGCGTTTGGGACCGTTCCGTCGGCGGTGATGGGACTGGACGTGAAGCAGTTGTTGACCAGCGCCGGGCTCATGGTGCGCAGTTGCGGTCCGAGCGTTCCGCCGGATCAGAATCCTGGTGTCGTGCTTGGAACCGCGCTGGGCGTCAGCGCAAAACAGGGCCGCGACAAGCTCACGTTCGTAATGTCGCCGGAGTTGGCGCACCTCGGCGCATGGATCGAGCAATTGGTCGCCGAATCTACGGGCAAGAAGAGCAAGGGCATCATCCCCGTCGATGGTGAAGAACTCGCGGACCCATCGCTCTATGGCGCGGACCGAGTATTCGCGTACGTGGCTCTGGAAGGTCGCAGCGACGAAGCCACTGATGCCAGGCTTCAGGCGCTCGAGCGTGCTGGCCATCCGGTGATCCGAATCGTCGTCGGCGACCGGATGTCGCTGGGGCAGGAGTTCTTCCGGTGGGAGATGGCCACGGCCGTTGCGGGCGCCATCCTCGGCATCAATCCGTTCGATCAGCCCGACGTCGAGGCAAGCAAGATTGCCACTCGTCAACTGACGACTGAATACGAACAGACCGGACAGCTGCCGACTGATGCATCTGCGATGCCGGGCGTCGACCAGCTCCGGGCGCATCTCGACAGCCTCCATCCGGGCGATTACTTCGCTCTTCTTGCATACGTCGACATGAACGACGAGCACCGTGAGGTGCTTCAGCGAATTCGCCATGTCGTGCGGAGCGGCAAACACGTTGCCACCTGTCTCGGGTTCGGTCCCCGCTTTCTGCATTCCACCGGCCAGGCTTATAAGGGTGGGCCGAATACGGGAGTGTTCCTGGAGGTGACGTGTGACGATGCCCACGATTTGCCGGTGCCGGGACGGCGCTATACCTTTGGTGTCGTGAAGGCGGCGCAGGCACTCGGCGACCTCGCGGTGTTGAAAGAGCGAGGCCGACGCGCGCTGCACGTGCATCTGGGAGCGGACGTGGGTCAGGGGTTGACCGAGTTGTATGAAGCGATCGAACAGGCGCTGGATGCAAGGCGGGTCTGAAGACTCGCCTCTACCGGGAAGAGAGTGGCGGCGCGTCTTTAGACCCGCCGTCGAGACACCGAACGAAGACGGGAGACAGAGCCATGCAACTCGGAATGATCGGCCTTGGACGAATGGGCGCAAACATGGTGCGGCGGCTGCTCCGCACTGGCCACGAGTGCGTGGTATTCGACTCGAGTGCCGCCAACGTCCAGGCGCTCGTGCAGGAAGGCGCGCGCGGCTCGAAGACGTTGGACGAGTTCGTCGCGACGCTCGACAAGCCGCGAGCGATCTGGATCATGGTTCCGGCCGGCGCGGTCGATGCCGTGCTCGGTGACCTCGCGCCGAAACTCGATGCGGGCGACATCCTCATCGACGGTGGGAACTCGTACTACATCGACGACATCCGCCGCGCGAAGCACTTCGAGCCGCAACGCTTGCAGTACGTCGACGTTGGCACCAGTGGAGGCGTCTGGGGCCTCGAGCGCGGCTACTGTCTGATGATCGGTGGCACCACCGAGGCCGTCACTCGACTCGATCCGATCTTCCGCTCGCTCGCCCCCGGTCGAGGCGCGACACCGCCGACGCCGGGTCGACCCGAAAACGGCGGCACCGCAGATCAGGGCTACCTGCATTGCGGCCCTGTCGGAGCCGGTCACTTCGTGAAGATGGTCCACAACGGCATCGAGTACGGGCTCATGGCCGCCTACGCCGAAGGCTTCGACATCCTCCGGCATGCCAACGCCGGCACGCAGGAGCGCAAACTCGACGCCGAAACGACTCCGCTGAGGCATCCCGAGCACTACCAATACGATTTCAACCTGCCGGACATCGCCGAAGTGTGGCGGCGGGGAAGCGTGGTCGCCTCGTGGCTGCTGGATCTGACGGCGGCCGCGCTCGCCGACGAACCCGATCTCGGTACTTTCGCAGGGCACGTTTCAGATTCCGGCGAAGGGCGATGGACGATCCAGGCCGCCATCGAATCCTCGACGCCGGCGCCGGTACTGAGCGCGGCACTCTATCAGCGCTTCACTTCTCGAGGCGAGGCCGATTTCGCGAATCGTCTTTTGTCCGCGATGCGCTACCAGTTTGGCGGTCATCGTGAGCATCACGCGCCAGCGGAATTGGCTCGTAGTCAGTCATGAAGGTCCTGGTCATCGACATCGGCGGCACATCCATCAAGGCCATTGCGACCGGGCGCCGCACGCGCGTTCGGATTCTGTCTGGGCCTGAGCTCACGCCGGAGAGCATGGTCCGTCAGGTGCAGGAGGCTGTCGCCGGTTGGGAGTACGACGTCGTCTCGATTGGCTATCCGGGCCCGGTCAAGGACGGCAAGCCAACAAGGGAACCGAAAAACCTTGGTCCCGGCTGGGTGGGCTTCAACTTCGAGGGAGCCTTCGGCCGGCCGGTGAAGATGGTCAATGACGCAGCGATGCAGGCGCTCGGTAGCTACGAGAAGGGAACGCTGCTGTTCCTTGGGCTCGGCACCGGGCTCGGGTCGACGCTGATCCTCGATGGCGTGCTTGCGCCGATGGAGCTCGCCCATCTGCCTTACAAGAACGGGCGGACCTATGAGGAGTACGTGGGCAAGGCCGGCCTCAAGCGCTTCGGCAAGAGGAAGTGGCGCAAGCACGTGGTCGACGTGATCGCTCGCCTGAGCGCCGCGCTCGAAGCGGATGACGTGGTCCTCGGCGGAGGGAACGCGAAGTTGATGAAGCGCCTGCCTCCTGGCGTGCGGAGTGGCAGCAACGGTCACGCGTTTCTCGGCGGGTTTCGACTGTGGAAACACCTGTGACGACTCGAATCCTGCTCGTGAGACACGGCGCGACGGAATTGAGTGCCGAGGATCGCTTTGCGGGATCGACCGATGTTCCGCTCGGCGCGGAAGGGCGTCTGCAGGTCGAGCTCCTGGCGCGGCGGTTGGCGAGTGAGTCTTTCACGGCCGCATACGGCAGCCCACTGAAGCGTGCGCTCGAGACCGCCACGGCCGTAGCACGACCGCACGGACTCGCTGTAACTGTCCTCGATGACCTGCGCGAAATCGATCACGGACGCTGGGAAGGACTTCGCCACGACGAAGCGGAAGCGATGTATCCACAGGAATACGCCGCCTGGCAGCACGATCCCTTCGACTTCGCGCCGACAGGAGGAGAAGCGGGGAAGGCTGTCCTCGAAAGGGCAGTGCGCGCGTTTCAGCAAATCGTCAACGCGCATCCAGGCGAGAGCGTGTTCGTCGCCTCGCACAAGGCGACGATCAGGCTCGTCATCGCGCACGTCCTCGGCTTCGATCCGCGCGGCTATCGCGATCGTCTCGAGCAGATGCCGGCGTGTCTCAACATCATCGAGATAGGGCCGGATGGTCTGGGCCGCCTGACACTCCTCAACGACATCTCGCATTACGCGCACGAACAGCGGGCAATCGCTGTCCATCATGGATGATGCGGCATTCTGGCATCGGCTTCAGTTCGCGTTCACCGTCACGTATCACTACTTGTTCCCCCAGCTCACAATGGGGCTGGCGTGGTTCCTGGTGTTCTGGAAATGGCGTGCCCTGCGTACTGGAGATGAGCGATACGCAACCGCGGCACGGTTCTGGGCGAGAATCTTCGGGCTGAACTTTGCCGTCGGCGTCGTCACCGGCATTCCGATGGAGTTCCAGTTCGGCACCAACTGGGCGGGCTTCTCCACGTATGCAGGTGGCGTCATCGGCCAGACGCTCGCGATGGAGGGGATGTTCGCATTCCTGCTCGAGAGCGGGTTCGTCGGCGCGCTCGTCTGGGGAGAACGACGCCTTGGTCCGCGCCTCCACTTCCTCGCGGCGCTTGGTGTGGCACTGGGAAGCTGGCTCTCCGGTTACTTCATCCTGGTCACCAATGCGTTCATGCAGCACCCGGTGGGTCATGCGACTGACGCCAGTGGCGCGCTCGTGATCGCCGATCTACCCTCGTATCTGCTGAACGAGTGGGCGCTGATACAGTTCGCACATAACCAGGCGGCAGCGCTCGTCACTGGGACTTTCGTCATCACAGCCGTGGGCGCGTTCTATGCGCTTCGTGGTGACCACATCGAGCAGGCACGTATGTACCTGCGGCATGGCACAGCCGTCGGTCTGGTTGCTGCGATCCTCGTGGCATTTCCGACCGGTGATGCTCAGGCCAAGATCGTCGCCCGTCATCAGGAGCCCGCGCTCGCCGCAATGGAGGGACGATTCGAGACCGGCCCGCGCGCGGATATCACACTGATCGGACAACCGAATGTGCGCGAACGGCGTCTCGATAACCCGATCAGAGTGCCCGGGATGCTCAGCTTCCTCGCGTACGGGACGTTTCACGCCGACGTTCGTGGCCTGGATGCATTCCCCGAAGACACGTGGCCACCCAACATCGAGCCGCTCTATTACGCATTCCATGTGATGGCAGGCCTGGGCACCATCTTCATTGGCCTGATGCTGCTGGCGAACCTGCAGCGGCTCCGTGGACATCTCGAGTCGGGCCGTCCGTTGTTGTGGGTCTTCATGCTGGCATTTCCATTTCCCTTCATCGCGAACACCGCGGGGTGGATGACGACAGAGCTGGGACGCCAGCCATGGCTCGTATACGGGTTGTTTCGCACGAACCAAGGCTTCAGCGCGGTAGTCAGCTCCGGCGACGTGCTGTTCACGCTGATCGGAATGGCCGGTCTCTATTTCGTGCTGGGACTGCTGTATCTGTACCTGGTTGGAAGAGAGGTCGCGCACGGCCCCGGCGGGGCGGAGTCCACGTCGCCTTACGGCGAGTCCGTGGAGGCTCCAGTTGGCTGAACTCTGGTTCGCGCTCCTGTGCTTCATGCTGACGATGTTCGTCGTCCTCGATGGATGGGACATCGGGGCCGGTGCCTTGCATCTTGCCGTGGCGAAGACCGATGCGGAGCGGCGCCAGGTCATCGCGGCGATCGGGCCGCTGTGGAGCTGGCACGAGGTGTGGCTCCTGGCCGCTGGCGGCACGTTCCTCCTGGCCTTTCCACGGTTGATGGCCGTCGCATTTGCCGGCTTCTACCTGGCGCTGTGGATGGTGCTCTGGTCCTTCATCCTTCGTGGGATTTCGATTGAAGTTGGTGGCCACATCAACGACACGCTCTGGCGATCGGCATGGGACTTTGTGTTCACTGCCTCGAATCTGCTTCTCGCAATTCTTTTCGGCACCGCGCTGGGTAACGTGATTCGCGGTGTGCCGCTCGATGAAACCGGCAGGTTCAGCATGTCGCTGTTCACCGACTTCCGAGCCACCGGTCGCGTCGGCATCCTCGACTGGTACACGCTGTCGGTCGCCGTGTTCGCGACGATGCTCCTCGTGGCGCACGGCGCGACCTACTTGAGGCTCAAGACCGTCGGCCCGGTTCACGAACGAAGTGAGCGCCTGGCGCGTCAGGTGTGGCTGATTGCCGCGGTACTCTTTGTCGTCGTGTCGATCGAAACCGACTTCGTACGGCCCGAGCTGTATCAGGCGATGCTCACGCGGCCGCTGGCGTGGCTCCCGGTGGTCGTACTCGTTGTCGCTGCGTGGGCCGTCTGGACCGGGCTGCGGGGGAACGATGAGAAGCGAGCCTTTGCCGGTTCCTGCGGCGTCATCGTCGGTCTGCTGGGCGGCGCCGCCGCAAGTCTGTTCCCAGTCGTCCTGCATTCGACTCTTGGCAGTGAGCATTCGTTGACGGCGTACACGGGCGCTACGTCGGAACGCGGTCTCAGGGTCGCGTTGATCTGGTGGCCGGTGGCCGTCGTCCTCGCCCTGACGTATTTCTTCGTGATCATGCGTATCTACGCCGGCAAGGTGCGTCCCGCGCAAGACACCCAGGGCTATAGGGCGTAGAGCGGGGGCAGCCCCTCGTCGTGGAGCAGGTGGCCGTACAACCTGTACGGATCCGTCCACGATGTACGCCCACTTACATCCCCTCCAGGCCCCCGGCGTCCATACCTCCAATACCGTCGAAAAATGGCCTGAATCTGAAGATTCTGAGCATCACGATCGGTCTGGAACTTGCCTCTTCCTGCCGCGGATGGCGCGACGAAGCGTCCCGCCGAACAGGAGGCAAGCAATGCGTATCGGACTTTGTGCGACTGCTCTCGGAATCGCGATGCTCGGAACGATTGCCGTGGCGCAGAGCGTCAACTACGACTATGACAAGTCGGCTGACTTTTCGCGATTCAAGACGTATGCGTGGGTTCCCGGCACCGCGTTGAAGGACGAGCTGAATCACAAGCGAGTCGTGAGCGCGATCGATTCGCAGTTGGCGGCCAAGGGTTTGTCGCGCGTCGAGGGTGAGCGCGGCGCGGACATGCTCGTTGCCTATCATGCGAATTTCGATGAGAACGTCCAGATCAACGGCTACTCGTCGGGTTTCGGCGGCCCTCGCTTCGGTAACTTCTCAGGTACGGCAACGACGCAGCGGGTCGTCACCGGTACGCTCGTCGTCGACATGATGGATGCGAACACCAGAACCATCGTGTGGCGCGGCTCTGCAGAGCACGATCTGAATCCAGGCGCCAAGCCGGAAAAGCGCGACAAGAACATCACGAAGGCGACGGAGAAGATTTTCAAGAACTATCCACCCAAGCCCTGAGATGCGCGCGATCCGGCGTTTGCGTTCGCGAGCAGCGGCACAGGCCGTCAGGCTGGCGTCGGGCGGGTCTAAAGACCCGCCTCTACCTTGTCGTGGAGCGGCAGCGGATGCGACTCGAGGGGCGCCGCAGCATCATGATCGCGATGTGCCTTTGTCGACAATCTATACAGGGCTGACCAGACGCCAAGAACGAGGACGATCGAGGCTGTCGTCATCGTGACTGCCAGGGCGAGCAGCCCCCGCCAGCCGTAGATCTCTGGAGCCTGGTGAATGCTCAGCGTCGCGGCCACCACGATTATGACCGTGAGCGCGGCTTCGCCGATGAAGGCGACGAGCTTGATCGACGTCATCGCCGCGCAGAGCCAGGTCACGAGCAACGACGGTCGCTCATCCCGCTCGTGGAGCCTCAGGAATCGCAGGTGGCAGATGTCTTCGATGTAGTCGGCCGTCGCCGCCGTCAATGGTACGGCCAGCCACAGATTTCGTAACCACGTCCACTCGAGTAGATAGGCGCCGAACCACAGCCCAAAGGCGAAGACGAGCGAGTAGACCGGGATGAAACCGATCATGTCGCGATATAGCGTCTCGCGCACGATCGCTCGCATCCGGCAACTTTTCGATTTGTGCGGTCGACGCCCGCTGAGCATCGAGCACCAGCGATCGAGGCAGTCCTTGACTCGATCAGGCGACACGCGGACCTGGAGCCGGACAATCGAGCCCAGGTGCGCGCGCGTCATCGGCCGACCCGCCCACGACAGCGCATTGACGAAATAGATCAGCGCAAGCTGCAGCAGCAGTAACAGCCCTGCGAATCGTTCACCGTCCTCGACGGGGGAGCTGACCGGTACCTCGACGTGTAGAGTCGGGCGAGCGAAGCGCCAGACCTCGTGAGCGATGACCGTGGCGAGCATGATGACAGCGCTCGAGATCACTGGCCCGATTACGGCGGCCTGAACGACGACACGCGCGGGTGGCGACGGCGATCGGGCATAGAAGTGATTGAGCACAACCCCGAGGCCAACTCCCAGGCCGGCGCCGAACGAGATGATGACCCAGTACCTCACCGGGTTCGTCGAATCGCGTAAGGCATCGACGAGCGATGGTGTGTCGGCACCGATCGTCGCGAGATACACCAGGACGCCGACGGCGCCCAACAAGAACAGCACGACGCCCAACGCCCGCGTCCAATAGATCGAGTCGAGGAAAGCACGCCTCGGCGGTGATTCTCCCCGCAGGGCGATATTGAAGTTCTGGGTGCTCTCTGCCCAATCGGTCAACGCGAAGATCCCTGCGGCGATCGCCAGCAGCCAGGGCGGCGGCGGGGAGGGCCACACGTTGAATATCTGGTCGACGACGAGGAAACCGGCGGAGGCGATGGTCGCCCACACCAGGAGTCCCAGATACGGCTTGAAGCTGTCGCCCATCCACAGGTGGTGCGTCGCCATGGACGCCAGCGACGCCATCATGCTGTCTGCGTGACGGGCGACCTGCCGTCTCGCGTACTCGACGATGTTGGGGGGAGGATTGGATCGTCGTCCCCAGTAGCTCACCGCGCTCTCGTCGACGTGCTCGTTGATGTTGGCGAGTATGAAACCAGGCTGGTTCTCCCTCCCGCCCGTATTGGCGCGTACTTCCGGGATGGGATTGATCGTTCGATAGCTTCGCTTGGCGCGAAGCACCGTCGTCCAGAACGGGGTTGCGAATTCGGCGTAAGAGTCGCGCGGGCCGAGCCGCCCGATGGGCGATGGGACCACCTCGGTGACGTGATCGCAGATGAGGCCCGCCCGACCTGCGCCGTCGAGCAGCCATTTGAGAGGCGCCTGCGCGAGCGGATTGCTCTGGTAGCCTCCGCCGACGTTCGAGTGAGCGCCAACGAACCAGCGTTGTTCGATTCTGTCGGTCCACGCTGTGGCCACCGACGTAACCGGGTTTTGCGCGCCACTCTGTTCACGCTCACGCCTCGAGCGCGCAAGCCTGCTGTGCTCGTCTGACGGGTTGGGACCGATGTAAGCGACGAACGGTGTGTGCCTGAAGTTGCTTCGATGCTCGTCGATTGCCAGTGCGTGCCGGCAATGCAGCATGATCGTCGTCGGACGCATGTTGTGGTGAAGGGCGAGCCGGCTCTGGACCCCTGGAATCGCCAGCGCGTCCCATCCGACCGCCCCGACCGTGTCGTACACGCCGAGATACGTGATCTGCACGCGCCGAGACCAGCGAACGAGAAGTTGTTCAGTGTCGTTCAGGTCATCGACACGCTGACCAGGCACGCGACTGGTGCCTCGAGCCGCTGCGATCTCGTCCTTGCGGATCGACCATGGATCCCACACCAGGTCGGGAAGGCGCCTGAATTCCGGAGCAGGATCACCGAACAGCGCCGTCAACGGCCCGGTGTGATGCTCGTGCTGGCGGCCGAGCAGGCAGTAGTTCTGCCAGAGTTGGTTGACGGTCAGCGGCGCGCCGCGACGGAGCAGTCCGCACGTGCTGATGAAGCCAACGAGCGATCGCGCCGTGAACGCGCCGCGACTGAAACCGAAGATGTAGATCTCGTCGGCCGGCTTGAGCGGGTTGGCATCTTCGAAGTTCTGGACCAGCCAGTTATAAGCGGCCCGGACGTTGGTCTCGAGGCCGAAGCCGAACCCGCCGCCCGTAATCTTGTCGAGAGAGCCTGTTCCGACACCCTCCAGATAAAACTTGAGCTGGGTGACGGTGTCGGTGCCAAGCGGGTGGTCGCGACATTCCGTGGCGAGCCCGAAGTGATGCAGCACGTTGGTGGAATCGTCGCGATTGTTCCACGTGCCATCGAGGCAGAGCGCCAGCCGTCGGATTGCAGTCATGAAACGATGCGTCGGGTCTGCACGGTGAACCCCCTCGGCTTCCGCCTCCTGATTAGTGAACGAAGAGGCAGGCACGTATCGAACATGAAGATGCGCTTTGACCGCGCCCCGGGCGAAGGCCTACACTGCCCGCCTCCAAGGAGGCACCGTGCAGCATGTTATATCGGACCTGGTGACCCGTTTCGAGCGTGGACGGCTGTCGCGCCGCGAGCTGATTCAGACGCTGACGGCCATCGCCGCAGCAGCGGCGGGAACACCCGCGTCAGCCGCTTCGCTCAAGGCTGGAAGCATCAATCACACCTCGGTGCTCGTGAGCGACATGACACGCTCGATTGACTTCTACAATCGCGTGTTCGGCCTGTCGGTCATCAACGAAGACAAGCCAAACAAGATTTCCCGTCTTGGCATCGGCGGCAAGATCCTGGTCTCCCTGCGAGTAGAACCGCCGGCGGGGTCCATCGACCACTTCGCGATTGGCGTCGAAAACTTCAATCGTGAGGCGGTGACCAAGGAACTGCAGGGCATGGGACTCACCCCGCGTGAGAACGTCGAGTTCGGATTCCACGTGAAAGACCCCGACGGGGCCAACGTCCAGATCACCGGCATATGAACCTCAGCCGCACTTCTGGGCACCAATCCTGCACTCGGGAATGAGGCAGTTGTACTCAACCTCAACCATCCCGCAACGCCAGATGTCCGCTGACATCCGGCCGATGGAAGGAGGAACTGCGAAGGAGGCATTCCATGATTTGGGTGCTGGGTTGGATGCTCTTCGGGCTCATCGTTGGTGTGATTGCGAAGCTGGTCATTCCCGGACGTGATCCGGGAGGCATCTTCGTCACGATGTTGATCGGGATCGTTGGCGCCGTGCTCGGCGGATTCATCGGCCGCGCGATCGGCTGGTATCAACCGGGTGAGCCTGCCGGGTTTATCGTCGCGACTCTGGGCGCGATCATCCTGCTGTTCATTTACCGGAAGGCTTTCCGGCCGGTGTAGAACGGCGGTGTCCCCTCGTCGCCGGCCTGGGATCGTCTTCCTTCGCCGGCGACGCCGGCTTGGAGTGCTTCTCCGCGGCCGGCAATGCATTGTCTGCAAGTTCTTCCATCCGGTCAGTCAGCGTTTCGATGTCGGTCTGCTTGACGAGATCGCTAATCTGGTCCGAGGTGAGCGAGGGCCGAACGTCCAGATGACGCGCGATGTCCTGCAGTAGCCGCAGAACGGCCGTCATCTCCCGTTCCGCCAGCAAGTCGATCTGGAGGTCGAGGTTGGATCGTTTGTCGGCTTGCGCGGTCAATCTGTTCTGGCTTGCAAGGACGAACAGCGAGAGGAAGATCGCCTCGAGCGACACGACCATCGTCAGAAACTGAAACGGAAATGGGTCGAAGGGCTTGAGACCGGGAATCAACCCCACGTTGGCCAGCACCCAAAACGTGAACCACCCCACGTGGAATACCAGCATCTTGCCGCTCGCGGCGATGCGCGTGATCTCGTCACTCACGCGCTCGGCAGGCGAGCGGTGGTGAACTGACGCCCGTTCCCAGTTCTTAATCGTCTCGATGTTCTCGTCGAGAGCGGAGTGGGCGCTGCGTTTGCGGTTCGCCACGGCCTTTACAAGTGCATGAGTCAGGCCAGCCATGCTCGGCTGAGCGTACAGACGAGGCGCACCGTAGGGCGGGTCCTGTTCTTTGGACCCGCCGGGAGACACCTGTCTCTTGTTGATCTTGCAACCGATGAGTCGCGGCTATTTGCGCGACTTCTGCACGCGCGCCGTGGACGGTGGGACGTGTCCCTTGAGCCGCAGGTAGACGACGATGTTGCCGTAATGCTCGTTGTTGTGAGCGGTGTTGAAGACGAGCAGTGACCCGCGTCCGGTTTGCGCACCACCGCCGTTCGGCGCCGTTGCTTTGACGAGTTGATTGAAGTTGGCGTCCGTCGTCGCCCCGTACACCTCGTCGCAATACGCGAGCGATTCGTTGAGTGCTTTCACGAGCGCGGCCTTTTCCGTCACCTTCTCGTAGTTCTGGTTCAATTGTGGTTGTTCGCCCTTGGCCTGGGCGCAGAAATAGAAGTTGCCGAAGATGACGTGTCCGATCAGTTGAGCGAAAGTGCGGACCTCTGGCGTCGGTTTGAACGAATACTCGTCGGCCGGCATGCTCTCGGCAGCTTCGGCAAGGTTGCGACGTATCGTGGCGTGCATGCCCTTGACCACGGCGGCCATCGACGGCGAAGCCACCTCGCCGAAGCCTCCGTCAGTCGTCTGCGCCATGACCGGCGCCGACACGCCGATCAAACAGATCGAGAACAACAGTTTCCGCAACATATCGATTCCTTTCCGCAAAGTGTCGGTACGCAGATTACTGATTTCCATCGCATTTTTCACGGGAGTGTCGCGGCGAGTCTTCAGACTCGCCGTTACGACTGGCAGAGTGATCAAGGCGGGTCTAAAAGACCCGCCTCTACGCAATTAATCGTGGCGCAAAGCGACCAGTGGATCGATACGAGCGGCGCGTCGCGCCGGAATGTACGCCGCGAGAGCGACGACCATCAGCACAACGGGAACAATCGTGAGATAGGTGATCGCATCGCCGCCGGTACCGGGAAAGGCTCCTTGAATGAGACGACCAGCTCCGGCGCTGGCGGCCACGCCGGCGGCGATACCGAGAAACGACGGCAACGAACCCTGACGCAGGATCATCTGCAGGACCGAGGCGGGCAGCGCGCCTATCGCCATCCGAATTCCGATTTCGCGCGTCCGCCGGCTGACGGCGTACGCCATCAGGCCGTACAGGCCGATGAGTGCCAGCACGAGGCCCATGATTCCCATCAACGCAATCGTCCGGACAACCACGGTGTTCAGGTTTCTCGCGTTGGCGTAATAGAACGCTTCCATCGTCCTCATCGAAAGGATGGGCACATCACGATCGGTATCCATGATCGCGCTGCGCATTCGTTCGGCCACCGCTGCGGATTCAGGTGCCGTCCTCACGACGAGCGTGCCTCGAGTCGATGGGTGCTGGAGCCGGGGCACATACAAGAAGGGCGTCGATACCGGCGTGAACAAGCGGAACTTGATGTCTTCGGCCACGCCAACGACCTCGGCGAAGGCTTCATTCTGGCTCGTGATACGAATTCGCTTCCCGAGAGGATCCTCGCCCGGCCAGTACCGGCGCGCCATACCACGATTGACGATCGCCACGAGCGGTGCGTCCAGCGTGTCGGTCGGGCGGAAGCCCCGGCCGCTGACGAGCGCGATGCCGAGGGTATCGAAGTAGGCGTCATCCACGCGCGCAGCCGCGACGGTGAGGCGCTCGACTCCCGGCGGCAGAACGACACCTTCGGGGACGATTCCCAGTGATCCGCCACCGTCCTGGCTGAGTGGCACAAACGATGTCAGCGCGACCGACGTGACACCTGGAATCGCCGCTGCGCGTTCCTTCAAGAGTCGATAGAACGTGTCGCTCTGGCGCTGATCGTACCGCGCGAAGCTGGGATCGAGATTGGTGAGCAGAATGTGATCCGTGCGAAATCCGGGTCCGCGTCCGTACTCGGCCTCGAATGCGCGATAGAAGGAGAGTGCGACGGTGAGCAGAACGAGGGTGAGCGCAATCTGCGAGGCCACGAGCCCGTGGCGGCCCCAAAGCCGCGCGACTCGAGAAGCGGGCGAGGCGGTGTTTCGAAGAGCGGTGGTCAGATCGCGGGATCGTGTGCTGCGCCATGCCGGGACCACGCTCGCGAGCAAAGCACTGATGACGGCCGCAACGAGCCCGACCAGCAGCGCCCGCTGATCCAATTCGTAGGTCATTCGTATGCGGGCATCGCTCACGATCTGAAACTGCTGGAACGAACGGATTCCGCCGTAGCCGACGGCCAGACCGGCCAATGCGCCCATCGCCGCGATCAAGGTGCTCTCGGTGATCAATTGACGCATCAACCGACCGCGGCTGCCACCGATAGCCAGCCTCAACGCAAGCTCGCGCGCCCGCACCGGCGCGCGACTCGTGAGCAGCCCGGCGACGTTGGCGCAGGCGACCAGCAGGACCGTAATCGCCAGGCCGATCAGGATGACGCTGAGCGCAGCGACCGGCGCGTACTCCGCGAATCGGGAGTCCATTTCGCGCCTGATCAGGAACCCGCGGCGTTCGTTTGTCGCCGGATGTTCCTGTTGCAACGCGCCGGCGATCCGTTCAACCTCCAGGCGTGCCTGTTCGAGTGAGGCATCAGATTTGAGCCTGCCGACCACTCGAAACCTGCGTTGATCGCGCTGCTCGAGGATTGCGGATGCAGCGTCGGCGTCGAGCGTCGCCACCATGGTGAGTGGTACGTAGAACGCCGGCGTCACGAAGTGGTCGGCACCCGTGAAGCCCTCTGGCGCAACACCGACGACGGTGAATGCCTGGCCACTGAGGCGGATCTCGCGGCCAACGATCGCGGAATCGGCGCCGAACTGCTCGCGCCATGTCTCATACGCAAGCACGACGACGGCATCGCGCCCGACGCGATCTTCATCCGCAACGAACCAACGCCCCAGCGCCGGCCGAACGTGGAGGAGGTCGAAGAAATTTGCGCTGACCGCCTGGCCGAACGTCCCCTGCGCCGGCTCGTCACGCCGCAGACTGAGGCCGGCAATCATGCCGTCGAGCGCCGCCAGCCCTTCGAAGCTCTGCGCGCGATCGCGGAGATCGGCGTAATCGGGATACGACAGCTCGATGTTGCGGTCTTCGCCTGTGGGCGTCGTACCGATGACGTCCATCAACCCGCTCGCATCGGGAATCGGCAACGGGCGAAAGATCAAGCCGTCCGCGACGCTGAACATGGCGGCATTGGCGCCCACGCCGATGGCAATCGACAGGATTGCCGTGAGAGAGAATCCCGGATTCTTCGCCAGCATCCGTGCGCCGTGCCGGATGTCCTGCCAGATGGTTTCGAGCATCAGATGCCTGCCTCGTGACATGTCTGGTTGCACGCCAAATCAAGGACCATGCCGCAGTATGCCGTGTCTTCGCGAAGATTTCTGGCCATAAACCGTACAGTCGGAACGAACGCTGTTCGTCAATGGGACGACGCCGTCCGCAGAGCGGACGGCGTCCGCTGCGCGGACGCGCGCTTTCAGTGTTTTTCAGCGATCGCCTCAAGACGCACGCTCCCATCGTCGTCTACCGTGGCATGGAGAAAGGCAGGAGGTGGAAGTGATGATTCGAACGACGGTGGCTGGAGTCGCGGCGATGCTGTGTTTCTCGACCATTGCCAGGGCACAGTCAGCGAGCGAACCGCCCGAGCACGGCCAGGCTGCCGGTTTGATCGGTGAATTCAAACTGCATGATGTCCTTGAGAAAGAGGTCGCTCGCGCGGAAACGGCTCAATTCACGGCGACGGCATCAGCGACAAGAACCGGACGGCCTCATCGAGATTCCGTGTGGAACGGCGTGCTGATTGGTGCCGGAGTGGGCGCGCTGGCGGGATTCGGATTGGGAAGGTCACTTGATTCGCCAGCATGTCCACGCTCGGGAATCGAATGCGGCCAGGGTGCGATTGTCGGCACCGTCGGTGGCGCATTCTGGGGGGCGATCGGGGGATGGATCACCGACGCGCTCATTCACGACAGAGAAACGATCGCCTCTTCTCAAAAGCGGCACTGACCAGTCAACGCTGCGTGCGCGACGGCGAGGAGCGCCGTGCACGCCGTATCGACGCGCAGCGTCCGAGGTCCGAGGCCGACCCGATGGAAGCCGTGTGCCTCGAGGAGCGACAACTCGAACGTGTTCCAACCTCCTTCAGGGCCGATCGCGATGAGCACGCGCCTGTTGCGATGGTCAGACAGCGCAGCGCCGATCGACGTCGAGCCGCTTGGATCGGCGACGACACGGATACCTTCACCGAAGAGGCCGTCCAGATGATCCTCCACCAGGATCCTGAACTGCCGATGGATCGAAACCGCCGGCAGCCTCGTGTCGCGTGCCTGCTGGAGCCCTTCGATGAGCAATGAGCGATAGAGCGGCTCGGTCAGCACGTGGGTGTCGAAGTAATGCCGTTCGACCCGCTCCGCATTGGTCAGGATGATCTGTCCGACACCTAGCGCGGAGAGCTGCGCCCACAGGCGCCGCATCACCTTGGGACGGGGCAGGGCGAGCAGCACATCGACCCGGGGCCGTGCAGGGGCCTCGTTTTCGAACACGCAACCCAAGGTCACCCGACCATCGCGAACCGACTCAACCATTGCGACTCCCTGCGGGCCATTGAGCACGCCGACTCGCACGCTTTGGCCCGGAACGACGCGAAGCACGTTCAGCAGGTGAGCGGCGCGGGCGTCAGAAAGGGTGACCGAATGGCCGTCGACGCGTTCGCGTTCGTCGACAAGGATCAGGTTCACGCGTTCTCGTCAGCAGCGATGTTCGGCATTGCGATCGAGCCCGTTAATGGGAGTAACGAAGGTGCAAGGAGATTCAGATGGACGACCTTTTGCTCTGGTATCCCGTGCTCATGATCGCCGGCGTGCTGTTTAACATCGCTTTCTGGGGCACTGTAATCTACTTCATGATCAAAATGTTCGGTGGGGGAGACGCGCGGACGCCGCAACTTCTCAACATGATCCTGGCACAGCAAGGGACTTTTACGGGTCTTGGTGGCCCGAACGAGCCAGGCCCGGTGGCATCAGAGATGAACAGGACAGCTGGCGAAAACCTCATCGATCTCAACCGGTGAGCGATTGCGTACGGCCTGTCGGCTGGATGGCGTCGGACGGAAGCCCCACGAGGCACCAATTCGCCCAGCGCGCCGGCAGCTTGAGCCGCACACGCAGCATCGCGCTCCGAAACGCGGTGTGAGGTTTTTCGCCCTGCGCGAGCGACTGATGAAACGCCACCATGAACTGGCGGGCGACCTGTGAGTTGGCGTCCCACAGGCTGACCACCAGCGATCGCGCGCCCGCGTAGAAAAGCGGGAGATAGAGGCCGATCCATTCTTCGCTGACGATTTCAGTGGTGCCGACGCGCTGGGCTCTCTGGCCCAGCGCGCATGCGCTCAACGCGACGACCCTGGCGTTCAGTTTCGCGCCGAACAACTCACTGCCGCGGACGGAGTCGCTCCCGAGCCGCAGCGCTCCATCGAGTGGTCGTTCCTCGTCGAACCGGCCATGACAGGCAAAGTGAAGCACAGCGAACTCGGACCATTTCTGCGTCGGCCATCCAGCGTCGGCGGGCGTGGCATCGGCGGGAACGAGTCGCGCGATCACGCGCCGTTGTGCTGACTTCCAGATCTGCTCGAGGTCGCTCAGCTCGGATTCAACATCTTTCAGCGGCAGATCACCGAAGCCATTGAGAGACGATCCCATCAAGAGAACAGCGGTCGACATTGTGCTCGCGTGCGCCGGTGACGGGAGTCCCAGGCTCGGGACGTACTGAACAGGCCAGCGCGCGATGAGTGTCTCCTCATCGAGCGGCAGCGCGTGCAGCGGAAGCCCCTTCAGGCGTCCATGCGCGCTGATCAACAGGCAGGCGTCTGCCGGCAGCCCGTTTCGGATCTCCGGTGGCAGAACGCGATCGGTGATCGCCTCCGGAAACAGGTCCGAGTATTCGTCGACCTGGCCGTGCAGCCGTCCGGCGTGCTGCACGAGTTCTTCGAGTTGCGGTGCGCTCCACTCGACATCGGCGTGAAGAGCGCGTCCTGATGGGTTCCTCGCGAAGACGTGCAGCGTGGCTCCCGTGGGGGAGTCGCGCCAGAAGAAGCTGACGGGGCTGACATCACGGGGGAGGTCGCGGAGCAAATCGACGGCATCGAATGCGCGCGGGTTGCGGAGACTTGCCCAGCGCGGATTCGTCTTCATGATCGACTGAAGCTTCGCGCTGCGCTCGTCGGAGATCTCGCGGAGCCGCGTCTCCAATTGAGACTCTACCGGACCGCCTCGCTGCGACGCGTCCAGCGTCCCGAGTTTGCGTTCGCACGCGTCCAGATCGCGTTCGAGTGCCTCGAGTGCCTGCACGAGCCCGCGGTCGACGCCGTCGAAGAGCGGAACGTCGGCGTTCGCCAGCAGCTGTGCGAGATAGAAGCTCTTGGATCGTTCGGCGACGGTCCACGCCCGCAGACAGCCGGCCTCCGTTCCGCGCGCCAGGCCGATGTCGAACGCCTGATCGTAGAAGCGCAGTTTGTCGAGCAGGAACCGCTGTTGTTCGCGAACGTCGACGAAGCGGCGCACTCGAGACTCGACTTCATCGAGCGCTTGCTGCGCCAACTCCCACGCATCGTCATGGTGAAGCTGGCGGGATTTCAGACGCGCCTGGGCGAGACGTGTCTCGCTCAGAAGATCCGGCGGCCCGTGCTCGGCGAAGAAGCCGAACGCTGACGACAACTGATCTTCGGCCTCGTCCAGCCGTCCGAGCTCGAGCAGCGCGTCACCGGCGCGGCGGCGGCAGGCGGCGACGGCGCGAGGCCACCCTTCGGTTTCGAGCAGCGACGCGGCCCGCATCGCCTTGACCGCGGCGCGATCCCACTCGCCCCGTTGAAAGGCGATGTGAGACTCGAGCTCCTCGACCATCCAGTGTCCCGGCCAGATCGCGGCGAGCTGCTCGAGCGCCGACTGCGCCTTCGCGAGGTCGAACGTCGTCGCGAAACTGGTCGAGAAGATCTTTGCTCTGAGTAAGTGAACCTGCGTAAGAACCGGCTTCGCGACAAATGGGAGAAGCCGCCCGGCGTGCTCGGCTGCAAGATCGAGATCGTTCAGCGCAGAATCCCAGTCATTCTCGAAGCGGGCAACAGTGGCTCGATCGATGAGCGCCTGCATCAACTCCGACTTGAGCTGGGGAGTGGATGGCGCCAGCTCGCTGATGATCCGGTCCAACCCGACGCGCGCCGCCGGCAGGTCTCCTTCGTCCAGTCTGAGCATCGCCTCGATGCGGGCGTGACGGGCTTCCCACGCTTCCATGTCACTTCCGGCGAGCTTCGGCCGCCTTTCGAAGCCACACGCCCTCGGCATTACGATCGCCCTGCCTCTGCGCGACGCGCATGAAGCCTTCGTAGCTGCGCGCCTCCAGTTCAGGCACTTCGATCTGTTTCGCGCGTTCGAGGCACTCATGAAAGACCGCCTCCGCGCCGGTGACGTCGCCTGAGTTGAGGAGCATCATCCCTTCGAGCTCGCGGCGCGTCCATTCCTGGAACAACACGAAGAACTGTGTCTTCCGATCCAGCCCCTCGAATCGCACTGGCAGAGGAGCGGCGATCGGCCAGCGCTGGGCGTACCTGGCCGAACCAGGCTTGTAGTACTCGGCGATGTCCATCGGCGCGCCGCTTCCCATCTGATCGGCGCCGAGCGCCTTCAACTGTGCCAGCGCTTCATCGAGTTTCGCGGGGTCGTTGATGGCGGCCGCGACGGCGCCGCGTACTTCGGCCGGTACGTCGGCCGATGTCAACAACTGCTCGAGCATTTTCTGCATTGATGGATCCATAGCGGCACTCCAAGTGGACTGCGCGCGCCCTCGTCGCAGTCAGTTAGTCGAAAGCGGCCGTGAGCCCGTCGTAGATGCGACGCGCGACGTCCTTGTCATCGAGATAGCCAGCGATTCCATGGCGATTGGTCGTTTTGTTCTGCACATCACGCTTGTTTTCGATACCCGGCATCGCTGGATCCAGAGGAAACCGCGTCGTGTCGAGGGGATAGAGTGCGACGACGTCGCGATCGTCCATGGCGTTGAACCACCGCTTGACGCAGCCGGGACAGCGCACGGGTGCGGCGAGCCCCTTCACGGTCTTGCGGATCTCGGTGATGGCAAGCGGGGACCCGAGAGTGACCAGGAGCACGCAGTTCCATCCACAGAGATGGCCCTTCTGCCTCAGGAGGTTGTACGCGACGACAGTTCCCAACGAGTGCGCCACAACGACTGTTGCAACGTCCCGCGTCATCGCCGCGCTGACTCCAGTGTCGATCGTGTCGCGAATGTTCGAGTTCTTCAGATACTGATAGACGTCGTGCGTGAAGAGCGCGATGCTGCTGCCGCTTCCGTAGGGGACGTAGCGGTCGACTGCGCCCAGGAAGGCTTGAAACCAATCCCAGTTCAGCGGTCCTTTTTCGACGACGTCCTGCCCGGCGATTGCCGCGAGCTGTGCGTCGTCGATGCCGCTTCTTGCCTGAATGTCCCGCATGACGGCGCGTGTGAACTCTTCCTCTTCGGCATCGCCCGCTTCGCCACGCACGATGACTGCGGCGGCATCGTCTGCCGACTTGCCATCGACGAAGTCGTAGAGGGTGTCACCGTAGTAAGGAAAGCGAATGTCACTCTCCGCGATCGGCAGGCGCAATCCATTTTTGGCGAGACCGTCGTGCAGCGCGTCGAGCCACTCCGCCTTGAGTGCGGAGGCGTCCTTGTGCTGCTGCGCACGCCCGTGTACGAAGACGAGCTGCCGATTCATCGCACATCTTTCGACGTTATCGCGCGCTCGAGTTTCGGAATCGCGCGTTCGTCGAAAAGCGTCCAGAGCGAATTGCGCATGTCCTGCTCGATGCCGTCGAGGGCCGGATGAAGCTTCACGCGGTGGGCGCGCAAGAGCGACCAGCCCTGGGAGAGCAGCGGCAGGAACGGTACGACCATCTGGCTCCGGTCGATCGAGGTTCCGACCAGCCTCCGGCCAAGCAACTCGAGATCGAAGAAGGTGACGCCAACGTCGCTCTTCAGATAGCCCGACATCTCCCGTATCCGATCGCCAAGCTGCGCGTCATGATACGCGTAGGCCGCGTACACCGCGAGCGTCGGATCGATGCCCTTCGCGTACTGCATCTGCTGTCCCACTCGCTCCGAGTCGTTCGAATCCAGCCGGAAGCGGTCGTGCCGCGAGGCCGTGGCGGCGACCGCACGAAGTGAACGAACGTCGGACGCGCGCTGTTTGTACAGGTCCCACCTCCAGGTGTTGTCCGACGGCTCGTACGCCACGTCGGCCAACTCGCCGTCCACGGTCAAGGCCGCCAGGAACCCCTGAATGACGGGGATCACGCAGGCCGTTCCGTTGTCGAACCGAAGGAGCACGCTGGCGCCCGCGCCGTCGATCTTCTCGATGCGCAGAAGGTTGCCGTCACTCCCGAGCAGCTGACCGTTTGCGAAGGGCGCGAGAAAGCTCGTGATGCGCGCTCCACGCACCTTGATTCCGCATTGCGATTCGAAGTGCTCCGGCCCGAATGGCTGCGCGACGTGCTGCACAGCGCCGGCAAACCACTCGGCGCCGGGCAGACCGGCCGCAATGGCCTCCTGAAGCGTCTTCGTCACATCGTCTGGTTTGCCTTGCGAGGCCGATGCGGTCACATCGCGCGACATCGAGCCGAGAGTCGGTCCCGGCACCGGAGCCGGACTTCGCACCGTGCGTCCGCCGCGAGTTGCCGCGACCTCGGCTTCGATTCGCGCCAGCCAGCCATCGCGCGACGTAATAATCGCGTCCGGATTCTGGTTGACCTTCTTCTCGAGCCTGAGCGCCTTGACGCGTCGCGGCACTTCGGCATCGAGATAGTCCTTCAGCGCCCAGATCTTGATGTACTTCGCCGTGTCGCCGGTTCCGCCCGGCGCCAGGATGTCCGACCTCGTGCCGAGGAGGGCGTCGAGCAACGCATCCGTGTAGAGCGCCGAGTAGGTGGCGCTCTCGGATGCAGCGTCCTTCACTTCCGCCGCGGTTCGTCCGAGGTAGCAGGCGAAGAACTGGTCGACCGGCCTGGTCTTCTCTCCGCCGCCCGTGTTCGGAAAGATTTCGACCCCCTCGATGTTCTGGTTCTGAATGCCTTGCGGGGCGACGCGACACGCATCAGAGATGACAACGACGTGCGGGATGCCGCACGTGCGGGCGAGCTCGACACTGCCCATGACGTTGACCGCCGCGTACGGCTTGACGGGTGCCTCGCTCAGCAACCAGCGATCGCCGCGCTGAAGATTGATGCCATGGCCGGCGAAGTAGACGAGCAACTGATCGACTCCGGCGCCGTTGCAGAGCTCGTACACGGCATCGGTGATGTCATCGGGCCTCACCTTCTTGCCACCGGCGTCGGTCAGTAGTTTTGCGTGAGTCTTGTCGGGCAGGCCTTGCTCCAGCGCCCACTCGTGCATCCTCTTCGCGCCGGTCGCCGCATCGCTGAGCTTCTGGAGATCTCCCGCCTGGTCGACCCCGATGAAGATTCCCGCTCGTACCATCGCCGCTCCTCGCCGTCGAAACGTTAACACCGAGGCAGTACCATGGCGATATGCGTTTCGTGTGGACAGTTATCGCGTGCAGCGTGCTGTGTGCGAGCGGGTGCGCTGGGAAACCCACGCGTCAAGGTGAAACGACGATGCCGAGCCCGGAGGGATGCTTCGTTCAGGTGTGGGACCTTCCAGGTTTCAAAGGCGTGACGGACTACATCAACGGTCCGCGGAATTACAGCAACCTGCGGGATCTGCCGGGCGCCCGCATCTGGGCGGATCGCATCCGGAGCACGAAGACCGCCGTGGTGGCTCGCGCCGTCGTGTACGCGCGCGAGAATTTCGAGGGCGCCAGCCTGCGACTGATGCCCGATAGCGATTACGCCACATTCCCGACCGACCTGAGTGGACACATCGCCTCGATGCGGATCGAGTGCGCGGCTCCCAACAAGGCGCCATGATTCAACCGCGAAATCAGCGTGCAGACTTGGTGATGCGGTACGTAGTAACACGGTAGACGAAGCTGGGTTACTCGCCGATATACACAACGGCACTGCAGATTTCTACGCGGGGGTAGCAAGTAAAGATGAGGAAGGTATGCGACGTGATAGAGGCTTCAGAGAATTCGCGAAGCCTGGGGGAGTCGGAGATGCGCCAGTTGCACGCATCAAAGATTCGATTGCTGGTGCAGCTCGATCAGACGCTGCGCCTGCTCGGGGTAAATTTGCTCGCGGCGAACCTTTACACCGAGGATCTCGACGAGGACGTCCTGCTGAGGTTGGAACTTTGTAAAACGACGATGCTGCGGGAACGTGCGCGGGACGGCATCGGGGCCAGCTGGTACGATGCGGACGTATCACTTCAGGTGACGAAGTCGGGTCGCGAGAATCACTCTCAGCGGTAAGGCCCTGGACGCGCCTCCTCGTATGTGACGGGAGGCGCACAGCGTATTCGAGTGCAGCGTCACCTGGCGCGGGACGCTGCATGTGTGGGTCTTGGCCTTCCAGTCGTCCGTTCAACCGCGCGTTCTAGTGGTTGCCGTTGACGAGTTGGGCACGGATCTCCCCACCAGGGTATTTGGTGGTGTGGACATTGACATAGGTCACACCGGCCGCGAACGCGTCGATCAATTCATCGAATTCACCGGCTGTGACTCCCTGTCCAGTTGGCCCGATCACGTCTGCTGGTCGGAGAACGCCGGAGATCGTGGCGGGTGCCGCGGGACAAAGCTGTGTGCCCGCCGGTCCATTGCCAAGATTGGTGCAGAGGAAAACGGAGATACCGCCGGATTGGTGGCGCTGCCCGATATGGATGTGGGCCTGCTGCACGTTGCCCTCCAAATTGGCGTAACTCAACTCGTACTCGATTTCCTGATGATGCTCGTCGAATTTCGCTCGGAATTCGCCGGAGCCAGTCGTCGATAACGTTAACGGGTCCTCCTGAAATCCAGTCAGACTTACCTGAATCAGGTTGTTCTGTGCGAAGAGCACTGTCGAAGCCGCGAGCAAGCAGATTCCACTAACGACAGCGATCGTCCTTTTCATGGTTGGTTGACCTCCCACTGTTTGTGTTGAGTTGGTCGCGTACACGCCGCTGAGACGTCGAGCGTCTCGTGGAGCGCAAAGTATCGTTGAGCCTTTGCGCTGCAGTCAATGAATCGGCCGAGCTGGAAAAACTCTGTTTCAGGCGAGTTCTTTCAGGAGGTCTTGCGGCTGGTCAGCGTTCGCGACAGCCGCACGATTCGTATCTGTTGCGGCGAGTTGTCACCGCAACTGGTCAGAAATCCGAACATGCGTGGGCCACGATTCAACCCACGGCTGCACGCGGCTACGCACGGCTGGGCAACGGCCGGGCGTTTGCACCCCATCAACCGCAGGAGGTGTGCGCCAATACGCGGCGCCACAGTGATACTGGATATCAGCCCGCTCATCGCGATCGACATCAACGCCTCGCACGCAGCCGCCGCAGCGAGTGCCCAAGAAGCAGTAAACCATGCGCGGCGATGCGGCGAACTACTCGCACGGGTCAAAGACAGTCTTCCGCACGGGTCGTGGCTTCCTTGGCTCGATGAACACTGCAATGTGCGCCCGCGCCAAGCGCAACGTTATATCCGGCTCTATAAGAACTGGGACACGCTAGCGGCAAAGGCGACACGCGAGATGCCTGCCAGCTTGAACGAAGCGATGGCGTTGCTGGCAAGCCCGAAACGGATAGAGAGGACTGGGCGGGTCGTCGCGAAAGAATCCGCGTTGCACGTAAACGAGACAGAACAGACATCAACACCCGTCACAACGGTGAAGGTTGTCACCATTGAACGATTCGATGGCACGTGGAAAGGCTACATCGTCCCACATACTGACCCCCGCTATGCGTTCGTGAGTGTGGTGCAGTGGTCCAAGGACGGCGGCACAATCGACGGAATGCGCAAGGCGATTATCCGAACAGCGGCTGATGAGGTGCTGCGCCACCTGTTCGGGATCGCCAATCACAACTGGTCTTCAGCGGACGTCAACGAGTCCGACTCTCATTTCCGCTGGTCGTACAACCAGTTCCTATTCGACAGCCATGACGACTACGTGCAGCAAGTAGTGCTCGGGAGGTAAAGCGGCTTTGCGCTCGGCCTCCTCATTTCACTCCCGACATCTCGCGTTCGAACGCCGCTACCTTGCCGCCTTCGAGCAGTTGCTTCGCGTCGAGGAGGCCGAAGAGCTCGATCAGCTTCGCCACGACGCCCGTCCACCCGGTCTGGTGACTCGCACCGAGGCCGGCCCCATTGTCGCCGTGGAAGTATTCGTAGAAGAGGATGTGGTCGCGCCAGTGCGGATCTTGCTGAAACTTCTCGGTGCCGCCGTACACCGGCCGGCGTCCGCTGCTGTCGCGCAAGAAGATCCGCGTGAGGCGATCGGAAATCTCCTTCGCCACTTCGAATAGGTTCATCATTGTCCCCGAACCCGTCGGACATTCGATTGTGAAGTTGTCGCCGTAGTACGTGTAGAAGTTCAGCAGCGACCTGATGATCATGACGTTGACGGGCATCCAGATCGGGCCGCGCCAGTTGGAGTTGCCGCCGAACATACCGGTGTTCGATTCCGCCGGCAGGTAGTCGACGCGGTGCTCCTGGCCATTGGCGTGAAAGACATACGGATGATCCGCATGGAACCGCGACAGCGCACGGATGCCATAGGGGCTCAGGAACTCGTTCTCGTCGAGCATCTTCGTCAGGATCCGGCGCAGCCGCTCCGGCGTGAGCAGCGCGATGATGCCGCGCTCGTTCACGCCGAAGTGCCCGGCCCCCGTCGGATGCATGGTCGTCGCGAGCTCGGGCATCCGGCGCAGCCGCTCCAGGATCTTGAGCATCGTCCCGGGAACGCGCTCGCGCTGCCATTTCTCGATGACCGTGGTCGCGCACAATGGTAGGAGGCCGACCATCGAGCGGACCTTCAAGCGGGTGGCGGAGCCGTCGGGCAGCCGCAGCAGATCGTAGTAGAAGCCGTCTTCCTCGTCCCACATGCCTTCGGGGCCGGGGCGGTTCATCGCCGCAGCGATGTAGTAGAAGTGCTCGGCGAACTTGAAGACCATGTCGTCGTAGGTCGGATCGTGCGCGGCGAGCTCCACCGCGAGCTCGAACATGTTCTGGCTGAAAAGCGCCATCCACGCCGTGCCGTCGGCCTGTTCGAGATAGCCTCCGGTGGGGAGCGGCGCGCTGCGGTCGAACACGCCGATGTTGTCGAGGCCGAGGAATCCGCCGTCGAAGACGTTCTTGCCGAAGCGGTCCTTGCGGTTGACCCACCACGTGAAATTGAGCAGGAGCTTGCTGAACGTGGTCCTGAGGAAGTCCAGGTCGGTCCCGGCGTCCCTGGCGTGCCCGGTGCGATGGAGGAACAGCGTGGCAAACGCGTGGACGGGCGGGTTCACGTCGCTGAAGTTCCACTCGTAGGCGGGTATCTGGCCGTTCGGATGCAGATAGGCGCCGCGCAGCATCAGCTCCATCTGATCCTTCGCAAAATCAGGATCGACGATCGAGATCGGCAGCGTGTGGAAAGCCAGGTCCCAGGCCGCGTACCAGGGGTATTCCCACTTGTCGGGCATCGAGATGATGTCCCGGTTCAGCATGTGGAACCACTCCGAATTCCGGGCGGCCCGGTAACCCGAATGCAGGGGGTTGGAGTGGTGCTCGTCGAGCCAGTTGTCGCCGTCGAAGAAAAAGAACTGCTTGCTCCACAGCATGCCGGCAATCGCCTGGCGCATGACGTTGGCCGCGTCGGCGCTCACGGACGGAGGCGTGACCGACCGGTAGAACTCGTCCGCTTCGCGAAGCCGGTCAGCGAAGACGGCATCGAAC
>Ga0207643_10000080_pt1 | contig 62631 bp, 59 predicted proteins | sample KBSMisM62_FD_184313 | JGI IMG/M metagenome (GOLD analysis project Ga0207643, IMG submission 184313) | Miscanthus rhizosphere microbial communities from Kellogg Biological Station, Michigan, USA - KBS Miscanthus M6-2 (SPAdes) (version 2) | ecosystem: Host-associated > Plants > Roots >... | reverse complement strand
CCTCGCCCAGCACCCCGAGCAGCTCGGTCCGGGCCCGCCGGAACCGGAGATCCACCCCGTACGCGGTGGCGATGTCGGCCAGCATCCGGATCTGCAGCCACGCCATGACCACCAGGTCCGCCGGAACGCTGACCAGCCCGAACACGCCGCTGACCGAGCCGCTCAGCGAGGCGAGCCCCTTGGCGGAGTCGATGACGTGCTGGCCCACCTCCCGTGGCCCCGCGGACGGGTAGCGCGTCCGGAGCGCCTTCACCCGGGTCCGCGCCCGCTTTGCCTCGAGGCCGACCACGTCCTCCATCCGCAGCGAGGCCAGCCGCTTGACGCTCGCCGGCCGCAGCCGTTTCAGGAAGGCGAGGCGTTCGCTGTCGAGCAGTCCCACGGGGAGTGATCCTGGCAGCGGCCCGGTCTCCCCGGCAACGGCCGAGCGAGCTTGGCGCGCTGTTCGAGGAACGCATGGCAGCCGCGCCTGATTTCGGCGGAAGTGCGTGTTTCTACGACCGCTCCGGACGTCCGGTGCCGTCTGTCGCCTCCTCGACTGCCCGGTCGAGAGCCGAGCGAGCCCCCGGGGCGCCCTAGGACTGCCCGAGACGCGAGGCCACCCGGGTTGCCTCCTCGACGGCGCGGGCCAGCACCGAGCGGATCCGGCCATCCTCCAGCGTCAGCAGGCCGGCGATGGTGCAGCCCGCAGGGGTGGTGACCTGGTCCTTCAGTGCGGCCGGGTGCATCCCGGTCTGGAGGACCATCCGCGCCGAGCCCTGGAGCATCTGCGCGGCGATCTCCATCGCCACGTCCCGGCGGAGACCCATCATCACCCCGCCCTCCGCGAGCGCCTCGAGGATGAGGTAGGCGAACGCCGGCCCGCTGCTGTTGAGCGCGGTCACGACGTCCATCGACCGCTCCTCGAGCTCGATGCAGCGGCCCACGGTCTGGAAGAGTCGGATCGCGGTCTGGACGTGTGCGTCCGTGGCCAGCGGGCCGCGAGAGACGATGGTCATCCCCTCGCCGATGGTGCAGGGCGTGTTGGGCATTGCGCGGATGAGCGAGCTCTCCGGCAGCCAGCGACGGATCTGCTCCAGGCGCACGCCGGCGGCGGTGCTCAGCACGAGCTTGCCGCGGAGCGCGGCGCGCATCTCGTCGCCGTCGAGCACGCCCTGGAGCTGCTGCGGCTTCAGCGAGACCATCACCGCGCTCGACTCGCGCGCGACCGAGAGGTTGTCCACCGTGGCCCGGACGGCGTGCCTCGCCGCCAGCGCCGCGGCCGCCTCCGTCCGTCGCGTGGAGACGGACAGGCGCGCCGGAGTGAGCGAGCCCGAGCGGATGAGCCCGCGCACGATCGCCTCCCCCACCGTTCCACAACCGAGGACGCCCAGGGTACCGTCGTTGTCCAGCATGCCCTCGGACCTAGCACAGCCGGGCACGCGCCCTCCTCTCGGGGACGCGCAGCGCATCGTCGTCAAGCTGGGCACCCAGGTGGTGACCCACGACGGGCGGTCGCTCGCGCTGGGCCGTCTCATGTCCCTGGTCGAGGAGATGGCCGTGCTCCGGCAGCAGGGGCGGCAGCTCCTCCTCGTTTCCAGCGGCGCCGTCGCCCTGGGGATGAAGCAGCTGGGGCTCACCGAGCGTCCGCGCTCGCTCGGGCTGCGCCAGGCCTGCGCCGCGGTGGGCCAGGGGCACCTCGTCGGGCTCTACACGTCGGCGTTCGCGCAGTTCGGCGTGACCGCGGCCCAGGTGCTCCTCACCGAGAGCGATCTCGGCGAGCGCGACCGGGCCCTCTGCGTCCGCACCACGCTGATGCGCCTCCTCGAGCTTCGCGCGGTGCCGGTGCTCAACGAGAACGACAGCGTGAGCATCCGCGAGCTGGTCGAGCACCGCCGTGCGCAGGGCACCGAGACGGGGTCTACCGCCTTCGGGGACAACGATGGCCTCAGCGCCCGGGTCGCGATCGGCGTGGACGCGGACCTGCTCGTGCTGCTGACCGACGTGGACGGGCTGTACACGTCGGATCCCCGGACCGACGCAGACGCCCGCCGCATCGGCGTCCTCGACGCGGAGACGCCACGGGTGGGTGAGGTGAGCGCCGGCGGCACCGGTGGGATGACCAGCAAGCTGGAGGCGGCGCGGCTCGCGAGCCGGTCAGGGGTGACGACGGTCATCGCCTCGGGAGCCGCCCCGGGCGTGCTGCGGCGACTCCTCGCGGGGGAGGACGTGGGAACCTGCGTGCCGCCAGCCGAGCGACGGGCGGTGCGGCGGCAGCGCATCGCGGTCGCGCCCCGGGCGGGGGCGCTGGTGGCCAACGATGGCGCGCTCGCGGCGCTGGAGGGCGGCCGGGCCTCGCTGCTGCCGATCGGCGTGGTGGGCGTGGAGGGTGATTTTCGCGAGGGGGACGTGGTGGAGATCCGCGACGGGTCCGGGCGCGTGCGAGGGCGGGGACTCGCGAACTACGACGCCCGGGCCTGCCGGGCGCTCCTCGGCCGGCACAGCGAGGACATCGAGGACGTCCTCGGCTGGCGCGGCTACGACGCGCTCGTCACCCGCGACAACCTGGTGCTCGGGTCATGAGCACGGTGAGCGAGCGGGTCCAGCGTGCCGTCGACTCGGGAGGCCACCTGGCCCGGGCGCCGGCCGCGGCGCGCACACGGGCGCTCGAGGTGCTCTCCGACGCTCTGTCCGACCCTCGGGTCCGCACCCGCATGCTGGACGCGAACGTCCACGACCTCGCAGCGGCGGCGGGGCTCGCGCTCCCGCTGCTGAAGCGGCTCAGGGTGGACGCCGCGAAGCTGGAGACGCTGGCCGACGGGGCGCGGCAGCTGGCATCGCGCGCCGATCCCCTGGGGACCGTCCTCGCGCGGCGGAGGCTCGACGAGGGTCTGGTTCTCGAGCAGGTCCGGTGCCCGCTCGGCGTGCTCGCGGTGGTCTTCGAGTCACGTCCGGACGCGCTGGTGCAGATCGCCTCTCTCGCGCTTCGCACCGGGAACGCGGTTCTCCTCAAGGGTGGCCGCGAGGCCACGGAATCGAACCGCGCGCTCGCGGGCGTGGTGCGTGACTCGCTCGAGAAGGCGGGCCTCCCCGCGGACGCGGTGCAGCTGCTCGACGACCGGTCCGAGGTGGAGGCGTTGCTCGGCCTGGAGAGGGGCGTGGATCTGGTCGTCGCCCGGGGCGGGAAGGAGTTTGTCGAGCACGTCCGTGCCCGGAGCCGCATCCCGGTGCTGGCCCACGCCGAGGGGGTGTGCCACGTCTTTCTTCACCGCTCGGCGGAGGCGGCGAAGGCGGCGCGCATCGTCGTGGACAGCAAGGTCACCTATCCGGCGGCATGCAACGCCGTCGAGACCCTGCTCTGGGAGCCCGGCGCCGAGGGCGCGCTGGACGCGAGCGTGGCCGCGCTCCGCTCGGCGGGAGTCGAGCTCCGCGGCGACGCTCCCACCCGCGCCCGTCACCCGGAGATGACGCCCGCGACCGATGCGGACTGGGGGACCGAGTACGGGGCGCTCGTCCTCGCGGTGGCACGGGTCCCGGACCTCGACGGTGCCCTCGCACACATCGCACGGCACGGCTCGCAGCACACCGAGGCGATCGTCGCGGAGGATCGTGACGCCGCCGAGAGATTCCTCGCCGAGGTGGACGCCTCCTGCGTCTTCCACGACGCGAGTACCCGTTTCGCAGACGGCTACCGGTTCGGCCTGGGCGGCGAGGTGGGAATCGGAACGGGCAAGCTGCACGCACGTGGACCGGTCGGCGTCGACGGGCTGCTCACCTTCCGCTGGATCCTCCGCGGCTCGGGACAGGTGAGCGCGGACTACGGTCCGGGAAAGAAGCCGTTCCTCCACGAGGAGCTCTGAGCCGTCCGCACGCCGGGTGCTCAGCGGCGGAAGTTCGCCGTCGTCTTCAGCTGGAACGGCACCGGCGCGGGCCCCGACTGCAGCTGCCCGTCCAGCGCGATGGGGACCGTTCCGCCCTTCAGCATCGCCTGCGCGGCCTCCATGGCTCCGGAGAAGGGGACCGTCAGCGGCAGCGTGACCGAGCGCGATGCGCCCGGCTCGAGCGTGCCGAGGTCCTTCGCCGACACCTCGCCGATGCGCGCTCCGCCGATGGTCACCGCCGCGTCCAGCGCCTGGAGCGGCACGGGCAGGCTGCCCTTGCCGGTCAGCGTGACCGGCAGCTCCACCGTCACGTGGTCGATGGCCACGCTCGTCAGCCGCGGCGTCCCGAGCGCGATGCCCGGCATCGCGGGCAGCGTGAACGTCCCCTCGTGCGACAAGGGAACGCGCACCACGCCGATCGGGGTCTTCACCCCGACGGTCCCCTCGGCCTTGTATCCGGCGCTCCCCTTCGACAGGACCGTCGCGACCGCCTGGCCGAGGTCCGCGAACTTGAACGACGCCGGCAGAGTCAGGTCGGCGTTCCCGTTTGCGGGGATCGCCAGCCCCTCGGGCGGCTTCCCCGCCGCCACCGGATGCCCATCGATGCTCACCCGGTAGTCCACGTCGGCGAGCGCCAGCTCGACCGGGTTCGGGTTGTCCACCCGGGCCACGACGTTGAGCGTCGCCCCGCTGAGCGAGACGTCCGTCAGCGAGGCGCTCTTGTAGGCCACGTCGGGCTTCTTGAACTGGCCCTCGGCCATCTGCAGCCAGGAGCAGCCAGAGGCTCCGAGGACGAGGGCGATCAGCAGTCGAGCAGGGGAGCGGGCCACGTGGGGTCGCACAATGTAATCACGTCCAACCCCGCGTCGACACGCAGGAAGTCGGAGGGACTGGACGCGCCCGGGCCCGGACTGCTACCTACCAGTCGGTAGGAGCAATGAGCGGCCCGACAGCACGCGAGTGGTAACCTCGATGCCCCCCCGTGAGACGCACCGACGACACCACCGCGAAGCATCGGGCCATCCTCGAGACCGCGGCGCGGCTCATCTGCAAGAAGGGCTACGAGGGCACGAGCATCCAGGAGATCGCCGATGCCTGCGGTCTCACCAAGGCCGGGCTCTACCACCACATCGAGAGCAAGGAGCAGCTGCTCATCGAGATCATGAACTACGGGATGGACGTGTTCGAGGAACGCGTCCTCTCCGAGGTGGAGCACCTCCCCGACCCGGTGGAGCGCCTCAAGGCCTGCATGGCGAGGAACATCAAGCTCGTCACCCGCGGCTGGAGCAAGGAAGTCACCATCATCCTCCACGAGCACGACACGCTCACCGGCAAGGCGCAGGCGCAGATCAACGCCCGCAAGAAGCGCTACGTCCGCTTCCTCGAGTCGTCGTTCGCGGAGGCGGTGGAGAAGGGGCAGATCCGCCCGGTGGATCCGACGGTCGCGGCCTTCGCGTTCCTCGGGATGGTTCTCTGGATCTACAAGTGGTTCAAGCCCGGCGGGAAGCGCACCGACGACGAGATCGCCGCGGGTATGGTGGACCTTCTGTTCACCGGCCTCGTGCCGCACTCCTGACACCGTTCACGAAGTCTCATGGCCCACGCGGGGTACCCCTCCGGCGTCGCGGCGGGCCATGCCCGTTCACTCGCTCCGGGCGGCCGGCCCGGGTCCCTGCCTCCGCTTGAGGGGAGAAACGCACGCATGAAGACGTCCGTGGGCATCGAGGCCCTTGCCGTGGCCCTGCCTCGCCGAACGCTGCACCTGGAGGATCTGGCCCGCGCCCGGGGCGTGGATCCGGCCAAGTACATCGGGGGCCTCGGCGTGCGAGAGATGGCGGTCACCGACCCCGGCGAGGACACGGTCGCCCTCGCGGCCACCGCCGTTCGCCGATTGATCGACGGTAACGCGGTCGACCCCGACTCGATCGGGATGCTCTCCGTTGGCACCGAGACCGGCGTCGACCACAGCAAGCCCGTCGCTTCGTTCGTGCAGGGCGCGGTGGACCTGCCCCGGCAGATGCGGGTGTTCGACGTGCAGCACGCCTGCTACGGCGGCACCGCCGCGCTCATGGCGGCGGTCGAGTGGATCGCCTCGGGCGTCGCCGGCGGGAAGTCCGCGGTGGTCGTCTGCTCCGACATCGCCCGCTACGGGGTGAAGACGGCCGGTGAGCCCACCCAGGGCGCCGGCGCGGTGGCGCTGCTGGTCTCCGCTCGTCCGGAGCTCCTCGCCATCGACCTCGGGCTCAACGGGACGAGCAGCAGCCACGTGTTCGACTTCTGGCGCCCGCTGGGCCGCCGCGAGGCGGTGGTCGACGGCCACTACTCGATCGACTGCTACCTGGAGGCGCTGTCCGGCGCCTACCGCGACTGGCGCGGCAAGGCGGAGGCGAAGGAGATCGTCCGTCGCAACAGCGCCGCGCTTCCGAGCGAGCAGCTGGCTGCCGTCGGCTACCACGTGCCGTTCTGCAAGATGGCGAAGAAGGCCCACGCCCGTCTCCGTCGCTGCGACCTGGACGACGTGCTCGGCGCGTTCGACGAGGCCCGCGAGGAGCGAGAAGGAGCGACCAGCTTCGAGCGCCAGGTGGCTCCGTCGCTGACCCTGTGCTCGCGGGTCGGCAACATCTACACCGGCTCGCTGTACCTCGGGCTCGCGGGGATGCTGCACGCGGGCGCCACGGAGCTCGCCGGCAAGCGCATCGCCCTCTTCAGCTACGGCAGCGGGTGCGCGAGCGAGTTCTTCTCCGGCGTGGTGGGCAAGAACGCCGCAGAGCGCATCCGCCGTGCGCGGCTCGACGAGATCATCGGCAGCCGCGAGCGGGTGACCGTCGAGGAGTATGAGCGGCTGATGGCGCTCGCTCCCGAGTCACCGCCGGACATCCCGCCCCGTCCGGGCGCGTACCGCTTCACCGGTGTGACCGAGCATCGCCGCCAGTACGCAGGCGGCTGACCGCGGCCTCGCTCGAGCCCGGACGGCGCCAGCGTCAGGCGCGTGGCGCCCCGGGCCCCCCGCTGCGACGCCGTGTCGCAGGGGCTGAGCGGTTCTGGCACGCGCATTCCCACCTCTGCACGGCGCACTGCCGCCGCGCGCCGCCCGCTGCGCAGGAGCTGCCGTTCGTCGAGGCACGGCGATTGCTCTTCCGGCCCTCGAACGAGGTGGGCTCATGCGACGGTTCGACGCAGCATTGAAGTTGTTTCTCCCCCTGGCACTGGCCTGCGGCCTGGCCGCCCGCGCCGAGGAGTCCCGACCGTGGGCGCGCCGCAACGTCGCCATCGTCCTCTACGACGGGGTGGAGATCCTCGACTTCGCCGGCCCGACCGAGGTCTTCACCGCCGCCGGGAACGGGGCGTTCCGCGTCTACACGGTCGCCGCGACGAAGAACCCGCTGCTCAGCCAGGGCGTGCTCAAGGTGCAGCCCGACTACTCCGTGGCCGATGCTCCGCCGCCGGACATCCTCGTGCTTCCCGGTGGCAACTCGCGAAACTTCGCCCGCAGCGAGGCCGGGATGGCCTGGGTGAAGAAGGTCACCGCGAAGAACGAGCTGAGCATGTCCGTGTGCACGGGGGCCTTCATCCTCGCCGACCTCGGCTTGCTCGACGGTCGACCGGCGACGACCCACTGGGGTGCACTCTCGCGGCTCCGGTCTGCCTACCCCAAGGTCCAGGTGAAGACCGACGTCCGGTTCGTGGACGACGGACGCATCGTCACCACCGCCGGAGTCTCGGCCGGCATCGATGGTGCCCTCCATGTCGTGCAGCGTCTGCTCGGTGACGAGGTGGCGTGGGAGACCGCGCGCTACATGCAGTACGTCTGGGAGCCGAAGAAGTCGGCGTCCCTGTCGCCGTCGTCGAGGGAGGGGCTCCGCGCGCTGGTCTTCCGGGACGGCGATCGCGCCGTGTCACTGCTCTCGGCGGAGTCGGCGAAGGCCCCCAAGGACTTCGTCGTGCTCTCGCGCCTCGGCCGCGCCCGGCTGCTGCAGGGGGACGCCAAGGGGGGGATCCAGACGCTCGAGTCCGCAGTCGCGCTCGGCGATCGACGGCCGATCACCCTGCTCGCGCTCGGGGACGCCCAGATGGCGACGGACGCGAACGCCGCCGCCGAGCGCACCTTCACGCAGCTGCTCGAGCAGCGCGGGGCAGCACTCGATGCCTATCAGCTCGCCTGCGCCCAGGGGCGCCAGGGCAAGGTGGAGGCCGCCCTCCAGTCCATGAACACCGCGGTCTCGCTCGGGTTCCGCGACCAGGGGCTGGCAGATGGGGACGCGGACCTCCGCAGCATCCGCGGAGACCCGCGTTACGCCCAGCTCTTCGCTCGCGGTCAGTAGCTCAGCCCTTCCGTCCGAAGAGCCCGGTCAGCGTCCCCTGCGCGAGCACGTGGCCGCGGATCAGGAACCGGAACTTCGCGTAGGTCGTCCGCTCGTCTCCGCCTTCCAGCCGAGGGACGTCGAGCGCCCAGACGGTGAACTGGTAGCGGTGCGGCGGGTCCCCCGGCGGCGGTGCCATGCCCCCGTAGGCGCTCTCTCCGTAGTCGGTGAAACCGACCGTCGCGCCCTTCGGGCTCTTGCCAGCCGCTCCCGCGCCTGCGGGAAGGCTCTTCAGCTCGGCAGGGAGATTGAACAGCACCCAGTGCGTGAAGCCGACGGTCGTCGGGGCATCCGGATCGTGGCAGGTGATGGCCAGGCTCTTCGTTCCCGCCGGAGCAGCGTCCCACGACAGGTCGGGGCTGACGTTCTGGCCGCCTGCCCCGGTGTACACCGCGCTCATCGGGATGGGTTTCCCCTCCTGGAGCACCTGGCTGCTGACCTTCAAGGACGCGGGATTGGACATGGCGACTCCTCCGACGTGCCACACTACGCATCCCCCCGTGCCGATGCTCGCCCTCTCTCCGTCACCGCCCGAGGTCCCCGGCCCGGACGGCGTGCCGCCGTTCGGTGCCTATGCCGGCGAGCTGGGGCCGGTGAACCTGGACCGCCTCGCGCCTCCCCACGCGCTGCCTGTCTGGGCGCGCAGGCTCCGGCGGAAGCGCTGGCACTACGCGCTCTACACGACGCCGGAGGTCGTGGCGGTCATGGCCATCGCCGAGATGGGGTACGCGGCGAACGCCTTCTTCGCCGCGGTGGACCTGCGCGACAAGCAGCCGCTGATCGATGCCACGTTCCTCGGGCTTCCTGCCCCGGTGACCACCGTCTCGGATGCGATGGCGCGCGGGCTCTCGGCGCGGTTCCGCGTCCTGGGAGCGCGCTTCCAGTTCACGCGCCCGCCGGACTCGGACCGGTATCACCACTCGGTGGAGATCTCCGCGCTCCGGCGTCCCCGGGCGGGACGGGTGAAGCTCGAGGGTGAGGCGCTGGTCACCGGTGCTCCACCGCCCCTGGTCCTGGTGGCGCCGGTGCCCGGAGGAGGGAGCGGGGGAGTGCTCGCCCGCGACGGAGTGAACGTCACGCTGAAGTCGGTCGGCCTCCTCGCCTCGGGGCGGATGGAGATCGGTCGGCGTCGGTATTCGCTCGACGGCGGCGTCGTGGGGCTCGACTCGACGCACGGGTTCCTCGCCCGCCGCACCCGGTGGAACTGGGCGATGGGCTGCGGCCGCCTCGAGGACGGCACGCCGCTCGGCTTCAACCTGGTCGCCGGGTTCAACGAGGTGGCAGAGGGCAGCGCGGGCGAGAACGTGCTGTTTCTGGGCGACCAGCTCGAGCCGGTGGGCCCGGCGGTCTTCCGCTTCAACGCCGCGGATCCGTTGGACCTCTGGCGTCTCGAGACTCCGGATGGAGCCGTGCAGCTCACCTTCCGGGCGCTGCACCTGCACCGTGACGTACGCGACCTGGGATTCCTGAAAAGTCGCTTCGTGCAGCCCCTTGGCTTCTTCAGCGGTCGGCTCCGGTTCCGCGGCCGTGAGCTCGTCCTCGACGAGCTGCCCGGGGTGACCGAGGACCAGGACATGCTGTGGTGAGCGAATCGCGGACGCTCCCGACGCGCGCGCGCTAATGTGCGCCGGCCGGCTCGGTGCCGGCATCGACGCGCCAGCGGGGGGCGGCGCCAGAGGGGAGAGTCCAGTGCGCAAGATGATCGCAGTTGTCGCGGTGGCCGCGGCAGCGTTGCTGCCGTGGGTCGTGGAGGCCAAGGGCGGAGGAAAGGCAGTCGTCGTTCCGGTGGGCGACCTCAAGTGGGTGGACGCCGGGACAGAGACGCCCGGCGTGCAGTACGCGGCGGTGGCCGGTGATCCGATGAAGGGGGCCGGGAAGTTCTTCGTCAAGCTTCCGTCGGGTTTCTCGGTCGGGATGCACCACCACACGGCGGATCACTTCTCGGTGGTGGTGTCGGGGACGATGGTCTTCAACGTCGATGGCCAGGACAAGACGCTTCCGGCGGGCTCGTACTGGGCCTACACCGGGAAGAAGGTGCACACGACCAAGTGCACCGACGCCGCTGGATGCATCATCTTCGTCGACGCCCACGGCAAGTGGGACGTCGTCCCGGAGAAGACGGCGGCGAAGTAGCGGCAGTCGTCCTCGAGCGAGGTGCCGGAGAGATCGTCTCCGGCACGCGGTCAGACCCCCGCCCTCCGCCGTCGGGCGAAGCGGAGCCCCACCCACAGCACCGCGGCGAGCAGGAGCACCACCAGCACCGGAACGAGCACCGCGACCACGGTGGTGACCGCGGAGAGCACGTCCTCGATCAGCGACACCACCGGCGTCCCCACCCCGAGCGTCGCCACGTTCACCGCCGGACGGACCGCCGCCTTCGTCGCGTGGACCCCGAAGGCGGTCAGCAGGCCGGCGAGGAGCAGCACCAGCGGAGGCACGTGGCCTGCCGCGCCGCTTCCTCCGAGGAAGAGCACCGCGCCCGCGGCGGGTCGGATGAAGGTCTGCACCACGTCGTTCACGTGGTCCGCCGCCGGGACCTTGTCCACCACCAGCTCGAGCGCGAGCAGAACCACCAGCGCCCCGATGGCCAGAGGGTGCATCAGCACGTCGAACGGCGACGAGAGCGTGAGGACGTGCATCCGCCCCAGCACCGCCACTCCGAGCAGCGGGATGTACGCGTTCAGGCCCGCGGCGCCTGCCAGACCGAGCCCGGTGAGGAGGCTGGCGACGAGGGTGCCGGTGCCGTCCATGCGGGGCTCACCCTACGGAAGTCGCGGCGCCGGCGCGAGTCGGCCCGATGGGAAGGGCCGGGGGATGCCTCGCTACACCGGGTGACAGACCTGCCGGAGGATGTCGAGCGACTCGAGCGCCTTGCCCGCGCCCACCACCACCGCCGAGAGCGGATCCTCTGCGAGGAACACCGGCAGCCCGGTCTCCTCGCGAAGCAGAGTGTCGAGGTTCTTCAGCAGCGCGCCCCCACCGGCGAGGACGATGCCGCGGTCGGCGATGTCGCCGGCGAGCTCCGGTGGGGTCCGCTCCAGCGTCATCTTCACCGCCTCGACGATGCCGTTCACCGGCTCGCTGAGCGCCTCGCGCACCTCGTCCGAGGTGACGGTGAGCGTGCGGGGCACGCCGGCGACGAGGTCGCGCCCCTTGATCTCCATGGTCATCACCTCGTCCGTCGGGTACGCGGTGCCGATCCCCATCTTGATCAGCTCCGCGGTGCGCTCACCGATGAGGAGGTTGTACTTGCGCTTGACGTACTGGATGATCGACTCGTCGAGCTTGTCGCCGCCGACGCGCACGCTCTTGGCGAAGACGATGCCCGAGAGCGAGATGACCGCCACGTCCGAGGTCCCGCCGCCGATGTCGACGATCATGTTGCCGCTCGGCTCGGTGACCGGAAGCCCCGCGCCGATCGCCGCCGCCATCGGCTGCTCGATGAGGTAGACCTCCCGGGCGCCCGCGTTCTCCGCCGCCTCGCGGACCGCGCGCCGCTCCACCTCGGTGATGCCGGACGGGATGCCGATGATGATCCGCGGCTTCACCCCGATCTTCCGGTTGTGGGCGGTCTGGATGAAGTAGCGGAGCATCGCCGCCGTGATCTCGAAGTCGGCGATGACGCCGTCCTTCATCGGCCGGATGGCGACGATGTTCCCGGGCGTCCGCCCGAGCATCTCCTTCGCCTCCTTGCCCACCGCCATGACCCGCTTGGCCCCGCGGCCGTCCTGCTGGACCGCGACCACCGAGGGCTCGTTGGACACGATGCCCTGGCCGCGGATGTAGATGAGCGTGTTCGCGGTCCCCAGGTCGATGGCCAGATCGCGAGAGAAGAGGGTGTGCAGCCAGTCCAGCATCGAGGTTGTCTTGTTTCCGGGAAGAGGGCTTCAGCAGGTGAGCGCCGGAGAACCGCCGGCGTGAGGGCAGCGAATCGTCGTTCGTCTCTCCTGCCGGGCGCCTCCAGTCGAGGAACGTAGCATTTTCTGACGGTTCAGCGGAACGGGGTTGTACCACTTGCCTGCTCGCTGAATCCGACCCGGCGCCCCTCTTCCGTCGCCCCCGGAGGCCGCGATAGAGCCCCCTGTCGTGCCACCCAGGGCCGTCGTCGTCACCTCCCTCCTGCTCCTTGCCGGAACGAGCGCCCTCGGCGCCACGGAACCGAGCATCCCCTACACCGAGTTCACCCTGCCCAACGGGCTCCGGGTCATCCTCAGCGAGGACCACCGGGCGCCCCAGGTCACCGTGAACGTCTGGTACCACGTGGGCGCCGCCAACCAGCGCCCCGGCCGGAGCGGCTTCGCCCACCTGTTCGAGCACATGATGTTCTCGGGCAGCCAGCACGTGCCTGACCCGGACAAGGTGCTGGCTGCCATTGGCGCCGGCCTCGGCGGGGCGGCCAACGGGAGCACCAACTTCGACCGGACCAACTACTTCGAGACCGTTCCGGCAAGCCAGTTGCCGACGGCGCTGTGGATCGAGTCCGACCGGATGGGCTTCCTCCTCCCCACCCTGGACGCGAAGAAGCTCGTCACCCAGCGCGACGTGGTCAGCAACGAGCGGCGGCAACGGATAGAGAACCAGCCCTACGGCCGCGCCTACCTCGAGCTGTGCGACACGCTGTATCCGAAGCCGCACCCCTACTACCACTGCGTCATCGGGAGCATCGAGGAGATCCAGGCCGCGAGCGTCGAGGACGTCCAGGGCTTCTTCCGCGAGTTCTACACTCCCCGCAACGCGACCCTGGCCATCGTGGGCGACTTCGACCCCAAGGTGGCCCGGGAGCTGGTGACGAGGTACTTCGGGGACCTCCCCGGCGGCGGGGATCCGAAGCGCCCGGACGTGCCCCAGCCCCGGCTGGACCGGGTGGTGGAGAAGACCGTTCCCGACCCGGTGGCGCGCATCCCTCAGCTCCAGATGGTGTGGAACGGCGTGAAGCCCTTCGCCCCCGACGAGGCCGCCGGGGACATCCTCTCGGTCGTGCTCGGGGGCAGCAAGACCTCGCGCCTCTACCGGCGGCTGGTGGAGGAGAAGCAGATCGCGAGCGGGGTCTTCGCTACCAACTCCAGCCTCGGGCTCGGAGGCTACTTCCAGATCGTCGCCACCGCGCGCGGCAACCACACCGTGGCCGAGCTGCGCAAGGAGGTGCAGGCGGTCCTCGACGAGCTGCGGAAGAACGGGCCCACCGCCGCCGAGGTCGAGCGCGCCAAGCGCATCGTGGTGGGAGGGATGGTCCGGTCAGTGGAGCGCATCGCCGGCAAGGCCGATCAGCTCAACTCCTACACCTTCTGGACGAACGACCCCGGTTACCTCCCGAAGGACGTGGCACGGTACAAGGAGGTCACCACCGCGCAGGTCCACGAGGCGGCCCGGACGCTGCTTCCTGCCGACCGGATGCTGGTCCTCGACGTGGAGCCTTCCTCGCCGTCCGCTCCGGGAGCCCGGCCATGAGCGCCCGCCGCCTGTCCACCGTCGGCCTGCTCCTGCTCGCGCTGGGATGCGCCTCGAGCAAGCCCGCGCCGCCCCCCGTGGCCCCCGCCGCGGCCCCGCCGCCGGACGCGTGGCGGAACACCCAGCCACCTCCGCTCGCGGCCGTCCCGGCGTTCCGGGCGCCGGTCCCGGTCCAGCGCTCGCTGCCGAACCGGCTCACCGTCCTGCTGCGAGAGAACCACGCGGTGCCGGTGGTCGTGGTCGAGCTCGCGATCCGCACCGGGGTCGACGGCGATCCGCCCGACCGGGCCGGCCTGGCCGATTTCGTGGCTGGCGCGCTCGACGAGGGCACCCGCTCCCGGACCAGCCAGCAGCTGGCGGAGCAGCTGGAGGACCTCGCGGCGAGCCTCGGCGTCAGCCCCGGCCTGGACGGCATCCGCCTGCACCTCAACTGCCTGTCGGACACGCTGGAGCCGGCCCTCGACCTGCTGGCCGACGTGGCCCTGAACCCCGCCTTTCGCCCGGCGGACGTCGAGCGGGTGCGCGGCATCACGCTCACCGGCCTCGAGCAGCGGCGCGGAAACCCCGGCGCGCTGGCCAGCGATGAGGTGGCCCGGCTGCTCTACGGCGCGAAGCATCCCTGGGGCCAGCCCGCCGGCGGCACGGTCGAGTCGGTGAAGGCCATCCGCCGGCAGGACCTGCTCCGCTTCCACGACACGTACTTCCGGCCCAACAACGCGCTGCTCTCGGTCTCGGGGGACTTCGAGCCGGAGAAGATCCTCGCGCTGCTGGCCGAGCGCTTCGGCGCCTGGCGACCGAAGTCGGTCCCGCCCTCGCGCCTGCCGCCCTTTCCGAAGGAAGGCGCGCGGACCGTCGTCACCGTGGACATGCCGGACAGCACCCAGAGCCAGCTGGCGCTGGCCACGCGCACCCTCTCCGCGACGAGCCCCGACGCGCTGGCGCTGAGCACGGCCAACGTCGCCCTGGGCGGCCTCTTCACCAGCCGGCTCAACCAGCAGCTGCGCGAGGTGCGGGGCTGGACTTACGGCATGTTCAGCTCGGTGGGCTTCAACAAGCGCACCGGCGTGTTCCAGGTCCGCGGCTCGGTCGTCGCCCAGCACACGGTGGACTCGCTGAAGGACATCGAGGCCGAGGTGAAGCGCTACGCCACCGGCGACATCACCGAGGACGAGCTCCAGCACGCCAAGGAAGGCATCCTCCAGTCGCTGCCCCAGGCGCTGGAGACCAACGACGCGGTGGCGAGCACCTTCGTCACGCTGTCCAACCTCGGACGACCGCTGGACTGGTACGCCACGCTGCCGGGGCGACTGGGCGCGCTCGATCGGAACGAGATCGCACGGGTGTCACGGACCTACCTGGATCCGGCGAAGGTCCCGGTGGTGGTGGTGGGACCGAGGAAGGACCAGGAGGGACTGGCCGAGCTCCGTCTCGGGCCGGTCGTCGACCGCACGGCGGAGGCCAAGGGGCTCGCCGCGCGCCCGGCGCCACCGGCCGCGCCCGCTGCTCGCTGAAGTTCGGGCGCCGGGCACCGGTCCCGGGGACCAGAGCTCTGGAGGATCGCGATGACGATGGAGCTGCACCGCGGGCGGATGATCGACCACCTGCATCTGGTGGTGGGCGATCTCGAGGCGAGCCGGCGCTTCTACCGGGCGGTGCTGGGGGTGCTCGGCATCGGGCTGGGTGGCGAGGGCAAGACGCACTTCTGGGCGGACGAGCTGTTCGTCTCCACGGCCGACAGCCGCCACGCGCAGGGGCAGCGGACGGGCCGGGTGCATCTCGCCTTCCAGGCGCCGAACCGCGAGGCGGTGGACGAGTTCCACCGGGTGGGCCTGGCCAGCGGCGGGCGCTCGAACGGCGCGCCGGGGCTGCGGCCCTATCACGCGGACTACTACGCCGCGTTCGTGCTCGACCCCGACGGGAACAACATCGAGGCCGTGTTCCATGGCCCGCACGCGCGCTCGGCGGAGTCGGTCCTCATCCGGTTCTGACTGCTCACCAGATCCGGCAGGCGTTCTCCCGCGCCATCGGCTGACCCTTCTTGCAGCCGAAGGCCTGCGAGAACTCGGGCATGTTGGCCACCACGTTGTTCACCCGGTACTTCGGGAGCGAATGGGGGTTCGTGGCCACGACGGTGCGCGCGATCTCCGGGCGGATGTTGCTGCACCAGCCGAAGGCGTGCGCGACGAAGAAGCGCTGGGCGTTGGTCAGCCCATCGGGGCCCTTCGCGTCCAGCGACCCACCCTGCGCGGCGAGGGTGCTGGCCATCGCGGTGAACGCCAGGTGCATTCCTCCGTTGTCCGCGGTGTCCTCACCCTGGGTCAGGAGGCCGTTCTGCTTCACGCCCAGGTCGGGAATCTGCTGGGTGTACTGGTCGGAGATGCACTTCCCCCGCTCGTCGTAGCGGCGCGCGTCCTCGGGCGTCCACCAGTCGCGGAGGTTCCCCTTCGCGTCGAACTTGCGCCCCTGGTCATCGAACCCGTGGACGATCTCGTGGCCGATGATCATCCCGATGGCGCCGAAGTTCGCTGCCCCCATGCGCTGGTCGAAGAACGGAGGCTGGAGGATGCCGGCGGGGAAGTTGATCGTGTTCAGCTGCGGGTCGTACCAGGCATTCACCGTCGGCGGCGTGGCGATCCACTCCGCCCGGTCCACCGGCTGGTCGATCTTCGCGAGCTGCCGGCGCAGCTCGAAGCCGGCCGAGGCGTGGACGTCCTCCACCAGGCTGGTGCGCCCGATGGTGAGCGCGGAGTAGTCCCGCCATCGCTCGGGGTAGCCGATCTTGTCCTCGATGGCGTGGAGCTTGTCCTGCGCCTGGGCCTTGGTCGCAGTGCTCATCCAGTCGTTCTGCTGGATCGATTGGCCGAGGGCGCCCTCCACCGCCTTCACCAGCTGCTGTGCGCGTGCCTTGCTCTCGGGCGAAAAGGCGATCTCCACGTAGGCCTGGCCCACCGCCTCTCCGAGGTCGCGATCGGCCCAGGAGACGCAGCGCCGCCACCGGGGCTTCAGCTCCTCGGCGCCGCTCAGCGTGCGCTGAAAGGCGAAGTCTGCGTCCACGAAGGCCTTCGGGAGGTACTTGGCGTTGCCGTGGAGCGTCCACCAGCGCAGGTACGCCTTCCACGCCGCGAGCGGTTCCTTCTTCAGCACCTGCTCCAGGCCGCGCAGGAAGTCCGGAGAGGAGACGATGAGGTGCTTCGGGCTCGGCGACCCGATCGCCGCGAGGTAGGCCTTCCAGTCGAAGGACGGAGCGACCTTCCGGACGTCGGCGAGGCTGCGGACGTTGTTCACGTTGGCCGGGTCGCGCCGCTTCACGACATCCATGGCCGAACGGGCGAGCGCGGTCTCGATGCGGAGCACCGTCGATGCATCGGCCCGGGCCTGCTTCTCGGAGGCACCGCCGAGGCGAAAGAGCGTCTCGACGTGCTCGAGGTACTTCTGCCGGCGCTCCTTCATCCTCGCGTCGTCCGAGAGGTAGAAGTCGCGACTGGGCAGGCCCATCCCGCCCTGGTCGAGGTTGGCGACGACCTGCGTGCTGTCGCGATAGTCCTGGATGGGGCCGAAGCCGAAGAGCGCCGCCGGGGTGTGGGTGTCGTACGCGGTCAGGCCGCCGGTCGCGCCGGGGACCGACGCGTGGAGCCGGGCGACCCCCGCCGCGAGGGCGCCCTTGCTGCGGATCGCGTCGATCCGCGCCAGGTCCGCCTTGATGGGCGAGGTGCCCGCGGCCTCGATGCCGGGCTCGTCCATGCACGCCGCCCAGTAGTCACCGATCTTCTGCTCGCCGGGCGAGCGCTGCGCGTCGGCCCGCGACGCCTTCTCCAGCGCGTTGCGGAGCACGGTCTCGTTCCAGATCTCGAGATTGGACACCGTTCCCCACTCGGCCTCGGCCGCGGGGATGGGGTTCGCCGCCATCCAGCGCGAACAGACGTGGGCGTACCAGTCGGTGCAGGGATCGACGGAGGCGTCCACCAGAGAGGCGTCGAAGTGGACCAGCGGGGGCGCGCCGGGCACCACCGGGTCGGCGGGAGGCGCGACCGCGGAGCTCGCCGGCGGACCCGCATCCGGAGAAGACGTCGCCGGCGCCTTCGGCGCGACCTGCGTCTGCGCGCACCCGAGCACGACGAGAGACCACAGCACCGCTCCTCGAGCTGACCTCATCCGTCCTCCAGTTTCAGAACTCGCCCCCGGACCCTGCCCCGCCGGTCGTTGCTCACCCTTCACGGATCCGGCAAGGGGGCATTGCACGGCCGGCGCAAATCGTTCAGCGCTTCAGCGAGTACTTCGCGATCGCGTAGACGGCGCGGAAGCCGTCCTTCCAGCCGATCTTCTTCCCTTCCTCGTACGTCCTGCCGTGGTAGCTGATCGGCACCTCGTAGACCCGGGCCCCCGCGCGAGCCACCTTGGCGGTGATCTCCGGCTCGAAGCCGAACCGGTCCTCCTCGATGCGGATGGACTGGAGCAGCTCGCGGCGGAAGGCCTTGTAGCAGGTCTCCATGTCCGTCAGGTTCAGGCCCGAGGTCATGTTGGAGAGCGTGGTGAGTCCCCAGTTCACCACCGCGTGCCAGTAGTAGAGCACCCGGCGCGTCTCGCCGATGAAGCGGCTGCCGAAGACCACGTCCGCGTGCCCGTCGAGGATGGGACCCACCAGCCGGGGAATTTCCCGCGGGTCGTATTCCAGATCCGCGTCCTGCACGACGACCACGTCGCCGGTGGCGGCCTCGAATCCGCGGCGGAGGGCCGCGCCCTTCCCCTGGTTCCGCTCCTGGAAGAGCACCGCCAGCCGATTCTCGTTCCTCGGCCGGGCGTCGGGGAGACCGTCCAGCCCGCGCTCGGCGATGCGGGCGAGGATCTCCCGGCTGCCGTCGGTGGAGCAGTCGTCGACGACGATGAGCTCCTTCGGCATGTCCACTGCCACCACACGCCGGAGCAGCTCCTCCAGCGAGGCCTTCTCGTTGTACACAGGGATGACCAGCGAAATCATCGGTGGCCCCCCTTAGCAGATGAACGAACCTCGGTGGCTCTCCGCGCAGTTCCCCCACCCCCCACGGGAGGAGGGCGTTCCCGGCGGGACGATGGCCTGGGTCGAGTCCGGACGCGGGCGGGACGTCGTCTGCGTGCATGGCAACCCCACCTGGAGCTTCCTGTGGAGGAAGGTGATCTCCGCCCTGGCCGGGCAGCGGCTTCGGGTGCTCGCCCCCGATCTCCTCGGGTGCGGCCGGAGCTCCAAGCCGCGCGCAGTCGCGTGGCACACGCTGGACCGGCACGCCGCAGCCCTGCGCGCATGGATGGAAGCCCGCCGCCTGGAGGATCCGATCCTCGTGGTGCAGGACTGGGGCGGTCCGATCGGCCTCCTCGCCGCGGCGCGCGCCGCGGGCGTGCGGTTCTCGGCGGTGTGCGTCCTCAACACCGGGGTCATCCTCCCCCGGAGGTTCCGCGGGACGGCGTTCCATCGGCTCGCCCGCGCGCCGGTCGTCGCCCCGGTGCTGTTCCGCATGCTCGGGTTCCCGCTGCGGTCCCTGGGGCGGGTGCAGGCCGATCGCCGCAGCATCTCCGGCGAGGTGGCGCGCGCCTACCGCTGGCCGTTCCGAGCGCTGGCCGATCGCGCGGCGCCCCTCGGACTGGCCCGGATGGTCCCCGGCTCCGAGGCGCATCCCAGCGTGCCCGGGCTCCGCGAGGTCGACGCGTGGCTCCGTGCATTCCCCGGTCCGGTGGAGCTGATCTGGGGGCGAAAGGATCCACTCCTGGGAGGGACGCTGGCCCGACACGTCGAAGCGCTCCCGCGCGCGCGGGTGACCGAAACCGACGCGGGGCACTTCCTCCAGGAGGAGGTCCCGGACATCATCGCCCGCGGCATCCGGCGGCTGGCCGGGATGCAGGAGGCTCCGTGACCCACCCGCTCGAACCGCTCGTCACCGCCGCGTACGCGGACCGGGCGCTGCTCGGCAAGGACGAGCACCGCGAGGCGGTGCTGAAGGCGATCGCCGGGCTCGACGACGGCACGCTGCGAATCGCCGAGAAGGGCCCGGCGGGCTGGACGGTGAACGTCTGGCTGAAGGAGGCGGTGCTCCTCTACTTCGCCATTGCCGAGATGAAGGTCTGGGACGTGGGCCCGTTCGAGTTCCACGACAAGCTGCCCCTGAAGAAGGACCTGGCGAAGGCCGGCGTCCGGGTGGTGCCGCCGGGGACGGTGCGCTACGGCGCGCACATCGAGTCCGGGGCGGTGATCATGCCCGGCTACGTCAACATCGGCGCTCGCGTCGGCGCCGGGACCATGGTGGACACCTGGGCCACCGTGGGCTCCTGCGCCCAGGTGGGGAAGGGCGTTCACCTCTCGGGGGGCGTGGGCCTGGGGGGCGTGCTCGAGCCGCCCGCCGCCAGACCGGTGATCGTCGAGGACGGGGCCTTCCTCGGCAGCCGGGCCATCGTCGTCGAGGGCGTGGTGGTCGAGGAGGAGGCGGTGCTGGCGGCCAACACGGTGCTCACCGCGAGCACGCGGATCATCGACGTCACCGGTCCCCAGCCCCGCGAGTGGAAGGGCCGGGTCCCCGCCCGCAGTGTCGTCATCCCCGGCAGCGTCCCGAAGGAGTTTCCGGCCGGCACCTACGGGGTTCCCTGCGCACTGGTCATCGGCCAGCGCTCGGAGAGCACGGACCGCAAGACGTCGCTCAACCAGGCGCTGCGGGACTTCGCCGTCGCGGTGTGAGCGGCCCCGCGGCGAGCCGCGCGGCATGCTCCGGGAACGGACACCGGCGTCCCAGGTGCGGACAGCCGCCACCCGGTTGCCGCCGGGAGTCGGGGCCCTGAGGGGACCGGCCCGGCACGGTCGTTGCCTGAGCCGCCGCCCATGACAGCGCTGGTCGGGGAGGTCAGTCTCGCGGTCCGACGCCTCCTCCAGTCACCCGGCTTCACCGCGATTGCCCTCCTCGCCCTGTCGCTGAGCATCGGCGCGAACACGGCGATGTTCAGCGTCACCAGCGCGGTGCTCCTCCGTCCGCTGCCCTACCGGAACGCCGACGAGCTGGTGAAGGTGCAGACCATCCTGCTCGAGAGCGGGAAGGCCCTGGTGAGCTCGCCTCCCGACTTCTACGAGGTCCGGGCCGAGCAGCGGAGCTTCACCGGCGTGGGCGCCTACCACGACCGGGCGGTGGTGCTCACTGGACGCGACCAGCCCGAGCGCCTCCAGGCGGCCGTCGTCTCCGCGGATGTGTTCCCCGTCCTGGGAGTGAGCCCTGCCCTGGGCCGGGGGTTCGATCGCGGTGACGAGGTCTGGGGCGCGCACCGGCGGGTCATCCTCACCGATGGCTTCTGGCGCTCGCGGTTCGGGAGCGATCGAGGCGTGCTCGGGAGCACGCTCAGCCTCGACGGGGAGCCGCACGTGGTGGTCGGCGTGCTTCCGGCCGGGTTCGCGTGGCTCGACGGGGAGGCGCAGCTCTTCCTGCCGATGGCCTTCGAGGCCGGCGACAACATGAACTCCCACAACAACTACTTCCTGAGCGTCGTCGGCCGCCTCCGGCCCGGGGTGACGGTGGAGCAGGCGCGCCAGGAGCTGCGGGGGTTCGGGGAGCGCATCCGGGAACGGTTTCCGAGCACCCAGGGCTTCGGGCTGGACGGGAAGTCGCTCGGCGAGTCGGTGGTGGCCTCGGTCCGCCCGGCGGTCCTCGTGCTGTTCGGCGCGGTGGGGCTCGTGCTGCTCATCGCCTGCGCCAACCTCGCTCACCTCCAGCTGGTCCGGGGTGCGGGCCGGCGGAGGGAGATGGTCATCCGTGCGGCGCTGGGAGCCAGCCGGAGCGCGCTGCTTCGCCAGCTCCTCGTGGAGAGCCTGGTGCTCGGCGTGGTCGGGGGCGCCGTCGGCGTCGTCGTCGCGCTGGGGATCCTCCACGGGGTGAACGGGCTCAGCCAGGAGGCGCTGCCGCGCCTGCAGCCCATCGGCCTCGAGTGGCCGATCCTCGCCTTCGCCGTGGTCGCCTCCCTCGCGACCGCGGTGCTCTTCGGTCTCGCCCCGGCGCTGCAGGGCGCCTCCGTTCGCCTCGCCGACTCGCTGGGGGAGACCGGCCGGGACGCCGGTGGAGGACACCGTCGCCTCAGCGCCGCGCTGGTCATCGCAGAGACGGCCTTCTCCCTCGTCCTGCTGACCGGAGCGGGGCTGACCCTGAAGAGCCTGCATCAGCTGCTCCAGGTCGACCTCGGGCACGAGCCCAGGGGGCTCCTGAGCGCGGAGCTCGACCTTCCGGCGACGAAGTACGAGGACGCCGCGCTCGCCCGGGCGCTCCGGCCGGGCTCGACCCAGCGGGCCAGCGTCTTCCTCGACGACCTCCTCGCCGGGGTGGGGCGGATGCCGGGCGTTCGCTCCGCCGGGGCCGTCTCCGGCCTGCCGCTCGGGGGAAGCAGCTGGATTAAGAACCTCGTGCTCTGGGACCGGCCGCTGCCCGCGAGCCGCGGTGAGCTCCCCACGGTCGAGTACCGGGTGGTCGCCGGCGACTACTTCCGCACGCTCGGGATCCCGGTGCGCGGGCGTGCGTTCACCACCGCCGACGATCTCCGCGCGCCCGGCGTGGCCATCGTCAGCCGGGAGCTGGCCCGGCGGATGTGGGGGAACGAGGACCCGCTGGGCAAGCTCGTCTCGGTGAACCCACCGCGGGAGCTGCTGCCCGGCGTCACGATGCCTCCGGACTACAGTCCGGCGAAGCTCACCGTGGTCGGGGTGGCCGGAGACGTTCCCTACGATCGCCTGGAGCGCGGGGCCACCGCCGTCGTGTACGTGCCCTATGCGCAGGGAGCGGAGGGGTTCCTGGACATGCACCTCGCCGTCCGGACCGAGGGCGCTCCGCTCTCGGTGGTTCCGGCGCTGCGCGAGGAGGTGCGGCGGCTCGATCCCGACCAGCCGCTGGCCAGCGTCTCGACCTTCGAGGCCGACCTCGACCGGGCGGTGGCCGCGCCACGGCTGCGCAGCGTGCTCCTCGGTCTGTACGCGGCGATCGCGCTGGCACTGGCGGCCGTCGGCATCTACGGGGTCATCTCCGTCAGCGTGGTCCAGCGGACGCGGGAGATCGGAATCCGCCTGGCCGTCGGTGCGCTGCCCGGTGCCGTGCTGCGTCTCTTCCTCGGGCGCGGCTGCGCGCTCGCCGGCATCGGGCTGGTCCTGGGCCTGGCCGGGTCGGTGGTGGTGAGCCGGCTGGCGCGCTCGCTCCTCTTCTCGGTGAGCCCGACCGACCCGGTGGTGTTCGGAGGAACCGCGCTCGCGCTCGGGGCGACGGCGCTGCTCGCCAGCTACCTGCCCGCGCGGCGCGCAGCCCGTATCGACCCGATGGTGACCCTGCGGGAGGGGTGAGCTCCGCCCGCGTGTGCATGAGCGCAGGGCAAGCCCCTGTGCTGGTCGAGGATGGTTCGGTCGAGCGAGAGTCGGACATGCACACCCTCTTCGGAAACTCCACCTCGGGGAACTGCTGGAAGCCGGCGGTGATGCTCCACGCCCGCGGTCTTCCCTTCCGCTGGATCGAGGTCGACATCCTCAAGGGGGAGAGCCGCACGCCGGAGTTCCTGAAGCTCAACCCCAACGGGCGTGTCCCGCTCCTCGTGCTCCCCGATGGCCGGACGCTCGCCGAGTCGAACGCGATGCTCCTTCACCTCGGAGAGGGCAGTGCCTGGCTCCCGACGGATCCGTACCTTCGCGCCAAGACGTACGAGTGGCTCTTCTTCGAGCAGTACAGCCACGAGCCCTACGTCGCCACCGTGCGGTTCTGGGTGAGGTACGCCGGCAAGGCCGAGGAGAAGGCGCAGGAGATCGTCGAGCGCACCGCGCGGGGCCACGCAGCGCTCGGGGTGATGGAGAAGGCGCTGTCGGCGACGCCGTTCCTCGTGGGCGAGCAGCCGACGCTCGCCGACCTCGCGCTCTTCGCGTACACCCACGTGGCGCCCGAGGGAGGGTTCTCGCTCGAGCCGTACCCGGCCATCCGGGGGTGGCTGGAGCGGGTGCGCGCGGTGCCAGGATTCGTCCCGATGCCGTTCCACGGCTGAGGGCTCGCCGGCCAGACCTTTGCGGGCGTGAACGTCCCGGGGGAGGCTCGGCAGGCGTGGTCCTTCCCTGGGAGCAGCTCCGTCTCGTCCTCGCCCTCGCGCGCCACGGCACGCTCGCCGGCGCGGGTCGGGCGCTGGGGATGTCTCCCGGAGCGCTGGAGGCGGAGCTGAAGCGCGTCGAGCGTGCCGCCGGCGCCGCGCTCTTCGTCCGCGAGGAGGGGCGCCTGGTTCCGACCGACGCCGGCCGCAGCGCGATGCACACCGGCGAGCGGCTGGCGGAGGAGATGGCCCGCGTCGACCGCGTGCTGCCCCCCGTGACGCCGGGGCCACCCGTCCGGCTCCGCATCGAGGAGACCTTCGCCGCGCAGTGGCTCCCGACCGCCGCGGCGGACCTCGGCCGGAAGCTGGAGGACGTCACGCTCGAGCTCGTCACCACCCGCGGGCGGAGCGGCGAGATCGATCTCGAGGTGACCGGCACCCGTCCGGCGCCGGCGAGGGGGGAGGCACCGCGGGCGCTGGGCACGCTCTCCGAGTCGCTCTACGCCTCCGAGGCCTACCTCCTCGACCACGGTCGCCCGTCGGATCCGGACGCCCTCGTCGGGCACCGGTTGGTCCTGCTCGTCGGCCCGCTCGCGCGGACCGCCGCGGGACGCTGGTTGTCGGGCGCGGCTCGCGGGGGCGCCCGGGTCGCTCTCCGGACGGACAGCGTTCCGGTCTTCGTCTCGGCGGTCCACGCCGGGGTCGGCCTCGGCGTGCTGCCCCGCGGCTCGGAGGAGCTCGCGCCCGAGCTGGTCAGGCTCTCGGAGCTGCCGGAGCTGCCACCCCATCCGGTGTGGCTCGCCTTCCGGGGCGAGGGCAGACCGTCCGCGAGGGTCAGGCGGGCGGCGCAGGTCCTGGAGCAGAGTCTCGGCGCGGCGCTCCGCCGCTGGGAACGCGATCGATGACCCGTGGAGGAACCCATGAAACGACGTGACCTCATGCTCGCCGGCGGCGCGCTCGCCCTCGCCGGCGTGTCCCACGCGGCGCCCGATGCCGGATCCGCTCCGGGAAAGGGGGCCAGCCTGGTGGAGCTCGGCAGCGCGTGCATCCAGGTGGGCGAGGAATGCGAGGCGCACTGTCTGCAGCAGCTCGCGACGGGCGACACCTCCCTGGCCGCGTGCGCGAAGTCCGTGGCGGTCATGCTCCAGATGTGCCGCGCGCTCGTCACCGCCGCGGCGCAGAGCTCGCCACGGCTGAAGGACATCACCCGTGTCTGCGGTCAGGTCTGCCGGGACTGCGAGGCCGTCTGCCGGCCGCACGCGGGGCACCACGACGTCTGCCGGCGCTGCATGGAGGCCTGCCGCAGCTGCGCCTCGGCCTGCGAGAAGGCGTCGGCCTGACCGGCGCGCTCGGCAGGGCAGATCCGGTGCAGGTGTAGATCGGTGGACATGCCGTTCGGGCCCCGGGCGGCCCGCCGTACAGGGTCGGCCGCGCCCCCCTGAGCGGCGCGCCTCGTCGTTGCCGGGCCTCCGGGGTGCGTGGTACGCCCACCTTGGCGCAGAAGGCTTGAACGGTTCATGGCCCGAGCAGGCCCCCGATCGTCTGGTGTTCTCGACGCTGGTGCGCGGGACCACCTCTTCACCGCCGCCTACGACGAGCTCCGTCGGCTGGCCGCCTCGGTGCGCCGCGACGACCCGAGCCGCACCCTCAGCCCCACCGCGCTGGTGAACGAGGCCTGGCTCAAGCTGGCGTCGTCGCCGGAGTTCGCCGCCACCTCTCCGGCCCACTTCAAGCGCATCGCCGCCCGGGCCATGCGTCAGGTGCTGGTGGAGGCCGCGCGTCGGCGCACCGCCAGGAAACGCGGTGGCGGCGCGCCCCTGGTCACGTTCGACGAGGACACGCTCCCGCCGGAAGTCGGCTCGGAGCAGGTGCTCGCGCTGGACATCGCGCTGGAGGCGCTGGCCCGGCTCGAGCCGCGCCAGGCGCTCATCGTCGAGAGCCGCTTCTTCGGCGGGCTCGACGTGCGCGAGACATGCGAGATCCTCGGCATCTCCGAGGCTACGGTGCTGCGCGACTGGCGCGCGGCCCGCGCCTTCCTGGCCCATGAGCTCCGGCAGACACGTTGAACCCGCATCAGGCCCGGCTCGCTGGCGCCTGATCCAGGACCTCTTCCACGCGGCGGCGGACCTGCCCGCGTCCGAGCAGCACGCCTTCCTCGAGTCGCGCACCGAAGGCGATCCGACGCTGGTGGCCGAGGTGGAGGCGCTGCTCGTCGAGGACCGGACGCCGGGCTCGTTCCTCGACCGGTCGCTTCCGGAGGTCGCGAACCACCTGCTCGGGCCCGACTCTCCGGGACGCGTGGGCCCGTACCGCGTGCTGCGCCTGCTCGGCGAGGGCGGGATGGGCGTGGTCTACCTCGTCGAGCGCGAGGACGTGGGCGGCCGCGCGGCGCTCAAGCTCCTCCGCGACGGCTGGGTCTCGCCGTCGCGCCGTGCGCGGTTCCTCACGGAGCAGCGGACGCTGGCACAGCTCGACCATCCCGCCATCGCCCAGCTCCACGACGCCGGGGCGCTTCCCGACGGAACGCCGTGGTTCGCGATGGAGTACGTGGAGGGCGTTCCGCTCACCGAGTACTGCCGCGCACGGAGCTGCTCTCTGGCCGAGCGGCTCCGGCTGTTCCGGGCGGTGTGCGAGGCCGTGCAGCACGCGCACCGCCACGCCGTCATCCACCGAGATCTCAAACCCTCCAACATCCTGGTGAAGCCGGACGGGGCGGTGAAGCTTCTCGATTTCGGCATCGCCAAGCACCTCGACCCCACCGGACCCGCGACGGATCCGACGCGAACCGGGCTCCGCCTGATGACCCCGGCCTACGCCGCGCCTGAGCAGGTCGAGGGCGGCCGGCTGGGGGTGCAGACCGACGTCTACGCGCTGGGAGTCCTCCTGTTCGAGCTTCTCGCCGGGCGACTCCCCTTCGAGCTGACCGGACTGCAGCCGCACGAGGCGGCGCGGCGGGTGCTGGAGCAGGAGCCGCCCCGGCCGTCGCAGGTGGCGGGCCGGCCGGTGCAGGCGAGCCGCGGCGCGTGGGCCGACCTCGACGTGCTGTGCCTCACCGCGATGCAGCGCGACCCGGCGCGGCGGTACCCCTCGGTGGAGGCGCTGATCCGGGACCTCGACCACCACCTGGCGGGAGAGCCGCTGGACGCGCGGCCGGACTCGCTGGCCTACCGGGCCGGGAAGCTGCTCCGCCGGAACGCGCGGTCGGTGCTGGTCGCCTCGGCCGTTGGCCTCGCGGTGCTGGGAGTGACCGCGTACGCGGCGGTGCGCCTCGCGAGGGCGCGCGACGCGGTCGCCGCCGAGGCCGCGCGCACGCAGCGGATCCAGCAGTTCATGCTCCAGCTGTTCGAGGGAGGGACCGGAGAGGTCGGCCCCTCCTCCGACGTGAAGGTGGTGGACCTGGTCGACCGTGGCGTCCGCGAGGCGCAGTCGCTCGAGGCCGAGCCGGCGGTGGAGGCCGAGCTGCTGCAGACGCTCGGAGGCATTGCCCAGAACCTGGGCCGCCTGGACCAGGCGGGGGCGCTGCTGGCCCGCGCGCTCGAGCTCCGGCGGACCGCGTTCGGACCGGACCATCCCGACGTGGCTCGCTCCCTGGTCGCGAGCGCCCAGCTCTCCAGCGCCCGGGGCGACTACGGCGAGGCGGAGAAGCAGACCCGCGAGGGCCTGGCAATCCTCCGGCGGCACCTCTCCCGGAACGATCCCGAGGTGGCGCGGGCCGTCTCGGCGCTGGGTCGGATCCTGGAGAATGCGGGGCGGTACCCGGATGCGATCCGTGAGCTCGAGGAGGCGGTCCGGCTCCAGACCGGCCGCCCCGGTCTCGAGGGCGACCTTTCGGCGAGCCTCACCGAGCTGGCCAACTGTCACTTCTACGTGGGTCAGTACGCGGAGGCCGATGCGCTGAACCAGAAGGTCCTGGCCCTCGACCGCCGGCTCTACGGCCCGCGGCATCCGCACATCGCGGACGACCTCATCAACCTCGGAGCGGTGCAGTTCGAGGGCGGCCACTACGCGGAGGCCGAGCGGTGGAACCGCGAGGCGCTGGAGATCATGACCGCCTGGTACGGGCCGGATCATCCGGAGACGGCGTCGGCGCAGACCATCCTCGCCCGGTCGCTGCTGAGACTGGAGCGCCGGGACGAGGCCCGGGTCCTCCTGACGAGCGCGCTCGCGACCCAGGAGCGCGTCTACGGGCCGGTGCACCCGCGTGTCGCGTCCACGCTCAACGAGCTCGGGATCGTGGCGCGAGATCAGGGCCGGCTGGCCGATGCCTCGGCGAACTTTCAGCGCATGGCGGACATCTACGACCAGGTCCACCACGGGAAGCACTACCTGATCGGCGTCGCGCTCTCGAACCTCGCCGACGTGGAGCAGCGGCGGGGGAATTCCGCGCACGCCCAGGAGCTCTTCCGCCGCGTCCTCACCGTGTACCGGGATGCCCTGCCCGCGGACCACCCGCTCCAGGGCGTCGGTCGGGTGCGCTTCGGGCACGCGCTCCTCGCCGCGGGTCAGGCCGCGGACGCCGAGGCTCAGAGCCGCGCCGGCTACGAGCTGCTCATGAAGCGCAAGGACCCGCAGGCCGTGTGGCTCGACATGGCCCGCCAGGACCTGGCCACCGCTTACCGGACGCTGGGGCGAACCGCGGACGCGGACCGGTTCCAGGCGGAGCTGACCGCATCCCGCGCGGCGAAGTAGCCCGGGCGGCCTCGCACAGGCGTCTCGCGTGCGGGGGTGTTTGCACGCGTGGAGGTGCTCGCGCGCGGAGGTGTTTGACACCGCGCGAGTCCCCCGTGTCAGATTTCCCTTGTCAATTCAAGGTCTTGCGACCGATCTCCGCACTGCGCGTCGCGGTCCTGGACGCGCGGGCTGTCCCGTGGACCGGCGGCGGCTGAACGAGGTGTTGGCACTTCCTCGGGAGCCCAGCCGAGGTGTCTGGCACCACGTCGGGGCACCACGTGGGGTCGTCTCGTCCCCGCTGCCGCACGGGCGTGGCGTGGTGACGGGCCCGGCTCCGTTCCTGCGCATGGGGGAGTGCAGTCGTCTCCCAGGAGGGGTCCCCGATGCTCATCCCGCTCATCCGGACACGCCTCGCGGGGTCCGGGCCGGTCGGTCTTCTCGGCGCCGTGCCCGTGCTCGTCGCGGCGCTGTTCTGCTTCCCGGCCGACGCTGCCTCCAGCGCCGAGTGGCTGTCCTCCACCGATGGCCCGAGCCCGATCGTGACCTCCAAGTCCGGCGTGGGCTCGGCGTCGGCGAGCGCGACCGCCAAGGTCACCTCCGAGTCGATCAAGACGCTCTGCGCGGATCAGGCGCAGCGGGGGAACCCCGCCGAGGCCAAGTCGGCGATGGACGCCTGCAGCAAGCAGTGGCAGAGCGAGCTGGGCAAGACGTACACCGTGCGCGCCGACTGCACCGTGGGCCGGCTCGAGCCGCTCGACGGAAAGTCGTACGTGCTCGACGGCCTCTGGGACAGCTCGGACGTCGGCGCGGGCCGCACCCGCTGGCGAGGTGCCGACGGTGTCGTCGGCCGCGACGGTGCGAGCGGGGGCCTGGCGCTCTCCCAGCAATGGGAGGTGATCTGCCCGGGGCGGGTGAGCGCTGCGGTGCTGTCCAAGGCGCGGAACCTGTCACCACCCGCGGGCGGGGGCGCAAGCAGCGCTGCACCGGCGGCGACGGCGTCCGTCTGCAACGGAGACCCGTCGTGCACCGAGGTGAACGGGTTCGCGATGTCGGTGGTGGAGTTCCGCGCCAGCCTGCAGGGCGCCTGGAAGGTGCTCACGACCACGCTCCGGTTCCGCAACAAGCTCAACCGCCCCCTGGTGCTTGGCTACGTGGTCGGCTCGGGCGGCGCGACCGACGATCGGGGGAATCGCTACATCGTCAAGGACGGTGACATCCGGGGAATCGGCCTCATCACCCAGCGGGCCGACGACAAGTTCGTCGTCTCTCCGGGCCAGACGGCGGACGCACGGTTCACGCTCGTCTGGGGCGGTCAAGGGCTCTTCGGGAACACCTTCGACCTCGACCTCACCGTCCGGGAGATCACCCAGGTCGGGAACGGGCAGACCACGCTCGGTCCGGAGTACCCGCTGCAGGTCGTCGGACTGGTCGACGGGGCGCGCTCCGCCGGGCCCGGTGTCGCGCAGGCCTCGGGAACGGCGCCTGCCGCGGGCTCGGCCCCTGCGACCGGTGCGACCCCGGCCTCGAGCGACTCCCCACCGGCGCCCGGCGGAGCGCCGCCTGCGCAGACCGCGTCCTCGCCGTTCGGGGTTCCCGCGTCCGGCGCCGCCCGCTGCGCGCCGGGAACGAGCTGCGTCGACGCAGGCTCCTTCACCGCAACGATGACCCAGACGGCCGCCGCCGCGAGCGGGAAGAACCAGGTCGTGCGCATCGGGGTCCGGGTGAAGAACCAGACCAACCAGCCGCTGGTCCTCGCCTGCAAGTCGGGGAGCAGCGCCGCCGCGGACGAGGCGGGCAACCGGTACACATGGGGCCGTCCGGGAACGCCCGACGCGAGCGGCCAGGGCATCGGGATGATCGACGGCGCGCGGAGCGACCCGCGCTTCCAGCTCGCTCCGGGCGCGACGCGCGACTTCCAGATGGTGCTCACGCGGTTCGACGCCACGAGGCCCGCCGGGAGGAGCTTCACCCTCGACACGGTGCTGGTCGAGCTGCGGGCGCCGCAGTGGCAGAAGGTCCGCGAGTACCCGATTCACCTGGGATCGCCCGGGGCGGCCGCGACGCCGGCCGTCAGCCAGACCCCTGCGAACGATCAGGTGCAGAAGGCCAGCGACCTCCTCAAGGGGCTTCTCGGCGGCAAGTAGGCGGCGCGAGAGGCCGTCCAGTCCGCTCCGCAGTGACCGAGCCCTCCCCTCCGCGCCGCAGCCGGTCGAAGGAGATCACGGCCAGGAGCAGGAAGAACCCGATCGACACCAGCACGTGCCACCCCGCGTGCAGCTGAAGCCCGCTCACCCGGGGACAGGCCTCGAGGTCCACGAACCAGATCGCGATGCCCGTCGCGTAGGCCGCGAGCCCGAGCGTGAACCAGGTCCGCACCGGCCGGTTCTCCGGGCGCAGGGCAATCCAGGTCACGCGGGCGAGGCAGAGGATCTCCAGCGCCCCGAAGCTGACGTGGAAGGCGAGGAACTGCGCGTGGCCGCGGTTGAGGGTCGCGCCGGCCGTCGCCAGGAGCACGTAGGCGATCAGCACCGCCGGGAACCACGCGCCGAGGCGACGGCTCGGGCCCGTCTCCACCAGGAGCCAGGTCAGCCAGGTGACCAGGTAGAGCATCGGCAGCTCGTCGAGCATCTGGAGCTCGAAGCGCAGCGTGGCGTGGAAGGCGACGCTCCCCAGCCCCACCAGGACCAGCAGCCCGAAGGCGACGCGGATCTCCCGGGCGAATCGTCGGGTGGAGAGCCCCACCAGCCCGGCGGCGACCATCGCGAGGCTGGAGACGGTGTTCCAGAACTCCGCGACGAACCGGGTGACGACGTAGTTCTGCTCGCACCAGTCGATGCTCGCGGTGGGAACGCCCCAGAAGCCCGACGGATCCACCGGCACGAGCGCAGTGTAGCCGGTCAGCCGACCAGCACGGCGCGAGGCACGTCTCCGCGAAGCCTCCGGCCGGTCACCTGCATCATCATGAACAGGGTGAGGATCGCGCCGACGGTGATGCTGAGCCCGGTGAAGCCCTTGAGGAGGAACGTGAGCGAGAAGCCCACGAGGTAGATCAGCTGGGCGAGCCCCATCTCGCGGACGGCGAAGCGCCAGCCCACCAGCCACTGGGCGTAGGTCACCGCCAGCACGATCGACACCGCGCTCGACAGGGACAGCGCCAGCCAGAGGGGCACGTGATCGGCGAGGTAGGCGAAGAGCAGGTGGTCGGCGAAGAACGCGCAGCCGATGAGGAACCAGCTCAGCGGATGGAGCCGGTGACCCCGCCCGTCCGCCAGGAGTCCCACGACGAAGAAGTAGAACAAGAGCGCCACCGGAGCGAAGAAGGTGATGCGCGCGGCGAGTGGACCGGGGTTGGTCTTCTGGGGCAGCTGCAGCGAGATCGGCGCGCTCCCCACCAGGCTCCGGAACTCCCAGGTTCCGCGCCACCCGGTGGCCGCCGCTCCGGCGCTGCTCGGCGAGATGCTCCCGGGCGAGAAGTCGATGCCGCGCGCGGTGCTGCGGATCTCCAGCGAGAAGTCCCGGATGACCGAGCCTCCGGCCGCAGCCGGCCGGTACGTCCAGTCGGAGGTCCCGCGGGTGCGGTAGCGCACCTGGAACGCATGGCGCGCGCCGGGAGCGAGCGAGACCACCCAGCGTGCCGAGCCGCCGTCCACCTCGGCGCCGATGGGCTGACCCTTCTCGTCGAGCACCTCGAAGCCGTCGTAGATCGCGCCCCGCGCCGGCAGGGGAAAGCTGACCGTGACCGACCGGGCCACCGCGGTGTCGTTCAGCACCACGTAGCGTCCGTCGAAGTCGGCGGCGTAGGTCGCGAACCAGAGCAGGCCCTTCTGCCGGTGCTCGAGCGCGAGCGACACGCGCGCCCGGGTCGAGACCAGCGGCAGCGGGAAGGGTACGTCCTCCTTCGTGTGCACGATCGTCTCGTAGGGCCGGCCGTTCGCGTCGTAGAGGGTGCGGCGCTCCTCCCGCGTCCGCTGCTCGGTGTACTGCCCGGCGGGAGCCCCCTGGTCCAGCGGCGGGCCCCAGAGCTGGTGAACCTCGTTGACCAGCGCGGAGGACGTCTCGCCCGAGCGCACCAGCAGCGTGGCCCCGAGCAACATCCAGGCGACGGTGCAGCCGGCCCAGACCACTCCCAGCACGACGTAGCGTCGGATCATGCCGGCCGCGCGAAGCAGCGGCCGTGCCATCCCCCGGGAAGCGGAGCCTGGCCGCGGCCGGAGGCGCGGAGGCCACACGCCGGTGGTCGCGGGGCCACGGGTCCGGGCGGCCACGGTCGCCCGGGCGCGGCTCAGCGCATCTCGCGGTGGATCCCGGCGAACGCGTCGTCGATCGCGCGGGCGATGGTGCTCTGGAGGTCCTCGCCGGCCGTGGTGCGAAGCCGGACGAGCAGTGCGGCCAGGCGGAGGGCGAGGGTGCCCGGGCGAGGCGCGAGGGTCTGCTCGGACACGGCATCGGGGGTCACGGCGGTCATGTGCTGCTCCCTACGAGAGCCGCCCGGCATGCCGGTGCGGCGGGTTTGTCACTGCGGCTGGAGAGCGAGAGTTGTCTGCACTCGGAAGACCCGCCCCGCTCGTCCCGTTGTGCCGTACGGCTCGTGGGGCGCCGAGCTGTGCTGGTGTCGATGTGGTCTCCCCGGACGGCGGGCGGTTACGGGCGCGCCCGTCGCTCGAAAAAAGGCCCGCAACCCGGGAGCGCGACGTGCATCCACGGCGGCGGATGTGAGCCCGTGCGAACGCCGCGCGAGGTCTCTGGCCGGTTGTGCCCGTTCGAGCACACCGGTCCCGTCGCTTCCGGATCACCCGTCGCCGCTAACCTGATCTGCAACTCGGGGGTGGGATCCCGGCGGGCCGGTACTGCTCCGGAGGTCTCCGATGAGCGCTTGTCGCGTCCGTGGTCTGTTCCTGGTGTTGCTCTTCCTCTCCTCGAGCGTGCACGCCCAGGGAGCTCCGCCCGACGAGGTTCCTCCTCCGCAGCCCGACGTGGTCCCGTCGGACAGCGCGCTCCCGCCTCCGCCTGCGGACGTTCCGCTCGCCGAGGCGCAGGAGCAGTACGAGCAGCAAGCCATCGGGTTCGACGACTTCGGCGGCGTGGTGACCGAGCACGGCGTCGTCAAGGGAACCGTGCAGTGGTCCTCGCCGTACCAGGGCAAGTACAAGCGACCGCTGGAGGGCGTGGACTTCTACCGGGCGCTGGGCCGCCAGGACCTCGTGAAGCAGTACGAGGACCGTTCCGCCCTGAAGACCGGGCTCCTGCTCGGCGGAGGCCTGACGGCTCTCGCCGGGCTGATCGCGGCGACGGTCATGGCCAGCAGCCAGATCTCGACCTGCACTCCGAGCCCTCCCGGAAGCTTCGCACTGCCGACCTGCACGACACCGGCTCCGGTCGATCCGGCGCTGGGCTGGCTCGCGGTCGGAGGAATCGTCGCCGGTGGGGTGGTGACCATCGTCGGAGCCGGCATCAACCCGGACCCGGTGGGCGACGTCGGAAAGCGGCAGCTGGCGGAGAGCTACAACCGCGAGCTGTGGCAGCGCCTCACGACCGACCCGCACGCCGACGCGGTCGACGTCCACGTCACTCCCCAGCTCCTGAAGGACGGAGCCGGAGTCAGCGTCGCCGTGCGCTTCTAGGCGAGCGCGTCCGCCTGCTCGGCGAGCTTCGTGTCCCGGAAGGTGAGCCCGCCCGCGTCGTGCGTGACGAGCGCGAGCGTCACCTTCGAGTAGCGAATGTCGATGTCCGGGTGGTGGTCCGCCGCGTTCGCCGCGTCCGCCACCTTGTTCACGAAGGCCATTGCCACCCGGAAGTCCTTGAAGGCGTAGGTGCGGCGGATCATCCCGCCCTCCAGCGCCCAGCCCGGGTGCGCCTTCAGCCAGCCCTGCACCTCCGCATCACCCAGCTTCGTCTTGTCGCGTGCCATGGAGCGGATCCCTACGCCCGTTCCACCGCGCGCTGCCACTTCGCCAGGGCATGCGCCCGTGAACTGTCGTCCATCTTTGGCTTGAAGGTCTTCTCCGCCCTCCAGGACCCGCGGATCTCCTCGGGCTCGGTCCAGACTCCCGCGCCGATGCCGGCCAGGAACGCCGCTCCCGCCGCGGTGGTCTGGAGGTTCCGCGGCCGCACCACCGGAACGCCGAGGATGTCCGCCTGGTACTGCATCAGGAGGTCGTTGGCGCTCGCTCCGCCGTCCACCTTCAGCACCGGGATGGGCTGCCCCGAGTCCTGGGTCATCGCCCGTGCCAGCTCGTAGGTCTGCAGCGCGATGCCCTCGAGCACCGCCCGCGCCACGTGCCCGAGGTTCGTCGAGCGGTCCAGCCCCATCAGCAGCCCACGCGCCTCGGGACGCCAGTGCGGCGCGCCGAGACCTGCGAGCGCAGGGACGAACACCACCTCGCCCGAGTCCTCGACGCTGCGGGCGAGCTTCTCCACCTGCGCTGACTTCTTGATGGCCTGTAGCCCGTCCCGGAGCCACTGCACCGCCGCGCCGGCGACGAAGCTCGAGCCCTCCAGCGCGTAGGTCACGGTCTCGCCCAGCTGCCAGGCCACGGTCGTCAGCAGCCCACTCCGCGAGGGCACCGGCTCGGTCCCGGTGTTCATCAGGAGGAAGGCGCCCGTCCCGTAGGTGCACTTCGATTCCCCCGGCCGGAAGCACGCCTGTCCGAACAGCGCGGCCTGCTGGTCCCCGGCCATCCCGGAGACGGGAATCCCGTCGGGGAGCGCGTCCATCCCCTTCGTGGTCCCGTACACCTCGGCGCAGCTGCGGATGTCGGGGAGGATCTGGGGAGGGATGCCGAACAGCTCGAGCATGTCCTCGCTCCAGCCATTCCCCTTCAGGTCGTAGAGCAGCGTCCGGCTCGCGTTCGACGCGTCGGTGACGTGCCGCGCTCCCCCGGTGAGGCGGAAGACCAGCCAGGAGTCGATGGTGCCGAAGCACACCTTCCCCGCCTCGGCCTGCGCCCGCAGCCCCTCGACGTGGTCCAGCATCCAGCGGAGCTTCGTCGCGCTGAAGTACGGGTCGAGCACGAGCCCCGTCGTCTCGCGGACCCGCGCCTCCTCGCCGCGGGCCTTCAGCTCGGCGCACATCTCCGCGGTGCGCCGGTCCTGCCAGACGATCGCGCGACCCACCGGCTCGCCGGTGGCGCGGTTCCACACCGCGGTGGTCTCTCGCTGGTTGGTGATGCCGATGGCCGTCACCATGTCGGGACGGATCTCGGCATCGGCGAGGCCCTTCTTGCAGCAGCGCTCGACCGTCTTCCAGATCTCCCGCAGGTCGTGCTCCACCCAGCCCGCCCGGGGGAAGTGCTGCGTGAACTCGCGGTAGGCCTCGCCCACGACCTCCAGGCGGTCGTCGACGATCAGCACGTGCGTGCCGGTGGTGCCCTGATCGATTGCGAGGAGGTAGCGCCGCTTGGCCATGGGGCCCGGGAGGGTAGCGGATCGCCCTCGCCCGGTGTGTCACGGACCTGCGCCGAAGGAGGGCTGGCCGCTCAGCGCACTGCGGCAGGGCCGAGCGTCCGCTCCACGAACCCGGTGACCTCGGCCGCGACCAGCTCGCGATTCCGGTCCCTGGGGAGGATGTGGGCGCTGTCCTCGATGCGGACGTAGCGGACCGACGGGGATTTCTCGAGCCTTCGCACCAGCGCCGCGGCCCCCGCCTCGTCCACCACGTGGTCCTGGGCGCCCACCATGACCAGGACCGGACAGCTCACCCGCGCCGCCGAGCCCCAGCCGAGGTCCTGCATCTCCCACAGGTCCCGCAGCCGGGCGGATGGCCAGGAGCGCAGCACCGGAGCCTCGGCGCGCGCGGCGTCGTCGAGGAGATCGGTCGTGTCCTTCCGCACCCACGGCCGGATCAGCTCCAGCAGCGGAGCCGCGACCCGTACCGCCCGGAGCGAGTTGAGCGTCCGGTCACGGAAGCGCACCGCCGGCGCCAGCGCCGCCACCCCTGCCACGCGGTTCGGGTGTCGCGCGGCGAGCACGAGCGCGAGGAGCGCCCCCATCGACAGGCCGGCCACCGCCACCCGACGTCCCGGGAGCCGACCCATTGCCTCGTCACAGGCGAGGAGCCAGTCCGGTGCGTGCGCCTGCAGCATCGCCTCCGGCGTGGTCCCGTGCCCGGGCAGCCGCAGCGCATGAACGCCGATGCCCGCACGCGACAGCGCCTCGCCCAGCGGGCGGACGTCCCAGGGCGTTCCGGTGAATCCGTGGATGAGCAGGCACGCACCCCGGTCACCCGGCAGGTCGAAGGACGCGGTCTTTCCCTCGTCGAGCGCGACGTCCGCCGACCCCGCCCCGCCTCTGGCCTCCTGCGCGGCAGGGGCGGTATGCAGGCGCTCCATGGCTGACCCAAAGCTGCCCGAGACCGCGCTCCAGATCCACATCGACGACGCGGTCGCCGACGGGGTCTACGTGAACATGGCGCTGGTGAACCACACCGACTCCGAGTTCACGCTGGACTTCATCTACGTCCAGCCCCAGCAGCCGAAGGCCCGGGTGAAGGCGCGGATCATCACCAGCCCCCGGCACATGAAGCGGCTCGTCACGGCGATGGTGGACAACCTCCAGAAGTTCGAGGCCAAGTACGGTGTCGTCGATCCCGGCGACCCGAGCCTCCCGGTGCACTGATGCGCCCCGGCGCACCGGAGACCGAAGGAGACCTCGGCCGGCGGATGACCGACCACGTCGAGCAGCTCCAGCGCGCGATCTGCGAGGCGGTGGAGGCCGAGGACGGGAGCGCGCGCTTCCGGGAGGACGTCTGGGAACGGCCGGGCGGCGGCGGTGGGCGGACCCGGGTGCTCGAGGGCGGCGCGGTGTTCGAGAAGGCGGGGGTGAACGTCTCCTCGGTGTGGGGCGAGCTGGAGGAGCAGTTCGCGAGGAAGCTCCAGGGCGAGGGGCGGCGCTTCTTCGCCGCCGGTCTGAGCCTCATCCTTCATCCTCGCAATCCGCACGTGCCCACGGTCCACGCCAACTGGCGCTTCATCCAGCAGGGAGGGAAGGCGTGGTTCGGCGGCGGCGCCGACCTGACTCCGCACTACCTCTACGAGGAGGACGCGGTGCACTTCCACCGCGTGCTCCGTGAGGTCTGCGAGCGGCACGAGCCCGGCAGCTACGCGCGCCAGAAGCTCGACTGCGACCGGTACTTCTGGATCGCCCACCGCGACGAGGCCCGGGGTGTCGGCGGCATCTTCTTCGAGAACACCGGGCGGCCGCTGGAGCAGGAGTTCGCCTTCGTCCAGGACTGCGGACGGGTCTTCGTCCCCGCCTACCTGCCCATCGTGCAGAGGCGGCGCGAGCTGCCGTACTCGGCCGAGCAGCGGCGCTGGCAGCTGCACCGGCGGGGGCGCTACGTCGAGTTCAACCTCGTCTACGACCGGGGCACGGTCTTCGGGCTCCAGACCCGAGGACGGACCGAGAGCATCCTGGTCTCGATGCCCCCCGAGGCGGCCTGGGGCTACGACCTGCAGCCGGATCCAGGGAGCGAGGAGGCAAAGCTGGTGGCCGTCCTCCGCGCTCCGCGAGCGTGGGTGTGAGAGCAGAAACGCACCAGCAGGCCTGTTAGGGTTCTTCTTCTCCGGTGCCCACCGACGACCACACCCTGGTCCAGCGCGCCCGCTCCGGCGACGAGCGCGCATTCCGGACCCTGGTCGAGCGCTATCAGAAGAAGGTCTACGCGGTCGCGGTCGGGATGGTGAAGGACCGCGAGGAGGCCATGGACGTCGTCCAGGAGGCCTTCGTGAAGGTCCACAAGTCGCTGGACAGCTTCAAGGCCGATGCGACGTTCTACACTTGGCTCTACCGCATCACCGTGAACGTCTGCATCGACGTCATCCGGCGTCGGGGCGCGATGCGGAGCGATTCGGTGGAGTTCGACGAGCGCATCGGCCACGACCTCGCCGAGGCGAACCTCGGCGCAGTGTCCTCCCAGCTCGGAAGCAACCCGGAGAAGTCGGTGCTCCAGCGCGAGCTCGGGGAGAAGATCCAGGAGGCCCTGGAGCAGATCCCCGAGAAGCATCGCGCCATCCTCTTGCTCCGGGAGCTCGATGGGCTGAGCTACGAAGAGCTCGCGCAAGCCCTCGAGATTCCTAAGGGAACCGTCATGTCCCGGCTCTTCCATGCCCGGGCCAAGGTGCAGAAGCTGCTGTCGGAGTCGCTGGGCATCCCACTCCCGGCGGAAGGCGAGGAAGACTGATGGAGAATCGCCAGAATATGAGCCAGGGTGCTTGCGTACGACGACGGAAGGGCCGGTCGTCATGTCGCTGAACCCCGCAACTCTCCAGCTGCTCTCTGCCTACGTGGACGGCGAGCTCACCCCCGCCGAGCGCGAGACGGTGGAGCGCGCGCTGGCCGCGGACCCTCGCGTGCGGGAGATCGAGCGCTCGATGCGCGGCCTGGGTTCGGCCGTCCGGGCGCTGTCCGAGGCCGAGGTGGCGAAGGCCGACTTCGCCGGCCTGACCGACCGGGTGATGGCCCGGGTGTCGCGACGGCCAGGGGTGCTCGCGCGTCTCCGCGAGGCCGTGCGCGGGCCGTGGCTGCCGGTGGGTGGGCTGGTGGCCGTGGCTGCCGCGGCGTTGTTCGTGCTCCGTCCCTTCACGCCCGCTCCCGCGGTCGACGGCGTGGTGGTGCAGTCGGTCACGGCGGACGCTCAGCCCGAGCTCCGGCCGGTCGTGCTCAAGACCGAGACTGGCGATGCCATCATCTGGCTGGTCGAGAAGCCCGACGCCTCCGGCAATCATCGGGTGGCGCCGCTTCCGGCCGACAAGCCGGGTGTGCAGGCGCCGGTTCCTCCGCAGCAGAGGAAGACCGCGGGGGAGCTGTGATCCTCGTGCCAGGGGTGGTTGCGCTCGGCGTGGCAGCCGTCCTCGCCGCCGCGCCGGTCAAGGTCCACGTCCAGGTGGTTCACGCGTCCAACGGCGCGCCCCACGTCGACCCGGGGCTGGAGAAGATGCGCCAGGGCTTCGAGAAGGCCGGGCTGCGCTTCACGACCTACCGGCGCCTCTCGGAGCAGACGGTGAGCCTCGCCACCGGCAAGCCCACCGACGTGGCGCTCCCGGGAAAGACGGCGACGCTCACCCTCCAGCCCGGAGAGCACCCGCGGCCCCAGGTCGCGGTGTCGGTGCCGCCGCTGCAGACCACGGTGGAGCTGGGGACGGACGCCTCGGCCTTCCTCCAGGCCGGTTCGCACGAGAACGGCCAGCTGGTCCTGGTCCTGACCGCGAAGAAGTAGGGCTCGCGGGCGCCTTTCGTGGCGCGGCCCGGGGCCGGCGGGCAGACTTCCGGCGCCGCCCATGTGCACGCTGGTCCTCGCCGTCCCGCCTCCCGGCGGAGTGCTGCAGATCGCCGCGAACCGCGACGAGTTCCTCGCTCGCCCGGCGTCGCCCCCCGCGCTCTCCGCCGACGGACGGTGGCTCGCTCCACGTGACCTCCAGGCGGGCGGCACCTGGCTCGGCCTGAACGCATCGGGGCTCTTCGTCGGCGTCACCAATCGCTCGGCGGGGCCCCGGGATGCGGCACGGCGCTCGCGCGGGTTGCTGGTGGTGGAGGCCCTCGAGTCACCCGACGCCGCGTCGCTGCACCACCGCCTCGCCGCGCTGGATCCGTCGGCGTACAACGGCTTCCATCTCGCCTATGCGGACGGGACATCCGCCGGGTTGACCTGGAGCGACGGGAACACGCTGCGACAGGAGCGTCTGTCCGCCGGGGTGCACGTGCTCACCGAGCAGAGCCTCGGAGCGGGTGACGACGGCCCGCGCCGGCGGCTCATCCAGGAGGGGGTGCCGGGCGGTGGCGCGCTGCTGGACGTGGAGGGCTGGCTCGCCCTGCTGTCGGTACATGGTCCCGAGCCGCGTGCCGGGACGTGCGTCCACGCGGACGCGGTCGGGTACGGAACACGCTCGGCGTTCGTGCTGCACCGTGCTCCCACCGTGGCGGCGAGCCGGTGCGCCTGGACCGAGGCCCGTCCGTGCACCACCCCCGCACGGGACGGGACCGCGCTGCTCCACACCGTTGGCCGCTGGTAGCCCGGGGCTCGTCCGCGCGAGGTCTTACGAGATCGTGGCGGTGCCCACCGAGGCGTCGCCCCCGTCGGCCTGGGAGCGCGCCGCGCGCTTGTCGAGCTCGGTGCACACGCGATCCACGAAGTGAACGATGTCCCAGGGCTTGCGCAGCACGCTGATGCCGCCGAACGACGACCGGGAGGTGGGCCCGCTGGTCACCAGGAGGCACGCGACCTCGGGAAAGTGGGCCTCGACCGCGCCGAGGAGGAGGTCGCCCCGGGCGTCTTCGAGGTGGACATCCGAGACGACCAGGTCGGGACGCTCGGTCTTGAGCCGGTCCATGGCCTCGTGAGCGGACCGGACCGAGTCCACCTCGTACCCTCGGCGGACCAGCCCGTGACGCATCAGGGCAAGCACCGCCGGGTCCTCCTGGATGATGAGCACGCGTGGCATGGCTGAATCGTTTTGCCCCGGCCCGGGATCCCTGTCAGCAACCGAATCCTGGACCAGTGGAGCTGTCCACTGAACGACCTTAGATGCGAGGGATCGGCACCTCGGAAGCAGTCCAGGCGAACGAGCGTCCGTCGCCGTTCGAGGTGCGGTCGAGGTGCCGGTCGAGGTGCCAAACACCTCGTTATCGCAACACGGTTTCACATACGCCAAAAGAAGTCGCGTGTTTTCCGGTGCTTCGCGAGTCTGCCAGGTTTTCCAGGCGTTCTGCGCATTGGATGACAGCGGGGCCGCCCCACTCGTCTCGGGCCCCGCGTCAAGGAGAGGGTCAGATGCGGACGCTGGCACTGCTGGGATTGGTCACGGTTCTCGCCTGCGGCGGGAGCAATGGCGGAAACAACAACAACAACAATGGCACCCCTGGGCTGAAGACCTTCAGCTACGGGAGCCCGCAGGCACCGACCGCCGCCCAGCAGAACACGGCGAACAGCGCCCAGACGCAGATGAACAACGCGGTGAAGGCCTCGGTCAACGGGCAGGTCTCGAACGCGGCGAGCCTCCCGTCGCTGACCGATTCCCTCGCCGGATCGCTTCCGAACAACCTCCTCGCCGTCCCCGAGAATCCGGCGGCGAGCATCGGTGGTGAGGCCTCGCTGCTGATCCACCGGACCCCTGAGCTGAACCAGGGCTGCTACACGTTCACCAGCTCGAGCATCACGTACAGCAACTGCACCATCAGCGGCAGCGGCTTCAACGAGACGCTGAACGGCAGCCTCTCGGTCAGCGGGAACACCGTGACCTGGAACCTGACCGTGACCTACGCCTACAGCTCCGGGAACGTCAGCGCGAACGGGACCTACAACTGGACGGGTCAGCTCACCGTCACCGAGACCACCATCGTCGGCCAGGGCCGGAGCGCCTTCAGCGGACACGCCGCGAGCGGGTCGACGACGTACGACTACCAGTACACGGCAGGATTCGACGCGAACCTCACCTACCAGGCCTCGCCGTACTGCATCACCGGTGGGACGCTCGAGATCCGCCGCACGCTCAACGGCACCAGCAATGCGGGCGCAGTCCCGGTCCACGACGCCGCCTTGAAGTACACCTGGACCGGCTGCGGCTCGGTCGAAGTCGCCCGCGGGAACTGAGCGCGCATCGATCCGACGCGCCTGCGTCGGTCGGCCGCGGCCTCCCCGGGCTCCGAGACCCCGGGAGGGCTGCGGCCGTTTTTCAGTGACGCCCACTCGGCCGGCGTCTTCCCCTCCTCATCGTCACCACACGAACGGGATGAGAGCCCGTCGCTCGCCCGGGTAGTCGGGAAACCGCTCCCGGTACCAGCGGTGGTTCGCGGCGGCACGTGGGGCCAGGTTGGCGACGGTGAAGGCCGCAAAGGCCCATGCGGCCAGGGTCTGGGCTGCGAGCGCGAAGCCGACCCACTCGACGATCTCCCCCAGGTAGTTGGGGGCGCTCACCCAGGCGAATCCTCCGCCGACGGGGATCTTGTACGCCGTCTCTCCGGGCTGCCGCAGGCGCCGGAGCAGCTGGTCGGAGTGCACGTTGAGCAGCAGCCCGCCAGCGAAGAGCACCGACCCGGCGGCGAATGCCGCGTCGAACGGGCGTTCGTGGAGGGCGGCCGCGTTCCCGGTCGCGTTCAGCACGTTGAACAGGTCGGCGAGCACGACGGTGAGCAGGGCCTGCCGCCGCCCGGAGCTCCGCTGCAGCAGCGAGAAGACGAACGTGCGCTGCACGTAGTGGGCGAGCCAGAGCAATCCGAGAGCAGTGACCATCGGCGTGCCGAAGTCGGGGTTCGCGAGCCACACCAGCGCGAAGAGCGCGACCGACGGCCACTCCATCGCCACCCAGCCCAGCCGTGCGCTCAGCGCTGGCCCCCAGCCGGGACGGAAGTGCCTTCCATACGGTGCGGGAACGAAGAACAGCACCGGGAAGACCGCCAGCGCCGAGCCCAGGACGATCCAGGGCGCGAGGCGCGCGAACGGCTGGATCGCGATCCAGAGCGAGGTCATCACGGCGGCCGGGCCACCCTAGCGCCCATTCCGTCGCCTGACAGTCTCTGCCTCGCCCCGAGCGGTGGGAGGCCCGTCAGTTGGTCTTCGTCTTCGGAGCCGGGGCGCTCGCCGCGGCCCGAGCCTTCTCCGCGGGCACGAACTCTTCCATCACCGCGCGCAGCCGCAGGTCCGGCGGCAGCAGGCCCTGGGCGAGGATGAAGTCGTGGAAGCGCTGGCGGTCGAGGTGACCACCGAGGGCGAGCTCGGCGCGCTGCCTCGCCTCGAGCATCGACCGGTAGCCCATGTAGTACGACGTTGCCTGGCCCGGAGCCCGGAACGTGTACCGATCCACCTCCTGCTTCGCCATTCCCTCGGACAGCACGACGTCCTCCATCAGCACCCGCCTGACCTCCTCGGGTGTGATCTGACCGAGGTTCACCATCGGGTCGAGGAACGCGCGGGCGGCGCGCAGCATCCGGTGCTGGAGCGAGGCCAGCTGTCCCTCCAGCGGCAGGTAGGGCTTCATCTCCGCCTCGGCGTAGAGCGCCCAGCCCTCGACGTTCGCGCTGTTGAAGGCGAACACCGCCCGGGCGATGGACACGCCGTTCTCGAGCATGCGGGTGAACTGCAGCTCGTGACCGGGGCGTGCCTCGTGCACGGTGAGCGTCCAGGTCGCCGCGTCGAAGGTGAAGTCGTCCGTCCGGAGGTCCTTCTGGCCAGGCGCGCCCGGAGTCGCGAGCGGCAGGACGAACTCTCCGTACTCCCCGGCGTTGCCGATGAGCCGGGGCGGGTCCATGTGCGGCGCGGGCTGCATCGCCGATTCGGCCTCCGACGCCAGACGGATCTTCGCCTTCCGCTGCGGAAGGGTGACGACGTGCTCGCGGCGGACGATGTCCTCCAGCGCTGCCAGCCGCTGCGTGTAGAGCGGCAGGATGTCTGCATTCTTCAGCTGCTGATTCTTCAGGGCCCGGAGCACGACGCGGTAGTCGCTGTTCGCAGGCAGCTTGCGCGTCTTCGCGATCAGCGGCGCGAGCGCGTTCATCTCGTTGCGGATCTCGCTGAAGGAGATCAGCGCCGCCCGGAGGACCGCCTCCGGCGAATCGGTCACCCCGAAGTTGCGCAGGTACACGCCGTAGAGCTCGGGCGGCAATCGTGCCTCGTTCCGGGAGCGGGGGAGGATCTCCGCCTTGAGCCAGGCGTCGTAGGCGTCCATCTGCTCGCCGAGCTTCGCCAGCGCGGGCTCGTACCCGGTCAGCCCCGCCTTCTTGAACAGGTCACCGATGCCGGACACCAGTCGCTTGCTGTCCGCCATCGCCTGCTCGACCTCGGGCCGGAACGGGCCGAGGAGCTTCTTGTCGCCGAGCTTCTCGACGGCGCGAGCCTTCGCCAGCTCGGCGATCGGCGTGCTCCCCGGCTCGAGGCCCGCGTATTTCCGCAGCCGCACCAGCGCCGCCGCCTGCCGCTCCTTCGGGACCCGCGGGTCGAGGAGGGCAAAGATGCCGCTGAACGCGGTCCGGGCCGGGGCGTAGAAGGGCAGGAGCAGCGCATCCTCGAGCTTCCCCGCCTCGATGTGCCGGTGGGCGTTGTCGATGAGGATCTGGATGTCCTCGCGCACCTTCGGCTCGCGAGTGGCCGCCAGCTTCGCCTCGAGGTCCTTCGCCGTCGTCTCCAGCGCTGCCCGGTACCGCTCGCCGTGCGCCGGTCCGAGATCGACGACCTTGTCGTCCACGCCCTCGACGCCCAGGCGCTGCGCGCCCTCGGGCGCGAACTGGGCCATCACCTTGAGCATGGGCTGAGCGGCCGCGTCGCTCTCGCGCACCCAGTCCGGCACCGGCGCGGCGAGCACCGGGACGGCGAGGAGTGCCAGCAGGAGAGACCAGGGACGGACGCGCATGTCGGCTCCGGACAGGAAGGGAAGGGCCGGTTGTCGTCGAAACCGGCTCCGTCCGCCAGCGCAAGGCAGCGAATGACCTAGATCCCCAGGCCCGCGGCGAGCAGGTTTCCGAACAAGCCCATCGTGACGACGAGCAGGCCCGCGAGGACCATCCCGAGGGGATGGCAGGGCCGCCCCACAAGGACGATCGAGGCGAGCGAGAGCAGCGGGCGCTTCATGGCAGGACGACGAGTTGCATGGCCGGAGCCAGCCCGAAGCCACGGAAATCCCGGGAGGATCGCCCGCGGCATGCTGCGCTGCGTGCAACTCACGCGCGATTCCTGTGTCGTCCGCTGCTTCAACCGGCGGTGGGATGGCCGGCTCTGGATTCGTGCGGCGGCGTCGACCTCGCGCGGTGGGAGCAGCTGAACGAGCGTGCCCCGAGGTATGCCGCCTCGTCGCTGGTGGGAGCGGCGGCGGCGCTGGTCCTCGCCTTCCAGGTCATGCGCGGATGGCCGTGGCTCGCCGGATCCGGCGCCGCGGCTCAGGCGAGGTTCTTCTTCAGGAAGTCGATCGTCCGTTGCCACGCCAGCTGCGCCGCGGCCTTGTCGTAGCGGGGCGTGGTGTCGTTGTTGAAGCCGTGCTGGGTGCCGGGATAGGTGAACAGCTGGTAGCGCACGTGGTTCGCCTTGAGCGCGGCCTCGAATGCCGGGATCCCGGCGTCGATGCGGTCGTCATGCTCGGCGTAGTGGATGAGCAGCGGTGCCTTGATCTTCGCGACCTCCTCGGCCTTTGGCTGGGCGCCGTAGAACGGGACCGCCGCGGACAGGTCCGGCAGGCGCGTCGCGAGCATGTTGGCGATCCCGCCGCCGACGCAGAAGCCGACCACGCCGATCTTGCCCGTGCAGTCGGGCCGGCTCTTCAGCCACTCCGCGGCGGCGACGAAGTCCTCGCGGACCTTTTCCAGGTCGAGCTTGCCGAAGAGCTCGCGCGCCTTGTCCTCGTCACCGGGGTATCCGCCGAGCGGTGCGAGGGCGTCGGGCGCGAACGCCATGAAGCCATCGAGGGCGATCCGTCGTGCGATGTCCTCGATGTGAGGGTTCAGTCCGCGGTTCTCGTGCACCACCAGGACGCCGGGAAGCTTGCCCGACGCCTTGGCGGGGCGGACCAGGTAGCCGCGCATCTTCCCCTGGCCCTTGGGGGACGAGAACTCGACCGTGCTCGCCTTGAGGCGAGCGTCGTCCTTCGGGATCTGCTGCGCCTCGGCGAACTTCGGGCTCAGTGCATCGAGGAGCATCGAGGCGGTCATGCCGCCGACGGCGTACCGGGCCGCTCGCTCGAGGAAGCCACGGCGGTCGATGTCGCCGTGCACGTACTTGTCGAAGAGGTTCAGCAGCTCCTGGTCGAAATCGGCCGAGGTCTTGCGATCCATGCGAGGGGTCTCCGGGGTGGCGCGAGGATAGGCGTGGGCGTCTCGAAGGGAAGCGAAGCCTGACGCCGCCGGTCGCCGGTGAACACGGGCGGTCAGAGGTCGCTCCGCCTCCCCGCGAGGCCGTGACATGGGCGGTCAGCGCTCGCCGGCGCCCGACCCGGAGAGCGCGAGCCGGCTGTGCACCGGTGGCCGCGCCGGAAGGGCCAGGTTGACCACCACCGCGACCAGGATGTTCACCACCAGGGCCAGCAATCCGACGTAGGCCGAGAACTGCACCGGGCCGAGGTGAACGGCGTGGACCGGCTTCAGCCCGTCTCCCCAGGCCAGCGCGCTCCCTCCGAAGAGCCCGACGGCCCAGCCTGCCAGCAGCGATGGGGCACGGAACCAGCCGACGTAGAGACCGAAGACGAGCGCCGGGAAGGTCTGCAGGATCCACAGGCCGCCCAGCAGCTGAAGGTCGAGCGCGAACTTCGTGGGCAGGAAGATGACTGCCAGGAGCGCTCCGAGCTTGACCACCAGCGAGGTCAGCTTGGCCACCTGCGCCTCGCCCGCCGGAGTGAGGTCCGGATTCACGTAGGCCTTCCAGAAGTTCCGGGTGAAGAGGTTGGCCGAGCCGATGCTCATCACCGCCGCCGGCACCAGGGCACCGATGGCGATGGCCGCGAAGGCGAAGCCACTCATCCAGCTCGGGAAGAGCAGCTTGAAGAGGCTGGGGACGACGTCGTTGTTGTTGGTGAGCTTCAGCCCGGCGCCGCGGCCCATGTACCCGAGGAGCGCGAGCAGCCCGAGGAGCAGGGTGTACGCCGGCAGGAGGATGGCGTTCTTGCGGATGGTGTTGCCGTGCGAGGACGCGAAGATCCCGGTGAGTGTGTGCGGATACATGAACGCCGCCAGCGCCGACCCGAAGGCGAGCGTGGCGTAGGGGAGGTACTGGTTCGGCGCGAGGAGCAGACCGGTGCCGGCCTTGCCCTGATAGGCAGCGTCGGCGGCCTGGAAGATCGCCCCGTAGCCCCCGAGCTTCGAGGGGACGATCGCGACGGCCACCAGAACCACGATGTAGATCATCACGTCCTTCACGAAGGCGATCAGCGCCGGAGCCCGGAGCCCCGAGGAGTAGGTGTAGACGGCGAGGATCGCGAACGCGGCGATCAGCGGAAGCTCGCCGCGCAGTCCGAGCGCTCGGATCGAGGCTTCCATCCCCACCAGCTGGAGCGCGATGTACGGCATGGTCGCGAGCACGCCCGTCGCCGCGACAGCGAGCTCGAGCCCGCGCGAGCCGTATTGCCCGTGCACGACGTCCGCCGCGGTGACGTAGCCCTTGTCCCTCGCCAGGTGCCAGAGCCGCGGCATCACCGCGAAGACGAACGGGTAGACGATGATCGTGTACGGCAGCGCGAAGAACCCGTAGGCGCCGACCGCGTAGACCAGCGCCGGGACGGCGATCACCGTGTACGCGGTGTAGAAGTCGCCGCCCACCAGGAACCAGGTGATCCAGGTTCCGAACTTCCGGCCGCCAAGGCCCCACTCGTCGAGGTGAGCCATCGTCTCGGGCCGGCGCCATCGCGCCGCGACGAACCCGAGCACCGTCACCAGCAACAGGAAGAAGACGAAGACGGCGAGCGCGACGCCGTCGATCTCAGTCTTCATGAGCCACCCGCCGGTAGACGGCCCAGATCAGGAGGACGGTGATCGGTACCCAGAGCAGCTGGTACCAGTAGAAGAAGGGGAAACCGAACAGCGCGGGGTCCCTCCGGTTGTAGAGCGGTACCCAGAGGAGACCGAGGTACGGCAGCAGCAGCAGGAGGTGGATCGCCTTCGAGCCCCGCTTGGGTTCCATCCGTCGCGCCTCCGTCGTCGTGCGCACCACATCTGGTGAGCACCGCGGGCCGTGCCCACCCTTTTGCCGCTCTTGCAGCGGAGGTGCGTCGCGCTCTGTTGAGTACGAACCGGCGTGGGTCAGCCGGGGATCGCGGCGCCGTGGGCGAAGGGGCAGCGCCCCGGTCGTTCCTGGGCCGCGGGCCCCTCCGCCCGGACCGGCCGCGCCTCGCGTCGCCGCACCTCGAGCAGAAGCGTGTTGTCCTTCGGGAGGAGCGTCACTCCGAGGAACGGCTCCGCCTCGAAGCCGCCGGGAACGCTCAGCGTGAAGCGGCGACAGGTCGCCCCGAGGACGACCGAGGCTTCGAGCTGGGCGAAGGCGCTTCCGATGCAGGTCCGCGGGCCGCCGCCGAAGGGGAGGTACGCGAAGCGGGGGAGCTTCTCGGTGAGGCTCCGCGTCCAACGCTCGGGCCTGAACTCGTCCGGCTCCTCGAACCAGCGTCCCGAGCGCTGGATCGCCCACTGCGGGATCAGGATCTCCGCTCCGGGCTTCACCTCGTGCTCCCCGATCCGGCACCGGGCGATCGTCGTGCGGCTGATCCGATAGGCCGGCGGATAGAGGCGAAGGCCTTCCCGGGTCACCTGCTCGAGCAGCTCGGCGCCGCCGCCGTCGTCGAGCTGGCGCGCCATCTCCCGGGCCACCTCCGGATGCGCGGCCAGGAGGTACAGCGTCCAGCTGAGCGAGCTCGCCGCCGTCTCGTGCCCGGCGAGGAACATGGTGACGATCTCGTCGCGGATCTGCCGGTCCTCCAGCGGCAGGTTTCCCTCGTCACGCGCGGAGAGGAGGAGCGAGAGAAAGTCCTCGCCGCGCGGAGCGCCTCTCCGCCGTTCGATCAGCGCCTCCACGAAGGCATCCAGCTCCCGCACCGCCTCGCGAAAGCGCCGCGCGTACGAGGTCGGGAGCAGGGTGGGCTCGAGGACGAAGTCCGGACGTCCGAGCATGTTCGCGACCCCGCGGACCGTCGCGAAGGCGAGACCGCCGGCGGCCCCGACCCACTGACTGAAGAGGTGGTGAAAGGCGTGGAGCGCCTCCGCGGTCGCGGCGACCAGCGCGTGGGCCTCGGGCAGCTCCTCTCCAAAGAGAGAGCGCGCCAGCACCTCGAAGCAAAGCTCGGTCATGTCGTGGTGGATGTTCCGGGTCTCGCCGTCCCGGAATCCGTCCAGCAGCCGCCGGCACGCCTCCTCCATCGAGCGTCGATAGAGCTCCAGCTGCCGGGCATGAAAGGCGGCCTGGACGGTTCGCCGCTGGCGGAGCCACAGCTCGTGGTCCGAGGTGAGCAGGCCCTGGCCGAATGCCAGCCGCGTCGAGCGAAGCCCGGCGGACTTGATGAAGCACTGCCGCTTGCGGATGAGGATCTCCTCGACCAGCTCGGGATCCGTCACGACGTAGACCGGGAGACGCCAGATGTGCGTCCGGACGACGCCGCCCTCCTGTTCGCATCGCCGGTAGAACCCCAGGATGTCCCGCCGCGCGTCGAGCGCGGAGCCGTGGAGCCACTCGAGCGGGCTGCGCGTCCGGAGTCCCTGCCGGCTCACGGCGCGCTCCGGACCTCGCCGGAGATCGGAGGTGCGACGTCGTCGCGCACCGAGGCCGGCAGCCGGCGCAGGTCCCAGATGAGCCCGGTGGCGCTCAGCGCCCGCAGCACCCAGTAGGTCAGGTCGATCTCCCACCGGAAGAATCCGAAGGTCGACGACGCCGGGTAGTGGTGGTGGTTGTTGTGCCAGCCCTCGCCCAGGGTGAGCAGCGCGAGCACCGGGTTGTTCCTCGAGTCGTCGCCGGTCGCGTAGCGGGCCGAGCCGAAGGCGTGGGCGACCGAGTTGACCGCGAAGGTCAGGTGCCACAGCACCACCGACGAGACGAACGCTCCCCAGATCGCCGCGGGAATCCCGCCGAGCGCCAGCAACGTCCCGAGCATCACCAGCGGCGGCACGAGGTGGTGACGGTCCAGCCAGCGGAGCTCCGGGAACTGGGCGAAGTCTCGAATCAGGTCGAGGTTGGTCCTCTCGAAGCGCTTGGAGAGGATCCATCCGACGTGGCTCCAGACGAGGCCCCCGTGGCGTGGGGAGTGGAGGTCGGTCGGGTCGTCGGAGTGCCGGTGGTGATGCCGGTGGTTGCCGGCCCACCAGAGCGCGCCTCGCTGTGCGCAGGTGCCGCCGAGGAAGGCGAGGACGAGCTGGAAGCCGCGTCCGGTGCGGTAGCTCCGGTGCGCGAAGTAGCGATGGTAGGCCCCGGAGAGCGCGGCCATGCGCACCGCGTACACCGCCACGGCCAGCGCGACGTAGCTCCAGCGAAAGGGGACGAAGAACGGGCCGGCGATTCCGATCGCGTGGCAGAGGTACATCGGGATCGAGCGATGGTGAGGGATCACTTCAACGCGGATCGACCTGTCGGCACTTCCCAAGCGCGCTCCTCCGTGGATGCAGGTGTCGGGAAGAAACGCGACGCCACGCTCGTTGCGGCCACGCGCGAGACCGGAACAGATCACTCGCGGGGCGACCGGTACGGACGCATCGCGATCGGACGCACGGTGTCCGCAGACCTGGGTGGCACCCAGCGTGATCCGATTCGACGCGATCATCGTCGGCGGTGGACCGGCGGGAAGCAGCTGTGCCCGGGTGCTCGTCCGTGCCGGGTTGCGCGTCGCGGTGATCGACCGGCGGCGCTTCCCGAGAGTGAAGCCCTGCGGCGGCTGGATCAGCGCGCCGGTGTGGGACGTGCTCGAGCTCTCGCGCCGCGAGTACCCCGGCGGGGTGTGGCCCTGGCGCCGCTGCCACGTCCGATACCGGGGTCGCGACCACTCCATCGGAGCCCGCGGCGACTTCATCCGTCGCGTTGAGCTCGACGACTTCCTGCTCCGCCGCAGCGGCGCGCAGCGGATCCAGGGCACTCCGGTCTCCTCGCTCGAGCGGTGCGACGGAGCGTGGGTCGTCGATGGGGTCCACGCCGCGCCCTGGCTGGTGGGCGCGGGAGGGACGCACTGCCCGGTCGCGCGAGCGATCTTCCCCGCAAGGCGCGGCCACCCGGTGGCTGCCCAGGAGCGTGAGTTCGAGGCGGACCCGACGGAGATCGCCGCGGCACGCGTCGGGGCGGACGGCGAACCGGAGCTGCTGCTCCACGACGATCTCGGCGGCTACTCGTGGAACGTTCCCAAGGGAGCCTGGCTGAACGTGGGCAGCGGCACCGCGTCCGCGAAGCGGGTCCGGTCCGCGTGGGCCTCGGCGCGGGACTTCTTCCTCGAGAGCGGACATCTCCCGGAGAGCGCGCGTGCGCCGCTCCAGCACGTGGAGGGACACGCCTACCACCTCTTCGATCCGGCGCATCTGCAGAACGCCGAGCGGGACGGCGCGTTCCTCGTGGGTGACGCGCTCGGCCTCGCCCATCCGCTGACCGCCGAGGGCATCCTCCCGGCGGTCCTCTCCGGGCGACTCTGCGCGGAAGCGATCCTCGACGGCGGACCGCACGCGTACGGGTCACGCCTGGCGGCTCACCCGACGTTCCGGGACTACGCGCTGACCCGCGAGCTCCTCCGCGTGCTCGCCGCCCTGCATCGCCGGGGCTCCACGGCGTCACGGGAGCCCGGCCCGCTCGCGCGCGCGGCGACGGCGCGCGGCTTCGCCTGGATGTTCAGCGGCCGTCGGATCCCGGCAGGGCGCCTCCTGAGCGCCGCCCTCGGCGTCCGTCGTGGAGGATTGCCGGCGTGACCACGAGCCTCCGCATCGTTCCCCGGGACCGGGTCGGCGTGGCCGAACGGACCGTCCGCGCCCTGCTCGAGGCGGCGGACATCCGGGTCGGCGGCAACCGTCGACACGACATCCGCGTGCACGACTCCAGCTTCTACCCGCGTGTCCTCCGAGACGGCCGCCTCGGCCTCGGTGAGTCCTACGTGGAAGGGCAGTGGGACACCGATGCGCTGGAGGACCTCACCGCCCGCCTGATCTGGGCCGGGGTGAGGCTACCGTTGCGGAGCTGGCGCGGGGCCCTCCACGAGGCGGCGGCCCGGATGTGGAACCTCCAGAGCACGGTGCGCGCGCGCCGGTCGGTCCAGCGCCACTACGACATCGGGAACGACCTCTACGAGGCGATGCTCGGCGAGACGCTCGCCTACACCTGTGCCTACTGGAAGTGGGCCGGCGATCTGGACGAGGCCCAGCGCGCAAAGCTCGACCTGGTCTGCCGCAAGCTGAACCTGACCCCGGGGATGCGAGTGCTCGAGCTCGGATGCGGGTGGGGCACGTTCGCCCGTCACGCGGCGGCGACGTACGGCGTCCACGTCACCGGCTACACCGTGTCACGGGAGCAGGTCGTGCTGGGGAAGGAGCTCTGCCGCGGGCTTCCGGTCGAGCTGCATCTCGCGGACTATCGCGCCGCCCGCGGGCGCTACGACGCCGTCGTCTCCATCGGGCTCCTCGAGCACGTCGGACCGAAGAATCACCGCGTGTACATGGAGACGGTCGACCGCTGTCTCAAGCCGGGTGGAGTCGCCTTCATCCACACCATCGGAAGCAACCGACGCCAGGTCCTCATCGACGCCTGGTTCCACCGGTACGTCTTTCCGAACGCCGCCATCCCCTCCCTGGCGCAGATCGGCGAGGCGATGGATGGGCTGTTCGTCCCCGAGGACGTCCACAACATCGGACCGCACTACGAGCGCACGCTGATCGCCTGGGCCCGGAACTTCGAGAGCGCGTGGCCGAGCCTGAGGGTCCGGTACGGAGAGCGTTTCCGGCGCATCTGGCGCTACTACCTGCTCTCGTCGGCCGGAGCGTTCCGCGCCCGCTTCCTGCAGCTGTACCAGATCGTGATGACCCGACCGGGCACCCGGCAGCCCGAGTGTCGCTGGAGCTGAGGGCTCGATTCTGGTCTGTGGCGCTCGTCGCGCCCTGGCCTGGCGAGTGGCGCGAGGGGCACGCACTGTCGCCGGATGCCTCGCTCCCTCCCGACGACCTTCGTCCTCACCGTGTGTCTCGCGCTCGGCTGTCATCCGCGCGCCGCCGAGACGGCCGCCTCGTCCGCGCCGTCCGCCTGCCAGGCGCTGCCCGCCAGCGGTGACGGTCAGCACGACTTCGACTTCGAGTTCGGGCGCTGGACCGCGAAGCTCTCCCGGCGGCTCCGTCCCCTCACCGGCTCGGAGGAGTGGGTGAGCTACGAGGGCACCTCGGTGGTCCATCCCCTGTGGGACGGGAAGGCGAACGTCGGCGAGCTCGACGTCAGCGGCCCGGCGGGTCGCATCCAGGGCCTGACGCTTCGTCTCTACGACCCCGCGACGCGCCGATGGACGGTGCGCTTCGCGGCCAGCCGCGACGGCGAGCTGACGCCGGGCCTGGTGGGAGGCTTCGCCGAGGGGCGCGGCGAGTTCCGCGATCAGGAGACGCTCGACGGAAAGCCCATCTGCGTGCGCTTCGTCTTCTCCGAGCTCACCCGGGACACGTTCCGCTTCGAGCAGGCGTTCTCCGCCGACGAGGGAAGGACCTGGGAGGCGAACTGGGTCGCGACCTTCGCCCGCGTCGAGCGCTGAGGCGCACCCAGCCCGTCGCGGGTGCTCGGCGCAACGTGAAGGCGAGTCGAGGACGGCGATTCCGGTCGCCGGGATGCCGGGGTCGCGCCTCGAGCCGCCCCTGCCTATGGTGCGAGCGGCGCGGAGGCGAACGTCATGCTCAAGCTGAACGTCGTGGTGGTCAGCACCCGGCCGGAGCGGGTCGGTCTCGCGGTGGGACAGTGGTTTCACCGGAGGGCTGTGGCCCACGGACGCTTCGAGGCGGTCTTCGTGGACCTCCAGGAGTTCGCGCTCCCGCTCCTCGACGAGCCGGAGCACCCGAAGCTCCGCAAGTACACGAAGCCGCACACCCACGCCTGGAGCAAGAGCGTCGAGTCCGCCGATGCCTTCACCCTGGTCACGCCCGAGTACAACTTCGGGATGCCGCCCACGCTGCTGAACGCGATCGACTTCGTCTACGCGGAGTGGAACTACAAGCCGGCGAGCTTCGTCAGCTACGGCGGGGCGAGCGGGGGTCTCCGGTCGACGCAGATGGCGAAGATCCCCCTCACCACGGTGAAGGTGATGCCCATCTTCGAGCAGGTCGCCATCCCCTTCGTCGCCAAGCAGATCGCCGATGGGACGTTCACCCCGACCGACTCCCAGGACAAGGCGGCGTCGGGCATGCTCGACGAGCTCCACCGCTGGGCCACGGCGCTGAAGCCGATGCGCGCCGGGAATCACTGACTCCGGACCATGGCGTCCTCCCGGAAGTCGTCGAACACCTCGACTCATCCGGTCCGTCCGGTCGCACGGGCGGACGCACCGGCGGTCGCCAGGCTGCGGGCGCTGTGCCTCGCGTTCCCCGAGGCGAACGAGCGGCGTTCGCATGGCGAGCCGACCTGGTTCGCGGGCAAGGGCAAGGTCTTCGCGATGCTCGACAACCACCACCACGGCGCGAAGCGCCTCTCGGTCTGGCTTCCCATGCCTCCCGGCGTGCAGGAATCGCTGGTCGAGGCCCAGCCGGAGCGGTTCTTCCGTCCGCCGTACGTCGGGTCATCGGGGTGGGTCGGCGTCGTGCTGGACCGGCGAACGAGCTGGGACCTCGTCTCGAAGCTGCTGCGCGAGGCCTACCTCCACGTCGCCGCCGCGCGGCTCCAGGACAGGCTGGTCTCGAGGTAGAGCGGCAGGTCCATTCTCAGGGCAGGGCACGGATCAGGGTGTTGAAGAGGTACGGATCGTTGAATTCCGTCTGCTCGCCCGCCTTCTTTCCCTTGACCGGCTGCAACCGCGCGGACAGGGGTTTGCGCCACTTCCACGCCAGGGAGGCCACGTCGCCAAAGATCCGGCTCACCTGCTCCTCGCTCACGTCACCGGGCAGCGGGACCGTGTCCAGACCCGTGCCGCAGACGGCGGAGTAGGCGAGAAGCGAATCGATGTTGACCGCCCCCTCGGCCCAGCGGCGCGCGAGCACCTTGTCCTCCATCACCGGAACCATGAGCCCGGAATAACCGACCTGCTTGACCGGAACGGCCTTGACCGCCGTGGTGATGATCAGCGCCGCGGTCATGGTGCCGCTCGAGCCGAACCGGGCACCGGTGTACGACTCGATGGCTGCGGCGATGGACACACCGCCGAGAGGGGCGGGCGTCGGATCCACGCCCGCGAAGGTCCAGCCGGTCGCGGACGCCACCCGCTGACCGATGGACTCGGTCACCTTCGCGTGGACGGTCAACTGCCTGGTGAGCTCGGCGACGGCACCGTCGAAGTCGCGAGGCCTGGCCGAGAAGACCTCCTGCACGACGCTCGCCCCTTCGAGACCGATCGAGAATTGCCGGCCCGCTCCGGTGTGGTACGCCCCCGGGTAGAAGGGCGAGTAGGGCTGCAGCATCGCCGTTCCGGTGAAGTTGAAGCTCCCGATGCTCCCGGGACTGTGATCGGTGACCTCGCGAAGGAGGGCCGCGCTCTCCCGGATCACCTTCCAGTGAATCCCGTCCTCCCCGGCGAGCACGGCGTTTCCCTCGATGTTGGGGAGCGTGGAGAGAGCCCGCGCGAGGATCCGCATGGGGCGTGGATCGTCCGAGTCTCTCAGCATGGCCGGGCCCACGCCGGGCAGGAAGCGCTCCTTCGTGGAGAGCGCATCGAACCGCTGGAGGAGAGCGAGCGCGTCGGGGTCCGACAGTCCGTCGACGAGCTCGCCGAGCGGCTGGGTGACGATGCGAAGGCTCTCGACCACATAGCCCTGCTTCTCGAACTCGCGCTTCGCGCTGCGGAGGACCGTCAGCGCGTCGCCGACCTGCTGGGCGAGCTGGGCGCGATCCAGGCGCACGAAGCCGGTGATGGCCCGGACCTTCGGTTTCGAGGAACCTTGCCCGCGCGCCGGAGCGGAAGAGAACGCGCAGAGCAGCAGCACCGAGAGCGACGCCGTCCGCATCCTCGAGACCATGAGAACCCCCGATGCGACGACGGGCCGCCCGACCTCGTGGATCGAGCGGCCCGCGAAGACTGCCCGCAAACCTCAGATGTCGAAGTAGAGCGCGAACTCCATCGGGTGAGGCCGCAGCCGCACCGGATTCACTTCCTTCTCCATCTTGAGGTTGATCCAGGTGTCGATGACGTCCTCGGTGAAGACGTCGCCCTTGAGCATGAACTTGTGGTCCTTGCGCAGGCAGTCCAGCGCCTCCTCGAGGCTGCCGGGCATCTTCGGCACGTCCTTCAGCTCCTCCGGCGAGAGTCCGTAGATGTCCTTGTCCAGCGGCTCACCCGGGTCGATCTTGTTCTCGATCCCGTCGAGGCCCGCCATCATCTGCGCGGCGAACGCGAGGTACGGGTTGCAGGACGGATCCGGGCTGCGGAACTCGAGCCGCTTCGCCTTCGGGCTCGGGCTGTACATCGGGATCCGGATCGACGCGCTCCGGTTCCGGCTCGAGTAGGCCAGGTTCACCGGCGCCTCGAAGCCCGGCACCAGCCGCTTGTAGCTGTTGGTGGTGGGGTTGCAGATCGCCGCGAGCGAGCGTGCGTGCTTGAGCACGCCGCCGATGTAGTAGAGCGCCATCTCGCTCAGCCCCGCATACCCATCACCGGCGAACAGCGGCTTGCCGTTCTTCCACAGCGACTGATGGGTGTGCATGCCGGAGCCGTTGTCCCCGAAGACCGGCTTGGGCATGAACGTCGCCGTCTTGCCGTGGCGCCAGGCCACGTTCTTCACGATGTACTTGAACCAGCTGAGGTTGTCCGCGCACTTGACGAGGGTGTTGAAGCGGAAGTCGATCTCCGCCTGGCCGGCGGTGGCGACCTCGTGGTGCTGCCGCTCCACCTCGATGCCCACGTCGGCGAGCACGCGACACATCTCGGTGCGAATGTCCTGCTGGCTGTCGAGCGGGGCGACCGGGAAGTACCCCTCCTTGTAGCGAACCTTGTAGCCGCGGTTCCCCTCTTCCTTGCCCGTGCTCCACGCCGCCTCGCTGGAGCCGATCTCGTAGAACGAGGCGTTCGGCTTGCTGTCGAAGCGCACCTCGTCGAAGACGAAGAACTCCGCCTCGGGCCCGAAGTATGCGGTGTCGGCGAATCCGGTCGACCGGAGGTACCTCTCCGCCTTGAGGGCGATGTTCCGCGGGTCGCGGCCGTAGGGTTCCTTGGTGATGGGGTCCGAGATGTTGCAGATGAGACTCAGCGTCGGATCCTTCATGAAAGGATCCATCACCGCGGTGGTCGTATCCGGCATCACCAGCATGTCCGAGGCGTGAATCTCCGCCCAGCCACGGATCGACGAGCCGTCGAAGCCCAGCCCCTCCTCGAAGATCTCCTCCTTGAGCTCGGCGAGCGGGATGGTGAAGTGCTGCCACAGCCCGACGAAATCCATGAACTTGAGGTCCACCATCACCGCGCCGCGGTCCTTGGCGAGCCCCAGGACATCCTTTGCTTTCATGCGCCCTCCTGGCGGCATCCACTGCAAACGTGTGCTGCCGGATAAAGCCCCAGGGGCTGACAAAAGGGAATGGGGCTCGAAAACCCCCGTCGAAGCCGGGAAGGGTCTGTACCCCTCATTGAAACGGCCGCCGCACCTGCCTACGCTTGTGTCGTCGAGCCGCCATGGCCGAGCCGCTTTCCGACCGCGCCCGCGACGTCCTGCACGCGATCATCCGCGAGTACATCTCCACGGGTGGTCCGGTCGGGAGTCAGCAGCTGGCCCGCACCTCCGGCTTCGAGGTGTCCTCGGCGACGCTCCGCAACGTCATGGCGGACCTGGAGGACCTCGGGTACCTCGAGAAGCCGCACACCTCGGCCGGCCGGGTTCCCACCGACCGTGCGTACCGGTTCTACGTCGACACCCTGATACGGCTCCGTGACCCCAACCCCCGGGATCGAGACCTCATCCAGCGGGGCATCAGCAGCGGCGCGCCGCTCGAGGATGCCCTCCAGGAGGCCGGGCGGCTTCTCCACTTCCTCACCCGGCACGCGGGTGTCGTTGTGACCCCGCGGCCGACCTCGGGGACCTTCCATCGCATCGAGTTCGTCCGCCTCCGCGAGGGGCGGGTCCTCGCGATCCTGGTCGACCAGGACGGTCAGGTGCACAACCGTCCGGTGGCGCTGGATTTCGAGGTGTCCCAGGAAGAGCTGGTCCGGGCGTCGAACTACCTCAGCGAGCTGCTGGAGAAGCTTCCCCTCGAGCAGATCCGGGGCCGCATCGAGCAGGAGCTCGCCCACGACCAGGCCGCCTACGATCAGCTGGTGGCAAAAGCGCTCAAGCTCGGCCTGCTGGCCACCGGCGTCCCGCCGACGGAGAAGGTCTTCATCGAGGGGACCGGCAGCTTCCTCGAGGCGCCGGAGTTCGCGGACATCGACCGGATGAAGGCGCTCTTCCGGACCCTGGAGGAGAAGACCCGGCTGGTGGCCCTCCTCGACCGGGTGCAGCGTGCGCGCGAGATGCAAATCTTCATCGGCCATGAGAGCGACCTCTCTCCCGGCGGCGAGGTGTCGCTGGTGGCCACGCCCTACGGCCCGGCGGACCGCTCGCTCGGGACCGTGGGGGTCATCGGACCGACGCGCATGAACTACCAGCGCGTCATTCCCCTGGTGCAGTTCACCGCCCAGGTCCTCTCGTCGGCCTTGAAGGACTAGGAGAGAGCCGACTGGACGCCTCCCTCCCCAGGCCCGAGCCAGGCCGCTGGCTGCCGGCGACGCTCTTCGCCTGCACGCTGGTGACGGTCTTCGGGACCTACCTGCTCAGCCTGGCCGCCTCCTGGACCGACACCGGGAGCATCCGCATCACCCGGGAAGCCCTGGTGAGCTCGCTGCAGTTCACGGTGGCGGTGGTGAGCATCCTCGGGGCGCACGAGCTGGGGCACTACGTACTCGCCCGCTGGCACCGCGTGAGCGCCAGCCTGCCGTACTTCATCCCGCTCCCGTTGCTGGGCTTCGGGACGCTCGGGGCGGTCATCCGCGTCCGGGACCGCATCCCCACCCGGAACGCGCTGGTGGACATCGGCGCGGCGGGTCCGCTGGCCGGGTTCGTCGTCTGCCTGCCGTTCCTCGCCTGGGGCTACGCGCACACTCACTTCATTGCGGAGCCGCCGGCCGGAGCGCCGCTCCTCGGGCCGATGTCCCTCGTGGGCGTCCTGCAGCACGGCATCCCGCGCTTCGACCCGACCGTCTACGGGGACAACCTCCTGCTCCGCCTCTTCGAGCGGGCGTTCCTGGGCCCGCGGCCGCCGGGGATGGACGTGGATGCGCACCCGTTCATCTACGCGGGGTGGTTCGGGACGCTGGTCACCATGCTGAACCTGTTCCCGATCGGGCAGCTCGATGCCGGGCACCTGACCTACGCCCTCTTCGGTCGGTGGGCTCGTCCCATCGGGGCAGTTGCCCTCCTGCTGCTCGGAGGGCTGACGGTCCTGGTGTCGTTCACCTGGATCGCATGGTTCCTGGTGGTCCTGCTGGTGGTCGGGGTCAAGCACCCTCCGGTCACCCGTCCGGAAGAGCCCCTCGGCGCTGCACGTGGGTGGTTGTGCGTGGCCACCCTCGTCGTGGCAGTCCTCTGTTTCCTGCCCGCCCCGATCCTTGCACTCCTCTAGACTCGCCGGTGTCCTCTAGACTGCTCGCCGCCCCCGAGCGTCGGATGGCGTCCCCTCGATGAAAGTTCTCTGCCCTTCCTGTCAGCGTCTGGTCGAGCTGGTCGACCTTCGCGTCGAGCGTGGTGGGCTGATCGCGCGCTGTTCCGCTTGCGGAGCCGAGCAGCGACAGGAGCTTCCCGCCCGGCCGGTGACGGTGCTCTCGCCCAAGGCGGCGGCGAAGGCGGTCGCGACGAAGGAGTCGGCGAAGAAGGAGACGAGGAAGGGCAAGAAGAAGGAGCCGCCCCGCCCCGAGCCCGTCGACGAGGACGAGAACGACGAGGGGCCGACCATCATCCTGCTGACGCCGACCTCGGACGCCTTGCCCCTGACGGTCGCCCCTCCCGGCTCCGCCGCACCACCGCCCCGGCCGGCCGAGGTGGCCCGCTTCGAGTCCCCCGCGAGGCCCCCGGCCATCGCACCCGTCGCCGTGGCCGAGCCGGCGCCTCCACCCCGGCGGGTGGTGGATGCCGAGTTCGCCAATCTGTTGAACAAGCTCGGGAACGTTCACCCTCCCGCGCCGGCGCCCGTGGCGGCTCCGCCCCCTTCTCCGGCGCAGGCGGCCCAGGCTCTCCGGCCCCGCAACACCGGCAGCACACCGGTGGTGGTTCCGCCGCTCCAGCCTGGGGTGGCTCGGGGCTCCACCATCCAGATTCCTCCCGGTTACTGCCCGAAGTGCATCACGCCCCGCGCCCCGCAGGCGCTCATCTGCAACGCCTGCGGGCTGGTGTTCGCGAACTTCCGGGCAGAGGAGCACCAGCCGTCCGCGGCGCTCGAGTCGGCGTGGCGAGGCCTGGAGGACCGCTGGACCCGGCAGGAGGAGCACGAGAAGTTCCTGCAGATGGCGTTCAACATGGACGAGCTGGCGAAGGCCGGGCGGCTGTACCGGATCCGCCTCGCCGCCCTGCCGGACGACGCTCACGCGAAGGTGGCCCTGGAAACGATGGTGCGCATGGCGTCCACTGCCGCCGCGGCCGCAGCGAAGACGGACCCGGCCGAGATGCAGCGGAACCGGCGCAAGGTGCTGGCGGTGAGCGCGATGCTCTTCTTCGTGATTCCCATCGCCGCGCTCCTCGTCAACTTCATCCTCAAGGCTCACTAGGTGGACGACATCGGCGCGGTCCTTGGCCCAGGGGGCCGGCTCTCCCGCGCGCTGGCCGGGTACGAGAATCGCCCAGAGCAGCTCACCCTCGCGCGCGAGGTCGCCCGCGCGTTCGACGAGCGGCGGATGCTGGTGGCCGAGGCGGGCACCGGCACCGGCAAGACGCTCGCCTACCTCGTTCCGGCCATCCTGAGCGGCCGGCGCGTCGTCGTCTCCACCGCGACCAAGAACCTCCAGGACCAGCTCTTCCACAAGGACCTGCCGCTCGTCAGCGACACCCTGGGGCTGCCGGTCCGGGCCACCCTGGTGAAGGGCCGCGCGAACTACCTCTGCCTGCACAAGCTGGAGCGGGCGCGGACCGGCGCACTGCTCGATTCGCGCGAGGACGCCGACGCCTTCGCGATGCTCCTTCGCTGGGCCGAGCGGACCGAGACCGGCGACCGTGCGGAGCTGCTGCTGCCCGAGGGCTTCGGCGGCTGGCGGCAGGTCTCCACCACGCCCGAGGGATGTCTCGGCACCCGCTGCCCGCAGCACACGGCCTGCTTCGTGACCCGGCTGCGCCAGCAGGCCGAGGAGTCCGAGCTGGTGGTGGTGAACCACGCGCTGTTCTTCGCCGACCTCGTCGTTCGCACTGGACGGGGGAACGGGGAAGGCGTCCTCCCGCGCTACGAAGCCGTCATCTTCGACGAGGCGCACGGCCTCGAGGACGCAGCCACCGAGTTCTTCGGGACCACGGTGAGCAGCCACCGCTTCGAGGAGCTGGCGCGCGATGCCCAGTCGGCGCTGCCGGTGGAGGATGCGCGGGCCGGCGTGCTCTCGGCGCTGGCGGTCAAGGTGCGGGCGGAGGCCGAAGCGCTCTGGGCCGCCGCCCCGCGGGTGGTCGGGATGACGGAGGAGGGGACGGTCCGGCTCACCGCCCGTGCGCTCGCGCCGCTGGGGCGGCAGGTGGAGGCGGTGCTCGAGGGCCTCGCGGCACTGGGCGGATACGCTTCGGGACACGAGGAGGCTGACCTCTCCGCGGTGGCACGTCGCGCCGCGGAGCTCGGTGCGGAGCTGGACTTCGTCCAGCGGGCTGAGGCGCGGGATCACGTGTACTGGGCCGAGGGGCGGGGTCGCGCCCTCTTCCTCCGCGCCGCGCCCATCTCGGTGGCGGAGGCGATGCGGGAGCGCCTCTACGGCTCGGTGGACACGGTGATCTTCACCTCGGCGACGCTGCGCGCGGGGAATTCCTTCGAGTACTTCTGCCGTCAGGTGGGCCTGCTCGATTCCGAGGGTGAGGCGGTGGCGCCGCTCACCCAGCTCGCGGTGCCGTCGTCGTTCGACTATGCGACGCAGTCCGCCCTCTACCTTCCGACCTCGCTGCCCGAGCCGCGCGAGCCGGGATTTCCCGAGGCGGTCGCGGAGGAGGTCGCCCGGCTGGTGGAGGTGACCGGAGGCCGGGCGTTCGTGCTCTTCACGTCGCTGCGCAACATGGAGCGGGTGCACTCGCTCCTCTCCGGTCGGCTGCCCTACCCGATGCTGCTGCAGGGGGAGGCGCCGAAGCCGGTGTTGCTCGATGCCTTCCAGTCGACGCCGAGCGTGCTCTTCGCCTCGGCGAGCTTCTGGGAAGGCGTGGACGTGCCGGGCGACGCGCTGTCACTGGTGGTGCTCGACAAGCTTCCGTTCGCCTCGCCGACCCACCCGGTCGTGGCCGCGCGCATCGAGGCGCTGGAGGAGGCGGGGCGCGAGCCGTTCTCGAGCTACCAGCTTCCGGAGGCGGCGCTGGCGCTGCGCCAGGGCTTCGGACGGCTCATCCGGACTCGGACCGACCGCGGCATCGTCGCGCTCCTCGACGTGCGGGTCGGGCGCAAGGCCTACGGCCGTCAGCTGCTGGCGGGCCTGCCGCCGGCGCGGCGCTTCAAGGAGATCCGTCCGCTCGCCGACTGGTTCCGCAGCGGGGAC
>Ga0207643_10000077_pt1 | contig 64121 bp, 58 predicted proteins | sample KBSMisM62_FD_184313 | JGI IMG/M metagenome (GOLD analysis project Ga0207643, IMG submission 184313) | Miscanthus rhizosphere microbial communities from Kellogg Biological Station, Michigan, USA - KBS Miscanthus M6-2 (SPAdes) (version 2) | ecosystem: Host-associated > Plants > Roots >... | reverse complement strand
TCGACTATGCAAAAGCAGCCCGCGAGCAGCAGTTGGAAGCGTTACTCAACGAACGAAGCCGGACGTATTACGCAAAAGATACTGACTATCCCGGCGCTTGGGAGCCCGGCGGTGAAGATTTCTTTTCCGCCGCGCTGATGGAAGCCGACTTGATGCGCCGGGTCATGAAGCCGGCGGAGTTTGCGATGTGGTTTCACCGGTTCCTGCCGGACGTCGCGAAGGGTGGTCCAGCGGCGTTGTTGCAACCGGCGATTGTTACGGATCGCAGCGATCCGAAGCTCGTGCATCTCGACGGTTTGAATCTGAGCCGCGCGTGGTGCTGGCGGACTACGATCCGGCCGACGAGACCCTGACCGTGTACCACTCCGGCCAGGCCCCCTACATGCTCCACGACATCCTGTCGCGGCATCTCCGCATCCCCGAGCATCGCGTGCGCGTGATCAACAAGGACGTGGGCGGCTCCTTCGGCCTCAAGATCCACACCTATCCCGACGAGATCGCGACCTGCGCGATCGCGGTGATGCTCGGTCGGGCGGTGAAGTTCCTGGCCGACCGCGTCGAGTCGTTCCAGACCGACATCCACTCGCGCGATCACCGGGTGACCGCGGAGGTGGCGGTCCGGCGCGACGGGACGATCGTCGCGATGCGCCTCGACGACCTGGCCCCGGTCGGTCCCTTCTCCATGTACCCGCGCTCGAGCGTGGTCGAGTGCGGGCAGGTGCTGCGCACCACCCCCGGCCCGTACCGCTTCCGCGACTACGAGGCGCGCGGGCGCGTGGTGTTCCAGAACAAGACGCCGATGTCACAGTACCGCGCGGTGGGGCACCCGGTCGCGGCGCTGGTCATGGAGGCGATGGTGGACCGGGTGGCCCGCGAGCTGGGCCTCGATCCGGTCGACGTGCGCCGGCGGAATCTCCTCACCGCCGAGATGTACCCGTACACCGCGCCCACCGGCCTCTTCTTCGAGAAGCTCTCCCACGAGGAGTCGCTCGACGCGGTGCTGGAGCTCTCCCGCTACCGGGCGCTCTGCGAGGAGCGCGACCGGCTGCGGGCGCGCTCGGTCTACCGCGGGCTCGGACTCTGCGTGTTCATCGATCTCACGGTGCCCGGCGCCCAGACCTACGGCACCGGCGGCGCGCGCATCTCCTCGCAGGACGGCACTACTATTCGACTAGAGCCTAGTGGCAAGCTCACCGTGATCTCGAGCGTCACCGAGCAGGGGCAGGGGACCGACACGATCCTGGCCCAGGTGGCCGCGGCCACGGTGGGGGTGCCGATCGGCGACGTGCGGGTGGTCACCGGGGACACGATGGTGACGCCCTACGGGGGCGGCACGTGGGGCAGCCGGGGCGCGGGCATCGGCGGCGAGGCGACGATCCAGAGCGGCAAGGCGCTCAAGGAGAACATCTTGAAGGTCGCCGCGGTGGTCCTCGAGACCGACGCCCTCGATCTCGACGTGCGGGGCGGCCACGTGGTCGACGCGCGCACCGGCGAGTCGCGCCTGCCGCTCTCGGAGCTGGGCCGCGTGGCCTACTTCCGTCCCGATCAGCTCCCGAAGGACTTCCAGTCGGAGCTCACGGTGACCCGCCACTACGTGCCGCGGCACCAGCCGCTGGCCTACACCAACGGGGTGCAGCTCTCCTACGTGGAGGTCGACGTCGAGACCGGGTTCGTGAGGCTGCTCGGCCACTGGGTCGCGGAGGACTGCGGGCGCATCATCAACCCGATGCTGGTCGACGAGCAGGTCCGCGGCGGCGTCGCCCACGGCATCGGCGACGCGCTCTTCGAGCACTGCGTCTACGACGACCAGGGGCAGCTCCTGACCGTTACGATGATGGACTACCTGGTGCCGATGGCCGCCGAGCTGCCCGACATCGGGGTGGCCCACGTGGAGACGCCCACCGCCTACTCCGAGGGCGGGTTCAAGGGCGCGGGCGAGGGCGGCGTGGCCGGCGCGCCCGGCGCGGTGCTCAACGCGGTGAACGACGCGCTGAGCCCCTTCAAGGCGCGCGTGACCCGGGTGCCGATGACGCCGGAGGTGATCCTCCGCGCGCTGGGAAAGCTCTAGAGCCCCTCAGCCGTTGGCCCCTCAGCCGCTGGCCCCTCACCCTAACCCTCTCCCCGGAGGGAGAGGGAACCGCGTACACCCCCTCTCGCCTGCATACCCTCTCCCGGCCGGGGAGAGGGCAGGGTGAGGGGGGCTCAGACTCCCAGGTACCGGCGTCGCGTCTCCGCGTCTCCGGCCAGATCCGCCGACCGCGCCTCGTGCTTGATCATGCCCTTCTCGATCAGGTACACGCGCTGGGTCGACTCGAGCGCGAGGCGCGTGTTCTGCTCGACCAGCAGCACCGCCACGCCCTGGCGCTGGATCTCGGTGATCGTCCGGCCGATCGTCTCCACGAAGGCGGGCATGAGCCCCTCGGTCGGCTCGTCGATGAGCAGGAGCCGGGGCTCGGTGCCGAGGCTCCGGGCCATGGTCAGCATCTGCTGCTCGCCGCCGCTCAGGGTCTTCCCCTTGCTGGAGAGCCGATCGGCGAGCGGCGGGAACAGCCCGAGCACGCGCGCGAGGTAGTCGTCCATCCGGCGCCCGCCGTCGGCGTGGAGGCGAGCCATCTTGAGGTTCTCGTACACGGTGAGGTTGGGGAAGATCCGACGCTCCTCGGGGACGTAGCCGATCCCCGCCTGGACGATGCGGTAGGGCGGCAGCTTCGTGACGTCATCGCCGTTCCACGTGATCTGCCCGCGGCGCGCCCGCACCACCGCCATGATGGTCTTGAGCGTGGTGGTCTTGCCCGCCCCGTTGCGTCCGAGCAGCGCGACCGCCTCGCCGGGCCCGACGGTGAGGGACACCGACTGCAGCGCGTGACTCTGGCCGTAGTAGGCGTCGACGCCCTCGACCCGCAGCATGTCGGCCCTCAGTCCCTCAGGTAGACCCGGCGCACGTCGGCGTTCTCCCGGATCTCGGCGGGGGTGCCCTCGGCGAGGATCTCGCCGTAGTTGAGGACGGTGATGCGGTCGGAGATGCCCATCACCACCTCCATGTCGTGCTCCACCACCACGATCGTGACGTGGCCGGCCAGCCGGCGCACGAACGCGGCGGTCCGGCGCGTCTCGTCGGGGCTCATGCCCGCGGTGGGCTCGTCGAGCAGGAGGAAGTCGGGGTCGGTCGCGAGCGCGATGCCGATCTCGAGATAGCGCTGCTCGCCGTGCGACAGCTCGCGGGCCAGCGCGTGCCGCTGCGCGGAGAGCCCCATGTGGACGATGATCTCCTCGGCCCGCCGGTTCACGGGGGCGAGGGCGTCCGCGCGACCCCAGAAGCGGTAGTGGGTGACTCGGGACTGGGCCGCGATGCGCACGTTCTCGTACACCGTGAGATCCCCGAAGATGTTCGTGACCTGGTACGACCGGGCGATGCCGAGGCGCGAGACCGCGTGGGCGGGCAGCCCGGTGATGTCGCGCCCCTTGAACAGGATGCGTCCGGCCGAGGGGGGCAGGACGCCGGTCAGCAGGTTGAAGAACGTGGTCTTGCCCGCGCCGTTGGGGCCGATGACCGAGCGCAGCTCGCCCGGGCGCACCTGGAAGTCCACCCCGTTCACCGCGGTGAGGCCGCCGAAGGTCTTGCGGAGGCCGCGGCTCTCGAGGAGCCGTCCGTCGGGCGCGACCGGCCGCGCCGCGCCGACCAGCCCGGCGGGATCCGGGAGCTGGTCGACCGCCCCGGTGGCGGGTGGCGGGCGGCGCCGGGCCCGCAGGCGGGTCAGGCTGCCCACGATGCCGTCGGGCAGGAACAGCACGATCAGCACGAAGGCGCCGCCGACGAAGACCTCCCAGTACTCGAGGTGCTTGCTCAGGAAGTCGCGCATCCAGATGAACACTCCGGCGCCGACGAAGGGGCCGAGCAGCGTCGCGGTGCCGCCGAAGAGGGTCATGATGAGGACGGTGCCCGACATCTGCCAGTGGATGTTCTCGATCGGGACGAACTCGAGCACCACCGTGAGCAGCGCCCCCGCCAGACCGGAGAAGAATCCCGAGATGGCGAAGGCGGCGAGCCGGATGCGCCGGGTGTCGTAGCCGCACGCGGCCGCCCGGGTCTCGTTGGCCTTGACCGCGCGCATCGCGCGGCCGAGCGGGGAGTCCAGCATGTGCCGGACCGCGAGCATCGCCAGGAAGATGACCGTCGCGACCACATAGTAGCGGGTGATCGGCCGCTTCGAGAGCCGCCAGCCGAGCGGCTCGCTCAGATAGAGGATCGGCAGGTTGCCGAGGCCGTCGGTGCCCCCGGTGACCGGGGTCCACATCAGCACGACGAAGTAGAAGACCTGCGAGAGCGCGAGCGTGAGCATGGCCAGATACACGCCGCGCTTGCGCAGCACGAGGATGCCGAGCATCAGCGAGGTGAGGAGACCGCCCACCGCGCCCGCGAGGACGGCGGGCTCGAGGGCGAGGTGATAGCGGGCGAGCAGGATGCCGGTGACGTAGGCGGCCACCCCGACGAACGCGGAGTGCCCGAGCGAGAGCACGCCGGCGTGGCCGAGCAGCACGTCGTAGGCCAGCGCGAACAGGCCGAAGACCAGGACCTCGGTGAGGAGCCCGAGGTAGAAGGGGGTGTAGTCGGCGTAGAGCGGCGCGGTGGCCAGCACCAGGGCGGCCAGGATCAGGCCTTTCACTCCTCGGACATGCCCTCCTGGCCGAAGAGGCCGCGCGGCCGCACCAGCAGCACGAGCGCCATCGCGAGGTAGATCACCACGTCGGCGAACACGTCGTACAGCATGCCGGTGATGGCGAGGGTCTCGCCGATGAGCAGCCCGCCCGCCACCACCCCGAGGAAGGTGCCCATGCCGCCCACCACCGTGACGATGAAGCATTCGATCAGCACCAGGCCGCCCATCTCGGGGGAGACCGCCACCAGCGGGGCGGTGATCACCCCGGCGAAGGCGGCCAGCGCGGCGCCGAGCGCGTAGGTGATGGTCCAGGTTCGCGCCACGTTGATCCCGAGGAGCTGCACCATCAGGTTGTCGCTGGTGCCCGCCCGGATCACCAAGCCCAGGTTGGTGCGGTTGAGCAGGAGCCACAGGAGCGGCAGGAGGGCCGCGGTCACGCCCAGGATGAACACCCGGTAGGCGTGGACGTCGATCTCGCCGAGCCGGAAGAGCGAGCCGGTGAGCGCGGCGGGCATCGCGAACGGCTTGCCCGGGCGGCCGAAGGTCATCCGCACCAGGTCGGGGATCATGATCGCGAGCCCGTAGGTCACGAGGACTCCGGCGAAGTTGGCGTTCTTGGTCCCGTAGATGCGCTGGAGCACGCCGCGCTCGACGAGGACGCCGACCAGGCCGACCGCGAGGGGGGCGGTGAAGAGGGCGAGCCAGAAGCTGCCCGTGAGCTGGACGGTGAGCCAGCCCGCGTAGGCGCCCAGCATGTAGAAGATGCCGTGGGCGAAGTTGATGATGCCCATCAGCCCGAACACGATCGACAGGCCGAGGGCGACCAGGATCAGGATGCAGCCGTTCACCAGGCCGATGAACAGCTGCGTGTACCAGATCTCGAGCGGAAACCCGAAGAGGGTCAGATCGAGCGGACCCTCAGATCTGCTGACTCAGCGGCTTCTTGGGGTCGAAGCCCTCACCCTCGCACGACTCGGCCGAGGTCTCGCCGCCCACCCCCTGCACGATGTCGAAGAAGTCCCACGCGTCCTTCATGGCCCCCGCCGCCTTGCCCTTGCAGAGGTACACGTCCTGGATGTTCACGTGGTCGCACGCGCGGATCTGCTCGGGTCCCTTCAGGTGCTGGAACTTCCGCCCCTCGAGCGCGCGCGTGACCTTGTCGGTCTCGAGCGACTTGACCTCGTTCGCGGTCTCGAGCAGGAGGCGCACCGTGGAGTAGGTCGAGGCGGTGTAGCCGCCGGGCGCGCGCTTGCGGAGGGCCATGTGCCGGTCGTAGTAGCGCTTGGCCGCCGGGAACTTGTCCTTGAGATGCCAGTACCACGGCATCCCCGAGTAGAAGTTCTCGTACACGCCGGCGCCCGCCGCCTCCGCGAAGGTCAGCTCGGTGATCGAGTGGATCACCCGCGCCTGCCGGGCGAGTCCGAACTCCTGCACCTGCTTGGCGCACGCCACCTGGTCGGCGGCCCACGTGGTGATGAAGACCACGTCGGCCTTGGCCGCGGCCACCTTGGGCAGGAAGGGCAGGAAGTCGCGAGTGCCGAGCGGGGCCCACGTCACCCCGGTCCACTCGGCTCCGACCTGCTTGGCCACGAGCGAGTACGCGCGCTCGAACATCTGGGGCCAGGAGTAGTTGTTGGCCAGCATGTGCCACTTCTTGCCCATCTTCTGCTCGTTGACGAAGTTGGCCGCGGCGGCCGCGGTCTGGTAGGGGGTGAGGTTGTTGCCGAACTGGTACTTGCACATCTTGCCCTTGACCGTGAGGAAGTTCTGGCCGAAGAAGCACACGATCACGTCGTTCTTGCAGCCGACCTCCGCCATCGCGATGCCCTCGAAGCCCACGATGGCCCCGACCAGGAACGCGGCCTTCTCCACCTCGATCAGCTCGGTGGCCTTGCGCTTGGCCACCTCGGGCTTGAACTCGGAGTCGCGGATGACCGTCTCGACCTTGCGGCCCATCACCCCGCCCGCCGCGTTGATGTCCTCGACCGCGATCTGGGTGGCCGCGAGCATCTCCTGGGCCTCGAGCGCCATCGGCCCGGTCTGGGGGACGACCACCCCGACCTTGACCGCCTGCTGGCCGAGGGCGAGACGGTTGACGAAGGGGAACCCGGAGACCGCGGTGACCGCGCCGGCCCCCGCGAGGGTCTTGAGCATCGTGCGCCGCGAGGTGGGTCTCATCGTTGGTCCTCCGCTCCGAGGGTGCGAGATGTGCCGCCGACGCGCCCCGCTTATATCACGCCCCCGACGACCGCGTCCACTCCCGCGCCGCGGGCGTCGTGCTAGGCTCTCGCGCAGACATGGTCCGCGACCTGCACGTCGGCCTCATCCTCGCCCTGACCATCCGAGGGCTCGCGGTGGCCTCCTACGACGAGATGCGTCGGACCGCCGCGCTCGCGGAGGAGCTCGGCTTCGACTCGATCTGGCTCTGCGACCACTTCCTGACCCTCGCTCCCGGGGCCTACGTGGAGGACGCGGGCATCGCGCGCGCGGACGCGCCGCCGTCGCGCGAGGCGGACTCCGGCTCGATGCCGCTGCTCGAGTGCTGGACCGCGCTCTCCGCCCTCGCTCGCGACACGCGCCGGCTGCGCCTCGGCACCAGCGTGCTCTGCCACTCCTACCGCGCGCCGTCGGTGCTGGCCAAGATGGCGGCGACCCTGGACGTGATCAGCGGCGGCCGGCTCGACCTGGGCCTCGGCGCGGGCTGGTTCGAGCAGGAGTACCGCGCCTACGGCGTCCCGTTCCCGCGCATCGGGGAGCGCATCGACCAGCTCGCGGAGGGCATCGAGATCATCCGGCGGATGTGGACCGAGCCGCGCCCGAGTTACCGGGGCCGGCACTACGCCGTCGACGGCGCGATCTGCGACCCGCCGCCGGTGCAGCGGCCCCACCCGCCGATCTGGATCGGCGGCGAGGGCGATCGGGTGCATCGCCTGGCCGCGCGGGCGGCGGACGGCGTCAACGTGCGCTGGTGGGGGCCGGAGCGGATCGCCGGGCGGGCCGCCTACCTCGACGCGGCCTGCCGCGAGGCCGGGCGCGAGCCGGCCGCGCTCCGGCGATCGGTCACCGCGCTGCTCGTCGCGGATCGGGACGCCGCCCGCGCCGACGCCACCCGGGCACGGTTCGCGGGCATCCCCGCGGAGGGGCACGTGGCCGGAACGCCCGAGCAGTGCGTGGGCCGGATCCGCGAGTACGTCGCGGCGGGCGTGCGCCACTTCCTGTTCACCATCCCCGACGTGGCCTCGAGCGGGACGCTCGAGCTCGTGGGGCGCCGGGTGCTGCCCGCCCTGCGCGCGGAGTTCGCGACGACCTAGGAGGAGAGACGTCATGGCCAGCGAGGAGCTCCGCCCGTACCTCGAGCCCACCGGCTTCATCGACTCCGACCACGCCCTGGTGATCGCGGCGGCCCGCCGGCTCACCGAGGGCTGCGCGAGCGAGCGGGAGAAGCTCGAGCGCATCTACTACTTCGTGCGCGACATGCCCTACGACATCCTCGCGTCGTTCCGCTACCTCGCCGAGGGCAAGCGCCGCGCGAGCGACGTGCTGCGGGCCGGCCACGCCTTCTGCATGGGCAAGGCCAGCTCATTCGTGGCCCTGTGCCGGGCCTCCGGCATCCCGGCCCGCATCGGGTTCCAGCGGCTGCACTGTCCCGACAAGCCGTTCATGTCCGAGGAGGTGCGGCGCCTCTGGGGCGATCGCGCGCTGCCCCGGCACTCGCTGGGCGAGGCCTACCTCGACGGCCGCTGGCTGAAGCTCGACGCCACCATCGACGCGGCCACCGCGGAGGCGAAGGGGCGGCCCTACGCCCAGCGCTTCGACGGCGAGCACGACATCCCCACCGTGGAGGGGCCGGTGCTGGAGGACCTCGAGAGCCACGCCGACTACCCGGCGGACGTGGCCGCGTGGTACGAGACGATGGCCCGCGAGGTGATGCGGGCGCTCCGGGAGGCGGACGCGCGCGAGACGATCGCGCGCGACGACGCCCTCTGGAGCGGCCCGCGCTAGCGAAGCCGTCCAGTAGCGCCCGCGCGCCGCGCGCCGCTCCGGTCAGGGCGCGGGGGGCACGTCACACCGGTGCCACGGTCGCTAGCGCAGCCGCGGGCCCGGGTCCATCTTCATGAAGACCCGGCCGCCCATCGGGTACCACTCCGGCATGATGGTGACCGCCTGACCGACGACCTGGAGATCGCGCCAGCACTCGGCCAGCCGGCTCTCGCACCGGTAGGACGTGCTGCCACCCTGCCGGTACACCAGATCCATCGCCTCGCGGGCGCAGTCGGCGGCGTGGACGGCGGCCAGCCGGCACCGGGCGCGCTGCTCCAGCGTCGTGTCTTCTCCCGCCGCGATCGTGTTCCACACCTCCGTGATCGTCGCGCTGCGATACGCGCGGCCCGCGTTCAGGATCGCGTCGGCCCGGCCGATCGCGTCCTGCACCTGCGGGTTGTCGCAGAGACGACTGGTCCGGCCGCGTGGCGTCTTCTCGACGGCCAGCTCGATCAGCGCGTCGATGCCGGCCCGGGCGATGCCGGTGATCACCGCGCTGTGATGTGGCCCGACCCAGACCTGCGCCGGCAGCGCGTACGAGACTCCCGGCCAGTGGCTCCACTGGTTGTCGAGCGGGACACCGGCGTGGACCATCGTTCGCCGCTCCGGCAGAAAGACGTCGTCGACCGTCCAGTCGAAGCTGCCGGTCGCCCGGAGCCCGGACACATCCCAGCTTCCCGCGACGATCTGCGTCTCGGCGCGATGGAAGACGCCGCGCCAGTAGACCGAGGCGCCGTCCGGACTGAGGCGCGGCTGGTCACCATCGAGGATCTGGAAGCTGCCCAGCATCCAGGGGCTCTCCTGGCACCCGGTGCCGAACGGCCAGCGACCGGTGACCCGGTAGCCACCGTCGACGGGTACCGCCCGGCCACCGCCCTGCACGGCGGTGCCGGCGACGGCGACGTCACCGCCGGGCGCGTAGATCTCCCGGATGCCTGCGTCCGGCAAGCCGAGCGTGACCAGCTGGGCGATATTGTTGTTGCAGAGGTTCCAGCCGACCGAGCCGGAACCCTCGGACAGCAGCTCGACCGTCCGCAGATACGTGAGCGGGTCGGCCTGCAGGCCCCCCAGCTCCCGCGGTCTCACCAGGCGGTAGAAGCCGGCCGCGTGAAACCGTTCGACCAGCGCCTTCGGCAAGCGCTGCTCCCGCTCGAGCTCGTCGTGATACGCGCGGATGACCGGCCGCAGCGCGGCCGCGGCCTGGACCGGGGCCTGAGCCTCGACGTCGGCCGGTAGACGCTCGTCGCCGGCGATCTGCCGCATTGGCCGGGATGTTCCGCTGGCGAAGCAGAGGTGTCAAGCGGTACAGTCCCCAATCATGACAGACAGGATTCGCGTGGGCATCGTGGGAGCGACCGTGACGCAAGGGGGCAGTGGCTGGGGGGCGAACGCTCACGTTCCCGCCTTGAAGGCGCTGCCGGACTACGAGCTGACAGCCGTCTGCACCGCGCACGAGGAGACCGCCAAGGCGTCGGCGGCGGCGTTCGGCGCCGCCCGAGGGTTCCACCGCTTCAGCGACATGGCGGCGCATCCCGAGGTCGACCTCATCGTCGTCTGCGTGCGGGTCCCCGGTCACCGGGAGCTGGTCATGGCCGGCCTGCAGGCAGGCAAGGCCGTGCTCTGCGAGTGGCCGCTGGGTGCCACGCTGGCCGAGGCGCACGAGATGGCCGGGCTCGCCCGCCAGCGCTCGCTCCCGACCATCGTCGGTCTGCAGGCCCGCAGCGACCCGGCGATTCTCTATGCGCGCGACCTCGTGCAGAGCGGCTACATCGGCGAGGTGCTCACGGCTCACTTGAACACGGCCGTCCCGGCCGTGCTGCAGCGCGGGCCCGGCCGCATCTGGCAAGGGGTGCGCGCCAACGGCGCCAACACGCTGACCATCGCGGGTGGCCACGCCATCGACGCGATGTGCGCCATCCTCGGCGAGCTCGCGGAGGTCTCGGCGCGGGTGTCGACCCGTATCCCGGAGTGGCGAACGCTCGAGGGCAAGGCGGTTCCGGTCGATGCGCCGGACAGCGTCAACGTGATCGGCCGCCTGGTGAGCGGCGCCGAGGTCTCGGTCAACGTGGCGGCCGTTCCGTCGAATCCGAGCGGCAATCGGATGGAGATCTACGGGCGCGAGGGCGCGCTGGTGGTGCGGACGGATGGCTCGTTCAACACCGGCCCGAGCTCGGTGCACGCCGGCAAGGGGAAGGAAGCGATGGTCGCGATGCCGGTCCCGTCCAGGTACAAGGTCGTGCCGGACGGCACGCCGGCCGGGCCGCCGTACAACGTCGCCCAGGTCTACGCCCGCGCGGCCGATGCCCTGCGCCACGCGGGGTCCTTCGACGTCGACTTCACGCTGGCCGTGCAGCGGCACCGGATGATCGACGCCATCGAGCGGTCCTCCGCGACGGGCCGGTCGGTGAGGATCGATCAGGTCTAGTGCTTCGTTCCTCCCCGTCTTCCCGCCAGAACACGCACTCTGGCGGGAAGCGCCGAACGTCGCCCGTTCCTAGTACCGCCCGTTCCTAGTACCGATAGTGGTCCGGCTTGTAGGGCCCCGTCTTCTCCACCCCGATGTAGCGCGCCTGGGCGTCGGTCAGCACGGTGAGGTGCGCGTTCAGCTTCCTGAGCTGCAGGCGCGCCACCTTCTCGTCGAGGTGCTTGGGGAGCACGTAGACCCCGACCGCGTACTTGTCGGGGTTGGTGAAGAGCTCGATCTGGGCGATGACCTGGTTGGCGAAGGACGAGCTCATCACGTAGCTGGGGTGCCCGGTGCCGCAGCCCAGGTTCACGAGCCGCCCCTCGGCGAGCAGGATGATCCGCTTGCCGTCGGGGAAGATGATGTGGTCGACCTGGGGCTTGATGTTCTCCCACTTGTACTGGCGCAGCGAGGCGATGTCGATCTCGCTGTCGAAGTGGCCGATGTTGCACACGATCGCGTTGTTCTTCATCCGCTTCATGTGATCGTGGGTGATCACGTGGTAGTTGCCGGTGGCGGTCACGAAGATGTCGGCCTGGTGGGAGGCCTCCTCCATGGTCACCACCCGGTAGCCCTCCATCGCGGCCTGGAGCGCGCAGATGGGGTCGACCTCGGTGATCCACACCTGGGCCGAGAGCGCGCGCAGGGCCTGGGCCGAGCCCTTCCCCACGTCGCCGTAGCCGCACACCACCGCGACCTTGCCCGCCACCATCACGTCGGTGGCGCGCTTGATGCCGTCGACCAGCGACTCGCGGCAGCCGTACAGATTGTCGAACTTGGACTTGGTCACCGAGTCGTTGACGTTGATGGCGGGGAACTTCAGCCGTCCCTCCTTGGCCATCTGGTAGAGCCGCTTCACCCCGGTGGTGGTCTCCTCGCTCACCCCGCGGACCTTGTCGAGGCGGGTGGAGTACCACGCGGGGTCCTTGGCGAGCTGGGCCCGGATCGCGGCGAACAGCGCGGTCTCCTCCTCGTTGGCCGCGTGCGAGATCACGGACGCGTCCTTCTCGGCCACCGCCCCCAGGTGCAGCAGGAGGGTCGCGTCGCCCCCGTCGTCGAGGATCATGTTGGCGTGGGCGCCCTGCGGCCACTCGAAGATGCGGTGGGTGTAGTCCCAGTACTCCTCGAGCGACTCGCCCTTGCGGGCGAACACCGCGGTGCCCGTCGCCGCGATCGCGGCCGCCGCGTGGTCCTGGGTCGAGAAGATGTTGCAGGAGGCCCAGCGCACCTCGGCCCCGAGGGCCTGCAGGGTCTCGATCAGCACCGCGGTCTGGATCGTCATGTGGAGCGACCCCGCGATGCGGGCCCCCCGCAGGGGCTGCTGGCTCGCGTACTCGTCGCGGATGGCCATGAGACCGGGCATCTCGGTCTCCGCGATCTGGATCTCCTTGCGGCCCCAGTCGGACAGCTTGAGATCGGTGACGACGTGGTCCTGGGAGCGGCCGGGCTTGGTCGTGGCGCTCATCTCGCGCCCTCCTCTGTGCTGGAGTTTGCGAGCGCCGTTGTATCGAGCCGACCTGGCGGCCGGCCGCTCCGAGCCTGGCGGGCTAGGCGCCCGTCGCAACGCTCCTCGGAGCCGAGTGACGCGGATCAGTATACATGATCCGCGTTCCGGCCCCCCATCACTCGATCACCTGGTCGGCTCGCTGCAGGAGCGGGGGCGGAATCGTGAGGCCGAGGCCCCGGGCGGTCTGGAGGTTGATGACGATGTAGGGCTCGTCCATCTGCTCGACCGGGAGGTCGCCGGGGTCGGCCCCCGCCAGGACGCGCCGAACGTAGGTCGCGGCGTGCCGGCTCGCGGTGCGGTAGTTCAGGCCGTAGGACGCCAGCCCGCCGCGGGCCACGCTGGTCTCGTCCGAGAACATGGTCGGCAGCTTCTTCGTCCTCGCGACGTCGATGATCACGTCCGTCTGGCTGACGATCGTCGAGTCGCCGGCCTGGAGATACGCGTCGGCGGCGCCCGGCTTGAGCGCGCGGAGGCTGGCCCGCACCTCGTCGGACGAGGCGACCGGTCGCTCGAGGAGCTCGATCTTGAGCTCGCGGGCGACTGCGCGCACTGCGTGGACTGAGCGCACCGCGACCGCATTGTCCCGGCTGAGCGAAGGCGGCGAGTGGGGTTGCGAGGAGACCGCCGGCCACGGTGCCGAGAAAGTCGCGTCGGTCCATCCGGTCCTCCGTCGAGCGTTCCGAGTGGAGCGGGCTTCGGTCGGGCCGGACCACTGTACACCAGCACCAGGAAAGTCCGCTTCCGGGTCGGCGACCCATGGTACAAGGGCTGCCGAGGAGGAACTCGGACCCATGCTCACCGCGGCAGACTTCATCCGTGCCAACCTGAAGCGGCTCCACGCCGGCCTCGACAAGGTGATGGCCGACCTCACGCCGGAGCAGCTCCACGCGGTGCCCGCGCGCCCCTCCAAGGCCAACACCATCGGCTGGGGGGTCTGGCATTACACGCGCACCGAGGACAACATCGTGCGCTGGGTGATCCAGGAGCGGAAACCGCCGATCTGGGTGGAGGCCGGCTACGGCGACAGGCTCGGCCTGCCGCCCGCCGCGCAGGGCACCGGCATGTCCACCGAGGAGGCGCAGGCCCTCCGGATCAAGGACGTGCCGCTCTTCCGGGAGTACATGACCCGGGTGTGGGCCGGCACCGACGAGCTGATCGCGAGTGCCTCCCCGGCGCTCCTGGAGAAGGTCATCACGGTGAAGCCGCTCGGCGACATGACGGTGGTGCAGTGCCTGGGGCAGGTGGGCCTCACCCACGGCATGACCCACCTCGGCGAGATCGAGCTGGCCCGCACCCTCATCGGCGCCTGAGCCGCTCCCCGATGCGCTTCGGCTGGCTCACGCTGGCGCACTCCCCGTCGCCCGAGGGCGATCACGTCGCGATCGCCGAGCAGCTCGAGCAGGCCTGCGCCGCGGAGGCCTTGGGCTTCGACTCGGTCTGGCTCACCGAGCACAACTTCACCGGGGAGGCCGTCTACTGCGACCCCATCCCGTTCGCGAGCGCGCTCGCCGCCCGCACCTCCCGCGTGCGGATCGGCTTCGCGGTGATCCAGCTCGCCCTGCGGCACCCGGTGCGGCTGGCCGTCCAGCTGGCTCTCCTCGACAACCTGAGCCGGGGCCGACTCGACGTGGGCGTGGGCCGCGGCACCCTCTACAACGAGTACGAGTTCGTGGGCTACGGCCTGCGCAGCGACGACAGCCGCGAGCGGAGCGCGGAGGCGCTCGAGGTGCTGGTGCGCGCCTGGACCGAGGAGCCCTTCGTCCACCAGGGCAAGTTCTTCCAGGCGAGCTTCCCCGCGCTGCGCCCGCGCGTCTACCAGCGTCCGCATCCGCCGATCTGGCGGAGCGTGGTCACGCCGGCCTCCTTCGCGGAGTGCGGGCGGCAGGGCGTGCCGATCCTGACCTCGCGGATCCCGCTCGGCACCATCCCGGAGCGACTGCGTCTCTACGCGGAGGGGCTCGCCGCGGGCGGCCATCCGGAGCGGCTGCGGGAGGACGTGGCGGTATGGCGCCACGTGTACGTCGCCTCGAGCCGGGCCCAGGCGGAGGACGAGCTGGCCGAGACGCTCGCCCATACCCGCCGCCACATGCTGGAGGCGCGCGCGGCCCACAACCCCGACGACTACCGGGTCGATCCCGCGGTGGTGAACCCGTTCAACGATCCGCGGGTGTCGGAGGACGATGCGGTGCGATTCTCGCTCGAGACCGGCGCGCTCTACGGCACGCCCTCCCAGGTGCGGGAGCAGGTCGCGGCCCTCCGGGAGGCGGGCGTGCGTCACGTGCTGGCCCAGATGAGCTTTGGCTACCTCGGGCACGCCCGCATCATGGACTCGATGCGCCGCTTCGGCGACGAGGTCCTGCCCGCCTTCCGCGACCGCTAGGCACAGGCGGTCCGCGGTGTGGTCGGACCGGCCCGCGGGGCCTTCTCACCTGATCCTCATCGATCTCTCATCTGCGGGTGGTATCCCCACGTCCATGCGCGTGCGAACGATGGGACCGGCGTGGCGGGTGGGGGTCGTGGTGACGGTGATCGGCCTGGTGGCGGGGGGCGCGGTCGCGGCCGCGCGCGGCGCCCGCAGCGAGACCTACCAGGCGCTCGACGTGTACACCGAGGCGATGACCATCATCCACAACCAGTACGTGGACGAGCTGCCGTGGTCGAAGATCGTGCAGGACGGCATCCGCGGCGCGATCGAGGGGCTCGACGCGGACAGCACGGTGGTCGAGGCGCGCAAGCCCGCCGGCTCGGCCGACGTGGGCCTCCTGCTCACGCACAAGAACGGCGGCCTCGACGTGATCGCCACCCAGGACGACAGCCCCGCCCGCGGGGCCGGGCTCGCCTCCGGCGACCGGATCGTCTCCATCGACGGCGTCGAGACGCGGGCCATGAGCGTGGGCGACGCGGCCGATCGCCTGCAGGGGGCGCCGGGCAGCCGGGTGGCCCTCAGCGTGTTCCGCGCGGGCTGGACCGAGCCGAAGGCCTTCACGCTCGCGCGCGCCAAGCCCTCGGCCACCGCGGTGAACGCCCGGCCCCTGGGCGCGGGCGTCCTCTACGTGCGCGTGCCCGAGATCACGGGCCGCACCGCGGCCGATCTGCAGCGCGTGGTCGGCGCCGCCGCCAAGCCGGTGACCGGCCTCGTGCTCGACCTGCGCAACACGGCGGGCGGCGACGTGCGGGCGGTGCCCGCGGTGGCCTCGCTCTTCCTCGATCCGGGCTGCGTGGTCGCCCGGGTGCAGAGCCGGATCGCCGGGCAGTCGTCGGAGCTGACCACCCCGGCGGGGCCGACGCGCTGGACCCAGCCGGTGACGATCCTGGTGGGCCGCGGCACCACCGCGGCCGCGGAGGTGCTCACGGCCGCCATGCAGGACGCCAAGCGCGCGGTCATCGTGGGCACGCCCACCTTCGGCGACGCCTCCACGCAGTCGACCACGCCGCTCGCGGACGGCGAGCGCGTGTCGCTGACCACCGCGCGCTACGCCACGCCCGCCGGGCGGCCCATCACCGGACACGGCATCGCGCCGGACGTGGTCGCGAACGATCCCTCGCCCGAGGCGACGCCGGCGGGCGCCACCGCCGCCACGGACCCCGCGCTGCAGCTGGCGCGGGACGTGGTGAAGGCGGCCGCGATCCTGCAGCCGGGGGCTGCGGAGCCGGCCGGGCCCACCCGCATCGAGACGTCCGCGCCCAGCTGTCCCGCCTCGCCCGCCTGAGCCGGGCCGGAGCCTCTCGCGCCGAGGTGTACAGTACGGCCGGGAGGAGCGGACCCATGCGCATCGCCAACGACGTGACGGAGCTGGTCGGCAACACCCCGCTGGTCCGGATCCGTCGCCTCACCGGGGGCGCGCAGGGCCAGGTGGTGGCCAAGCTCGAGTTCCAGAATCCGGCGCACAGCGTGAAGGACCGGATCGGGGTCGCCATGATCGACGCGGCCGAGAAGGCCGGCCTGATCAAGCCCGATACGATCATCCTCGAGCCGACCAGCGGCAACACCGGTATCGGGCTGGCGTTCGTCTGCGCGGCCCGGGGCTACAAGCTCGCGCTGCTGATGCCCGACAGCATGAGCAAGGAGCGACGCATGCTCCTGCGCGCCTACGGCGCCGAGCTGATCCTGACCCCCGCCGCCGAGGGTATGCCGGGCGCGATCAAGCGGGCGGAGGAGATGGCCAAGACCGACTCGCGCTACTTCATCCCACAGCAGTTCCAGAACCCGGCCAACCCGGAGATCCACCGCCGCACCACCGCGGAGGAGATCTGGCGCGACACGGACGGCCAGGCCGACGTGCTGGTGGCCGGCGTCGGCACCGGCGGCACCATCACCGGGGTGGGGGAGGTGATCAAGGCGCGCAAGCCCACGTTCCGCTGCGTGGCGGTGGAGCCCGACGCCTCCGCGGTGCTCTCCGGCGGGGTCAAGGGCCCGCATCCCATCCAGGGCATCGGGGCCGGCTTCGTGCCCGAGATCCTCAACACCAGGATCTACGACGAGGTCATCCGGGTGAAGAACGACGACGCCTTCGCGCTCGCGCGGCGGGCCGCGCGCGAGGAAGGTCTGCTGGTCGGCATCTCCTCGGGCGCCGCGCTCTGGGCCGCCGTCGAGGTGGCCCGGCGCCCGGAGAGCGCGGGGAAGCTGATCGTGGTGATCATCCCCTCGTTCGGGGAGCGGTACCTCAGCACTCCGCTCTACGCGGATCTGGTCGACTAGGCGGGGCGGAGGTACCTCGCGAACCACTCGAGCAGAATGCGGAAGCGCTCGAGGCGATGGCGCGGCTTGCCCGAGCGCGTCAGCTCGTGGTTCTCGTCGGGGAAGCGGACGAACACCACCTCGCGGCGCAGGGTCTTGAGGGCCACGAAGAGCTGCTCGCCCTGCTCGATGGGGCAGCGCAGGTCGTCCTCGGAGTGCAGGATCAGGAGCGGGGTCGTGATGTCCTTGGCGTAGGTGAGCGGCGACCGCTCCACGTACTTGCCGAAGTCCTCCCACGGCAGCACCCCGCCCAGCTCCACCTGGTTGAACAGGTACCCGATGTCGCTGGTGCCGAACATGCTGGTCTGCACGTTGACCGCGCGCTCCGAGCAGGCGACGCGGAAGCGCTTGGAGTGGCCCACGATCCAGCTGGTCATGAACCCGCCGTAGCTGCCCCCGATCAGCCCCAGGCGCTCGGGGTCGATCCAGTCGAAGCGCCGGAGGGCCTCGTCGAGCGCGGCCTCCACGTCCGCGGCGTCCCCGCCGCCCCAGTCGCCCACCACCGCGGTGGTGAAGGCCTCCCCGTAGCCCTGGCTGCCCCGCGGGTTGGCGTAGAGCACGCCGTAGCCCGCGCCGCACTGCACCTGGAACTCGTCGAAGAACGGATAGCCGTAGTGGGCGTGCGGGCCGCCGTGGACGTTCAGCAGCAGGGGATAGCGCCGGCCCGCCTCGAAGCCGGCCGGTTTCATGATCCAGGCCTCCACCGTGAAGCCGGCGCGCGCGAACGTGAAGCGCTCGGGGCGCGCCAGGGTCACCCCCGCCTTCCACTCCCGGTTGAAGTCGGTGAGGCGCCGCTCGTCCCCGCCGTCCGGCCCGCACACGAAGACCTCGGCGGGGGCGTCCGGCTGGCTGGCGGTGAACGCCACCACCGCGCCGTCGCGCGAGAGCGAGTAGCTCGAGATCGAGCGCGGGCCGCCGACCATGCGCCGGGGGGCGCCGCCCTTCGGCTCCGCCCGGTACAGCGCGACCGCGCCCTCGTCCTCGGCCGCGACGGTGAGCGCGCGACCGTCGCCGCTCCAGATCGGCGCCACCCCGAGGACGCCGCACGAGCGGTCGAGGGACTCGGTGTGGCACCCCGAGGCCCCGCCCGCGGTCGGCACCGTGAAGAGACGGACGTTGCGGCCGAAGGCGTTGCGGACGGTCCGACCGAGATAGGCCACCGCGTCGCCGGTGGGCGAGAACGCGGGATGGCCCGCGGGCCGGTCACACGAGGTGAGACGGCGCGGCGCGCCGCCCTCCGCGGAGACGAGCCAGATGTCGACCACGTCGTCGCGGTCGCGCTCGTCGTGCCGCGCGGAGGCGAAGGCGATCGTGCGGCCATCGGGCGACCACGCCGGATCCGCGTGGTCGTAGTCGCCCTCGGTGATCTGCCGCGGCTCGCCGCCGTCGAGACCGACCGTGAAGACGTGGGGGCGCCGGTCGTAGGTGAAGCCCTCCCCGTTGAAGCGGTACTTGAGCGTGGTGATGATCCGCGGCGGCCGCGACTTCCGCTTCTCCTCCTCCGAGTCCGGCTCGACCCAGCCGCCGACCCGCGAGATGAAGGCCAGCCGGCGGCCCTCGGGCGACCATGCCGGCGCGCTCACCCCGTGGCGCAGGTCGGTGAGCCGAGTCGGCTCGCCGCCCGCGAGCGGCATGACGTAGAGCTGGCCCTTCTTCTTGGGCTCTCGCTCGGAGACGAAGGCCAGACGGCTGCCGTCGGGCGACCAGCGCGGCGTGGTGTCGCGGCGCGGCCCCGCGGTGAAGCGGCGCGGGGCGCCGCCCGCGGTGTCCACCAGCCAGATCTGCGAGAGGTACTCGTCGCGCTCCTCGGAGAGCTCGGTGACCACGAACGCCACCGTGCGCCCGTCGGGGGACACCTGGGCGTCGCTGACGAAGCGGATGCGGGTGAGATCGGCCGGGACCATGCCGCGAGGGGTCGTCATCGCGCTCGCATCATACGGCGGCACCGCGACGCGGTCCACCGGGACGCGCGGCTACTCGGACTCGCCCTCGCCCTGAGTGTAAGATGGCGTCGATGACCACTCCCTCCGCGTCGCCGGCTCGAGCCGAGACCGCCGCCGATCTGGACTTCGACACGATCGTCATCGGCGCCGGGATCTCGGGCCTCTATCAGCTCCACCGCCTCCGCGAGATCGGCCAGCGGGTCCGTGTGCTCGAGGCGGGCACCGGCGTCGGGGGCACCTGGTACTGGAACCGCTACCCCGGGTGCCGATTCGATTCCGAGAGCTACTCCTACGGCTACTCGTTCAGCCAGGAGCTGCTCGACGAGTGGGACTGGACCGAGCACTTCGCGCCTCAGCCGGAGACCGAGCGCTACCTCAACCACGTCGCCGACAAGCTCGACCTGCGCCGGGACATCCAGTTCCGCAGCCGGGTGACGGCCGCGACCTGGGACGAGAGCCGCCGGGGCTGGGATCTGGAGCTGGAAGACGGCCGCCGCTACCGCTCGCGCTATCTGGTCACCGCGGTCGGCCCGCTCTCGGCCCCCACGCTGCCGCGGCTGCCGGGCGTGGCCGACTTCGAGGGCGAGGCCTATCACACCGGCCTCTGGCCGAAGCATGCGGTGTCCTTCGCGGGCCGGCGGGTGGCGGTCATCGGCACCGGGGCCACCGGCGTGCAGGCCATCACCGAGATCGCCAAGACCGCGGGGCACCTGACCGTGTTCCAGCGCCGCCCCAACTGGTGCACGCCGCTCCACAATCGGCCCATCTCCCGGGCGGAGATGGCCGAGATCCGCAGGAGCTATCCGGAGATCTTCGAGCGCTGCCGGGAGACGGCGGCCTGCTTCCTCCACACCACCGACCCGCGCGGGACCTTCGAGGTGAGCCCGGAGGAGCGCCGGGCCTTCTGGGAGATGCTCTACTCCTCGCCCGGCTTCGCGATCTGGCTCGGCAACTTCCGCGACGTGCTGATCGACCGCGCGGCGAACGCGCTCTTCTCCGCCTTCGTGGCGGACAAGATCCGCCAGCGGGTGAAGGACCCGCGGGTCGCGGAGCTCCTGATCCCCAAGGACCACGGGTTCGGAACGCGCCGGGTGCCGCAGGAGAGCGGCTACTACGAGATCTACAACCAGCCCAACGTGGAGCTGGTCAGCATCCTCGACACGCCCATCGAGCGCATCACCGCCACCGGCCTTCGCACGACGGAGCGCGAGTTCGCCTTCGACCTGATCGTCTTCGCCACCGGCTTCGACGCCATCACCGGCAGCCTCGACCGCATCGACATCCGGGGCGCGGGGGGCCGACGCCTGAAGGAGCGCTGGCGGGCCGGTCTCGAGACCTTCATGGGGATCATGGTGGACGGGTTCCCGAACCTGTTCATGGTCATGGGGCCCCACACCGCGCTCGGCAACATCCCGCGCAGCATCGAGTACAACGTCGAGTGGATCCGGGACTGCCTGGCCTACCTCGGGCGCCACGGCCTCCGCGTGGCCGACGCCCGCCGCGACGCGGTGGAGGAGTGGACCGCGTTCGTCAAGAAGAAGGGCGAGGGGCTCCTCGCCAACGAGGTCGATTCCTGGATGACCGGCGTCAACGGCAACGTCGACGGGAAGAGCGTCCGCATCATCGCCCGCTACAGCGGCACCGCGCCCGAGTACCGCGAGTGGTGCGACCGCGTGGCCGCGGGCGGCTATGGCGAGCTGGAGCTGACGTAGCGAGGCAGCACACGGTGCCGAAGTACGCTCCCGCGCGCACTTCGGGCGCGCGGCCCCACCGGGCGATTGACGCGGTCCGTCACCTCGCCGGCGATCGCAGCGGGCCGTCCAATGGATAGGCGGTAAAATTCGCGCGGGCGACAATACGGGGACAGGAGGATCCCCATGCTCGTCTTGCTCGCCGCATTGCTCGCACTGCTGGCCGCCGCTCCCGCAGCGGACGCGCAGGTGCAGGTGCACGTCGACCTCGGCTTCCATCTCCCCGCGCCGCCCCGCCTGGTGGTGGTGCCCCAGGTCCCCGCGGTGCAGTACGTCCCGGCCGCGGCGACTCCCGGCAACATCTTCTTCTACAACGGCCAGTACTGGGTGTTCCAGGCGGGTGGCTGGTACGTGAGCGGTGCTTACAACGGGCCGTGGGTGGTGGTCGGGCCGCAGTTCGTGCCGCGCCCGGTGCTCCTGGTGCCGGTGCAGTACTACCACGTGCCGCCGGGCCACTGGAAGAAGTGGGAGCGCGCCCGGGCCCCGCACTGGCGCGAGGAGTGGGGCCCGGAATGGGCGGACAAGCGCGGGTGGAAGGGCCGCGACCGCGACCACGATGACGACGATCGTCCCGGTCACGGCAAGGGGCCCGGCAAGGGCAAGAGAAAGGGGCCCGGCCGGGACTAGAGGCCGTCCCGCGCCCCGCCACTACTCCTCCAGCAGCACGCAGTGCCGGGGCTCGACGGCGACGTAGGCCGTCGAGCCCTCCTCGATCCCCTCCGCGGCCAGCCCGCGCACCACCAGCGTCCGGCCCTCCCAGTCCGCGTGGTACTGGGTGAAGTCGCCCTGGAAGACCCGGCGGCGCACGATGGCCGGCCACACGTTGACCTGAGCGGGCGGCCGCTGGCGCGAGAGGCGCACGTGCACGGTGCGCACCGAGAAGCAGGGGCGGGCGCCCGGGCGCCGATCGTGGGCGACGCCGCGGACGATCGCGCCGCTCGCGGTCTCGATGGCCACCAGCCCCTCCGCGGCCAGATCCGGGCGCAGCCGGCCCTCGATGAGGTTGGCCGAGCCCACGAAGTCGGCCACGAACCGGTTGCGGGGCCGATCGTAGATCTCGGTCGGGGTGCCGGTCTGCTCGATCATCCCGTCGCGCATCACCACGATGCGGTCGGAGATCGCGAGGGCCTCCTCCAGGTCGTGGGTGACGTACAGCGAGGTGATGCCGAGCGTGCGCTGCAGCTCCTTGATCTCGAGCCGCATCTCGGCGCGCAGCTTGGCGTCCAGGTTGGAGAGCGGCTCGTCGAAGAGCAGCACCGCGGGCGAGAACACGAAGGCGCGCGCCAGCGCGACCCGTTGCTGCTGCCCGCCGGAGAGGCGGGAGGCGCGGCGCGCGGCGAGCTCGCTCATCTGCACCAGGCCCAGGGCGCCGCGTACCCGCTCCGCCACCTCCGCCTCCGGCCGCTTCCGCACGCGCAGGCCGTAGGCCACGTTGTCGAACACGGTCATGTGGGGCCAGATCGCGTAGGACTGGAAGACCATCGAGAGGCCGCGCCGCTCGGCGGGCACCCGGACGCGCGGGGAGGAGGAGAAGACGGGCTGGCCGTCGATGCGGATCTCGCCCGACTCGGGCTGCTCGAGCCCCGCGATGGCCCGGAGCGTGGTGGTCTTACCGCAGCCCGACGGCCCCAGCAGGGTCAGGTGCTCCCCCGGCGCCACCGTGAAGCCGACCCCGCGCACCGCCAGCACCGACCCGTAGCGCACCACGAGGTCGCGCACCTCGATGGAGGCGCGGCGCCCCGGGGCGGGCGTCGGCTCGCCGCTCATTCGCCCGCGGGCTGGGTGGCCCGCCGCGCCACCGTGAAGAGCAGGGCGAGGGCCACCGACACCGCCAGGGTCTGCAGCAGCGCCAGGGCCGCGGTCAGCTCGGTGCTGGTCGAGAACCACGACTCCACGATGGTGGGGGTGATGACCTTGGCCTTCGGGCCGGTGAGCAGGATCGACGCGCCCAGCTCCCGCACGCTCGCGATGAAGAGCAGCAGCCACGCCGCGATGAGGCCGGGCCGCAGGAGCGGCATGGTGACGGTGCGCAGGCGATAGCCCCACGGGGCGCCGCACATCTGGGCCGACTCCTCGAGCGAGCGGTCGATCTGGAGCATCACGCCCGCGATGGTGCGCAGGCCGAGCGGCAGGAACACGGTGAGGTACGCGATCAGCAGGAGCCAGAGCGTGCCGTAGATGGGGATCGGGAAGATCAGCCACGCCCACAGCATCCCGAACGCGAACACCAGCCGCGGCACCGCCTGGGGGAACATCAGCACGTACTCGATGGCGCCCACCCCGGGCAGGCGCGAGCGGTAGATCATCCACGCCAGGAAGCCCATCAGGAGCACGCCCACCGTGGCGGTGCCGAGCCCGAGGATCAGGCTGTCGCCCAGCGCGCTGCGCACCGCGTCCAGGGAGAGCGCGGTCGCGTAGTTGGCGAGGGTGAAGTTGTCCGCGCGGGGGAACACGGTGGCCAGGCGCTGCACCGAGGCGTAGAGCAGGGTGAGGACGGGCAGGACCACCGCGATGCCGAGGTAGACCACGCACACCGCCAGGAGCGGCCAGCGCAGGCCGCCCACGTCCATGGCCCGGGCCCGGAACGCCTTGCCGGTGATGGTGGCGTAGCTGCCCGCGCGCACCACCCGGCGGTAGATCCAGACCATCGCGAACATCACCGCGAAGAGCGACACCCCCATCGCGGCCGCGCGGGGGAACTGGGGCGGATACTGGGAGACCAGCTGGTACATCGCGGTGGTCACCACGTAGAAGCGGCTCGGCAGCCCCAGCACCAGCGCGGCGGAGAACGAGCCCAGCATCTCCGCGAACACGAAGATCGCGGCCCCCAGGACGCCGGGCAGCACCAGCGGCAGGGTCACTCGCAGCATGGTCCGCGCGCGGCCCGCGCCCAGCACCTGCGAGGCCTCCTCGAGGGCGGGGTCCATCGACTTCATCACCGCCCCGATCATCACGAAGGCCACCGAGCCCTCGAAGAGGGCCATCACCCACGCGATGCCATACGGGGTCGTGATGTCGATCAGGTAGCTCTCGCCCCCGGCGGCGCGCCAGAGCTGGTTCAGGAAGCCGCCGCTCGGCGAGGCGAGGAGGCTCCACGCCAGCGCGCCCATGAGAGGGGTCACGTAGTAGGGCAGGGCCATGAGCTGCTCGAGCCCGCCGCGCCCCGGCACGTTGGTGCGGGAGAGGATCCAGCTCATCACGAAGCCCAGCGCCACCGCCATCACGCTGGCCGCCACCGCGACCACGAGGGTGTTGGCGAAGATGTGGCCGTAGCGGGGCAGGTCCGCGTAGTTGTCGAGGCCGTAGGCCTCGGGCGGCCGGGCCTGCGGGTCACCCACGCTGAGCGAGGCCTGGAGGAGGAACGCGATCGGGTAGAGGACCAGGATCGCGGCGGCGCCGCCGACCAGCAGGCTGACGAGGCGCGGGCCCGGCCGGAAGCGCCGGGCCCGCGCCGGAGAGTCCATCGCGGCCGGTCGCAGCCCTCAGAGCCCCATCAGCGCGTTCCACTCCTTCACGAAGGCGCCGTGGCTGGCCTGGAAGTCCGACCAGTCGGTGGGGAAGAGCAGCTTGAAGTCGCTGAGCTTCTTGCCCGTCGCCATCGGTGGGGCGTCGTTCCGCACCGAGCCGTAGAGCAGGATGGTCTGGGTCTGGTACACCGCCTGGCCGCGGTTCGAGATCGCCCAGTCGAGGAAGAGCTTGGCCGCCTCGGGGTGCGGCGCGCGGTTGACGACTCCGATGAGGGCGGGGGTGGCGGGCAACCCGTCGCCGGGCGCCACGAAGTCGATCTCGGCGCCCTTCTCCTTGAACAGGGTGTAGCCGGCATACTCGGCGAGCGCGCACACCCGGTCGTCGCCCTTGGCGAGGCGGTCGAAGAGCTGAGCGCGCGAGTCGAAGCCCTTGGGGCGCTGCTTGGCGAACTCCTGCCAGAAGTCTCCGCCATAGAGCTTTCGGAGGGTATACCACTGCATGTGCTGCATCCCGGAGGTCGACAGCTTCGCGCTGATGCCGTCCTTGTAGGCGGGGCTCAGGATGTCCTTCCACGTCTTCGGCGCCTGCGCCGCGGTCACCTTGGAGCGGTTGTAGCCGATGCCCGCGAAGGTCACGCCGGCCCAGGTGAAGAAGCCGCCGGGGGTCGACTGGTACGCGGGCTTGTAGGCCGCGTGCTCGGGGGAGACGTACTGCTCGTAGCCGCCCTTCTTCTGGAAATCGATGGCGGGCGAGATGTCGGAGAGCTGCAGGATGTCGACCCCGAAGCGGCTGGCCGAGCGCTCCGCGGTGATCTTGGCGTAGAGCGCGCCGGTCTGCAGCCGCACGTAGCTGGTCTTGATCCTGGGGAAGTCCTTGCGGAAGCCCTCCAGCAGCGCCGCGATGCCGGCCTCGCCGTCGTGGCCGTAGTAGACGACCTCGCCCTCCTGCTCCGCCTTGGCCACGTCGGCGCCGGTCTTGAAGTCGAGCACGGTGGTGCTCTTGGCGGGGGCCTGCGCGTGCGCGGGTCGGGTCGCGGCCAGGATGGGTGCGGCGGCGAGCAGGGCGCCGCGCTTCAAGAGCTGGCGTCGGGTCCAGGCAGTGGGCGTGTGATCGGGCATGGGGACGCGTCCTCCTCGACGGGGATTGGGCGGGGGCCGTCGGGCCCACCGCGGGATCGCGGGTAGCATAAGGCAGAACCCGCCCGGGGCCCGGCGCTTTTTGCCGGCGCGCGGCCGGCTAGAGATACCAGCGCCGGAAGATCTCGAAGAGGTTGAGGTCGCCGCCCGGCCAGTAGCGGTTGGCCGGCAGGGAGAACGTCCGCCGGCCGTGGTCGTAGACCAGGCGGGCGGGCCGCCCGGGCTGGTTCGGGTCGTAGGCGACGAACTCCGCCCCGTCCGCGGTGCGCGCGCCGGCGAAGATCACCATGGCGTGGTTGATCGCCAGCGACGGGAAGCGCAGCAGGTGAACGATCGGGGCGCCCTCGTGCCGGACCGCCTCCAGCAGCTCGCGCGCGGTGCGGTGCTGATGGCGCCGCGACACCGGCACCACGATGTGCCAGTGGCTGCGCTGCACGTAGGAGCGCCAGGCCCCGCCGCAGGCGGACTTGAGCAGGGCCTCCCGCGCCACGCTCATCTCCCGCAGGCCCGCGAAGCCCGGGATCACCACGCGCTCCGCGGGCTCCGAGGGCCGGCGCGGGTCGCGAGCCAGGACCGTCCGCACGAGGCGGCGGTAGACGTCGTCGGAGGCGGCATCCGCGCCGGGCTCGAAGCGCGCGTGATAGAGGAACTGGCGCACCGCGCGCACCAGCACGAAGCAGCGCAGGGCGTAGTCGGGCGGGGGCACGCGCCGCCGCGTGGTGGTGGCCCCGGTGGCCTCGTCGAAGTGGTACTCCCACACCAGCTCGTTGGCGAACGCGAACGTGTCCCGATCGAAGTCGAGGCGTCGCCGCACCGCGAGCATGGTGTCGCTAGCCTACACCCGATTACCTCGCGCGTAATTGCGGGCATGACGTGAGACCGCGACCATGGGTCTCGAAAGGAGACCACCATGAATCACGCAGCGGTCGAGCTCCGGAGGAAGAGCGACGCGGCGCGGGAGCGGCTGGGGCGGCAGCTCGCGGGCATGGAAGGCCACCTCGAGCGCACGCACGCGCCCGGTCAGTGGACGACCCGCGAGGTGCTCTGCCACCTGCTCGGCGAGCCCGGCACCCGGCTGGTGGGGCTGCTCGAGCGCTTCTCGGCCACGGATCCGCCGCTGGTCGAGATCACGCCCGGGCTGGTCACGGTCACCGCGGAGCGTCGCGGGATGAGCCTGGCCGCGCTGCTCGACGCGCTCGACGCCCAGCGCGCCGCCGTGCTCGGCTATCTGGACACCCTCGGGACGGACGACCTGGGCCGCAAGGCGCGCATCCCCGTCTTCGCCCCGATCCTGGGCACCGACGAGGTCACGCTGCCGGTCTTCGTGGGCGCCATGTTCGGCATGCACTGGGACGCACACGCGGACCAGATCGGTCAGATCCGGCAGGCGGTGGGCCTGTCGGAGGCGGAGTACAGTAGCCCGGCTCGCTGAGGGACGGGGGCGCTGGTCGCGCAGTCCCGCCAGCTCGCCCTGCTGCCCTGACCGGTCCGCGAGCCCGGCCGCGCCGCCCGTCTTCGTCCGGTCGCGAAGAGATGACCGGGTAAGGTCGGGCCGGCGCCTGGTGCCGGCGCCGCGGACGCGACCGCGCCGGCTGCGATTTCAGCTCGGGGGCAGGTGGCACATCGGTTGCTGCGTCTCGTCGCATGGAAAAGATCGTGGGACGTGCGCAGCAGAACGTGGGTTCGCTCGAGCGGTTCGGATCGGCGGCGCTCGGGGCATGGATGGTCTGGCGCGGGCTCCGGCGGGGCGTGCTCGTGGGGGCGCCCAGCGCGGCGGCGGGCATCGGCCTCATCACCCGGGCGGTGAGCGGGTACTGTCCGGTCTACGGTCGCCTCGGCATCGATCGCCGGGACCCCGGCACGCGGGGCGTCGATCTGCCGCTACGGGTCGAGCAGTCGATCCTGGTGATGAGGCCGGCCCACGAGCTGTACGGCATCTGGCGCGACCTGGCCGGGCTGCCCCGCTTCATGCGGCACCTCGAGTCGGTCACCGTGATCGACGACGTGCGCTCGCGATGGGTGGCGCGGGGGCCCGCCGGCATCACCGTGAGCTGGGACGCGGCGATCGTGCGCGACGAGCCCGGCGCGGCGCTCAGCTGGCGCTCGCTCCCCGAGGAGCCGGGGACCGAGGCGGCACCGCCCGAGGCGGAGACGGCGGTCGAGTCGCCGCCCGGTGCGGAGGCCCCGCAGCCCCGCGCGTCGCGCGTGGACCACGCGGGATCGGTCCGCTTTCGACCGCTGCGCGGCGGCGCGGGCACCACGGTCACGGTGGTGCTCCGCTATCGACCCGCCGGCGGCGTGCTCGGGGCCACGGCGGCCCGGCTCCTCGGCGAGGATCCGGATCGGCAGATCGCGGAGGACCTGGCCCGGTTCCGCGAGCTGGCCGAGAACCGCGCGCTCACGCCGGCCTGAGCCCGGGAGCGGGGCGGAGGCGCAATGGTATGATCCGGGCGCGACGATGGACCAGCCGGACGACATTGCGGGGCGGCTCTTGCTCGTGGTGGACGCGGCCCTGCCGTTGACGGCGCGTGAAGCGTGCGAGGAGGCCGGCGCGGAGCTGGCGCGGCGCACCGGCGTGCCCGTCACGCTGGCCATCGTGCCGATCGAGACGCTCGACCGCGTCCAGCCCGTCGTGCGGGCCGGCCCGGTCCGGCTCCGCGAGCTGAGCGCCCCCGCGGGGGATTCGACCGCGATGGGCTCCGCGCCCTTCGTCTGGCGCGACGGCCGCCCCGACTGGAGCGCGATGTGGACCACCTTCTGCGAGCTGGCGCTCCACGGCGGTCCGCCGCAGCGCGGGCCGGAGCAGGCCCTGCGTGCGCCCGATCCGGGCCGGGGCGCCGCCTCCGCGCCGGCGATGCGCGAAGAGCTCGAGCGCGGCATCCTCGAGACCACGGGGCTCGTGGCGGAGCCGGCGGAGCCCGGATGGCTCGCGGTGCGCTGCGAGTCGGCGCGCATGGCGGCGTGGCTGTGCGCCGCGATCATCCTGGAGAACGTGGAGGCGGCGGTCGCGGGCGATCGCCTGCTGCTGCCCGCCGGCCCCGACTTCCGGCTCGAGGATCAGGTGAAGAGCGTGATCACGGTCCTGGCCAAGACCCACCACTACTGGCGTGAGCACCGGGCAACTGGCGGACGCGGGACGCGGTGACGCGGTCGTCATCGCGGGCCTGCCCGCGCGTGACGACCCCGCGGACCTGCCGGGCTACGAGCCCGACGCGGTGGTGCTGACCGCCGAGGAGCGGCGCCGCGGCCGTCGTCGCGTGGTCACGCGGGCGGGGCGGGTGTTCACGCTGATGCTGCCGCCCGGCGAGGTGCTCGCGCCCGGCCGCCTGCTCTACGTGGGGCCGGGCTGGTTCGTCACGATCGAGGCCGCGTCGGAGGCGCTCCTGGCGGTGCACCCGCGCAGCGAGCGCGAGGGCCTCCGCGTCGCCCTCGAGGTGGGCCGTCTCCACGCCTCGCTCGCGGTGGCGGGAGACCGGCTGCTGGTGCCGGACGAGCCCGCGCTGGAGCGGCTGCTCGCGAGGCTCGAGGTGCCGTGGGCGCGGGTGCACGCCCCGTTCCTGCCGCTCGGCACCGGCTCGCCGCACTGAGCACCCCGGCCCGCCCAGATCGCGCGTGACAAGGTCCGCGCCCTGCGATAGGGTCCTCGTGCCGGATCCGGAACGTCATTCGCGGATCTGAATGCCCGCGGAGCGCGGCGGGACGGCGGGGAGGGCGCACGATGGGGGCAGCGCGGAGCATCCGGGGACGGGTCGCGGTCGCCGGCATCGGCGAGACGACCTACTACAAGCACGGGCAGGCGCCCCGGTCCGAGTTCGCCCTGGCGCTCGAGGCCATCCTGCGCGCGTGCGAGGATGCGGGCCTCGATCCGCGGCAGGTGGACGGCTTCGCCTCCTACAGCAACGACCGCAACGACCCCTCGCGCCTGGCCGCCGCGCTGGGCCTGCCCGAGCTCCGCTTCTCCAACATGCAGTGGGGCGGGGGCGGGGGCGGCGGCTCGGCCGCGGTGGGCAACGCGGCGGCCGCGGTCGCGGCCGGCTACGCGGACTGCGTGGTGGTGTTCCGCGCCCTCGCCCAGGGGCAGTTCCAGCGCTTCGGCGCCGCGCCGTCGGGTGGCGCCGTGTCCGGCGAGGGCGCGCTCACGTTTCCCTACGGGCTCATCTCGCCGGCCCAGCGCTTCGCCATGCGCGTGATGCGGTTCATGCACGACCACGGGGTGCGTCCCGGGGCGCAGCGGGCCATCGCGCTCGCGTCCTATCACCACGCCCAGGCCAACAAGAGAGCCGTGATGCACGGGCGGCCGCTCACCGCGGAAGCCTACGACGCCTCCCGCTGGATCGTGGAGCCCTTCCGGCTCTTCGACTGCTGCATGGAGAACGACGGCGCGGCGGCCCTGGTGCTGGTCTCGGCCGAGCGCGCCCGCGATCTGCGCCGGCCCCCCGCCTATCTGCTCGGAGTCGCGCAGGGCTCGGAGTATCGCAACGCGGCCCGCGCCCACAACGCGCCCACCTACGCCTCTTCGAGCTTCACCACCGTGGCCCCGCACCTCTGGGAGATGGCCGGCCTGGGCCCCGAGGACGTGCACGTGGTGCAGAGCTACGAGAACTTCACCGGGGGCGTGCTGATGAGCCTGGTCGAGCACGGCTTCTTCGCCCCCGAGGAGGCCAACGACTTCCTGACCCCGGAAAACCTCATCGCGCCGTCGGGACGCCTGCCCCTCAACACCAGCGGGGGCAACCTCGCGGAGTGCTACATGCACGGCCTGGAGCTGCAGATCGAGGCGGTGCGCCAGCTGCGCGGCGAGTCGACCAGCCAGGTGCCCGGCGCGCGGGTGGGCCTCGTGATATCGGGGCCGATGGTGACGCCGGTCTCGAGCATGCTGGTCGGCACCGGGGACACCCTGTGAGCGCCGGCGCCTCGTACCTGCCGGCCGGCCTGCCGCGCCCGGTGCCGGAGACGGACGGGCTCGACCAGCCCTACTGGGAGGGCACGCGGGCGAGGCGGCTGCTGGTGCAGCGCTGCCGCGGCTGCCGCGGGTTCCAGTGGGGGCCGGAGTGGATCTGTCACCGCTGCCTCGCGCCCGATCCGGAGTGGGTGGAGGTGCCCCCGCGCGGGCGCATCTACTCGTGGGAGCGCGCGTGGCACCCGGTGCATCCCGCGCTCCGCGATCACGGCCCCTACATCGTGGTGCTGGTCGAGCTGCCGGAGGCGGGCGCGGTCCGCATGGTCGGCAACCTGCTCGGAGATCCAGCGCAAGAGGTCCCGATCGGCGCGGCGGTGGAGGCGGTGTTCGAGCCCCACGACGACGCCACGCCGCCGTTCACGCTCGTGCAGTGGAGGAGAACCCCATGACCCCGACCACCCCCGTCCCGCCGCTCGACGTCGTCGTCAACGAGCCCAACCGCTGGCGCCTCGACACCCCCGGCCACCGCGCGTGGCCTCGCACCGCCCGCCCGGACGACCCGCGGAAGTACTTCATGGTCTCGGCGGACTGCCACGCCAACGAGCCCCAGGACCTCTGGGCCACCCGCATCGACGAGAAGTATCGCGCGCGGGTGCCGAAGGTCATCACCGACGAGAACGGGGTGAAGTGGCGCGTGTCGGAGGGCCACCGCCCGGACCGGCTGCGCACCGACGCGCTGGACGGCGAGGACGGGCTGCGCCAGCGGGTGGGCGCGGATCCGCGCGAGCGCCTGCGCGACATGGACCACGACGGCATCGACGTCGAGGTGATCTTCCCCAACAAGGGCCTCGCGATGTGGGCAACTCCGGACCCGGTGTTCGCGATGGCCCAGTGCCGCGTCTACAACGACTGGGCGCACGAGACCTTCGGCCCGTACCGGGATCGCATGGCCCCCGCCGCCGCGCTCGCCACCGGCGACCTCGAGGGCTCGATCGCGGAGGTGAAGCGGGTGGCCACGCTGGGCTTCCGCCTGCTCACGCTGCCGTGCAAGCCCATCTGGGGCGGCCACGACGTGGATCACCCGAACTACAACCTGCCCATGTTCGATCCGCTGTGGACCGTGATCCAGGACGCGAGCCTCCCGGTCACCTTTCACGTCTCGACCGGTCGCGATCCTCGCGCCTCGCGCGGCAACGGGGGCGCGGTGATCAACTACGTCTCGCACTCGCTCTCGCCCACCATCGAGCCGGTGGCCAACCTCTGCGCCTCCGGGGTCTTCGACCGCTTCCCGCGGCTGCGGGTGGCGACCATCGAGGCCGGCATCGGCTGGGTGCCGTGGTTCCTGGGCGCGATGGACGAGGCCTACCGCAAGCACCACTTCTGGGTGCGGCCGAAGCTCGCGCGGCTGCCGAGCGAGTACTACCGCGAGCACTGCTGGGCCTCGTTCCAGGAGGACCCCGCCGGTCTCGCGCTGGCCGAGCCGATGGGGCTGGCCGACCGGTTCATGTGGGGCAATGACTATCCCCATCACGAGGGCACGTGGCCGCACTCCGCGGAGGCCATCGAGCGCACCATGGGGCACCTCTCCGAGCCCGCGCGGGCCAACGTGCTCGGACTGAACGCGGCGCGCTTCTTCGGCCTCGAGGTGCCGGCGGCGCGGCGATGAGCGCGGGAGTCGGCCCCGCCGCGCGTGCGGCCGGGACCCCTCACCCGGCCCTCTCCCCTTCGGGTAGAGGGGCGCCCCGCGCGGGGGGAAGTCCTCACGCGGCCCTTTCCGCAGAGGGGACAGGGGGGCATCGGGCGGCGGGGCGCGTGGTGGACATCCTGGAGCTCGCGGTGTCGGCGCGCGCCGGCCTTGCCCTGCGCGAGCTGAGCGCGCGCCTGCGCGCGCCCAAGAGCAGTCTGCTCCCGCTGCTCCGCACGCTGGCCGCGCGCGGCTACCTCGAGCAGGGCGCGGGCGGCGAGTACCGTCTCGGCCGGCGCGCGCTGGAGCTGGGCCTGGGCGGGCGGGATGAGCTGGGACTGCCCGAGGTCAGCCGGCCCGCCCTGCGCGCCCTCATGCAGCGGACCGGGGAGACGGTGTTCCTCGGCACCTTGAGCGCGGACGGGCTCGCGGTGGTGTTCGTGGACAAGGTCGACAGCGACCAGGTCATCCGCTACGCCGGTGGGGTGGGGGACCGGCGGCCGCTGCACGCGACCTCGAGCGGCAAGGTGCTGCTCGCGTTCCTGCCCCCGGCCCGGCGCGAGAAGATCCTGCGCGCGCTGCCCCTCGAGCGCTACACCGAGCAGACCGTGACCACGCTGCCCGCGCTGCGGACGGCGCTCGACGAGGTGCGGCAGAGCGGGCTCTGCCTCAATCTCGACGAGCTGGCGATCGGGGCCGCCGGGCTCGCGGCGCCGATCTTCGACCGCGACGGTCAGATCGCGGGAGCCTGCGCGATCGGGGGCCCCACCGACCGGGTGCGGCCACGGCTGCGCGCGCTGGGCGCCGAGGTGAAGGCCACCGCGCGCGCCATCTCCGCGCGGCTCGGCCACCGGCCGACAACCTCCGGAAAGGACCCGTCATGATCAAGAAGTTCGCCACCGTCTATCCCGGGCACATCGACCTCCCCGACATGGGGCAGGGGGCGACGCCCGCCAACGAGCGCCGCTACGGCAACGAGGCGCTGGCCGGCGTCTTCGAGAAGACCGAGGACGTGGCCCGCCTGATGGACGAGTGCGGCTACGACGCGATCTGGCTCGCCGAGCACCACTTCCAGCACGAGGGCTACGAGTGCCTCCCCAACGTGCTGATGCTGGCGGTGCACCTCGCCCACGCGACCCGGCGCCTGCGTATCGGGTGCGGCTTCAACATCGCCCCCATGTGGCACCCCCTGCGGCTGGCCGAGGACTTCGCCACCGCCGACATCCTGACCCGCGGCCGCACCATCTTCGGCGTCGGGCGTGGATATCACAGTCGAGAGGTCGAGACCTTCGGGGCCCCGATCCTGGACGGAGAGGCCAACCGCGAGCTCTTCGAGGAGCAGGTCGAGATCATCCTCAAGGCCTTCGACCAGGAGTCGTTCTCGCACCAGGGCAAGCACTACACGCTGCCGCCCCCGGTGCCGTACCGCGGCTACGAGCTGCGCGAGATCACGCTGGTGCCGCGCCCGCTCCACCGACCGGTGGAGTGCTGGCAGCCCATCGTGAGCGCGCGCCCGCGCGCCCTCGACTTCATGGTGCGCCACCGCATCAAGGGCGTGATCGGGGGCGGGGCCGCCACCATGGCGGAGGGGCCGGTGCACGGCTACCGCGAGGCGGCCGCGCGGGCCGGGCGCGATCTGGCCCTGGGGCAGGATCTCTGTCTCGGCATCTTCTTCCACCTGGCCGAGACGCGCGAGAAGGCGATCCGCGAGATCACCCCGTACTACGAGGAGCACGTGAAGATGTTCGGGCCGCTCGGCTTCGTGCCCGGCATCACCCCGGCCCAGGTCGAGGCCTCGTCCCGGCGGGGCGGATGGGGGGCGGCGGGCGTGCCCACCGTGGAGCACTACATGAAGACCGGGGCGTGGTTTGCCGGGCCGCCCGAGGAGCTGACCGCCTACCTCAGGGACCTCGAGTCCCGCTTTCCCGGGCTCGAGCACGTCAACGTGAGCACCAGCATCGGCACTCCCAGGGCGATCATGCGGGAGCAGCTCGGCTGGTTCGCCCGCGAGGTCATGCCAAGGTTCAGCCGCTAGCCCGGTCCCGGCGGGTCTCGACGAGCCCGCTCACCACCGCGATCAGCTCGTCGGGATCGACCGGCTTCTCCACGAACATGTCGAAGCCGGCCTCCACCGCGCGCGCCCGGTCCTGCACCCGCACGTAGGCGGTGAGCGCCACCGCGGGGAGGCGGGGGCTACCCGGCCGCTCGCCCTTGCGGACGGTCCGGATGAGGGAGTAGCCGTCCTCGTCCGGCATCGCCAGGTCCGAGAGCAGCACGTGAGGCTGGATCCAGCGCAGCAGGATCAGCGCCTCCGCGGTCGAGGTGGCGGTCCGCACGCTGGCCCCCGCCTCGGTGAGCAGGAACGAGAGCATATCGAGCGAGTCCGGGTCGTCCTCCACCACCAGCACCTGCACGCCCTGGAGCGGCGGGCGCGACGCCTCCGGCTCCGCCTCCGCCGCTTCGTCGAGCGCCCGGAGATGGATGGTGAAGGTGGCCCCGTAGCCCTCGCCCGGGCTCTCCGCCTCGATGGTGCCCTCGTGGAGCTCGGTCAGGTGCCGCACGATCGCGAGCCCCAGACCGAGACCGCCGTGGCGGCGGGTGATCGTGGAGTCGGCCTGGCGGAAGCGGTCGAAGACGAAGGGCAGCACCTCGGGGGCGATGCCCTCGCCGGTGTCGGCGACCTGGATGTCGACGCCGTCCTCGACGCGGCTCAGGCGGACGTCCACGCGGCCGCCCGCGTGGGTGAACTTGACCGCGTTCGACACCAGGTTCCACACCATCTGCTGGAGACGCGCCGCGTCGCCCGCGATTCGGGCTGCGGCCGGGTCCAGGCTCACCGCCAGCTCCACGCCCTTGGTCCGCGCGGCGGAGCGGAGGGCGTCCGTCGCCGCGGTCACCACCGGTCCGAGGTCCACCGGGACCGGGGCCAGCCGCAGGCTCCCGGTGATCACGCGCGAGGCGTCGAGGATGTCCTCCACGAGCTGGGCCTGCGCGTGCGCGTTGCGCTCGATCACCTCGATGCCGCGCGCCACCGTCGCCTCGTCGGGCTTGCCCGCGCGCAGGATGTGGGCCCAGCCCAGGATCGCGTTGAGCGGCGTGCGCAGCTCGTGCGAGACGGTGGCGAGGAACTCGTCCTTGAGCCGGTTCGCGCTCTCGGCCTCCGCGCGCGCGGTGTGCTCGCGGGCGAGCGACTCCCGCCGGTCCTCCAGCTCCTGGTGGACCTGCCGGTGCAGGCGCGCGTTCTCGATCGCGTCGGCGGCGGTGCGGGCGTAGAGGTCCATCAGGCGCAGCTCCCGCTCCGGCGGGTGGCGCGGACCGGTGAAGAACACCGAGAGCACCCCGATGGTGTCGCCGCCGCGGGTCAGGAGCGGGGTGCTATGGCAGGACCGGAAGCCGGCCCGGGCCGCGACCTCGCGGGAGGCCGCGAACGCGGGATCGGTGGCCACGTCCTCGACCACCACCTGAGCGCGCCGGGCGAACGCGGCCGCGCACGGCTCGTGGGCCGCGGGCTCGTGCCGGAGCACGTCGAGGGCCTCGGGCGCGAAGCCCGCGTGCACCGCCACCGCCAGGCTCGCGCGCTCCTCGTCCCAGAGCGACAGCAGCCCGAACGGGGTGTTCGGCACCGCGATCGCCGCGTCCAGCACCTCGCGGAGCACCGACTCCACGTCGCGGTTGCCGGTGAGGCGCATGGTCATGTCGTGGAGCTCCCGGAGATCCTCTACCTGCGTCTCCAGCTCCTCCTTGACCGTGCGCAGCGCGGCCTCGATCGACTCGCGCTCCTCGACCTCCGCCTCGAGCGAGGAGGCGCGGTCGAGGAGAGCGTCCAGGGCGCCGGGCGGCGGCACGTCGCCGTCGCCGGCGAGCGCGGGCTCCGCCGGCATCACGTGGGAGTGGCGCGCGCAGATCTCCACGATCGGGTGGGCGAGCCCGCGATCGCCGAGGCCGGCCAGCGGGTAGGCGCAGAACAGCTCGAACGCACGGGTGGTGCGAAGCTGGTTCCACAGCTCCTCGAGCTCGATCGCGCCGCGGGAGCGCCCGCGCGCCAGCAGGAGTCCCACGACCTCGCCGAAGACTCGGAGCGGCCGGTCGGGCCGCAGCCGTGCGAAGAGCGCCTCCACCGTCTGCGCGAAGCGCCCCGCATCGATGCGCCCGCTCTCCTGGATCAGGGCCAGCGCGTCCTCGGCGTCGGCGCCGACGTAGTGGCCCGACGCCTGAGCGCCGGCCAGATCGACGCCGGCCTCGCGCAGGCGATCCTCGAGGGCGTCGCGATGCTTCTTGGTGGCGATGACCAGGCAGACGCGGCCGGTGGCCAGCCCCGAGGCCACGTAGTCGGCCAGGGTCGCCACGAGGAGGGCGTCGCGCGTGTAGAACTGCACGACATGACCGGCAGCAACAGGCGGCGCGGGGTCCGGACGATCGTCCATGGGGCTCCCGCTTGAGAGCAACCCATGTGCCACCGGAGCCGCGCCTCTGACCGCGTGCCTATCCGGCCGATCGAGCCAACTCTCGGGGCGGGGCGCAGTCGCGCGCCGGACCGACCCGTACAATCTTCCCGGTCAGTTTTTCCCGTCGTCCGGGGGCTGACGGAGGTTCAGCGCCCCTCCCATTCCCAGTACTTGCGCCGATTATGGTGCTCGATCAGCCGGCTCTCGTACTCCCGGTCGAAGGGGCGACTCGGGTCGTATTCCGGCGCGGCCTTGATCTCGTCGCGGCGCAGGTCGACCTGGACCTGCGAGTCGGCCCAGCTCACGGTCTTGATCCACTCCGGCGAGATCAGCACCTTCTTCCCCGGCCACCAGTTCCGGGTCGCGACCAGGAGGTAGCGGATCGCCCACGCACGATCCTCCACGAGGAAGTCGTCGACGTGGCCGATCTCGCCGTCGAGGGCCGCGATGTAGTAGCCGGTCACGTCACGCGAGCTCCGCAGCGTGGGATCGCCCGACGGCGTCTCGCGCTCGCGCGCCGCCATCTCCTCCCCCATGGCGTCGGCCGGGATGGGCGCGGTGGGCACCGGCGGCATGCCGGGGTAGGCGAGCAGGCCCCAGCGATACGGCCCCTCCCAGTAGTAGCGCTGGTCGTAGTAGCGGGCGATCGCCTCCTCCTGCTGCCGGTTGACCGGCTTGTCCGCCTCGACCGGCGGGCTGTTCTGCACCTGATTGCGCGTGAGGTCCACCAGGATCTTGTCGTCGACCCGGCGCACCGACAACGGCGAGATCAGGACCTGGCGGCCGGGCAGCCACGTGCCGGTGTCTACCACGAGGTAGCGGATCGTCCAGCTGAGGTCGTCGAAGTAGAGATCGTTCACGCTCCCGATGTCCCCGTCGGTGGCGGCGATCGTGAGCCCCTTGAATCCGCTGGCTGGCTTCAGCATGTCGACTCCTCCCTGACCGCCATGCCAAGCATTTCTCGTGCAAGCGCGCGCGGATTCGTGCGGGGGCCGCGATGGACGCCGGCGCGCACGCGACGTGCGGCGTCCGCGGTAAGGGTTACCGGGAACCGGCCGCCGGCTCCGTAACTCCTGCCCTCGGCCGCACGATGATCGCGAGCCCCGCGAGCACGAGGGCCATGCCGGCCAGCCGGCGGGCTCCAAACCGCTCTCCCAGCACGAGCGCGGACGCGGCCGCGGCGACGAAGGGCACCAGCAGCGCGAAGGGCGCGACGCGGGCGGCGGGATGCCGCCGGAGGAGATAGCCCCAGATCGCGTAGGCGAGCACCGTGGCGATCAGGCCCAGGTAGAGCACCGCGCCGATCGCGCGCCACGAGGCGCCGCGCCACGCCAGCGGCGCGCCCGGGCCGTCCATCAGCGCGGCGAGGGCCAGGCCGGGCACGGGCGGCACCAGGCTCAGCCAGACCGCGAGCGCGAGCGGGTCGACCGTAGGCAGGCGCTTCACCAGCACGTTGCCGGCGCCCCAGCTGATGGCGGAGAGCGCGGTGAGCGCGAGCCCCGCCGCGGTGAGATCGTGGCCGACCGTGGCGGCAATGACGGCCAGGCCTCCGAAGGCCACCGCGGTGCCGGTCCACTCGCGCGGGCTCGGCCGCTCGCCCGCCGCCACCGCCGCGAACACGATGGTGAACAGGGCCTGGGTCTGCACCACGATGGCGGCGAGGCCCGGCGGCATTCCCGCCGCGATACCGGAGAACTGGAACAGGAACTGGCCGGTGTAGAGGGTGAGGCCGATCAGGACCAGCCGGCGCCATCCGATCGTCGGCCGCGGGAGCGCCACGACCGGCAGGGCGGCCACCAGGAAGCGCAGCGCGGTGAGCAGCGCCGGGGAGACGTCGTCGAGGGCCACGCGGGTGGCCACGAAGGCCAGGCCCCAGATCACGGTCACCAGCAGGGCCAGCGCGACGTGGGCGGGCGGCACGCGCTCGACGATAGCATCGCGCGGCCCGCTCGTACCCGGACCTCGCGCGATGGACAATCCCGCGCGTCGGGGCGTAGACTCCGGGCGTCCATCACTCGCTTCCAGGAGGCGGCCCGCCATGCCCCAGCCCAGTCTCAAGATCGACCACGCGCGGTACATCCTGACGCTCGACCGCCAGCGCCGCATCATCCAGGACGGCGCGATCCTGGTGGAGGACGGGCGCATCAGCCGCGTGGGCAAGGCGGCCGACCTGCGGGAGGCACGCGCCGACCGGACGATCGACGCCCGCCACATGGTGATCACGCCCGGGTTCTTCAACGGGCACATGCACATCAGCTACGCGCATCCGGTGCGCGGCATCTTCCCCGACGAGCAGGCGAGCCCGCTGGTGCACGTGTTCAACCTCCAGACCGCGATGACCGAGGAGGAGGAGTACCACACCACGCTGCTCGGCCTGGTGGAGCTGGTGCGCAACGGCACGGTGTGCTTTCTCGACCCGGGCAGCACCAAGTTCCCCGACGCGTGCCTGCAGGCCTACGAGGACGCCGGCCTCCGGGTGATCCTGGGCGAGTGCGTGACCGACCAGCCCGCGCCGTTCACGCTGCCCCGCTACCCGGCGCCGGAGGCGGTCGCGCGCACGACCTCGTTCATCGCCAAGTGGAACGGGCGCCTCGAGGGGCGGATCCGCGCGTGGGCGATGCCGTTCTCCCACGAGACGTGCAGCGCGGGCCTGCTCGAGGCCCTGAAGCGGGTGGCGGACGAGCACCAGACCGGCCTCACGCTGCACCACAACAGCGGCAACAAGGCGCGGCAGGAGATGGTGGCGCGCCACGGCCACACCCCGACCGCGTATCTCGAGTCGATCGGCGTCCTCGGGCCCAACGTGCTCCTCGCGCACTGCCTGGGGCTCGACGAGGCGGAGCTCGACTGCGTGGCCCGCACCCGCGCGAGCGTGGCCATGTGCCCGGTCACCGCGGCCAAGGGCGGCCGCGGGGTGCCCGAGCACGGCCGCATGCCCGAGCTGCTCGCGCGCGGCGTCGCGGTGGCCCTCGGGTGCGACTCGCCCAACAACTCGAACCACCTCGACATGGTCCGCACCATGAACATGGCGGCCATCCAGTACAAGGACGCGCGGCAGGACACCGGGAAGATCCCGGCGGAGGCCGCGCTCGAGATGGCGACCATCCGCGGCGCGGAGGCCATGGGCCTGGGCGCCGAGCTCGGCTCCATCGAGGCGGGCAAGAAGGCGGACCTGGTCGCCTTCGACACCCTGCGGCCGGAGTGGCAGGCCCTGTGGAACCCGCTCAACAACCTCGTCTACAACGCGGACGGCCGCAGCGTCCACACGGTGGTGATCGACGGGCGGGTGGTGGTCGACGCCTACCGGCAGACCTTCGTCGACGAGCCCCGCCTCTACGCCCGCGTCCAGGAGATCGGCGAGCGGCTGCAGGCCCGCACCGGCATCAGCTTCCCCCGCTCGCGGTGGCCCATGATCTGATCGGCTGGTCAGGTACCGGCGGCGCACGCGCCTGCACTGACAGTTTCCAGCAGTCGTGACGGCGGCCCGCGAGACAAAGCTCCGTTTTCCTTGACCCGTGCCGTGGTGCAGTCCTTGCACCAGACGAGCGGGTCGGCGCTCGTGCCGACCCGCTTCCCGGCCAACCCCAGACCGCCGTGCCCGGCAGAGGAGACCCCGGTGCCAGATCCTCGCATTCTCGTGGTCGAGGACGAGATGAACGTTCGTGAGCTGGAGGCGGAGATCCTCCGGGAGGAATGGGATCACGTCGACACCGCGGTCGACGGCACCGACGCCCTCCGGCTCCTCGCCGAGCACGTCTACGATGCCATCGTCAGCGACCTGGCCATGCCCAAGCTCGACGGGCGCGGCCTCTACGAGGAGGTCGGCCGTCGCTGGCCGACGGCGAACCGGCGGCTCGTGTTCGTGACCGGCTATGCGGAGGCCGAGGAGTACGACGAGTTCCTGCGCCACAGCGGGGTGCCGGTCCTGGCCAAGCCGTTCACGATCGCGGATCTGATCGGCGCCGTGAAGACGGCCTTCTCGCCCGCCTAGTGAACCCGCCGATGGTTCCCCTCACGCCCGCCACCGAGCCGCCCTATCGGGCGCTGGTGGAGTCCGGGGCGGGACTGATCTGCACCCACGACCTGGCCGGCATCCTCCTGTCCGTGAATCCCGCCGCCGCCGAGCGGCTCGGCTACGCGGCCGAGGAGCTGGTCGGCCGCAGCCTCCGCGACTTCCTCGCGCCCGCGGTGCGCGAGCAGTTCCCCCGGTACCTCGAGCGGATCGCGGCGGCCCCCGCCGACGAGGGGCTCATGATGGTGGTGACCCGCGGCGGCGAGGAGCGCGTGTGGACCTACAGCAACGTGCGCTGCCAGGACGGGGGCGGCCCCCCCTACGTCCTGGGTCACGCGCACGACATCACCGACATCAAGCGCTCGGACGCCCGCGCGGGCGCGGCGGAGGCGCTCCGCTCGGTGGCCCAGCTCGCGCTCGCGACCGCGCACGAGATCAACAACCCGCTCACCGTGATCATCGCGAGCCTGCAGCTCATGGCCGCGCGTGGCCAGGTGCCGCCGGCGGCCGCCGGCACGGTCGACAAGGCCATCCGCGCCGGCGAGCAGATCCGCGACATCGTCCGCAACATGTCCCGCATCACGCGCCTGGAGCTGTCCCGCCAGTCGCCCGCGCTGCCGCCTCTCCTCGACCTCCGCCGGTCCAGCGACCCGCAGGGCTGATCCGGCCGGCTCCTCGCGAGCCGTGGGGGGTCCGAGGGGCTTGCCGTCCGGCCCCGTCTTCGGCTAAGGTCGGGCGACCCGCCGGACCCAACCCAAGGAGCGACCCATGAAGCGTGCGAGCGCGATGGCACAGGTATTCCTGCTGATCCTTGTCCTGCTCGGGGCGATGCTGGGGCTGGCCCCGGCGGGAGACGCCTGGGCCCAGCCCAAGACCGAGCTCACGGTGGCGCTGTCGAGCTTCGCCACCGAGGTGCTCGACCCGCCGCTCGGCGGCCACCTCGTGAAGTACTACCTCTCGATGATCTTCGACTACCTGGTGGGGACCACCCCGGACGGACAGCCCTCGCGCGAGGGCGGCCTCGCCACCCGCTGGGAGAGCTCGCCCGACTACAAGCGCTGGACCTTCCACCTCCGCAAGGGGGTGAAGTTCCACAACGGCGACGAGCTGACATCCGAGGACGTGAAGTTCAGCATATTGCGCAACATCGGCAAGCGCTCGACCACCGGCTACGCGGGGCCCCTGCGCACCCTCATCGCGGACATCGAGACGCCCGCGCCGGACCGGATCGTGATCGTGAGCAAGGAGCCGACCCTGATCTTCCCGACGTACCTCTCGCGCTCGCTCTCCACCGAGGGGATGATCGTGCCCAAGAAGTACGTGGAGTCGGTCGGCGACGACGCCTTCGCGCGCAAGCCCATCGGCAGCGGGCCCTACAGGTTCGTGGAGCAGGTGACCGGCTCCCACGTGAAGCTGGCCGCGGTCGACAACCACTGGCGGATCGGCACCCCCAAGTTCAAGACGATGACCTTCCGCCTGGTGCCCGAGGAGACCACCCGCATCGCGCTGCTCCGCCGCGGGGAGGTCGACGTGGCCGACGTGAGCCGCGAGCGGGTGCCCGAGCTCGAGCGCGAGAGCTTCCCGATCCACTACCGCCGCGAGGAGTCGATCCTCACCATGTGGTGGATCCTGGGGCCGGACGGGCCGGTGGCGCCCACCAAGGACAAGCGGGTGCGCGAGGCCCTGAACCTGGCCATCGACCGCGCCGAGATCGCCCAGTCGATCTTCGGCGGCAAGGCGGAGCCCGCGTCGGTGCCGCTCGGGCTCTCCTGGTCGTTCAAGGACGTGGGCTTCAAGCCGACGCCGGAGATGGTCTACCCGTACGATCCGGCGCGGGCCAGGAAGCTGCTCGCCGACGCGGGGGTCGGCTCCGGCTTCAATCTGGATATCTACGCCTACCAGCTGCCCGGCCTGCCCGAGGGCAAGACCCTGGCCGAGGCGGTCGCCGGCTACTGGGAGAAGCTCGGCATCAAGACCCGGCTGATCCCGGTGGACTACCCGGCGTTCCGCAAGGCGTGGGTGGATCGGGCCACCCCGGGCGCGGTGGGCTACTTCAACATCGCCAACCGCGACTGGATCGGCGCCTACGCGCTGCTCGAGAAGATGGCCTACACGCCGGCCAAGGGCAACGCGACGGTCAACGATCCCGAGATCGACGCGATGATCGCCCAGGTGATGCGCCAGACCGATCGCGAGAAGATCAACACCCTCGTACGCGGCGTGTACACCCGGTTGCGCAGCGAGCACTACGGTGTCCCGGTCGTCTACCTGCACTCGCCATACGCCACGTCCAAGTCGCTCGGCAAGTGGAACGTGGGCAGCGTGATGTACGACCTCTTCTTCGACGTCCTGGCCTCGGGCAAGTAAGCTCGCGCGTGATCGGCCCCGAGCGCGCGACGAAGGCGGAGGAGGGGCATGGGGGAGGAGCGCCGCCGCTCCCCCCCATTCAGAACAAGCCGTTGGGGTTCTTGCTCTAAACGGCAGACCGCCCGAACGATGCTCCGCTTCATCTTCGCCCGCCTCCTCCAGTCCCTGGTCGCGCTGGCCATCATCTCGGTGGTGGTGTTCACGCTGGCCCGCGCCACCGGCGACCCGCTGTACCTGATCCTGCCCATGTCCGCCTCCCAGGAGGACTTCGACAACGCCCGCCGCTACCTCGGCCTCGACCGCCCCTACGTCGAGCAATACCTCTCCTTCGTGGGCCGCGCGGTGACCGGCGATTTCGGCAACTCGCTGCGCGCCCGCCGGCCGGTGAGCGACCTGATCCGGGAGCGGCTGCCCAACTCGCTCAAGCTGGCCGTGTTCGCGATGGGCGTGTCGCTCGCGATGGCATTCCCGCTCGGAGTGATGGCGGCGGTGCGCAAGGGCACCGGCCTCGACCGCTTCGCCCAGGTGGTGTCCGTTCTCGGGCAGTCGCTGCCCACGTTCTGGGTGGCGATCCTCCTCGTCGAGTTCGTGGCCGGCCGCCTGCAGTGGCTGCCCGCGGGCGGCATCCAGGGATTCACCAGCTACATCCTGCCCGGGTTCACGCTGGGCTGGTTCGTGGTGGCGGGCCTCATGCGCCTCCTGCGCTCGGGGATGCTCGAGGTGCTCGATTCCGAGTACGTCAAGCTCGCGCGGGTCAAGGGGGTGGGGGAGGGACGGGTGATCTGGCTGCACGCGCTCAAGAACGCGTTGATCCCGGTGATCACGTTCGCCGGCATCTACTTCGCGATCCTGGTCACCACCGCCATCGTGGTCGAGACCGTCTTCGCGTGGCCCGGTCTCGGCCGTCTCGCCTACGAGGGGATCAGCTCGCGCGACTTTCCGGTGATCCAGGCGGTGGTGCTCACCACCGCGGCCATCGTGGCGGTGATCAACCTCTGTGTCGACTGCCTGTACGCGCTGATCGACCCGCGCATCCGCTATGCCCGCTGAGCCCGGCGTCCTCGCGCGGCCCGACCGCGAGGCCGTGATCCCGATCACGGTGGAGCGGCGCGGCCTCCGGCTGCCGCTGTTCTCGCTGGCGATGATCGCGCTGTTCGTGGTGGCGGCTCTCGTGGCTCCGCTCCTCTCGCTGCCCGATCCGACCGCCCAGTCCCTGCGGGCCCGCTTCACCCCGCCCGCGTGGCTGGACGGGGGCAGCCGGGAGCATCTGCTCGGCACCGATCGGCTCGGGCGCGACCTGCTCTCCCGCATCGTGTGGGGCGCGCGGGTCTCCCTGGCCGCGGGCGTGGTCACGGTGCTGCTGGCGAGCGCCTTCGGGGCGGCGGTGGGCCTGGCCGCGGGCTACTACGGAGGCCGCGTCGACGCGACGCTGATGCGGATCACCGACGCCACCCTGTCGTTCCCGGTGATCCTGCTCGCGTTGATCCTGGCCGTCACGGTGGGGCCGAGCTTCACCAACGTGGTGATCGCCATCGCGGTGATCCTGTGGGCGCGCTACGCGCGGGTGATCCGGGGCCAGGTGCTCACCCTGATGCGGCTCGACTTCGTGGCCCAGGCCCGTCTGGCGGGGGCGGGAGCGTGGCGCATCATCACCCGCCACCTCCTGCCCAACACCCTCGGCACGCTCCTGGTGCTGGTCACGCTCCAGATCGGCTACGTGATCATCGTGGAGGCGTCGCTGTCGTTTCTCGGCGCGGGCATCCCGCCGCCCACTCCCGCGTGGGGCTCGATGATCGCGGAGGGGCGCGACGTGGTGACGCGCGCCTGGTGGGTCTCGCTGTTCCCGGGGCTGGCGATCCTCCTGGTGGTGCTGGCCTTCAACCTGCTCGGCGACTGGCTGCGCGACACCTTCGACCCGAAGCTGCGCCAGCTCTGAGCCCCGAGCCGCCCGTGCCGTCGCCGCCCGTCTCCGATCCGGTCCTCGCGCGCGCCGGTCTGCCGCGACCGATCGTCGACGTGCGCGGGCTGCGGACGCACATCGTGACTCGCTGGGGCACCGTGAAGGCGGTGGACGGCGTGTCCTTCCAGGTGGCGGAGGGCGAGACCCTGGGCCTGGTGGGGGAGTCCGGCTCGGGCAAGAGCATGACCTGCCTGAGCCTCCTGCGCCTGGTGCCCCGGCCCGCCGCGCGCATCCTGGGCGGCGAGGTGTGGCTCGACGGCGAGGATCTCCTGGCCAAGAGCGAGCGCGAGATGCGCGCGATCCGCGGCCGCCGCATCGGGATGATCCTGCAGGATCCGATGAGCTCGCTGAACCCGGTGTTCTCGATCGGCATGCAGATGAGGGAGCCGGTCGCGCTCTACCATGGTCTGCGCGGGAGCGCGCTCGCGGCCCGGGCCGCCGAGCTGCTCGCCGCGGTGCGCATCCCGGCGCCCGCCGAGCGGCTGCGCGCGTTCCCCCACCAGCTCTCGGGCGGCATGCGCCAGCGGGTGGTGGGCGCGATGGCCATCGCGGCGCCGCCGCGGCTGCTGATCGCCGACGAGCCCACCACGAGCCTCGATCTCACCATCCAGTCCCAGTATCTCGGGCTCCTCGAGGAGCTGCAGGACCGGCACCGGCTGGCGCTGGTCTTCGTCACCCACAACCTCGGGATCGTGGCCCGCATCTGCGACCGGGTCGCGGTCATGTACGCGGGGCGCATCGTGGAGATGGGGCCGGTGCGCCGGCTGTTCACGCGGCCCGCGCATCCGTACACCCGCGCGCTGCTGGAGTCGATCCCGCGCCTCGGCACGCGCGCGACGCGCCTGACCGCGATCGAGGGCCAGCCGCCCGATCTCGCGCACCTGCCCGCGGGGTGCGCGTTCGCGCCGCGCTGCCCGTCGGTGATGGAGCGCTGCCGCGTTGAGGCGCCGCCCGAGACGGTGGTGGAGGCGGGGCACGTGACGCGCTGCTGGCTCGAGGCGCCCGCGCGGCCCGGCGACTCGCCCGGCCCGGGCGCGGGGCCGGCGCGGTGAGCGCGCTGCTCGAGGTCGAGGGAGTCAGCAAGCACTTCCCGGTGCGACAGGGCCTCCTCGGCCGGTCGAGCGGGCTGGTGCGCGCGGTGGACGGCGTCTCGTTCACGATCGAGGCCGGCACCACGTTCGGTCTGGTGGGCGAGTCGGGCTGCGGCAAGACGACCACCTCGAAGCTGATCCTGGGCCTCGAGCGGCCGACCGCGGGGGCGATCCGCTTCCAGGGCGAGAACGTGCTGGCGCTCGACCGGGCCGCGCTCGGACGCTACCGGCGCTCGATCCAGGCCGTCTTCCAGGATCCCTACGCCTCGCTCGACCCGCGCATGCGGGTGGGGACCATCGTGGCCGAGCCCCTCGTCATCAACGAGCGGCTCGACCGGTCGGCGCGGCGGCGGCGCGTGCTCGAATTGCTGGACCTGGTGAGCCTGCCCGCGCGGGCCGCCGAGCTCTTCCCGCACGAGTTCTCGGGCGGGCAGCGCCAGCGGGTGGCCATCGCGCGGGCGCTCGCGCTCTCCCCGCGGCTGGTGGTGCTGGACGAGCCGGTCTCCGCGCTCGACGTGTCGATCCGGGCCCAGATCCTCAACCTGCTGGGCGACCTGCAGGAGCGGCTCGGCGTCTCCTACCTCTTCATCGCGCACGACCTGGCCGCGGTGGCCCACATGAGCCACACCATCGCGGTGATGTACCTGGGGCAGATCGTGGAGTCGGGGCCGGCGGAGGCGATCGCGCTGGCGCCGCAGCACCCCTACACGCAGGCGCTCTTCGCGGCCGCGCTGCCCATCGACCTCGACGGCCCGCGTCCCGAGGTCGCAGTCGCCGGCGAAGTGCCGAGCCCCCTCCGACCGCCCGCCGGCTGCCGCTTCCACCCCCGCTGTCCGCACGTCATGCCCGTCTGCTCCACCGACCCCCCCGCGCTGCGCCCACACGCCAACCGCTCCGTCGCCTGCCACCTCTACTGATGGGGTCAGGTCTTACATTCCGACATTTTTACGGCGTGAGGCGAGAACGCGCGTCCCACGAAAATGTCGGAATGTAAGACCTGACCCCGAGCTAGGCGAGGAGGAGGCAGGCGGCGCCGGCGCAGGCGAGGAGGGCGGCGGCGAGGCGGCGGGCCAGGTCGGGCTCGCCGAAGAGGGTGCGGCCGAGGAGGACCGCCAGCACCGCGGACATGCGGCGGATCGCGTTGACGTAGGCCGCGGAGGCCATGGTGAGCGCGGTGGTCTGCATGCCGGTGCCGGTGACACCCAGGAGGCCGTGGCTCACCACCGTGATCAGGTTGTGGGGCCGCACGCTCTGGGCCAGCCCGCGCGGCGTGGTGACGGCCGCGATGACCGCGGTCAGCGCCGCGGTGGCCCCGTGCGAGCACACCAGGTAGCTCGGCGGCCCCAGGTGCCGAGCGCCGTAGCGATCGACGGCGGCGAGGAAGCCCAGCAGGAACGCGGCCCCGAGCGCGTCGAGGGCGTCCCGCCGAGCGAACAGCACGCGGATCCGGCCGAGCCGCCCCGTGCCCTGGCCCGAGAGGCTGACGGTCCCGGTCAAGGAGAACGCGAGGCCGATCCAGCCGAGCGCGCTCGGCAGGCCGCCGGAGAGCACCGCGTCGGGCACGATCGTGAAGATCGGGCTCAGGGCCAGGATCGGCCCCACGATCGAGATGTCGCCGCGCGCGCTGGCCCGCGCCAGGAGCCCGCTCATCCCGAGCACCAGCACGCACGAGGCGGCCACCGCGGGCCAGAGCGGGCCGGGGGCCACGAACGGCCGTCCGGAGAGCAGGAAGAAGAGGACCCACGCGGTGCACGCCACGCCCTGCGTCCACGCCACGATGACCAGCGGCGGGATCTCGCGGCCACGGCCCTTGACCACCGCGAACTGGACGGCCTGGGTGAGGGCCGCCCCGAGCGACAGCAGGAACCAGATCAGACGAGATCGACGCGGGGCACCCCGCTCGCCTCGAGCGCGGCGCGCATCGCCGCCACCTCCTCCGCGGAGGGCGCCAGCACCGGCGGGCGGACCAGCGCGCTCCGGAAGATCCCGCGCCAGGCCATGCCCTCCTTCATCCGGGCGTGGGCATCCCCGGAGGGCTCGCCCGCGCCGTAGACCGCCTCCTTCACCGGCCAGATGCGGTCGTTGATCGCGCGGGCCCGGGTGAGATCGTCGGCCTCCATGGCCGCCATCAGCTCGTAGGTCAGCTCCGGGATCAGGCTGGCGCAGCCGACCAGGGTGCCGTCCATGCGGTGCACGAAGGTCGGGAAGAGGTACTCGTCCATGCAGTTGAGGAGAGCCACGTCCGGCGTCTCCGCCCGCAAGGCGCGGATGTCCCGCTCGTAGCGGCCCAGGTCGCGCTCGCCCATCTTGAAGCCCTTCACCTGCGGCAGGGTGGCGAGCCGGACCATCAGCCGCGTGGAGTAGGCGACCTTGGTACTGGCCGGATAGACGTGGATGATCAGGTCGAGCCCGCTCTCGGCGCCGATGGCCTTCACGTACTCGTAGACCGCGTCCTCCTTCACCCCGAAGCGGAGCCACATGTGGCAGGGCATCACGTCGATGGCGTCGGCGCCGGCGTGGGCCGCGGCCCGGGCGTGTTCCACCGCCTCGAACGTGCCCTCGGAGCACACCGCGGAGATGACCCGCGCCCGGCCGCGCACCGCGTCCGCGACGATGCGCGTCACCAGTGCGCGCTCCTCGGGGAGCAGCGAGCCCACCTCGCCGGTGTGGCCGTTGGTCATCAGCGCGGTCACCCCGCGGCAGCCCGCGAGCCAGCGCGCGAAGCGGTCGAGCCCGTCCTCGTCGAGCTTGTAGTCCTCGCGGAACGGGATGGCCAGGGCGGGGATGACTCCGTGGAACGCGCGGCGCTCGCTCATCGGTCGCTTCCTCCCGGGAGACCGTACCCGAGGAGCCGACGCCAGGTCAAATGCACGGGGAGGCCATCGGCGGGTCCTCACTTTCGCGCGCGCACCCGGGCGCGGCACGGGACACGCGCCGGGAAGCGCGGCGCCGGCCGCCGATGGGTCCGCGGCGTGGCCACGGTCTCCACCTATCCGCCCCGCGGCATCTTCAACCGCGATGCGGCCACCATCGCGCGCTCGCTGGCCTCACCGCGGGTGAGCCCGAAGGGCGTGGGCTCCGGGCTGCGGATGCTCCTCTTCTACGTCACCCGCGGCGGGCGCGGGCTCAGCGCGGCGCGGCGATCGGAGCTGCAGAAGGCCAAGCGGCTGATGCAGGGATGCTCGCCCGCCGGAAGGCCCACGGCGCGGCGCGCGCTCGGTAAGAACAACCCGCCGCGGTGACGTCCGCCCGTCGGCGGGCCCAATGCGCTTGACGATCCTCCCCGCGCCCTCCAAGATTGCGGCCGGGAGGACACCATGGCACGCGCATCCTTCGGACTCATCCTGGCCAACCGGGCGGTCGTGCTCGGCGCGATCCAGGCTCGCGATCTCATCGAGATCTCGCAGCAGGCGGAGGCCTCCGGCGCCTTCGACACGCTCTGGGTCGGCGACAGCCTGCTGGCCAAGCCTCGGCTGGAGGCGGTCGCGCTGCTGTCGACGCTGGCCGGCGCCACGTCGCGCCTGCGGCTCGCGGTGGGCTGCATGGCGACCTTCGTCCATCGCCATCCGCTTCTCTTCGCCCAGCAGTGGGCGAGCCTCGACGTGCTCTCGGGCGGCCGCGCGCTGCTGGCGGTGTGCCTGGGCGGCCCCGACGAGCAGAGCCCGGCCCAGGCCCTCGAGCACCGGGTGATGGGGGTGCGCTCGAGCGAGCGAGTGGGGCGCCTGGAGGAAGGGATCACCATCCTTCGAAAAGTCTGGACCGGCGAGAAGGTCTCGCACCGGGGCGAGTTCTACCAGTTCGAGGGCGTGAAGATCGAGCCGCGTCCCGTCCAGCAGCCGTGCCCGATCTGGATCGCGAGCAACCCGACCGGCCTCACCTGGAAGGGCGGGGCCAGCGCTTCCGACACCGCGGTGGAGCGCGGCTTCCGCCGGGTGGCGCGCTTCGCGGACGGCTGGATGACCAACAAGGTGAGCCCGGCGCAGTTCCGCGAGCAGTGGGCGCGAATCGGCGCGCTGGCCCGCGAGGAAGGCCGCGATCCAGCCGCGCTGGGCAGCGCGCTGTACCACAACATCAACATCAACGAGGACCGGAGCCGGGCGCTCGAGGAGAGCAAGGCCTTCCTCGACGCCTACTACACCTCGAAGTTCACGCCCGCCTTCGTGGAAGGCTGGACGGTGGCGGGGAGTCCCGCCCAGTGCATCGCCGAGCTGCGCGCGTACGCCGACGCGGGGCTCGGGCACGTCTCGCTGCGCCTGGCCTCGTGGGACCAGCAGGGCCAGCTCAAGCGTTTCCTGGGGGAGGTCGCGCCCGCGCTCGCGGGCGGCCGCTGACGAGTGCCGCCGCGCGGCCTGCCGATGGTGCCGGCCCGCGGGCCGGCGGTGGGGATGGCGCTGCTGGTGGCCGCGCTCCTCATCAACGCCGGGCTCGCCCTCTACAACATCCGGGACGTCGCCACCAGCGTCCAGTGGGTCTCCCACACCAACGAGGTGCTGGGCAAGCTGGAGGCGGTCCTCTCGAGCCTCACCGACGCGGAGACCGCCCAGCGCGGCTACTTGTACATGTCGCCCAGGTTCGCCTGCGCGGTGGCGTCGTTCTGGGCCGCGGCCTTGGCGTACCAGCGGACCGCCTCCGTGGCGCTCGCGGGCACGCCCTCGCCGTAGTTGTACTGGTAGCCGATCTGCAGCTGCGCGCGCGGGTGGCCCGCCTCGGCCGCCTTCAGGAACTGCCGGGCCGCCTGGTCCTTCTGCCCGGCCAGATAGAGGCGCCGGCCCTCGTCGAACTCGGCCTGGCCGGGCAGCGGGCCGGCCGGCCTGTCGAGGGCGGCCAGGCGCTGGCGCGCCTCCTGGCTGCCGCGCTCGGAGGCCCGACGGTAGAGGCGCAGGGCCTCCGCGCGATCGACCGACACCCCGGTGCCGGTCTCGTGGGCCGCGGCGAGGGCGTTCAGGGAATCCGCGTTGCCCTGCGCGGCGCCCTTGCGCCACCACGCGACCGCGGCGGCGGGATCCGCCTTCACGCCGATCCCACGCTCGTAGAAGAAGCCCAGGAGGCCCTGCGCGGCGTGATGGCTCTGCTCGGCGGCGGTCCGGGCGAGCTGGGCCGCCTTCACCGGGTCCTTGCCCGGGAACGGCGCCTGCCCCGACCAGTGGCCGAGGGCCAGGCAATAGCAGTCGTCCGCGGTGCGCGGGCGGTCCGGTCCCCGCTGGTGCGAGAGCGACCCGCCTCCGAAGCGGGGCCACACGCTGTCCTGGCAGCGGGCGAGGTCGTCGCGAAGCCCCGCGCCCGCCGGCCCCGGCAGGAAGGCCGCGGCCAGGCCGAGGAGCGCGACGGCACGCCTCACAGGCCGCGCCGCTTGAGGAAGCTGCTGAACCACGGGCCGACGTAGTTGTCGTGCGCGCTCTGGCGGATGGTCTCCTTGAGCGCGCCCGACTGATGCTGGTTGATGCTCTCCGCCACGATGGTGAGGGTCTTCGCGCTCTGCTGGTATCGCCACCAGAACCAGCCGAGCCCGCCGCCGGTCCCCAGCACCATCGCGCCCAGCAGCACCACCGCGGAGATGAGGGCGGCCTGGGTGGTGTTGGGCAGCCCCTCGGTCATGCCCTGGCGCGCGCCGCGCATCGCCTGCAGCATCACGTGCTGGGTGAGGCCGCCGAAGCCGGCCTGGTTGATCGGGTCGTCGGCGCCCTCGGCCGCGCCGCGGATCAGGGCCTGCGACATGTCGCGCCCGATGTCGTGCAGCTGGGCCTGCATCGGGCCCTTCAGGCCGCTCACCAGGGAGTCGATGAGCGACTCGCCCATCTGCCGGGCGAGCCGCTGGGCGGCCGGGTTCACGTCGCGCTCGATGGAGTCGCGCAGGGTGGTGGTGGTGGCGAGGATGCTCGCGGTGGCGATCCGGCGCATCTCGGCCTCGAGCTGGTCGCCGGCCGACTTCACCAGCGCCTGCATCGTGCCGTCCCCGCCGCGATTGAGGCTCTCCATCGCCTGGCTCACCAGCAGGTCGACCTGCCGCCGCATCTCGGGCGAGCCGATGCGCGCCTGCAGCGCGTCCATCGCGGAGCCGGTCATGTCCCGGGCCGCGCGCGCGAGCGCCGGGTCCTCGAGGCTGGCGCGCAAAGTTTGCCGGAGCGGCTCCTGGAGAGCGGGGATCCCGTCGCGCACGCCCTGCATGGCACCGGCGGCCGCGCTCTGTCCCGCGCCGTGGACGAACTCCTGGCTGACGCAGCCGCCCAGGACCGCGGCGAGCAGTCCGAGCGTGGCCAGCCAGAGGGGCGCGGAGCGGGTGGGGACGGGTGTGGTCATGCGTGTTCTCCCGGGTGAGGTCGAGGTCGTGGCTCATTCGTGTAGCACAGCGGTCCCGGGCCTGCAAGACGCGGGGTTTGCGTCTTGACGACGCTCGAAATCGGCTTAGACTGTTGGGACCTTTGCACTCCCCGGAGGTCGCGTGAGCAGTCCCGCTGTGCACGACGGCACCCTCGTGGCCGACTCCGTCGCGACGAGCGACGGCCCCAGCGCCTCCACGCGCACGCTGGTCCAGTTCGTGTTCCTCGCCGCGCTCGGCGCGCTCCTGTTCAACTTCCACGGCATCTCCATGCACCTGACCCCGTGGTCGCAGGCGATCGTCAACGCGATCGTGAAGTTCACCTACGATCAGACCGGGCAGGACAAGACGCTCGTGGTGCTGTTCCGCGAGGAGAACCTCGCCACCCTCAAGGAGTCGTTCCCGATCTCCTACGCCCGCCACGCGGAGGTGCTGGAGGCGCTCACCGTCTACGAGCCGGCCGCGGTCTTCGTGGACTTCGCGTTCATCGACGAGCGCCCCGGCCAGGACGTGGCCCCCCTGAGCGACGCGATCTGCTCGCTCCGGGCCTCCGGGGTCGCGGTGTACCTGGCCGCCTCGCCCCTCGCCGGCAGGGCGGGTGGCGACGGGCTCCGCCCCGGCCTCGACCGGAGCTGCTTCACTCCGGTCGACGTGCAGATGGACTCCGAGAGCGGGGTGAGCGGCGTGCTGACCTACCGGGCGTGCAAGAGCCTCACGTCGTGCGCGCCGGCGGACCTCCTGTGGACGCCCGCCTTCGCGATCGCGGCCCCGCAGGTGGGGATCGGGCGCGCGGACGCGCAGCAGTTGGAGATCATCTGGGGGAACCGGGTGTCCAAGCTCAACGAGTCCTGGATGGACTGCGAGAGCGACGGGACGCTCGTCCACCTGCGCCAGATGCTGAAGGAGAACCCGCTCGCCTCCAAGCGGAAGTGCCCGCACACCAACACCATCTCGGTGGTGCACCTGCTGGGCCGCTTCGACAAGAAGCTGAAGGACGAATCGGTGAAGGGGCGCACCATCTTCTACGGGGGCAGCTTCGAGATGGCGGGCGACCGGGTGATCTCACCCGTCTTCGACGACCTCCCCGGGGTGTACCTGCACGCGATGGCCTACGACAACCTGCTCACGTTCCGCACCGACTACAAGCGCGCGGAGCAACACGGCCTATCGCTTTCACGTGTAGTCAACGGGCTGCTCCTGCTGTTCACGATCGTGCTCCTGCTGCTGGTGGACAAGCCGCCCGCGTTCGCGCGCCGGCTGATGGGCCGCCTGGGCGAGGTGAGCCCCCGGCTCAGGTGGGCCATGTTCACGGTCGCGGTGGGCTGCGTGCTGCTCACCGCGTTCACGCGCACCAGCCTGCTCGCGATCCTCCTGCTGGTGCCGCTGCTCCTCGGGGTGGTGGCGGTGCTGCACCTCGCCGCGACCCGTCCGGAGCGGTCGCCGTCCGCGCGCCAGTTCCTGTGGTCGGGCTTCCTGGGCGCGACGATCCTGGCCGGCGCGCTGGTGCTGTTCCTGGCGGTGGACGCGCGCTACGGCATCGAGGCGGCGCTGCTGCTCGTGGTGTTGCCCGGCTACTTCGTCTACAAGGCCCTGGTCGCGCGCGACGTGCTGTTCGTGGCCACCACCGTGCTCTTGATCGGGGCCGCGGTGGTGAGCTTTCTTCCCCCGATCAACCTCGGCCCGCGGAACATCGTGGCCTACGTGGCGTTCTTCGAGGTGGCGCGCCACCTCATGCGCCAGGCCGACGGGGCCGCCCGGCGCTACTTCGCGCTGCGCCGCGAGCAGCCCGATCCGGCGAGCTGGGGCGTGGGCCCCGGGGTGCTGAAGGCGATGGACTGGCTGTTCGCGCTGTGCATCAGAGGCGACGACGAGGAGATCCGACATGACGCGACGGCTCGGGCGGTGGCGTAGGGCGGTGGGGGTGGGGCTGGTGCTCGCGGCGGCGGGGGCCGTGTCGCCACCGGCTCCGCGGGCAGAGGACGGCCCGCCGCAGTCGTTCAACATCGTCGGGCTGCGCATGAACAAGGTCACGCTGTACCGGGAGTGCGCCATGGACAAGGGCGTGTCCATCTCCCGCGACGACGTCGAGAAGCGCAAGCCGTGGCGGGCCACCTCCGACCCCAAGACGTCCGTCTACTACTGGGTGAAGATGGACGGGGTCGACTACTGCGTGAAGGCGTTCGCGGTGGAGACGGACCGGGTGGTCCCGGTGGCCAAGGACGAGGAGTGTCGCACTCGCGTGGCCGGGCGTCCGCCCAAGACCGGCGCGGTGCGCGGCGTGGGCGAGAACTGCAATTGAGCCGCCGGCGGCTCGGCTGGGCCCTGGTCGGTCTCCTGGTGGCCGGCTGCGCGGGGGGAGCGGGCGGCGACGGGGCCAAGCCGGCCTCGTGGAGTCCCTCGTGGCTGCCGGGCAAGGGCAGCAGCGCGCCGGTGCTGACGCGGCTCAAGCCGGGCCCCTACGAGGCATCGAGCCTGGCGGTCGGTGAGGAGAAGGACCTCGCGCAGCACCGCGGCGACGCGCTCGGCTTCGTGCGCTCCGCTCCCCTCGAGCAGTACCTGAACGAGACGCGGCGCGGTCTGGTGGCGGCCGCCGGCCGCACCGGCGTGCCGGGGCGGGTGGTGATCCTCGCCAACGCGGGCTTCGAGGCCTTCTCCTCGCCGGACGGCAACGTCTACGTGGCGATGGGGCTGCTGGAATCGCTCGAGAGCGCGGACGAGGTCGCGGCGATCCTCGCCCACGAGCTCTCCCACGTGCTGCTGGCCCACCACAGCTCGGACCTGCTGGGCGACGTGCAGCACAAGGGGCAGGCGCTCTACGAGCTCGGCATCGGGGCCAAGACCATGCTGGCCGGCCAGCGGACCGCCTCCAAGGGCGACCAGCGGACCATGGCCAACGTGCAGCTCGCCACCGATGCCACCGACAAGCTGGTGCTGCCCGCGTGGAGCCGGGGACAGGAGCGGGAGGCGGATCTGCTCGGCGTCGACCTGCTGGTCGAGAGCGGGGCTTCGGGGACGGCCATGCTCGGGATGCTCGAGAAGCTGCAGGCGTGGGAGCAGGCCAACAAGGAGTCGGAGTCCGCCTTCACCGAGCGGCTGCAACAGGCCTCGCAGCGCAACGTCAACGAGGCGGTGGGCGTGGTCTACCAGAAGCTCGTCGACTCCGTCTCGGTGAACCATCCCAAGACCTCCGAGCGGATCGAGGACACCGCTCAGTACTTCGATCGCTTCTACGGTAGCCGGCCCGCGAAGGAGCCACAGACCGCGTCCTGGAAGGCGGTGCGGGTGCGGCCGGAGGTGGCCCAGGTGCTCGCCAACTACAAGCGCGCCTTCCAGGCCCGCCGGCTGCTCGAGCAGGCCAAGGTGCAGGAGGCCTACGCCGCCGCGCGCGCGGCGGTCGCGGGCCGGACCGCCGCCGACGCCTACCCGAACTGGGTGCTGGCCCACTCCGCGGCCGCGCTGGGGCGCCAGACCGAGGCCATCGACGCCCTCCGGCGCGCGGTCGCCTCCTCGGAGCCGGTGCCGCTCGTCTACGAGGACCTGATCTTCGCCTACGAGCGCGTCAACAACATCCCGGTCGCGCTGCAGTGGACGGACCAGGCCACCAAGGTCTTCGCGGGCACGCCCCGCTTCAAGCCCCACAAGATCCGCCTCCTCCGCAAGGCCGGCCGCACCGCCGAGGCCCAGACCCTCACCGTCGACTGCGCCCTCAACGGCACCACCGAGCTCAAGAAGGCCTGCGAGGCCGCCAACCAGACCCCCGCCGGCCGCGCGCCGGCGCCGCGATAGGACCCTCTCGGCGCAGCCGCCAGTGCAATTTTCGCAACTGGCGCCCAGCCGGCGGCGCGAGAAGGGGTCAGCTGCGAGGCGACGCCCGAAGGCAGCCCGCGAGGCGTACTCCCGTACGTCGAGCGGCTGCCGAGGGCGTCAACGAAGCAGCTGGCCCCTTCTCGCGCACGCCGCCCCGCGCTACGCGTGGAGGTCCAGCACCATCGCCGCATGGTCGCTGGCGCCGCGTCCAGGGCGCGTGCGGTCGCGGCGGCCCCAGTCGTAGCGAAAGCCATGCAGGCGGTCGCGCAGATGAGCGTTGAGGAAGGCCTGGTCGATCCGGAAGCCGTTGCCGCCGTTCGGTGAGTACCAGGTGTAGGCGCGGCTCTCGCCGCGCAGGTGGCGGAAGGCGTCGGTCCAGCCGGCCTGATGGAGGCCTCGCATCCAGCCGTCCTCGATCCGGTTGAAGGCGGGCACCTGCTCGTCGACGCCGATGCAGCCGGAGTTGGTGTCACCCAGGAACAGGGCGGGGCCCGGCCAGGTGCGGCGCGCGGTCTCCAGCACCGCGTCGAGGTAAGGATACTTCCGGCCGCTCACCCGGTTGGGCACGTGCATGACCCCGACGACGAGCGGGCCGGGGGCCTGGATCCGCGCGAGGAGCCAGCGCGCGGGCTCGGCGGGCGCGGTGGGCAGGCGCAGGCGGCGGAACGGCCAGCGCGAGGCGAGCAGGAGGCCGTTCACGGCGGGCCGCGTGGTGTCCGCGGTGGTGCACTGGTAGGCGAGGCCCAGGTCGGCCAGCGCGCGCGCCAGCTCCGCGCTCGGGGGCGTGCCGCGGAACTCGCAGAGCGCCACCGCGTCGGCGCTCCAGGCCCGGATCTGCCGGGCGATGGCGGCGGTCCGCACGCCGCCGCCGTGGCGGATGTTCCAGAAGACGACCCGCATGCTTCGCCCCGCTACTTGTCGAGCCAGACCTCTTGCAGACGGCAGCAGTTGTAGGTGACCTGGTTCAGGATCAGGTTCTTGACGTAGGGGTAGTGCGCGAACCGGTCGGTGCGCCAGCCCATGGTCGGCCGCGCCGCGTCCTCCTCGAGCTTCTTCTGGATCTGCCAGACCAGCGTCAGGCGCTTCTGGGCGTCGATCTCCTGGGACTGCTGGTCGATCAGCCGCCCCACCTCCTCGTTGCAGTAGTCGCCGTAGTTGCGCGGTGAGCCGCAGGCGTAGTTCTCGTAGAAGTTGGCGTCCGGATCGTCGACGCCGAGCCCGGTGAGGTTGGCGCCGATCTGGAACTCGCGGCGGGTCACCATCGGATGCCACTGCGCGGTGTCGATCTGCTTCAGCGTGGCCTCGACCCCGACCTGCTTGAGGTCGCTCACCACGAAGCCGGCGAAGTCGAGGTAGATCGCGATGGCGCGGGTCACCAGCTCGACCTTCAGGGGATTGGAGGGTCCGAATCCCGCCTCGGCCAGCAGCTTCCGGGCCTGGGCCCGTCCCGGCGCGGCTCCGCCGTATCCGGGGAGCTGGCCGAGGTCCTTGTCGAGGAGGCCCCACACTCCCCACGGCTTCGGCGCCAGGGAGGCTCCGATGACCGCGGCCCCCCGGTGCACGGTCTGGGTGTAGGTGCGGCGGTCGATGGCGAAGCTGAGCGCGCGCCGGACCTTCACGTCGTCGAACGGCGGCTTCTTGGTGTTCAGGAGCAGGTTCTCGCTGACGTTGCTCGCGGTCTCGGTGAGGACCATCGTCGGCACCGCCTTCTGGAGCTGCTCGGCGATGGAGAGCGTGGTCTCGCCCGGATAGGCGAGGTCGATCTGGTTGGCCTGCAGGGCCGCGACCCGCGTGCCGCGCTCGACGATGACGGTGTAGCGGACCGCGTCGAGATAGGGCCGGCCCTTCACGAAGTAGTCCGGGTTGCGCACCAGCTCCACGGACTGCCCGCGCTTCCACTCCTTGAACTTGAAGGGCCCGGTGCCGACGCAGCGGGCGCGGTGCTCGGCGAGCGGCACGTGGGCCGGGATGACCGGCGAGTAACCGGAGGCGAGCATGGCCACCAGGGAGGGCTGCGGCCGCTTCAGGCGGAAGACCACCGTGTAGGGGTCGGGCGCCTCGATCGCGTCGACGTTGGCGTACCACTCCTTGCGCGGGTTGATTCGGAGCTTGGCCGGCGCGTCGGCGGCCTCGCGGACCACGTCGAAGGTGAACTTCACGTCCTTCGAGGTGAACGGCTGCCCGTCGTGCCACTTGACGTCGCGCCGGAGGAAGAGCACCAGGTTGCGGTAGTTGTCCTGCCAGGACCACTTCTCGGCCAGCTCGCCCACGATGGTGTCCATCCGCCCGAGCCGCTTGGTCTGGTCGTAGATCATCAGGTTGCTGTAGCAGGGCATGGCCGGCCACGTCACCGAGTTGGTCGCGGCCTCGTGGATGGCGAAGCCCTGGGGCAGGTCCTCGCGGAGCACCGCGCGGAGCACGCCGCCGGGCTTGCCCTCGCGGAGCGCGGGCGCGGGCGGCTGCGCGGTGGCGGGGAGGGAGCTCAGCCAGAGCGTCAGGATCAGGACGAATCCGGAGACACGAGGGGCGCTGGACATGGACGGGGTCTCCCTGGTGACGCGGAGATCGCCCCTCACCCCGCCCTCTCCCCGGGACGGGGAGAGGGGGAGGGGAGGAGCGGGTGGATCAGACGGTGACGGGCTTGTAGACCGGCATGCGCCACTCGGGGAAGCGCTTGTCGACGCCGCGCACCACGTTCATGTACGCGGTGAGCAGGCGCTGCGTGATGGGGCCCACGCCGCCGCCGCCGAGCTGGAACCGGTCCACCGAGAGGATCGGGGTGATCTCGTAGCCGCTGCCGCAGAAGAACGCCTCGTCGGCCACGTAGAGCTCGGTGCGGGCGATGTCGCGCTCGACGACCTCCATGCCGAGCGCCGGCGCCACCGCGTCGATGAGGGTGGTGCGGGTGATCGACTCCAGGATGTCGCTGGTGATGGGCGGGGTCACGAGCTGGCCCCGGCGCACCATGAAGAAGGTGGCCCCCGAGCCCTCCGCCACCGTGCCCTGCTGGTTCAGGAAGATCGGCGCGTCGTAGCCGTCGGCCTTGGCCTGCAGCGTGGCCAGCCGCCCGTTCTGGTAGTTCGCGCCGCACTTGAGCCGGATGGGGATCGCGTTGTCGCTGGTCCGCTGCCACGAGGTGATGCAGCAGTTGAGGCCGCTGCCCTCGGTGATGCGGGCCCGCCGCCGGGGGTTGATGTAGAGCCCGGTGGGGGTGGTGGAGTCGAGGCCGGGCGCGGCCACGTAGGCCACCAGGTGCATGTGCACGTCCTCGTGGATCTCGTTGCCGCGCAGGACCTCGCGCACCGCCTCGTAGAGATCCATGTCGCTGTACTGGACGGTGAAGCGCATCATCTTCATGGACTCGCGCAGGCGCGCGAAGTGCTCGCCGAGCCGGAAGCAGTAGACCTCCCCGTCGGCCTCGTTCCAGTACGCCCGCAAGCCCTCGAACACGTTGGTCGCGTAGAAGACCGCCGCGCTGTTCACGGGCAGGACGGCCTCGGCCTGGGAGACCAGGCGGCCGTTCATCCAGATCTTGAGGTCTTTCGCCACGATGGGATCCTCCGTTGTCGGCGCCCCCGCGCTGCGGCGCAGCGACCGCAGAGAGGATATCACCGATGCCGGTCCAGGTGGGAGTGGAGCAAAATGGTCGCGGCATCGGGGGCCTCGTCGGTGACGAAGTGACCGACCCCCGGCAGGATCTCGAAGCGGAACGGACCGGGGACGAAGTCCGCGGTGTAGCGGGCCGCGGCCGGCCCCACGGTGGCGTCGCGATCGCCCCAGACGTAGAGCGTGGGCACCGTGATGGGGCCCACCTCGACCGCGGTGAGGGAGCCGGCGGCCCGGTACCAGGCCAGGGCGGCCTCGAGCGCGGCCGGCTCGCCCAGCACCGAGAGGTACTCGGCGACCGCGGCCGCGGGGACGCCCTGCTCGGCGAGACGGGCCCGGAGCCGGCGGGCTCCGTCCTCCAGCAGGAGGGGGCCGGTGGCGGGGTCGTGGAACATCCGGTGATGGCGCGAGCGGTGCTGCTGGTCGTCCGCGTTCTCCCGGTAGGCCCGGCGGAATGCGGCGGGGTGCGGGCGCGAGAGGACCGCGAGGGAGCGCACGCGTCCGGGATGCCGGTGCGCGGTCACCCACGCCACGTGCCCGCCCCAGTCGTGGCCGACCAGGTGGAACGGACGCCCGGGTCCGGCGGCCGCGTCGGCCAGGTCGAGCACGTCCTGGACCAGCCGGTCCACCGAGTACGGCTCGAGCCCTCGCGCGGGATCGGGCCGCACGCCGGGCGAGTAGCCGCGCTGGTCGGGCGCCACCGCGCGGTAGCCGGCGGCCCCGAGGGCCGGCACCTGGCGCCGCCAGCTGTGACGGCTCTGCGGGTAGCCGTGGAGCAGCAGCACGAGCGGCCCGTCGGCGGGGCCGGCGGCCGCGATGGTGAACCGGCCCTGCGCGGTGGCCAGCTCGGTGTCGCTCACGAGGCCAGCTCCGTCCACACCGTGAACTTGGTGAGGGTGGTGGGGCCGAAGGAGGTGGTCAGCGCCACGTCGACCGCGTCGCGCCCGCGGCCCATCAGCACCCGCCCGATGCGCGGCTCGTTGTGGCGGGCGTCCAGCGTGTACCAGGCGCCGCCCAGGTACACCTCGAGCCACGCCGAGAAGTCCATCGGGTTCGGGTCGCGCGGCACCCCGATGTCGCCGAGGTAGCCGGTGGCATAGCGGGCCGGGACGTTGAGCGCGCGCAGGAACGTGATCGCGAGGTGCTGGAAGTCGCGGCACACGCCCTGCCGCTCGGTGAAGACGTCGAAGGCGGTCTTGGTGGGGCGCGAGTACTGATAGCCGAAGGTGACGTTGTCGTGCACCCAGTCGATCACCGCCCGCACCCGCTGCCAGCTCTCCGGCGTCTGGCCGAAGAGGTCCCACGCGATGGCGGTCATGCGGTCCACCTCGCAGTAGCGGCTCGCGAGCAGGTACCGCCAGCACTCCGGCGGCAGCTCGGCCACCGGCACCAGGGGGAGGCCGTCGATCACCGGCTCGGGCTGCCCGCCGTCGCGGGCGACATTGTCGTAGCGCAGCCGGAGGGTTCCCGCGGGCGCGATCAGGCGCCCGGCGCGGTTGCCGAACCAGTCGACGAAGTCCTCGACCGGCAGGGCCGGCTCCACCGCGAGGCGCTCCGGCTCCTCCAGGGTCGCCGTCGCGTCGGGGTGGGCGTAGAGCATGAGCAGGATCGCGGTCGGCCGGGGCACCTCGAAGACCAGCTCGTGGCCGATCCGGATCCGCATGCGGCCACGGTAGCCGCGCCGGCGGCGGCGGTCAACCGCGACCGAGGCGCATCTGATACCATAGCCGCCGATGCTCACGAGGCGCGCAGGCTCCCCGACGGGCGCGACATGACCTACTGCGTCGGCATCTGGACCAAGGACGGCCTGGTCATGGCCTCCGACTCCCGCACCAACGCGGGGCACGACCAGGTCAACGTCGCGCGCAAGATGCACACCTTCGTCCAGCCGGGCGAGCGGGTCTTCATCCTGCTCAGCAGCGGCAGCCTCTCCTGCACGCAGTCCATCATCACCCTGCTCAAGCGCGACTTCGACCAGGGCAAGGGCCTCGCCCAGACCCCGTCGCTCTACGACGCGGCCCGCGTGATCGGCGAGCAGGTGCGCCGCGTCTCCGACATGGATCGCGAGGCGCTCGAGCGGGACGACTTCAAGTTCAACGTGAACCTGGTGCTGGGGGGGCAGGTGCGGGGCGAATCCCCCGGGCTCTTCGTCATCTACCCGCAGGGCAATCCCCTGCAGGCCAGCGAGGACTCGCCGTACCTGCAGATCGGCGAGACCAAGTACGGCCGGCCGATCCTGGACCGCGGCATCCGCTTTGGAAGAACCACACTGGAAGAAGCGGCCAAGTACGCCCTGCTCTCGCTCGACTCGACGATGCGCTCGAACGTCACGGTGGGACCGCCCATCGATCTGCTCGCCTACGGGGTGGACGAGCTCGAGATCACGCGGCTGCGGCGCTTCCCGGCCAGCGATCCGGACCTGATCAAGATCGGGACGCGCTGGGAGCAGGCCCTCCGCCAGGCGGTGGGGCGGCTGCCCCAGATCCGCTTCCGGGCGCGGCGCCCGGTCGGGCCGTCCCAGATGCCGTCCGAGGAGACGATCGAGCTGGTGGAGCCCGCGCCGGCGGACTCCGCGAGCGCGGAGCTGCAGCCCCAGGCGAAGCCGCCGTCAACTTGAACGTCTGACCGAAGCCACGCCAACGAGGAGGAATCGACGATGCGAACCTACTACGACATCCGACTGAGTGACCGGAGCGTCACCCGGCGCGAGCTGGAGGGCGAGGCGGTGGTGAAGGCCGGCCGCTACTTCATCGCCAAGACCCTGCTCGAGCTGGGTGCGGCGACCGTCGATCCGCTCTCGCCCGCCAACCCCCTGATCTTCTCGGCCGGTCCCTTCGCGGGCACGAGCTTCTCGAACGCCAACCGCACCAGCGTGGGCTGCAAGAGCCCGTTGACCGGCGGCATCAAGGAGGCCAACGGCGGAGGCAGCTTCAGCTACGGCCTCGGCCAGCAGAAGATCGCCGGCTTCACCCTGCTCGACGCCTCGCCGGACTGGGTGGTGATCCACTTCAAGAAGGACGGCACCATCGACTTCGACGACGCGGCACCCTACCTGGGCAAGGGCAACTTCGAGGCCCAGGACATGCTCCACGCCCGCTACGGCAAGAAGGTGACGATCGGGCTCTGCGGTCCGGTGGGTGAGTACCAGGGCCTCATCGCGGGCATCGCGTTCAGCGACAAGGACGGGCGCCCGGCCCGGCTGTCCGCCCGGGGCGGGGTGGGGGCGGTGATGGGATCCAAGAAGGTCAAGGCAATCGTGGTGGACCTCGATCGGATCCCGCCGTTCGTGGACAGCAAGAAGGTCAACGCGGCGGTGAAGGACTACGCCAAGATGCTGCAGGCCGACTCGATGGTCTCGAACTTCTACGCCAAGATCGGCACCATGGGTATGGCCGATCTGCAGAACACCCTGGGCGGTCTGCCGGTGCGCAACTTCTCGGCCGGCCAGCAGGCCAACGCGGCCAAGGGCGAGAGGTTCAAGATGGGCGGCGACTACATCCGGGAGCTCAACGTCTCGCGCGGCGGCGAGCATACGCACGCCTGCATGCCCGGCTGCGTGATCCAGTGCAGCAACGTCTACGTGGACAAGGATGGCAAGGAGGTCGTCTCGCCGGTGGAGTACGAGACCCTGGGCCTGCTCGGCACCAACTGCGGGCTCAGCGATCCGGACGACCTGGCGCAGATGAACTACCTGGCCAACGACCTGGGCGTGGACACCATCGAGCTCGGGGCCATGATCGCGGTGCTGATGGAGGCGGGGCTGGGGCGCTTCGGCGACGTGACGTTCATGGCCGAGTGCATGGCCGAGATCCGGCGGGGCTCGGAGAAGGGCCGCGTCTGGGCCCAGGGCACCGCGCGGGTGGGGGAGCACTACCGGGTCGCGCGCGTGCCGGTCATCAAGAAGCAGGCGATCAGCGCCTACGACCCGCGAGTGGTCGAGGCCACCGGCATCACCATGATGGCGACCGCGCAGGGCGCCGACCACACCGCGGGCAACCTGCCGCGGCTCAAGACCCGGGAGATGGAGGCGCCCGCGATCGTGGAGCAGAGCGTCGCCCACCAGGCCCGGGTGGCCGCCAACGACTCCCTGGGCCTCTGCATCTTCGGCATGAGCGTCACCAACCCGAACACCGAGTGGCTGACCGGCGCCATCAACGCAGCGCACGGGACCAGTCTCACCAAGGATTTCTTCGAATCCCTCGGACGCCAGACCCTCAAGATGGAGCA
>Ga0207643_10000076_pt1 | contig 64527 bp, 60 predicted proteins | sample KBSMisM62_FD_184313 | JGI IMG/M metagenome (GOLD analysis project Ga0207643, IMG submission 184313) | Miscanthus rhizosphere microbial communities from Kellogg Biological Station, Michigan, USA - KBS Miscanthus M6-2 (SPAdes) (version 2) | ecosystem: Host-associated > Plants > Roots >... | reverse complement strand
CCATTGCTCGAATAGTTCTTTGACCGCGAACGGCAAACGCAACGCGACGTATCCGGAGAACGTCGCGCCGGCACTCGCCGCGGCAAGTGCGATCGCTGGGGCTTCGGCATCGGTAAGACCGGGAATCATCGGCGCCTGCAGATAGCCGATGGTGTACGTCCACGGCGGCAGTTTTTCGGTCTCCAGGAAGCTCCGCCACTGCTCGTTCAGCGCGGGATCGACCTTCCCACGCGGCCCGAGCTTGTCGAACGGGACGGCGCTGATGTCCACCGGCGAACCCTCCTCGTCGTCGGGCGACCTCGAGGGACCGGGTCCTCAGATCCCTTCGAGCCTGGAGAGTAGCCCGGCGAGCAGGGAGATTCGAGGAACCACGCTCGACAGGTCGAGCCATTCATTCGGACCGTGGTCGTCCCCGCCGATCGGGCCGAGACCGTCGAGCGAGGGCACGCCCGCGCCGGAGGTCGTGTTGGCATCCGACGCACCGCCGGTCGCCGCGTCCCGGAGCTCGAACCCGAGTTCGCCCGCCACCGCGATCGCGAGCGATGCCAGCTTGGCGCCGCCCTCCTTCTTCTCCATCGGGCGGTGCCACCCGTTGCCGATCATCGTCACGCGCACGTCGGGGACCGTGTGCTCGTTCGCGATCGCCTCGACGGCCGCGCCGGCCTCCTCGAACGTCGCCTCGTCGGGGGAACGGACGTCGACCTCGAGGACGCATCGTTCGGCGACGACGTTCGGACGCGTGCCCCCGGTCACCACGCCCACGTTCACGGTCACGCCGGGCCAGCGGCCGTTGAGCGCCTGGAGCGCGACGGTCTTGTGCGCGGCCTCGAGGATCGCGCTGCGGCCGCGTTCGGGTTCGACGCCGGCGTGTGCGGCGCGCCCCTCGATCTCGAGACGGACATCGAGCACCCCTTTGCGTGAGGAGACGACGTCGCCGTTCTCGCGAGCGCTCTCCAGGACCAGGGCCGCGTCGGCCCGCTCCGCCTCGGCCAGGATCGTCCCGCGCGACCAGGGCGAGCCGATCTCCTCGTCCGGGTTGCAGATGTAGGTGATGCTCCCGAACCCGTCGAACCCGGCCGCCTGCAGGACCTCGACCGCGAAGAAGCCGGTGAGGAGGCCACCCTTCATGTCCGTGACGCCGGGCCCGAACGCCCGGTCGCCCTCGATCCGGAACGGGCGTTCGGCGACGGTCCCGGGGTCGAACACCGTGTCGGTGTGACCGATCATCAGGACGCGTGCGCTCCCGCTCCCCCCGAGACGCCCGATCACGAGGTCGCCGAGCCGCTCCTCGTCGCCAGCCGGTTGATGCTGGATGCGCTCGATCTCCCACCCGCCGCGCTCGAACCTCGCCTGGCAGAGGTCGGCGATCGCGTTCACCCCGTCGCGCGTATATGACCCGCAATCCACGTTGACCATCTCGCGGAGCGCGTCGACGAAGTCGTCGTGCTGCTTCTCGGCGAGCTCCCGCAGGGCGGACGCTTCCATCGGACCGCGCACCTCCTTCTCAGGCTCGAGGGTCGCCCATCCTATCGTTCGGTCCCCGCGCGAGTAGCATCCGCGCGTGACTCGACGCGGCGACCTGGACGGATGGTGGGTGTTCGGCATCGCCCTCGTCGGGTTCTTCTGGCGGATCGCGTTCCGGACGCGGGTCGAGGGAGTCGATCGCATCCCGCCGTCGGGCCCGGCGATCGTCGCCGGCAACCATGTGTCCGCGCTCGACGGCGTCGTGCTCACCCTGATGACGGGCACACGGGGTCGGCGCACGACACGTTTCCTGGTCGCGGCGGAGTTCTTCCACAAGCTCTGGTGCGGGTGGGCGCTCCGTTTGTACCGTCAGATCCCGCTCCGTCGAGGCGAGCGGGACCAGGGTGCACTCGACATCGCTATCGAGACGATCCGCGGCGGTGCCCTCGCGGGGATCTTCCCGGAGGGGACGGTCAACCCGGAGCCGGAAACGGGATTGCTTCGTGGTCGAAAGGGCGCGGCCAGGATCGCGCTCGCGACCGAGGCTCCCGTGGTCCCGGTGGGGGTCTGGGGCACGCAGCAGCGGTGGCCGAAGCCCGGTCTGCATTTCCGACGTCCGTGGCGCCCGGTCGTCGCGGTCTCGTACGGCGAACCGATCCTGCCCAAGGGGGACCCGGATTCGACCGACGATATCCAAGCCTTCACCGACCTCATGGTGGATGCGATCTCTTCGCAGGCGGACCGTGCCAGGGTGCTCGCCCAGGCGTAACGAGTCAGACGGCGTGGTCGACGAACCACGCCAGCGCGAGCTCGGCGACGCGTTCGAGGGCACCCGACTCCTCGAAGAGGTGGGTGCCCCCGGCGACGATCTCGAGCCGTGTCTCGCACCGCATCCGAGCCTGCGCCAGCCGGTTGAGCTCGAGCACCTGCGTGTCCGCGCCCCCCACGATCAGCAGCGTCGGCGTGGTCACGAGCTCGAGCGCCTCCGCCGCGAGGTCGGGCCGGCCGCCGCGCGAGACGACGGCAGCCACCTCCCGCCCGAGGTGCGCGGCGGCAACGAGGGCCGCGGCCGCCCCGGTGCTCGCTCCGAAGAATGCGATCGGCAGTCCATGGATGTCGGGATCGGCGCGCAGCCACCCGACCGCCCCCTCGAGCCGTCTCGCGAGGAGCGCGATATCGAAGACCTTGCCGCGATCGAGTGCCTCCGCGTCGGTCAGCAGATCGAACAGCAGCGTCGCGAGACCTGCGCCCCGCAGACGTTCGGCGACCGCCACGTTCCGAGGCGACCGCCGGCTTGAGCCGCTGCCGTGCGCGAACGCCACCACGGCGTTCGCGGCCACGGGGATCACGAGATCCCCGGGCAGGGTCGTCCCGTCCGAGACCACGGAGACTGATCGACGCCGCGGGTCCGCCATCAGCGGAGAAGCGGAAGGGCCGGCCCGCGGAGCGGGCCGGCCCTCCCGGCGTCCTTCGTCGTGATCGTCCGCGTCACATCGCGGCGACGGCGGAGATCAGGTTCGAATCGCGGAGCTTGCGCAACGCCTCGCGCTCGATCAGCCGAACGCGCTCACCCGACAGTCCGAGCACCTTGCCCGTCTCTCGCAGCGAGAGCGGCTGCCCGTTCTCCAGGCCGTAGCGGAGCGCTACGACGTGCCGCTCGCGCTCGTCGAGCACGCGATCGACGGCCGTCCCGATCTCCTCGCGGAGCAGGGCGTCCTCGACCTCGTTGAACGCGGCGTCCGAGTCGACCTCCTCGATCAGGTCGCCGAGCTCGGTGTCCTCGCCCACGGGCGACTGCAGCGACAGTGGCTCGCGGCGGCCCATCTCGGTCAGGTCGTCGATCTCGTCGACGGTCGTGTCGAGCGCCTTCGCGAGCTCGTCGCGGCTGGGCTCACGGCCCATCGTCTGCGCGAACTGGAACCGCGTGCGGTTCAGCTTGCGCAGCCGGTCGTGGATGTGCACCGGCAGACGGATCGAACGCGAGCGATCTGCGATCGCCCTCGTGATCCCTTGACGGATCCACCAGGTCGCGTACGTGGAGAACTTGAAGCCGCGGCGCCAGTCGAACAGCTCGACCGCGCGCATCAGTCCGATGTTGCCTTCCTGGATCAGGTCGAGCAGCGGCAGCCCCTGGCCCTGGTACTTGCGGGCCACGGAGACGACCAGCCGCAGGTTGGCCATGATGAAGCGCTGTCGAGCCGCCTCCGCCTTCCGGACCTCCTGGCGAGCCTTCATGATCGAACGCTCGGATCGCAGGCGGCCGGCGCGGAGACGCTCCTCCCCTTCCTTCCCGTGCTCGATCAGGATGGCGAGCTCGACCTCCTCCTCCTTGGTGAGGAGTGGCTCGCGCGCCGCCGCCTCCAGGTACAGACGGAGGTCGTCGGCGTCATCCGTGCCGAGCGGGCGTGCAGGTTCTGGCATGAACTCACTCTCCTCCTCGAAGCCTCCGTAGGGTGCATGCTTCGCCCCTGGAGGTCTTCGGGACCGTGCTCAGTCGATAGGGCCCCGGGCATACGAAGACCGGCCTCCCCGGGCCACCGGGAGCCATGCTATCTGCCCCCCCGCGTCCCTGTAAAGCCGACGCACGTGTAGACCTCGTGGAGATACCCAGTATTCCCCTTTTCGTGCCTGTCGAAGCACGGAGGCACGGAACGCCACGGGAGATTCACACCGCGGCCCCCGCCGGGATGCGCTGCGGCCACCCGGCTGAGGTTCGATGAGCGTGTTCGAGCGAGAGGAGGCGGCATGGATCGCGACACCCTGCAGGACGACCTGGACCTGATCCTCGCCCCGAGCCGGGACGCTCTGCTCCCGAGAGAGTGGGACTGGGAGCCCCCGCTCGGGACGGTCGTGACGGTGGCGAGCTCGGCCACGGAGCCGACGGAGCCGGAGCACACCGAGACGGCGGGCGACTCAGAGGATGGGGCCGCCGACGACGAGGACGAACAGGACGACTGAGCTCCCCCCGAGCCCGAGGGGGCGGTCCCCGGCCGCCCTCGGGCTCCGGCGAGTGACCGCCTCAGGCGGCGCGGACCGAGAGCACGGGTGCGAGATCGCGAGCCACGACGCGCCACGTCGCCCCGGCATCCGATGACCCGAACAGCTCGCCCGACGTCGCGCCGAACCACAGACCGAGCGGCGTCGCTTCGTCGCGGGCGAACGCCTGGCGCAGGATCGTGAGGTAGGTGTCGTCCTGCGGCAGTCCCTCCGTGTGGCCGGTCCAGCTCGAGCCGGCGTCGCGCGTCTCGTACACCCGGAGGCGACCCTCGGCCGAGACGCGGTCGAGATCGGAGTTGAGCGGGATCACGTACGCGGAGTCGGGGTCGTTCGGATCGACGACCATCGGGAAGCCGAAGTCGCTCGGCAGACCCTGGGCGATGCTGGTCCACGAGCGCGCGGCGTCGTCCGAGCGGTAGACGCCGCCGTGGAACTGCATGAAGAGGCGTTCGGGCCGGGTCGGTGACCGGTGCATATTGTGGACGCATCGCGCGAGTGGCTCGGTGGCGCGCGCCTCCTCCGGCAGGTATCGCGGGACGATCCCCGCGTTGCCGATCTCCCAGGACGCTCCCCCGTCCTCGGTGACCCAGACACCGACCGAGGATATGCCGACCGCGAGGCGATCGGGTTCGCCAGGCCACGGACAGATCGAGTGCAGACAGAGGCCGCCGGCCCCCGGACCCCACTCGGGCCGGCTGGGCTGGTCCCAGAGCCCGCGGTTGAGCTCCCACGTCATCCCGTCGTCCCGGCTCTCGAACAGCGCGGCCGGGTCCACCCCCGCGTACAGGACGCCGTCTCCCTCCCCGGGCGTGATCACCCAGGTTCGGACCAGGGTCGTGTCTGTGTCCTCGGGGAACCGAGGACCCTCCGCCTGGTCCCAGGCGCCGGTCGGGTCGTCGGCCAGGTAGACGCGCGGGCCGAACTGCCCGTGGGTGACGCTCGCGAAGTACCGGCCCGTCCTCGGATCGCGGATCGCGAACTCCACCGAGCTGCCTGGGAACGCCCGGGCCACGACGTCCATCTCGCCCTCACGCTCGCCGCGCAGCACGAACAGACCCTTCCTGGTCCCGACCAGGAGCTCCGTCGCGGCCCCGCCGGACACGGCGCCGATGACCTCCAGGCGATCCTCGGTCGCGACGCGCGCATCGCCGTCGACGCGCTCGCCCTCGAGGAACACCGCCACGTGCTGGCGGACCTGCCCTCGGTCGTCGAGGATCCAGCCGCCCAGCTTGGGGTGCGAGCGTTCGAGCTCGCGTAGGACGTCGACCACGGTGCCGCCCCCGACGGTCACCTCGCGACGGCCCTCGGCCAGCTCGCGGAGGGGGGGCCGGAGTCGAACGATCGGCATGGCCCCGAGTGTAGAGAATGGCGACCGGAGGTCACCGGACATCGATGCGGATCGAGATGCCCCCCAGCAGGTTCGCGGACCTGGACGGCCCCGTGCACTACGTCGAGTGGGACGGGCCGCCCGGGCGCACGTTCGTGCTTGTCCACGGGCTGGGCGGGTCCCTGCTGTCGTGGCTGGCGGTGGCGCAGGGTCTGGCGAGGCACGGGCGAGTGCTTGCGATGGACCTGCCCGGTTTCGGACGGACCGAGCGCAACGGCCGCCGCAGCAGGGTCAGCGACCTCCGCGGCACGGTGTCGAGGTTCGTCGACGAGGTCGCGGGCGGGGGGCCGGTCGTGCTCGTCGGCAACTCGATGGGCGGCGGGATCTCGATGCTCGAGGCCGCGCTCGAGCCGGCGGCGGTCGAGGCGCTGGTGCTCTCGAACTCGGTCTTCCCGTGGAACCGCGGCTCGTCGCTGCCGGCGCCGGTCGTGATGGTCGGCTTCGCGCTCTACGAGCTCCCCCGGGTGGGCGAATGGGCCTCCCGCCAACGCGTCACGCGGCTGGAGGCCGAACGCGCGGTCGAGCTCGGCCTGCGGATCATCGCCGCGGATCCCTCGACGATCCCCGAGGACCTCGTCCGCCTCCACGTGGAGCAGCTCGTACGCCACCAGCAGAACCCCGACGCCGGACCGGCGTTCCTGGAGGCGGCGAGGTCGCTCCTGTCGCTCGGCCGGCGGCGCGACCTCGTGCGGTGGATCGTCGGGTCGGTGAAGGCTCCGGTGCTCGTGGTCCACGGTCGTGAGGACCGGCTCGTGCCGCTCGGGTTCGCGATGGGAGCCCTCGAGATGCGGCCGGACTGGGATGTGCGGCTGATCCCGAAGGTTGGCCACGTCCCGCAGATGGAGGCGCCCGAACGCTGGCTCGCCGCCGTCGAACCCTGGATCGAGGGTCTGCCCGAGACTTAGAGGACCTGGCGGCCTAGAGGCCGGCGGCCTTCGAGACCTCGGCGAGCGACTCCTCGAGTGCGAACGCGAGCCGCTGCAGGTCCAGCATCCCGTCGTAATCGCCCGTCAGGCCGAACGCCATCGTCCCGCCGATCGACGTGACCGCGATCGAGAGCGCCGAGTTCTCGCCGAGCGGGAGCGACGGGTACTGCGCGACGAGCCTCGCGCCCGCCATGTACATCGGCTGCGGCGGCCCGGGGATGTTCGACACCACGAGGTTGAACCAGGGACCCCGGCTCGCCAGACGCGCGGCCGCGGCGAGCAGTCCACCAGGGGCATACGCGCCGAGACCGATGATCGCGTCGGCGCTCATCGCCATCATCGATTCCTTCAGGTGGCTGGTCCCCTCGCGCACGAGCGCGAGTCGGCGCTTGGGGCCCATCGCGCCGACCGGCAGGTCGACGAACGCCGGCGCCACCCGGTTGCCGAGCGACGCGTCGCGGCCACCCTGCACCGAGACCGGCACCATCACCCGCAGCGCGCGTCCCCGCGTCGGCTCCTTCCGGTCGCGCAGCAGCAGGTGCAGAGCTCCACCGACGACGGTGAGCACCGCGTCGTTCACGGTCCCACCCAACGCGTCCTTGATCTCCTTGAACCGCTGGAGCGGCGCGTCGGCGATCGCGAACCGCCGGTTGGGCCCGATCTGCACGTCGAGCGGCGACGCGGGGCGCGCGCCCATGTCCAAGATGCTGCGGAACCCCGATAGGACCGTGCCGACGTCGAGCGCCGTAACCGCGGGCGACCGCCGGACCGCGTCCATGCCGTTCATCAGCGCCTGGAACGGATGGGCGACCAGCGACTCCGTCGCCTCTCGGAGCAGGTCCTGCGAAGAGGGTTCGGGTTCGGGCTCCCAGGCGGGGGGCTGCGCATGCTCGGGCAGCTCGGGCGAGAGGTCGAACAGCGCCGCGGTCAGGTGCATGCCGGACAGCCCGTCGATCATCGCGTGATGCACCTTCATCAGGGTCGCGACGTGACCGCCCTCGAGACCCTCGATGAAGTAGAGCTCCCAGAGCGGCTTGGACCGGTCGAGCGGGAGCGAGAGGATCCTCTGGACCTGCTCGCCGAGCTCGACCCGCCCGCCGGGCTGCGGAAGGGCCGCGCGGCGGATGTGGAACTCCAGGTCGAACGCGCCGTCGTCGACCCAGACCGGGAGCGCGAGCCCGAACGGCACCATCTTCACCTTCTGGCGGAGCCGGGGCGCGAGGTGCAGGCGCGAGGCGAACACCCCCTCGACGTCCTCGAACCGCAGCCGTCCGTCCGGCCGTGTCGAGGGGTCGAGCACGGAGAGCCCGGCCACGTGCATGTGCATCGCCGGCCGCTCCAGGTACAGGAACGACGCGTCGAGCGCGGTGAGACGATCGGGAGCCATGACCCTCCTACCGGGGGCTACCGCTCGCGCGTTCGCGCTCGCTCCTTGAGCCCCCGAACCCCCACAGGGTACGCTCCGCGGCCGCGGTGGGAACCGGTGCTAGCCTCGCCCGCGATGCGCCGACGCCTGCGCGCCGTCATCCTGCTCTCGTTCCCGCTCGTGCTCGCCCTCCCGGTCGCGTCCGCTCGGGCCTCGTCCACGGGCTCGAGCCTCGACGTGGAGATGCTCGACAACGTCTTCGCCCCGCGGATCGTCCGGATCCCGGTAGGAGGGACGGTCGAGTGGACCAACGAGGGCCGCAGCCCGCACAACGTCACGGCCGACGACGGCGCGTTCGCCTCAACGGATCTCGCGCCCGGCGAGGTGTTCGACGAGACGTTCGCGACCGAGGGCGCCTATCCCTACTTCTGCTCGATCCACGGTTCGCCCGGTGCCGGGATGACCGGCCTGGTGCTGGTCGGCGACGCGCCGATCCCGGGGGCGCCGTCGGACGTCGGACCGGGTCGCGAGACCCCGCCCTCGCTCCCCGGCGCCGAGATCCGTGTGCCGCAGGACGAGCGGACGATCCAGGCTGCGGTGGACGCGGCCGAGCCCGGCGGCATCGTCGTGATCGCTCCCGGCGTTTACGAGGAGGCGGTGGTCGTGACGACGCCGTTCCTCACGATCCGGGGGCTCGACCGCAACCGGGTGATCCTGGAGGGCGGGTTCACGCTCGACAACGGGATCGCGGTGATCGAGGCCGATGGCGTGACGATCGAGAACATGACGGCTCGCCACTACCTCGTGAACGGGTTCCTGTGGTCGAGCGTGTTCGGCTACCGAGGGTCGTACCTGACGGCGTTCAACGACGGCGACCACGGGCTGTTCGCGTTCGACTCCGAGTTCGGGCAGTTCGACAAGTCGTACGCGAGCGGGCATCCTGACTCGGGCTTCTACATCGGCCAGTGCTCCCCGTGTCACGCCGTGATCACCGACGTGCTCGCCGAGAACAACGCGGTGGGGTACTCGGGCACGAACGCCGGCGGCGACCTGTTCGTCGTGAACTCCGAGTGGCGCGACAACCTCGCGGGGATCGTGCCGAACACCCTGGACTCGGAAGAGCTCGCGCCGCAGCACGACGCCCTGATCGCCGGCAACTGGGTGCACGACAATAACAACGCGGACGCGCCGTCGTTCGACCTGGAGTACCCGTCGCTCGGGATCGGGATCATCGTGAACGGCGGGCGCGACAACCTCGTCACGCAGAACCTCGTCGAGGACCACGAGGCGTTCGGCATCGCGCTCCTGCCCTCGCCCGACGAGGACGTCTGGCTCACGCAGGGCAACGAGGTCCGCGACAACCTCGTCCGGAGCTCGGGACGGGCCGACCTGGCGCTCGGCGCGCCGTCGGGTGGCGGCGACTGCTTCTCGGGCAACGCCTTCTCCACGAGCCTGCCGCCGGCGATCGAATGGCGGGCCGGGTGCGGCTCGCCGCTCGCCCGGATCCCCGGTGGTTCGTTGGGCGCGATCGTCGGCCCGCTGGAGCGCTACCTCGCGGTCACGCTCGGAGATGTGGCCGTGGGCGACTGGCGTTCGCAGCCGCCGCCGCCGGACCAGGAACAGATGCCCGGCGCCGAGAGCGCCCCGCCCGACCCGGCGATCGCCGAGACCGCCGTCCCCGAACCCGTCCGCATCCGCGATGCCCGCACGCTCGACGTGCCGGGGTCATCCGACGTCTCTCAGGAGGTCACCGTGCTCGGGATCTCGCTCGCCACGAGTTGGTGGGGTGTGTTCATCGGCCTGTACGCCTACGCGCTGCCGTTGATCCTGTACTCGGCGTGGGTCTCGATCGCGCTATGGGATCTGGTCCGCCAGGACGCCGTGCCGAACCGGACCCGCGTCCTGTGGATGCTGGTCGTGCTCGTGATCCCGCTCGCCGGCCCGATCGCGTACTACGCGTTCGGACGCTCGCCGATCCAGCGGTCGCTGCGCGTGTTGCTGGTGGCCGGCGGGCTCGCGATCTACGTGGCCCTGACCGCACTCGCGATCGGGCTCGGGCCCTAGCGGCGGTCCTCGCCGGGCCGATCGTGCCTGCGCGAGCCGCATCGCACCCGGGTCGTCCCGTCGCCTAGGGTTCCGTCGAGGTCGGATGTCGAGAACCACCCAGCGGCTCCGACCATGTCGTGAGGGAGCCCACCGCGGGCGCCGACGGAAGGGGTGACGGGATGAAGTACCTGATCATGATGTTCGGGGACCAGGGGACGATGATCGAGACCCGGTCGACGGAGTGGATCCGGTCGATGATCGGGTTCATGACGGACCTCGACCAGGAACTACGGGAGTCCGGCGAGTTCGTCGACGGACAGGGGCTCGTCGACCCGACGCAGGCCAAGACCGTTCGGTTCGAGAACGGCGCTCCGGTCGTGACCGACGGCCCGTTCGCGGAGGCGAAGGAGTCGCTCGCCGGGTACTTGATCGTCGACGTGCCCGAGGAGCGGGTGCTCGAGATCGCCTGGCGGATCGTCGCGTTCATCGAGGGCCCGATCGAGGTTCGGCAGATCGCCGACGCCCCACCCGAGTTCTGAGTCCGAGCATCGACTACCGCACGATGGCCGGAAGGAGACCGTGATGCCGAAGATCGCACCGTTCCTGTGGTTCGACGACGAGGCCGAGGAGGCCGCCGAGTTCTACGTGTCCGTGTTCAACGCGAGGCCGGGCTCCGCCGGCGAGTCCGAGATCCTGGAGGTCGCGCGCTACCCGGAGGGCGGACCCGGCGAGCCCGGTTCGGCCATGACCGTGTCGTTCCGCCTCGAGGGGCAGCAGTTCACCGGGCTGAACGGCGGCCCGCACCACCAGTTCACCGAAGCGGTGTCGTTCTTCGTGGACTGCGAGACGCAGGAGGAGGTCGACGCGCTCTGGTCCTCGCTGTCCGAGGGCGGCGAGGCGGGCCCGTGCGGCTGGCTGAAGGACCGCTACGGCGTGTCGTGGCAGATCATCCCGACCGCGCTGGGCGAGCTCCTCGGCGACCCGGACCCCGAGCGGGCGGCAAGGGCCATGCAGGCGATGCTGCAGATGACCAAGATCGACATCGACGGGCTCCGGCGCGCCGCCGAGGCGGCGGCGTAGCGACGGACCCGTGTCGCCGGTCGACGCACCCGACACCGAGGACCTGCTGCGCGAACTAGCGCCGCAGGTCCTCAGCGCGCTCGTCCGCCGGTACGGCAGGTTCGACGCGAGCGAGGACGCGGTGCAGGAGGCGCTGCTCGCCGGCGCGACCCAGTGGCCCGACCAGGGCGTGCCCGAGAACCCGCGAGCCTGGCTCGTCACGGTGGCGTCGCGAAGGCTGGTCGACGGGTGGCGCACCGAGGGCGCCCGCCGTCGCCGCGAGGAGCACGTCGCCGTCCTCGACGTTCCCGGGCCGGGACCCGTCGACGGCCACGACGACACGCTCACGCTCCTGTTCCTGTGCTGCCACCCGTCACTCTCGGTGCCGTCGCAGCTCGCGCTGACCCTCCGAGCGGTCGGTGGCCTGACGACCGCCGAGATCGCGAACGCGTTCCTGGTCCCCGAGCCCACGATGGCCCAGCGGATCAGCCGCGCGAAGCAGGCGATCAGACAGGCCGGTGCCCGGTTCGATCTCCCACCGGACGCCGAGCGGGCGGACCGGCTCCGGGTCGTCCTGCACGCGCTCTACCTGATGTTCAACGAGGGGTACACGACGAGCGCGGGTCCGTCGCTGCACCGGACCGATCTCACCTCGGAGGCGATCCGGCTGGCGCGCCTGCTCCGCCGGCTCGTCCCCACCGAAGGTGAGGCGGCCGGGCTCCTGGCCCTGATGCTGCTGACCGATGCCCGGCGCGCGGCGCGCACCACCCCCGGCGGCGAGCTGGTCCCGCTCGCCGACCAGGAGCGGGCCCGGTGGGACCGGGCGCAGATCGAGGAGGGCGTGGGGATCATCTCGGACACCCTCGGCAGGGGCCCGGTCGGTCCGTACCAGCTGCAGGCGGCGATCGCGGCGATCCACGACGAGGCGCCCAGCGCCGACGAGACCGACTGGCCGCAGATCCTCGCCCTGTACGACGTGCTCGAGCAGGTCTCCCCCGGCCCCGTCGTGACCCTCAACCGCGCGGTCGCCGTGGCGATGGTCGACGGCCCTCGGGCGGGGCTGGCGGTGCTCGGGACCCTGGACGCGGACGATCGCATGGCGAACACCCATCGGCTCGAGGCGGTCCGAGGTCATCTGCTCGAGCTGGCTGGCGAGCTCGACGCGGCCCGGGAGTCGTACCGGCGCGCGGCGACGATGACTGCGAGCGTGCCCGAACAGCGCTACCTGGCGATGCGCGCTTCCCGGCTGCGCTAGGGGATCTGCTGCTCCTGCGGCGTCGGCGTGCGGGCGAGGCTCGCCGTGATCGCCCCGGCCAGGATCAACAGGCCGCCGGCCGCCACCCCGACGGTGACCGACTCGTCCAAGAACACGAACCCGAGGACCGCGGCCGCGAGCGGCTCCATCGCCGAGACGATCGAGGTCCGCACGGCGCCTATCCTCGCGAGCGCCTCCATCAGGAAGAAGAAGGCTCCCGCGGACGACAACCCCATGCCGACGAGCGGCCACCACTCGGCGGCGCCGGCGGGCAGGTCCCAGTGGCCGACCACGTTGGCGTAGACGAACAGCCCGAGCGACGCCCCGGCGCTGATCCACATCGCGCTGGTGAGGGCGTTCGTGCGTTCGATCAGCAGGTCGACGCCCGTGAGGTAGCCGCTGTAGGTCATCGCGGTCACCAGCGCCAGGAGGACCCCGATGCCGTCGATCGCCAGACCCGTCCCCGTCCCGACGACGATCGCCGCGCCGCCGACCGCGCACAGCAGCGAGATGACCGTGAGCCGGGCGGGCAGGTCGCCCCCGAGCGCCCACGCCCAGACGGTCACGAACACGGGATACGTGAAGAACAGGAGCGTCACCGCGGCGACCGTCCCGTGCTGGGTGGCCGTGAAGAACAGGCTCGCCTCGATCGCGTAGCCGAACACCGCCAGCATCACGAGCCGGAGCCGTTCGCCGCGCGCCGCGAGGATCGACCGGTGAGTGAGCTGCAGCGCGAGCAGGAGCACGACGGCGCCGAGCGCGAACCGGATCGACAGCATCGTCTCCACCGGCACACCACGTTCCAGCACGAACCGGCCCCAGATGATGATGGTCCCGAACAGCACCGCGGAGACCGCGGCGGAAGCGCCGCCGAGCAGGTCGCGGCGGCCCGAGGGGTCGCTCGGGGCGGGTGGGTGATCGCGGGCGGTCGGGTCGGTCACGCTCAGGCGAGCTCGATCCGCATCCGCTTGAAGGCCTTGCCCTTGTTCTCGGTCTTCGCCACGCGCACGTGTCCGACCTCGGCGGTCGAACGAACGTGGGTCCCGCCGTCCGCCTGCTTGTCGAGCCCCTCGATCTCGATCACGCGGATCGGATCCACCGACTCGGGGATCAGGTTCACCTTGGTGCGGATCAGGTCGGGATCGGCCAGGGCCTCGGCTCGGGGGAGGAAGCTCACGCGCACCGGGCGGCCGGCCGCGAGCTCGGCGTTCAGCTTGTCCTCCGCCTCTCGTCCGAACTCGGCATCGATCGACTCGAGCTCGAAGTCCATGCGCGCGACCCCGGGCTCCATGTTCCCGCCCGTCACCTTCACGTCGTAGTCCCGGAAGACGATCGCCGAAAGCGCGTGCAGGGCGGTGTGCGTGCGCATGAGCGTGTGGCGGCGATCCCAGTCGATCTCGGCCGTGACGGCGGCACCCACGGCGGGAGGATCGCCTTCGAGCCGGTGCAGGAGCGTGCCGCCCTCCTTGACGGTGTCGACAACCCGGACATCGCCTGCGTCCCACCGCAGGACCCCGGTGTCCCCCGGCTGGCCTCCGCTCCGAGCGTAGAAGACCGTTCGATCGAGGACGACGCCCCCGTCCGTGACCTGCTCGACGATCGCATCGCAGGACGTCGCGTACGCATCGGTGGCACACAGCTCCTCGGTCACGCCCACAGGGTAGCCGACCTCGGAACCGGCCCTCGTGCCCCCGAGGCCGTTCCGCCGCAACCACGAGAAGTCGCGCGGAGATACTCAGGATGACGTCGGATCGGGCCGATACTTCTCACGCGATGCTCCGAGAGCTCGAACGCCGCCCTCTCCACATCCTCCAGGTCGACCTCGCCGGCGTGGCCCGATGTGTCGCGGCGGGGTTCGGCGCATCCGACCGCGTCGCCGTTGACATCCCCGAGGGCACCGTCGCCACGGACCGCGACCTGGTCATCGAGATCTTGACGGACCTCCTGGGTCATGCGCTGGAGGATGCGCCCGATGGCTCGGAAGTCACGATCTGCGCCGACAGTGAGAAGTCGGGGTTGCGGCTGTGGGTCAGCTACCACGGCGCCGGGATCGATCCGGCACACCGGGCGACGCTCATCCGCCACTTCCATCAGGTCGACCGATCCGCCATCCGGCCTCACGGCGGTCCGGGTGTCGGCCTGCATCTCGCTCGGAACCTGGGTCGCGAGTAACTCCCGGTTCGGTCCGCCGGCGGACTCTTACCTCCGGCGTTGCCCGGTTCCGTCCTCGCCTGCGATGAAGGCCGAGACGCGGGCCACGAGCTCCGGGATCCGACGGAGCAACTCGTCCTGATCCTCGAGCGCGATCAGCTCGACGTCCGGCAGCAGCTGCGAGAAGAGCCGGCCGAGCTCGGCCGGGTGGACCTCGTCACCTTCGATCGTCACGATGATCGTCGGCGCCGCGACATCGCGCAGCAGCTCCCGGTCCGGGATCGGCCAGTCCTCGATCACGCCGTGGATCGCTCGGGCCAGACCGTCGGGGTCGTCGTGCTGCCACATCACGCGATCGAGCTCCAGACGCCACGGCGTCTCGACGTACTCGGCCACGCGCTCGGGGTCGTTCAGCACGGTCTCGAGCGCCTCCTGTGGCGTCTTGCCCTCGAGGTCCTCGGCGAGCAGGTGGTAGCGGTTCGCGAGCCCGAACGGCAGGTCGAGCCCGGCGGGCAGCAGCCAGACCATCCGTTCGAACCGGTCGGGTTCGCGACAGACAAGGTTGCCGATCGCGCCCGCCCCGAGCGAGGTCCCCACGGCGACGGTGGCGCCGAACGCGTCCGCCACCGCGTCCAGGTCGCGCGCGAAGTCCTCGAACCGGAAGGCCTTCGGGTCGGCCGGCGAGCTCGAACGGCCGTGGCCGCGGAAGTCGAACCGGACCTTGGTCCCGGCCACGAGCGGCGTGAACGCGGCGAGCTCGTTGCGGTTGTTCGTCAGACCGTGCGCGAACACGGTGACGGGCTCGCCCTCGCCCTCCACCTCGCAGAACAGCGTGGCGTCCTCGCCTCGGACCTCGGGCACGGACCCAACCTATCGGAGGCCCGGTCGTACGATGCGCCGGGATGGCCGACATCACGGCGACGCGCAGGGCGGACGGAGACCCGATGCGGTTCGACGTCACCGTGCGCGAGGGTGACACGACCACCGAGCACCAGGTCACGGTCTCCGAGACCGATCTCGAGCGGCTCGGGGGTGGGCGATCGCCCGAGGCGTTCGTCCGCGACTGCTTCGCGTTCCTGCTCGAACGCGAGCCGAAGGAGTCGATCCTGCCGTCGTTCGACGTCAGCGTGATCCGCCGGTACTTCCCCGGGTTCGAGCGCGAGATCGCGGGCAGCTAGCCCGGTCAGCCGAGCGCCGCGAGCGCCCGTCGGGCCTGATCCAGGTGGAACCGGTCGTGGCCCGCGGCCAGGTTGAACGTGAGGTCGAAGCTCTCGGGTCCGCGCTCGGTGTGCAGGCCGACGCGGGCACGCTCCTGTTCGGTCGAGCGGGCCCACAACGCGAGGTTCGCGCGCCGGAGCGCCTCGAAGGTCTCGAGCAGCACCTCCGGGTCGTCCTCGTTGTGGTGGAGCCGGTCGACCCACAGGTCCTGGTCGTAGCCGACGAGCGGCGGTTCGTCGTGGGCGACGATCCAGCGGTACCGGCTCGCCACCACGACCTCGGAGTCCGTGACGTGACCCAGGCACTCGAGCACGGACCACTCCTTGGGTTCGGGACGTTCGGCGACGCGGGCGCCGGCGCCGCGGATCAGCTCGCGCCAGGCGTCGGCGGAGCCAGCCTGCACCTCGGCCGGGTCGTCCTCGCCCACCAGACTTGTGAGGTACCGCTGGTACTCGGCGGCCTCGGCCACCGGATCGGGTGTGGGCAGGCGCTCCATCTGTTGGCTACACCTCCAGTTCGACGAGGTCGTCCTGCGGCGCGAACTCGTTACGGATCGAACGCGACCAGCGCCACACGAACGCGGTCAGCACCAGGAACACGGCGCCGGAGATGATCAGGATCGTCCGCACCTGCGCCGGGTCGTTCTCGATCCAGACGAACGACAGGATCAGCGCCGGGATGATGAACCCGAGGTTGTACGCGATGTCGAACAGCGCGAAGGCGCGTCCCCGGAAATCGTCCGGCATCGCCTGCTGCACGATCGTATCCGCCGAGATCTTGCCGAGGAAGAACGAGAAGAACCCGACGAACAGCAGCGCGGTGAACCCGGCGAGCGACACCGGCGCGCCGAACACGATCGTCCCGGCGCCGAGCAACACCATCGACGAGAGCAGCAGCCGGATCGGCGGCACGCGGTCCTTCCACTTCTGGGCGAGGATCAGGCCGAGTGCGCCGCCGATCAGCCCCCCGCCGCCCGACAAGCCGAGCGCGACGTTGCTCGCGTCGCCGCCCTGCACGAGGTTCTTCGCGTACAGCGCGAACGTGAACAGCACGAACCCCCAGAACTGGTACCGGAGCATCTGGAACGAGGACAGGCCGACCGCAGCCGGCGGCCGCGCCGCGAGCTCGCGGATGCCCGCCGAGATGTTCTTGAGCACCTGGGACGCCTCGGCGCCGAAGTTCGTCTCGTGCACCGAGACCTCCGCGTGGCGCATGTGCCGCGCGACGAGCGCTGCCGCCGCGAGCAGCCCCGCCCCCACGACCACGACGAGCCATGCGGGGAGCGCGGCCGCAGCCCCGAGCGCGAACCCGATACCGACCACCTGGAACAGCGCCCCGCCGGCCTGCGAGAGTCCGTTGCCCTGGAGCAGGTCCTTGCCCGAGAGCACGTCGGGCAATGCGGCCGACTTCACGGCCAGCGCGACGCGGACACACGCCTGGGCGGCAAGCAGACCGATGATGAGCGCGACCGTCGCGCCGACGTCGCCCTCGGTGGTCGCCTTGCCGAGCGGGATCATCGCGACCACGGCCACCGCCGCGACGACCGCGGCGACGACGATGTTCGTCCACTTGACGACCTTGCGGCGTTCGAAGCGGTCGATGAAGACGCCGATGAACGGCGAGATCAGCGTGTAGGGGACGTAGAGCGCGAGCACGACCTTCAGCAGGTAGTCCGCGGACGGGACGGTCGAGACGTCGAACCCCTTCTCGCCCCCGAACGCGATCGACTTGCCGATCGCGCCCTGCACGACGCCCTGCCCCATCTGGGCCAGGTACTGCATGCCGACCAGGACGGAGAAGTCGCGGTTCGAGAAGACCGAGAACATCGAGTTGAAGAAGCCGCTGAAGCCGTTCAGCACGCGCAGGAGCGGTTTCGCGCCGAAGCGCAGTCCCGCCGCGACCGCCGTCGCGAGCCCCAGCGACGCCCACCCGTGGACGACGCCGAAGGGTGCTCGGGTGACCGCGACCACGACGATCCCCGACAGCACGATGAGCGTGATCGAGATCCCCGGCACGAGCGCGATCTTCAGCCACGTGTCGTCGAGCTCGAACCACCTCGCCGCGATCGCACCCGGGACGACGAGCAGCAGCGCGAGCGCGAACACAACCCACAGCGTGTGCCCGAGGTTCCCGAAGATCCCCGGGTGGTCGGCGTAGAACGCCGCGACCTCGGCCTCCGCCGCGCGCGCGTCCGCGATGGCCGTGTCCGAGGGCGTCGTCAAGCCCGGCCCGGTCACTACCGCGACGTCGTCACCGAGGATCACGAGGTCGTCCGGCGCCTGATCGAGCAGGTCCTCGTTCACGGTGCCCTCGTTGAACTGCCGGACCAAGATCGCGATCGGTGGGCCCGTGTACTCCTCGCGCAGGTCGGTGAGCTCGCGCTGGAAGGCCCGCGACATCTTGTTGTAGGTCGGGTCCGTGAGCACGGTCGGCTGGTCGGCCCGGAAGTCCTCGACGCTGCCGAAGTACGTCATCGAGCGCTTCACCGCGTCGCCGGGCAGGCCGGTGCGCGAGACGTTCGTGAACGTTTTCGACCACCCGTAGGACTGGTAGGTGTCGTCGTAGTTCACGACGAACACGATCGGGCGGTCGCCCGGCTCGTTCTCGACGACGGCCCGCGCGGCCTCGAGCGCGGTGCGCGTCGGCTGGTCGATCCATTGGCTGTCGGGGTCGGCCCAGTGCGAGATCTCCCGCCCCTGCATCCAGATGTAGCCGAACGAGGCGACGATCAGCAGCGACGCCACGACCCCGGCGACCTTGGCCGCCCCCTCGCGCTTCCACAACCATCGGATCGCCACGTACGCCCCGAGCCCCCCGAGGGCGAACAGCGCCATCGTGGCGTTCATGAAGCGGTAGTAGGGATACGTCGCCGCGACGAACCCGAAGATGCCGAGGAACGGCAGCAGCAGCATCGCCGAGATCGTTCCGAACTCGTCCGAGCGCGTTCGATCCCTCCGCGCGCTCCAGATCGTCCACCCGATCGCGAGCAGGACCAGAGGAACCAAGATCCCCGGCTGGAGCGAGCCGACCCACCCGGAGAGGCGGCTGAAGAAGACCTCCTTGGTGTACGGGGGCGGCAGCGCGGCGTCAGCGAGCGAGCCGGTCACGCCCCACGGCGCGATCAGCCACGTTGACAGGCCGAAGATCATCCCGAACCCGACGGACATCAGCGAGGGCCCGAGCTCCTTCAGCGGCGGCCCGAGGTGGAACCGGCTCGTCAACAGCCGCAGGCCGAACACGGCCACCAGCGAGAAGCCGAAGATCACGCAGGTCGTCGGGTGCGTGAACGCGGCGGCGATGCCGATCAGGAACATCGCGGTCCGCGCGCCCCAAGACGTCCTCGCGGGCGCGAAGAACGCGAGGATCAACGAGAGGAAGTACAGGACCGTGATGTTGTCGAGGTAGCCCACGTACGGCGTCGTCATGAACAGCGCCGCGGTGGAGAGCATGATCAGCAGGAACAGCAGCGGGTCCTTGTGCGTCCGCCACGAGAACGCGCCGAGCGCGAGGCCGGTCAGCACCGGGACGCCGACCATCAAGAACGCGCTGAACGTGTACAGGTCGATCCCGGCGACCCGCTGAAGGATCGAGCCCATCAGGGGCACGCTCACCCGGTACCCGCCGCCGAACATCGAGAACGGGCCCCAGTCCCCGGCGATCAAGCCCGGGTAGTCGTGCATCATCAGGTTCGAGCGCCACGTGTACCAAGCGGGGTCGCGGGTCGGGGCGCTGATCGAGGGGTCCTGGAGGAACGTCCACCCGAACGCGACCAGCAAGATCGCGATCGCGCCGATGAGGACGAGCGGGCTCGAGAGCCAGCCCCGCCGCACGGGCTCCGGAGCCTGAACGGCGGCCTCGGGACGTTCCTTCGTGAGCGCCATCGGTCTGCGGGATCCCCCTCGTCGCCCCGGGCTCACGCGGGCGTCGGGCGAGCGTGGGACCGGCCAAGGATACGCGACGGATCTCTCCGCATCCCTGAGGGCATACCTGTCAAGGCTGCCGAGCCTCGGGCAGGCAGCCGAGATGCTGCATCAGCGAGATCGGGAACGCGGCCGAGAACACGCGCTCGGAGGCCTCGCCCGCCGGGGGCGGAGACGCGTCGTCCGGGGTTCCCTGCGCGTGCGTGTAATCGAGGAGGAACTTCGAGATCTCCTCGGAGGTGTAGCCGCTCGAGGCCAGCACGTCGTCGTTCAGGTAGATCTGGCTCGAGCGGACGGCCTGGAACACCGAACCGCCGCCGGTAGCCGGGAAGGCCGCGTTGAGGTCGCGTCCGAGCTCGGTGGGCGTGACCTGGAACGCCCCCGAGACCGCCGGGTCGAACTGCGCCCCGTGGTCCGCGGTCACGACGAGCACGTACCGGCCCTTCCCCACCTCCTGGTCGAGGAAGTCGACGAACCGCCCGAGATCCTCGTCCTGCCATGAGAGCGTGTCCTGCATCTCGGGGCTGTTCACGCTGAAGATGTGGCTGATGTGGTCGATCGCCTTCGAGTTGATGAAGAGGAGGTCCGGCACGTCGTCCTTCCCGAACCCCTCGCGCGAGATCACCTCTTCGACCATCCGGGTCTGGTAGGGGATCCGGGCGGGCGTCGCCCAGCCCTCCTCGAACTGCGAGATCGAGTTGTCTCGCCAGTTCCCGTCCATCGCACCGTCCTGGCGGTCAAGCGCGCCCGTGTACGAGGACAGGCCCGGGAGATCGTTCACGTAGGGGGGGAACTCGTAGAAGGGCTGATAGGTCCCCTGCAGGTTCCACGTCGTGCCCTCGGCGCCCTCGTTGTCCGCTTCGGTCGGCAGGCGGAGCACCGCGATGTCACGGTCGCCGCCGCCCCACAGCGACCCGTGGCTCGCCATGTTGAGGTGCCACGTCACGCTCACGAGCGCGGCGACCTGGGGCTCGTTGCCCATCGCGCGGTCATACAGGTCGCCGAGCGTCGGCTCCATCAGCAGCACCGGCCCGAGCGCGCCCGCGCGGACCAGGTCGTCGCCGAGGCGGAATTCGGCGTCGGTCTGGCCCGTGTGCATCGGGAAGGCCCCGGTCCCGATCGTGGCGTGCGTCGCGGGCGTGATCGACGGCGACGAACCCACGCTCGCGTGGTCGAACCAGATCCCCTTGGGGATCATCGAGCGCAGCACCGGCCAGTCGTTCGGGAACGCATCGAGGACACTGTCGCCGCCGGCGTCCCACACGAGCGTGATGATCAGCGGCGGCGGGGTGTCGGGCCTCGGGACGTCCGGGATCGCCTTGCCGTCCGGCGCGTCGAACCCGAAGTGCAGCAGCTTGGCCTCGGTCGGTGCGACATCGGCGAGCGTCACCGGACGCTGCACCCGGCCGAGCGCCGGGATGATGCCTGGGCCGTACCAGAACAGCGGCACATCCTGGAGGTAGTTCCACGGACCCGAGTGCGGGAAGTTCGTGCCGACGAAGTTCGGTTCCTGGGGCACGAACACGATCTGCCCCGAACGCTCGGGGTCGGTCCCCCGCCAGATCCGGAGGAGCTGCTCGTGCGGGATCGCGCAGGCGGCGTCGGCCAGCGCTCCGGGCGTGGGGGGCGCGACCGGTTCGACGGAGCCTCCGCTCGAGCCCGAGCCCGAGGAGCTCGACGCGGGCGGGGGCGTCTCGGTCCCGGCGTCCGAGGTGCAAGCGGCGACGATGGCCGCCATCACGAGCAGGAGCGCGAGGCGCCTCACGGACGCGCCTCGGGCAGGCACGGGAGATGCCGCATCATCTTGGACGGGAACGCGGCCTGGAAGACGAGGTCGTCCGCCTGATCGGCGGGCACGCTCACGCCGGGCTGCGCGGTCTGACCCTTCGTCAGGCCGAGGATCCACTCGGAGACCTCCTCGAGCGTGTGACCGTTCTGCCGGAGCTCGGCCTGGTTCACGAAGATCTGCGTGGGCTGGATCAGCTGCACGATATGCGTCTCGTCGCCGTCCGTGTCGAACCTGGCGTTGATCCCGGCCTGGATCGGCGTGGCGGCGATCTGGAACGCGCCGGTCACCTTGGGGTCGGGGATCGAACCGTGATCGGCCGTGAGCACCATCGCCCACTGGCCTCGACCGACCGTCGCGTTCAGGAAGTCCACGAACGTCTGGAGCGCCGAGTCCTGCCCCTTCACGGCGTCCTGCATCTCCGGGCTGTTCACGGTCCACACGTGGCTGATGTAGTCGATCATCTTGTAGTTCACGTACAGCAGGTCGGGCGTGTCGTCGGCGCCGAACCCCTCGCGCCGGATCATCTCCTCGATCACGCGGGTCTGGTACGGGATCCGTGCCGGCGTGTCGAACCCCTGCAGGAGCGCCTCGATGTCGTTGGTCCGCCACCGGCCGTCGAGCTGCCCGTCGTTCGCGTCCACCGCCCGCACGTCCTTGCCGAACCCGCCGACCTGGTTCACGTACTCGGGGAACCGGTAGTACGGCGTGAGTTCGGACGAGAGGTTCCAGTCCGAACCCTCGGCACCGAGCGTGTCCGCCCCGATCTTCTCTCGGATCGCGACGATGTCCTGGTCGCCGCCGCCCCACATCGAGCCGTGGCCGAGCATCCCCAGGTGGATGCTCACGGTCCCGACCTCGCCCACGACCGGCTCGTTGCCCATCGCCCGGTCGTACAGGTCGGCGAGCGTCGGCTCCATCAGGTACGCGGGACCCTTCGCCCAGGGCGTGGTGAGGTCGGGGCCGATCCGGAGTTTGTGCGCCACGATCAGGTGCTCATCCGGGAAAGCGCCGGTCCCGATCGTCGCATGCGTCTGCGCGGTGGATGTCGGGCTGGTGCCGACGGTCGCGTGCTCGTACCACGCGCCCTGCGGGATCAGCGACCGGAGGTAGGGCCAGTCGTTCCTCCAGCGTTCGAGCACGTTGCGGCCGCCCGCGTCCCACACCATCGTCACGAGCAGGCGGGGCGGCGTCTGGTTGCCGGCGATCGCCTCGGTCATCGGCGAGCCGTCGATCGCGCGGAACGGGAAGCCGAGCAGCTGCGCGGCGGTCGGCGCGATGCCGGCGAGCGTCACGGGGCGTTCGACCTGGCCGGCCGGGGCGATGTGGCCGGGGCCGTACCAGAACATCGGGATGTCCTGCGCGTAGTCCCACGGCCCGACGTGCGGGAGGCCCGAACCCACGTAGTTCGGCTCGATCGGCAGGATCTGGATCTCGGCGCTGCGGTCCTCGCTGTTGCCGCGCCAGGTCCGCAGGAGCCATTCGTGCGGCATCGAACAGGCGACAGACGCGAGGCTCGCACCCGACGCCGGCGGCTGCGCTCCGGGCTCGGGCCCGGTGCTGCCCGTGGGCTCGGTGATCGTCGTTGCCGGGGTTCGGGACGCCTCGGAGAGCTTGACCTCGTCGCCCGAGCACGCCGTCCCCACGACGAACAGCACGGCGAGCACGGCGAACACACGTCGGGAGGGCATCGGCGCGCCTACCAAACACGACCCCGCCCAGAACGACAACCCAGTATGACCGGGCGCGATAGCGTGGCTGCCTCGTGACCGGTCGGCGCCTCGTCCTGATGCTCGTCGTCCTCGCCGCGATCGGGATCCCGGCGGCCGTGCTCACGGCCACGTGCGCCGGCCGGTCGTGCGACGCGTCGGGTGGCGAGGCGGTGCGTGTCCCCTTCTGCCCTCTCCCCGACGCGGTGAAGGAGGGAGTCGTGAACGGGTTCCGCGAAGGACGCTCGCCCGACGTCCTCGCGGTCGCCGACCGGACGCCCGTCGTGACCGACGTCGATGGTGCTCGTACGCCGTGGCCGGCCGTCGCCGACTCCGACCCGCGGGTACCGATCGTGTTCGCCGGCGCGGGTGTCAGCAGGGATGCCAGCGTGTCCGACGGGACCACGCTCGACGTCGTCGCGCCCACGGTGAGCGACGCTCTCGGGTTCGAGCGCGCGTTCCCGGAGGTGCGTTCGGGCACGGCGGTTCCGGGCGTCGCGAACGGCAACCGGCCACGTCTCGTCCTGTTGATCGCATGGAAGGGCGTCGGGTCCGCCGAGCTCGAGGCCGGTCCGGACGACTGGCCGTTCCTGTCCTCATTGCTCGATGAGGGCTCGGGGACGATCGACGGTGCCGCGGGATCGTTGCCGCTGGATCCGGCGGCCACGCTCACGACGATCGGGACCGGCGGTCTGCCGTCGCAGCACGGGATCACCGGCTCTTTCATCCGGAACGGTCAGGGGCGGGTCGTGCAGGCCTACGCGCCCGATGCTCCTGTACAGATCATCGCGACGCTCGCCGACGACCTCGACCACGCGGACCCATCGACCCTGGTCGGCCTCGTCGCGACCGACGAGCGCGATCGCGGGATCGTGGGCGGTCACTGGTACCCGGGCGAGGACCCGGTCGACACTGTGATCGGCGACAGCGCGGCAGCGCCGCTCTCCGTCGAGGTCCACCTCACGACGGGCTACGGAGCGGACGACGTTCCCGACGTCCTCGGGGTCGTGCTCGACGGTCACATCCGCTCGATGGATCGCTGGACGCGCCAGATCGTGACCGAAGCCGAACGCGCGACCTCGGGCTCCACGCTGGTGGTCGTGGCGGGCACCGGGTCGTCCGAGACGGACCGGAGCGCGGTCCCGGACCGACAGCTGGTCGGCGACGTCGAGGAGGCCGTGCCGGGCGACGCGCCCGCGGTCGCCGCCACCATCGCCGGCGGCCTGTTCCTGGACCAGGCCGTGCTGAGGGACGAGCAGGTGACTGGGCAAGTCGCCGTCGACGCGCTCCTGTCGGCTTCCGGACCGAGCGGTGAGAGGATGCTGGCGGACGCCTTCCAGGGGTTCGCCGTCTCGTTCGCCCGCTACTGCTAAACGAGGAGCGCTCGATGGCCCAGATCGCCGAGCGGCGCCGGCTCGCACAGCTGCCCCGCCTAGCCGACCGACGCACGGTGATCGCGGTCGGGGCGACCCTCGTGGTGGTCGCGCTCGTCGTCAGCGTCGGCGACCCCGGGCGGATCGCGTGGGTCCGGACGTTCTTCGTGATCTTCGGCTCGCTGCTGATCCAGGCGCTGCCGTTCGTCCTTCTGGGGGCGCTCGCCGCGGCGCTCGTCGAGGTGTTCGTGCCGATCGGGGTGTTCGAGAAGCTCGGCGACCTCCCGCGGCCGCTGCAGCTCCCCGCGGCCGCGCTTGCCGGGATCGCGTTCCCGATCTGCGAGTGCGGCTCCGTGCCGGTCGCGCGCCGGCTGATGCAGCGCGGCCTTATGCCCTCGGCGGCCGTCACGTTCATGCTCGCCGCGCCGGTGCTGAACCCGGTCGTGATCGCCTCGACGTTCGTCGCGTTCCGCGGGCGGACCACGCTGTGGACGATGGTCGGCGGCCGCTTCCTCCTGGGCATGCTCGTCGCGATCGCCGTGGGGTGGGTCGTCGGAAACCGCTCGAAGGATGAGCTGCTCAAGCCGAACCCCGAGGAGGTGGACGAACACCTGCTCGAGCTCGGACGTCCCGAGGCGCGGTGGCGACGCTTCTTCGTGCACCTCGGCAACGACTTCCTGTTCATGGGACGCTACCTGCTGCTCGGCGCGACGATCGCGGCGGCGATCCAGACGTTCCTGCCGACATCGCTGTTGACCGGCCTGGCCGAACGCCAGGTGCTCAGCGTCATCGCGATGATGGCGCTCGCGGCCGCGCTGTCACTGTGCTCCGAATCCGACGCGTTCGTCGCGGCGTCGTTCGTGCAGTTCGGCCCTTCGGCGATGCTCGGGTTCCTCGTGTTCGGGCCGATGGTGGACCTGAAGCTCGTCGCGCTGTACGCGGGGACGTTCCGCCGTGGGTTCGCACGGACCGTGGTGCTGGTCGCGGCGGTCGCGACGTTCGTCGGAGCGCTGTGGATGGGGGTGGCGTTCGGATGAGCGACGCCGTCGTCGCGCGCGCCGGTACCGCCCTGCGGACCGAGACCGCGCCTCGCCGCCGCTGGAGCCCCGGTGGGCTCGCCGGCGCGGTCGTGCTCGCTGCCTGGGCGGGGCTGTTCTGGTTCCTGTGGATCAGCGGGCGCGAAGCCTTCTACCTGTCGACGCGCACCGACTGGGTCGTCCCGATCGCCGCAGTCCTGCTCACCCTGGCGACCGTCGGCCGGCTCGCGTCGGCCCGCGTCGTCGTGCCCCGCCCGCTCCCCGCGCGCGAGCTCTGGATCATGGGGCTGATGGTCGTGCCGGTCGTGCTGGTGCTGTTCGCGCCGGTCACGACGCTGGGGACGTTCTCGGCCGGCAAGCGAGCGGGGTTCTCGGGCGCCGGGTTCTCGGCCTCGGCCGGCGACATCGGCAGCGGCGAGCTCACGCTGATCGACGTGGCCGCGGCCGAGACCAGCCCCGAAGGCGAACACGCGCTCGCCAAGCGGGCCGGCGACACCGTGAGCTTCGTCGGGTTCGTCTCGATCCGCGACGACACCCCGGCCGACGAGTTCCTGCTGGCGCGCTACGTCGTCACGTGCTGCGTTGCCGATGCGACGATCGCCGAGGTTCGCGTGGTGAACGTCACGCCGGGCCAGTTCGAGAACGAGGACTGGGTCCAGGTGACGGGCACGATCTTCCCGATCGGGCGCGAGGTCATCGTCGACGCCTCCGACATCGCCGCGGTCGAGCGCCCCGACCACCCGTACCTCACGCCCTGAGCGGTCCGCGCACGACCGTCGTGTAGCCTCAGCGCGTGCTCGCCGCCTCCTCCACGGTCTGGGCCCAGACGATCGTCTCCGTCCTGATCGTGAGCCTGATCTCGTTCGTCGGGATCGTGATCCTGGTCGTCCGTCAGGGGCTGCTCCACAAGGTCGTCCCGATCCTCGTGAGCTTCGCGGTGGGCGCGCTCCTGGGCGATGCGCTGTTCCACATCCTGCCGGAGCTCGCCGACGACGGCGGGATCACGGTGGGCATCTCGTGGGTCATGGCGGGTGCGATCCTCGGCTTCTTCGTGCTCGAGAAGTTCATCCACATGCACCACCGGCTGGAGGCGCCGGCGCACGGCCACATCCATCCGGTCGCGCTCACGAACCTGCTCGGCGACGGACTCCACAACTTCGTCGACGGCGCGATCATCGCCGGGTCGTACCTGGCGAGCGCTCCGCTCGGCATCGCCACGACCGCGGCGGTCGTCTTGCACGAGATCCCGCAGGAGATGGGCGACCTCGGGGTGCTGGTCCACGCGGGGCTCACCCCGAGACGCGCGCTGCTCTTCAACTTCCTGACGGCGCTCACCGCGGTGGCGGGCGCGATCATCACACTCCTGCTCGAGGACGCGATCGGCGGGGTCGTTCGCCCGATGCTCGCCCTGTCGGCGGGCGGGTTCATCTACATCGCCGGTTCCGACCTGATCCCCGAGCTCCACAAGTCGACCGACCTCCGCATCTCGATCGTGCAGTTCCTCGGGATCGCGGCCGGGTTCGGCGTTATGGCCGGCCTGCTCGCGCTCGACTAGGTCAGCGACCGCAGGGCCCATTCCAGCGCCCGCCGAAGCTCCCCCGCCCCGAACCCCAGCTGCGACCCTCGGCGCGCGAACGCATCGGCGGCCTCGGCGAGGTGCCGCTCGCGGTCGGGGAGGCGCTCGGGCAGCAGTTCCGCCACGAACGTCCCCTTCCGTCCTCGCCCCTGGACCAACCCCGCCTCCTCGAGGGCGCGGTAGGCCTTCGCGACCGTGTTCGCCGCGAGTTCGATGTCCTGGGCGAGCGCCCGCACGGTCGGCAATCGGGCGCCCGGGGCGAGCGAGCCGCGGCGGATCCGTTCGGCGATCGCGGACGAGAGCTGCTCCGAGAGCGGCTCGGGCGACGACGGGTCGAGCGTGATGCGCACGCCGGGCATCATCCCCGACCGGCGCGAGGGCCGTGTAACGTCTCGGCGATGGGCGTCCGCGTCGGCATCGGACTGTTCACCGCGCAGCTCCCGGCGAACTCGGAGCGCACCTTCGAGCAGGAGTACCGGGAGACGCTCGAGCTCGTGCGTCTGGCCGAAAGCGTCGGGTTCGACTCGGCGTGGGTGAGCGAGCACCACGGTTCGTCGGACGGCTACCTCCCCTCGCTGCTCGCGATGCTTGCGGCGTTCGCCGCGCTGACCGAACGGATCGAGCTCGGGACCGGGGTGGTGCTCACCCCGCTGCACGACCCGCTCCGGCTGGCCGAGGACGCCGCCGTGGTCGACCAGCTCTCGGGCGGCCGGCTGATCCTGGGGATCGGCAACGGCTGGCGCGAGGAGGAGTTCCGGATGTTCGGCGCGTCGAGAGCCCAACGCGGCGCCCGCACCGAGGAGACCATCGAGGTCCTGCGACGAGCGTGGACCGGCCGGCGGTTCTCGTTCGAGGGTCAGACGCTCCGCTACGACCGCGTCAAGGTGACGCCCCCACCGGCGCGACCGGGCGGACCGCCGATCCTGCTCGGCGGCTACGACCGCAAAGCGGTGGTCAGGGCGGGACGGCTCGCCGACGGCTACGTCACCGACGAGACGGGCGCCGACGAGGTCCGCACCAACCTCGAGCTCGTCGCCGAGGGCGCGAACGGCGTCGGCCGCGACCCGAACGACCTGATCGTCGTGCTGCTGCAGAACGCGTTCGCGTGGCGCGACGGCGATCCGTGGCCGTTGATCCGCGACGGGCTCGTGCACCAGCACGGGACGTACGAGGCATGGGGCGAAGGCGCGGACACCCCCGAGCACGACCGGCTGGAACCCGCGGTGCCGTCCGACGAAGACCTTCGACTCTCGACGCCGGCGGGACCACCCGAGGAGGTGGCCCGTGCCTTACTCGCGACGATCCGAGCCGCCGGGGATCGCGACATCCACCTGGTCGTGCGGCTGCACTACCCGGGGATGGATCTCGATACCGCGTCCCGGGCGGCCGAGCTCTTCGCCACCGACGTGATGCCGGTGCTCAAGGCCGGCTGATCGGCGACCCCGCCCCGTCGATCGTCGACGAGGAGATCACGACGCCAGCCGGACACGCCCCGCATCGAGTTCGACGAGCCCGTCGACCGAAAGCGTTGCCACCGCCGCATCGACACGATCGACCGGGAACCCGGTTTTCGAGGCGAGCTGCGCAGGCGTCAACCACGGGTGTGACCGCAGCGCCCGGACGACCGCGCCCCTCACCTGTCGGGTCGACCCTTCGAACGATCCCTGCCGAGTCGGCCCGCGGGTTGCAGCCGCCCCATCGCGGCGGAACCGGCAGACGCCGGCGAGCGGGCAGACGTCGCATCGGGGTTCGGGTCGACACACCTCCCGGCCGAGATCCATCAGCGCCTGGTTCCACATGACGGGGTCGTCTCGGTCCAGCCACCCGTCGGCGAGCCCCCATGCTTCTTTCGAGGACACCTCGTGACCGTCGACCCCGAGATGCACCCGCGAGACGACCCGCCGCACGTTGGTGTCGACGACCGCGACCGGTTCGCCGAATCCCAACGAAGCCACCGCCGCGGCCGTGTACGGACCGACGCCCGGGAGCCCGCGCAGTGTGGCCGGGTCGCGCGGGATGCGGCCGCCGTGGTCGCGGACGACGATGCGCGCCGCCTCAGAGAGCCGCACCGCGCGGCGGTTGTAGCCGAGCCCACCCCACTCCCGGACCACATCGCCACGGGTGGCGGCGGCGAGCGCTCGGACGGTCGGGAACCGGCGCAGGAACGACCCGAACGCCGTCACCACCCGGCTCGCCTGGGTCTGCTGGAGCATCACCTCGGACACCCAGACCGCATACGGATCGTGCGAGCCGCGCCACGGATACGCGTCACGCCGGGGCGCGTACCACGCGCGCAGGGCTTCCCTGCCGAGACGGCGACGACTAGGCTTGCCGGACTGCATGACGACGGTCCGAGACATCATGAGCAAGGACCTGGTCGCGGTCGAACCCACCGCCACCGTCGCCGAAGCGGCGACGCTGATGGGCGGGCGCCACATCGGCTCGGCGCTCGTGATCGAGGACGGCCGAGCCACCGGGATCTTCACCGAGCGGGACGTGCTCCGAGCGCTCGCGAGCGACTTCGACGCCGCGCATCATCCGGTCGCCGACTGGATGACCCACGACCCGACGACCGTCGATGTCGAGACGGACGTCCGGACCGCGCGCGACCTGATGCTGGACGGCGGCTTCCGCCACCTGCCGGTGCTGGACGGCACCGAGCTCGTCGGGATCGTGTCGATCCGGGACATCTCTCGCGCTGAGTGGTGATCTTCAGAACCCGGTGCGTCCGCGCTCCGGGAGCTCATCGACGGCCGCCTTGAGCGCGACCCACACGTCCTTGAACACGTCCCCGGCGTAGGACGCCGGCTGGCTGTTCTCGCCCCCCATCGCGCCACGAACGGCGGACGCGGTGATCTCCACGGCCTTCTCGAACACTGCCCAGTCGAGCTCTCGTGCCATCGCGGGTCGGACCTCCGGTGTCGGTTTGGGACAGGCTACCCGGCGCGACGCTACTCGTACGCTCGGAGCCCGGTCAGCGCCTCGCCGAGGATCAGGGTGTGGATCTCGGTCGTGCCCTCGTAGGTCAGGACCGACTCGAGGTTGTTCATGTGGCGGATCACCGGGTACTCGAGCGTGATCCCGCTCGCGCCGAGGATCGTCCGGGCCTCGCGGGCGATGTCGAGCGCCTCGCGGACGTTGTTGAGCTTGCCCATGCTCACGTGCTGCGGCGCGAGCCTGCCCTCGTCCTTCATCCGCCCGAGGTGCAACGCGAGCAGCGTCCCCTTGTTGAGCTCGACCGCCATGTCGGCGAGCTTGCGCTGGGTGAGCTGGAACGCGCCGATCGGCTTGCCCCACTGGACCCGCGTCGTCGCGTACGCGAGCGCCGACTCGAAGCATGCGCGCGCCGCGCCCATCGAACCCCACACGATGCCGAACCGCGCCTCGGACAGGCAGGAGAGCGGCCCCTTCAGCCCGGTGACGCCCGGCAGCACCGCGTCGGCCGGAAGCCGCACCTCGTCCAGGACGAGCTCGGACGTGACGCTCGCACGGAGCGAGAGCTTTCGGTGGACGTCGCTGGCCGAGAACCCGGGTGTCTCGGTCGGGACGAGGAACCCGCGGATCCCGTCGTCGGTGCGGGCCCAGACGATCGCGAGGTCGGCGACGCTGCCGTTCGTGATCCACATCTTCGTGCCCGAGAGCACCCAGTCGTCCCCGTCGCGGCGGGCGCTGGTCCGCATGCGCCCCGGGTCCGAGCCCACGTCGGGCTCGGTCAGGCCGAAGCAGCCGATCACCTCGCCACGAGCCATCCGGGGAAGCCAGCGCTCCTTCTGTTCCTCGGAGCCGAACTTCCAGATCGGGAACATGCAGAGCGACCCCTGGACGCTCACGAACGACCGGAACCCGCTGTCCCCGGCCTCGAGCTCCAGACACGCCAGGCCGTAGCTGACGGCGTTCGAACCCGCGCACTCGTAGCCCGTGAGGTGCATCCCCAGCAGCCCCATCGCGCCGAGCTCCTTGGCGACCTCCAGCGGGAACTCTCCCGCCTCGAACCAGGTCTCGATGCCAGGGAGGACGCGCTCGCGCACCCAGTCGCGGACGGTGTCGCGGATCGCGCGCTCCTCGTCCGCGAGGAGACGATCGAGGTCCAAGAAATCGAGGGGATCCGGTGATTCGGCCATGGCGCTTCGCTAGCCTAGCCTCGTCCCGTACCCCATGGCCCGAGGCACGGTCTGACTGAGGGGCGGCCTCGCGGCCGCCGTCACCGACGATGCTGTTTCCGACGACCGATTTCGCGATCTTCCTGGCGGTCGTCTTCGCGCTTTCCTGGCTGCTGAACCCGCACCGGACGGTCTGGAAGTGGTTCATCCTGCTCGCCAGCTACATCTTCTACGCCTGGTGGGACCCGCGGCTCGTCTGGCTCCTCGCGCTCGTCAGCACGATCGCGTGGGCGTCGGCGCTGTGGGTCGAGGGGACCGACGACGAGCGCGCGCGCCGACGCCGGACGCTGGTCGCCGTGGCGGCGCTGCTGCTGCCCCTCGCGTGGTTCAAGTACTACGGGTTCTTCGCGCTCAACGTCACGAACGCGTTCGAGTCCCTCGGGCTCCATCCGCCGCTGCCGCTGCTGCAGGTGCTCCTGCCGATCGGTATCTCGTTCTACACGTTCATGGCGATCAGCTACGTCGTCGACGTCTCGCGCTACGAGATCCAGGTGTCGCGATGGCTCGACGTCTCGGTGTACCTCTCGTTCTTCCCGCACCTGATCGCCGGTCCGATCGTCCGCAGCGAGGAGCTCATCCCCCAGATCCGACGTCCGCGCGACGCGGGCCGGATCGACGTGTCGCGGGCGTCGTTCCTTATCATCGGCGGGCTGTTCAAGAAGATGGTGATCTCGGCGTTCCTCGCGAGCCAGATCGTGGACCCGGTGTTCGGCGCCCCGAACACGCACGGCGGGCTCGAGGTTCTGGTCGCGATCTACGCGTACGCGATCGTGATCTACGCCGACTTCAGCGCGTACAGCGACATCGCGATCGGCGTCGCGCTGCTGCTCGGGTTCGAGTTCCCCGCGAACTTCAACCGCCCGTACGGCGCGGTGTCGCTGCGGGACTTCTGGCGGCGGTGGCATATGACGCTGTCGCGGTGGCTGCGCGACTACCTGTACGTCCCGCTCGGCGGGAGCCGGCACGGCGAGGTCCGCACGGCCGTGAACATCATGATCACGATGCTGCTCGGCGGGCTGTGGCACGGCGCCGGGTGGACGTTCGTCGCATGGGGCGCGTACCACGGGATCGGGCAGGTGATCGGCCGCTGGCGCGTGCGACGCGCGCAGGCGCTCGGCATCGTCGAACGCTCCTCGCGGTGGATCGTCGCCCGCAAGCAGCTGGTGACGTTCAACCTCGTCGCGCTCGGGTGGGTGTTCTTCCGCTCGGACTCGATCGGGAGCGCGTTCGAGCTCCTCGGCCGGCTGGGCGCGGCCGGGACGACGGTGCTCGTGACGCCGCTCGTGCTGCTGACGATCGCGGGGATGCTCGGCGTCCAGTACCTGCCGGCGGATCCCGCGGCGCGGCTGCGCGAGAGCTTCGGACGGCTCGGTCCCGTGCTGCAGGGCGCCACGCTCGCCCTGTCCCTGTTCGTGATCACGACGCTCGGCGCCCAGGGCGTGAGCCCGTTCATCTACTTCCGCTTCTGAGGTGACGACCTGATGCAGACGATGGAACGACCGATCGTGGTCCTGGAGGACGCGAGGCCGCCGGAACCCTCCGATCCTCGGCGCGCCTCGGCGCGCGACGTCTTCGTCGCGATCGTCGTCTGCCTCTCGCTGTGGGCGTTGCTCGCGGCGCCGCTGCTGCAGCGCAGCGCCGAGGCAGGGCCCGTCGGCGCCCGGCGATCGGCGGCGCTCGTGCTGCTGCGACCACTGGTGGCGATCTCGAACGGGCTGTTCCTTACGCGGGCTACGGGTTCGATCGAGCGCGCGCTCGGGCGCGATCCCGACCAGGCGCCCGGCGGTGAGCTCGCCCTGCCCCCGTTCGCCCTCCCGCCGGACGAGTTCGAGCCCAATCCCACGCACGCGGCGCCGACGGGCGGCCCGCACCCGGCGGAGACCTCGCCACCACCGGCCCATGAGGGCAGCGAGGGCAACAGCGAGGCACCCGCGGAGGAACCCCCGGGCACCGCGGCCCTGCGGACCCCCACGCGCTCGAACAAGCTCCGCGTAGCCGTGATCGGCGACTCGCTCTCCCAGGGGCTCGGCCCGGCGATCGAGCGCTCGCTGAACCCCTCGCTCGTGCGGGTGCTCTCCCTCGGCCGGCAGTCGACCGGGCTGTCTCGCGAGGACTACTTCAACTGGCAAGCGGGCATGCGTCAGATCGTCGAGGAGTTCCGGCCCGATCTCGTGTTCGTGATGCTCGGCAGCAACGACGCGCAGGCGCAGATCTCGCGCGACGGCTCCTCGATCCCGGTGGGGAGCGCGCAGTGGATCGAGGGGTACCGCGAGCGCGCCGCCAACCTGCTGCGGGAGGCGACACGCGCGGGGACGCACGTCGTGTGGGTCGGGATCCCGATCGTGGAGGAACGCCAGCGCTGGGACTTCTACCGTCGCGTGAACGACATCTACCGAGACACAGCCTCGGCCGACCCGCTGGGCACGTACGTCGACACCTGGACGCCGTTCGAGGGCAGGGACGGCGGGTACACGACGTTCGTCCGCAACGAGCACGGCGACCTCGTCGAGGTCCGCGCGTCCGACGGCGTCCACTTCACGCCGAGCGGGTACATGTTCCTCGGCCGGCTGGCGATCCGCGCCGCCGATCAGGCCTTCGGCATACCCGACAAGGCCGTCACGTCCCGCAGCTGAACCCGATCCCGCACTCGACGAGCGAGCGAGGAGGACCGATGGACATCATCGAGCGGCACTTCGCCGCCGAGAACGCACACGACGTCGCCGGCACGCTCGCGACCTACACCGACGATCTCGTCTGGGACGACGTCGGCAATCCCCTCTGTCCCGTGTACGGCAAGAGCGCGGCGGGGGGGATCTACGAGGGGATCATCGACGCGATCCCCGATCTGCACCTGGAGTCGGTGAGCCGTTTCGCGAGCGACGACCACGTGGTCGACGAATCGGTCGCCACCGGTCACATCGAGGGCACATTCATCGGCATCGACGGCGGCGGAGCTCCGGTGCGGTTCCGGATCCTGCACGTGTTCGACATCCGCGACGGCCTCATCAGTCGCGAGCAGGCCTGGTTCGACACGGCGGGCGTGATCCGCCAGGTCGAAACCCACCGGCAGGAGGCGTCGAGGGCGGACTAGGCGCCAGGCCCTCCGGCCCCCGAGAGCTGTCGAAATCACGGATCACCGTTCGTCGTTAGGGTGGACGAGACGGCCATCCTGGCCGCTGCGGCCGATGACCGAAAGGAGGTCTGCATGCAGTACATCTTCCTGATCTACGGGGACGAGTCGGCTTGGGGCAGCGCTTCCCCCGAGGAGCAAGCCAAGAACATGCAGGAGTGGAGCGACTACACGCAGTTCCTGAAGGACAAGGGCTACCACATCGCCGGGGACGCGCTCCATCCGACCTCGGACGCGACCACGGTCCGGGTTCGGGACGGCAAGACCATCACGACCGACGGACCGTTCGCGGAGACCAAGGAGCAGCTCGGCGGGTACTACCTCGTGGACTGCAAGGATCTCGACGAGGCGATCGAGGCGAGCGCACGGATGCCGGTCGGCCCCCACGGGACCGTCGAGATCCGACCGGTCGCCGTCTACGACGAGGAGGGGCGACCGTCGATGTAGCGACCGCGACCGCCGGCGTCGTCGACCGCCTGTTCCGAGCCGAACAGGGACGAGCGGTCGCCACGCTGATCCGGGTCCTAGGCGACTTCGACCTCGCCGAGGACGCGGTCCAGGACGCGTTCGCGCAGGCGATACGTGTGTGGCCCGAGCGCGGGATCCCCGACAACCCCGGCGCGTGGATCACCACGACCGCGCGCAACCGCGCGATCGACCGGCTCCGGCGCGAACGGACGCTCCGAGAGAAGACGGCGCAGCTCGGCGCGATCGAGGCGCTCGAGTCGCTCGGAGGTGACGAGAAGGACGTGAGCGCGATCCCGGACGACCGGCTGCGGCTGATCTTCACGTGCTGCCACCCGGCCCTGCAGATGGACGCGCGGGTCGCGTTGACGCTGAAGACCCTCGGCGGCCTCACGACCGGCGAGATCGCGAGGGCGTTCCTGGTGCCCGAACCCACGATGGCCCAACGCCTCGTCCGGGCCAAGCGCAAGATCCGTCAGGCGGCGATCCCCTACCGGGTCCCGCCGGCCGAGCTCCTGCCCGAGCGGCTCCCGGGCGTGCTCGCCGTCGTGTACCTCGTGTTCAACGAGGGGTACGCCGCCACCTCGGGCGCCTTGGTCCGGGCGGATCTGTGCGACGAGGCGATCCGTCTGGCCCGCATCGTCTTGATGCTGATGCCCGACGAGCCCGAGATCGGGGGCCTGCTCGCGCTGATGCTCCTGCAGCATTCGCGCCGGGACGCCCGGACGGACCCACGGGGGACGATGATCCTGCTCGAGGACCAAGATCGTGCCCGCTGGGACCACACGATGATCGACGAGGGTCTCGCCACCCTGGACGGGGCCCTCCTCGCCCGACGACCTGGTCCGTACCAACTGCAGGGCGCGATCGCCGCGCTCCACGCGAGAGCGCCCCGGCCCGAGGACACCGACTGGCCGCAGATCGCCGCGCTGTACGACCGGCTCGCCGAGGCCTCTCCCTCGCCGGTGGTCGAGCTCAACCGCGCGGTCGCGATCGCGATGGCCGACGGTCCCGAGCGTGGACTCGCGCTGTTCGCACCGCTCGAGGACGACCTCGACGACTACCACCTGTTCCACGCGGCTCGCGCGGACCTGTTCCGCCGGCTCCATCGAGACGACGACGCGGCCGCCGCGTACCGCCGGGCGCTCGAGCTCGTGTCGAACCCACAGCAGCGCGCCTACCTCGAGGGCAGGCTCGCCGAGGTCACAGCTCCTTGACGAGGTAGTCCATCACCGCGCCGACGGCGACCGGGCCGTCGTCGCGGAGCAGATCCGTACTCGACACGAACGGACCGTGCGCGTGCACGTACCCGAGTTGCTCGTAGAGCACGCGTGCGGGCGCCGCCTCTTCGTCGAGCGACACCGACAGCCCCACGCGGGGCAGGCCGCGCTCGGTCACTGCATCCTCGAGCGTCCGCATCAGCGCCGTCGCGACACCGAGCCGTCGCCTGGGCCGCGCCACGAAGACGTCGCGGACCTCGGCGCAGCCCTCGCGCACGGCCGACGTCGAGAACTCGTCGTGCTCGGGGAACAGCACCATGCCGCGCCCTCCCGGGGCGTCGCCGAACCACGCGATCGCCTCGACGAGCTCCCCGCGTTCCTGCGCCAGGAGGCGGCGGTGGTACTCCCGGGAGTTCCAAACGGGGAGACGCCGGTTGAGCGTCTCGAGATCGTCGGCGGCAAGACGCAGCACGTGGTACGTCGCGGTCGGTCGCGTGGAACCCACGTCGTCCTCGCGCGCCGCGATCGCTCTCAGCCCTCCGGCACGACCGGATACGCCCGGCTCATGTAGTCGTGCGCGTCGTGCACGCCCGTCACGTGCCACTTCCGCGGGGCGATCAGCTCGTCGGCCTCGGGTGGTCCCCACGTCCCCTTCTCGTAGAAGCAGACCGGCGTCGGGTGCTCGAGCACCGGCTGGAGGATCTCCCAGGCCCGCTCGACACCGTCCTGACGGATGAACAGCGAGTGGTCGCCCCGCATCGCCTCGAGGATCAGGAGCTCGTACGCGTCGGCGAGCTCGGTGTGCGCGAACGACTCGTCGTAGTCGAAGTCCATCGCCGCCCTGCCCAGATGCATCCCCGGTCCGGGCTGCTTGACGTTGAACCCGATGGTGATGCCCTCGTTCGGCTGCACCCGGACCGTGAGATGGTCGCGCATCGGCAGGTCCATGTCGGAGCCGCGGAACACGTTGAACGGCACCTTACGGAACTTCAGGGTGATCTCGCTCATCTTCTGGGCGAGAGCCTTGCCCGTGCGCAGGAAGAAGGGCACCCCGGCCCACCGCCAGTTGTCGATGTCGATCTGCATCATGGAAAAGGTCTCGGTCGTCGAGTCCGGCGCGACGCCGGGCTCGTCGCGATAGCCGACGTACTGGCCCCGGAGGACGCGATCGACGTCGGCCACGTCCGCGGAGCGGAGCGCCTTGACGGTCTCGTCGCGCAGCCGATTGGGTGCGAACGACACAGGCGGCTCCATCGCGACGAACGTCATCACCTGGAACAGGTGTGTCGAGATCATGTCGCGGATGTTGCCGACCTGCTCGTAGAAGGCCCCGCGCCCCTCGATCCCGATGTCCTCGGCGACCGTGATCTGCACGTGGTCGATGTAGCGGCGGTTCCAGATCGGCTCGAACATCCCGTTCGCGAACCGGAACGCCAGGATGTTCTGCACGGTTTCCTTGCCGAGGTAGTGGTCGATGCGGAACACCTGGGACTCGTCGAACACCGAGTGGATGACCTCGTTCAGCTCGAGCGCGCTCTGCAGGTCACGCCCGAACGGCTTCTCGAGCACGATCTTCGCGTCCTTCTGCAGCCCCGCCTCGCCGATCCGGTGGACGATGTCGGCGTAGACGCTGGGCGGCACGGCCGCGTCGAAGAAGCGCCGACCCTCCGTGCCGCACTCGGCGTCGACCTTCTCGAGGTACGTCGCGAAGTCGTTCATCGCGCCCGGCTCCGAGAACTCGCCCTGGTAGTAGGAGAGGCGTCGCGAGAACTCGTCCCAGGCCTCGCCCTCGGGCGGGTGACCCGCGAACTCCTTCAGGTTGTCGAACGTGTACTGACGGAACCCCTCCGAGGTCATCTCGGAGCGCGCGTAGCCGACCAGCGCGAACCCCTTCGGGAGCCGATCCTGCAGCCACAGGTGCCAGAACGCCGGCAGCAGCTTCCGCTTGGTCAGGTCGCCCGACGCCCCGAAGATCACGGCCGCCTGTGGGAGGAGCTCCTTGACCATCACCAACCTCCTTCGGACGGCGGACCGACCTCGATCCACTCGTCGGTCACGCGGACCGTGTACACGGGCACCGGATCGACGGCGGGACCCTCGACGGGCTCGCCGGTCGCCAGGTCGAACTCGCTCTGATGGCACGGACACACCACCGTGTCCTCCTGGTCGCCGAGCTTGCCCTCGGCTAGCGAGCATCCCTCGTGCGTGCACTCGTCGCCGAACGCGTACAGGTCGTTCTCGACGTGCGCGATCGCCACGCGCAGGCCCGGGAGGTCGAACGAGCGGAGCTCCCCCTCGGGGACCTCGGCCAGCGAGCCGACCCGTCGGTACGTCTCGTCCACGCGTGCATCTTCACCCAACGAACGGCCCCCGGCATAGCCATCGTCCGGCGTCACGCGCCCAGCGTCGCGCTCGGATCCGCGGCATGGGCGGGGTCCGAGGTGCCCTGCTCCTGCACGGAGACGCCGTCGACCCCGGCACCCGAGCCCGCGGCCACGACCTTGGTCACGGCCGACCACACGCGCTGGGCCAGGGTCACGGCACCCAGCACGGTTAGAACCGCGAGCGCCGGAAGCAGCGCGCCTGGGATCGGGAGGCCGATCATCATCGCGACGTAGCGCTCGAGCCGTTGGAAGTAGCCCTCGGTGACCCGAACGCCCGCGGCCTCCGCTTCGGCGCGGACGTGGCTCACGCAGAGCGCGATCACCAGCGTGAGCAACGCGAGGGCCGCCTCGAGCCGGAGATCCTGTCCGGCGAGCGACCAGAACAAGCATCCGAACAGGATCACGTCGGCCACCCGGTCCAGCACCGAGTCGAGGAACGCGCCCCATCGGCTCTCCTCGCCGCGGAGCCTTGCGACGGCGCCGTCCAGGATGTCGAACAACCCGGCGGGGATCAGCAGCAGCCCGGCCAGTAGGAACTGGCCCCGGAGCAACGACGCCCCGACCCAGACGTTGGTGACCAGCCCGAGCAGGGTCAGGTGCCACGGCCGGAAGCCGGCGCGGTAGACGCCGAGGAGGATGACCCGGTAGGGCCACGTGAAGACCCAGCGCATCGGCTTGGCCGCCACGCCCTCGGCCAGGCGAGGCGCCGGCATGTCGCGGATGCGCGAGGTCCCGTTCGGCGGTTCGGGCAGGGTTCCGCTCATCTGATCTCGGTTCTGAGGCTATCGCCGACCCGCCGGCGCCGCACCCGGCTCAGGTCCTTCTGTTTCAAGCCCGGGGCGCGAACGCTACGACCAGGTAATGGAAGGTGCCACCGGGCGCCTCGTACGCGATCCGGTCCTCGAGGTTGGCCCCCAGGAGCGCCTTGCCGAGCGGCGACGTGGTCGTGATCGTCCGGACGCCGGGGGCGCGCTCCTCGGCCGATTCCGCGAGCAGGTAGGCCTCGTCCTCGGGCTCGTCCTCCTCGAGCGGCCGGAGCGTCACGAACATCCCGGCGGCCACGACCCCGGACTCGGCTGGACCCTCGACGATCTCTGGGTCGCGGAGCATGCGCTGGAGGTTGCGGATCCGGGACTCCATCAGCGCCTGCTCGTTCTTGGCGGAGTCGTACTCGGCGTTCTCCCGTATGTCGCCGTGCTCGCGCGCTGCCTTGAGGCGTTCGGCCATCGTGGCGCGACCCGCGATCTTGAGCTCGTCGAGCTCGCCGCGCAGGCGCAGGTAGGCGTCGAGCGTCAGGGTCGACGTGGGCTGCTGCCCACCCTTGCGGGCGGGCCGGTTGGCGAGCTCTTCGGGCAGTTCCATGAGAACGGCGAGCCTACCAACTCAGGCCGAGCGACCCCCCGCGGCGGCCGCTACGACTCGGCGAAGAAGACGTTCTTGACCTCGGTGTACAGGTTGACGGCGTGCATCCCCATCTCGCGGCCGATCCCGCTCTGCTTGTAGCCGCCGAACGGGGCCTCGGTGTGGACGCTGTGCGCCGAGTTCACCGAGATCACGCCGGTCCGGATCCCCTTGACCACGCGGATCGCGCGCCCGAGATCGCGGGTCCAGACCGAGCCCGACAGACCGTACGGCGTGTCGTTCGCGAGCCGGATCGCCTCTGCCTCGGTGTCGAACGGCATGATGCACGCGACCGGCCCGAAGATCTCCTCCTGCGCCACGCGCCAGGCGTTGTCGACGTCGGCCAGGATCGCCGGCTTGAGGTAGAAGCCGCCCGGCGGCTCGGCGGGGATCTCGCCGCCCGTGACCAGACGCGCGCCCTCCTCGACACCGATGCCGATGTAGTCGAGCGAGGTCTGGCGCTGACCCGCCGAGATCATCGGGCCCAGTTCCGTCGACTCGTCCTGCGGGAGACCGATCCGCAGCTCGGCGGTGCGCTTGGCCAATCCCTCGATGAACTCGTCGTACACGGGACGTTCGACGAACATCCGCGCGCGCGACGTGCAGTCCTGGCCCGTGTTATCGAAGATCGACCACATCGAACGCTCGACGCACGTCTCGAGGTCGGCGTCGGCGAACACCACGTTGGCCGACTTGCCCCCGAGCTCGAGCGAGACCCGCGTGATCGTCTCGGCGCACCGCTGCATGATCTGCGAGCCCACGGCCGTCGAGCCCGTGAACCCGACCTTCGAGACCCGCGGATCGGAGACGAGAGCGTTCCCGACGGTCGAGCCGGGCCCCGGCAGGACGCTCATCGTCTCGGGCGGCAGGCCCGCCTCGACGAGCAGGTCGGCGAGCTTGAGCACCGAGAGCGGCGTGTGGGTCGCCGGCTTGACGACGATCGTGTTGCCGCACGCCAGCGAGGGCCCGATCTTCCAGGAGGCGATCACCAGCGGGAAGTTCCAGGGGACGATCAGCGCGCACACGCCAACCGGCTCGCGCAGGGTCACGTCCAGCCCGGGATCGCTCACCGGGATCGTCTCCCCGAAGATCTTGTTGGCGGCGCCTCCCCAGTACTCGAGCACGTTCGCGACGGTCCCGATCTCGCCGCGCGCGGCGTTGATGGGCTTGCCCGCGTTCCGCGACTCGACGACCGCGAACTCCTCGAGCCGCTCGCGGAGCAGCGCGGAGGCACGTAGCAGCACCCGGCCGCGTTCGGTCGCGCTCATCCGCGACCACGCCCCCTCCTCGAACGCCCCGTGGGCGATGTCGACCGCGCACCTCGCGTCCTCGGCACCCGCGTCGGACACCTGCGCCATCGGCTCGCCGGTCCCCGGCTCGATCACGTCGGACGTCGCTCCGTCGGCGGGGGCCGTGCGCTCCCCGCCCAGCACCAGAAGTTCGGTCGCCATGTGGTGGTCTCCTCGGTCGCTCGGTCGCTCGGTCGCTCGGTCGCTCGGTCGATGATAGGCGCGCGGCCGGGCATCGAACCGCGCGTTCGGCCGGGCGCGTATCCTCGGCCCGACGCGTGAACGGGAGGGCACGATGGGACGGCTCGACGGGAAGGTTGCGCTCATCACCGGCGGCGCGAGCGGCATGGGGATGGTCGCCTCGAAGCTGTTCGCGAGCGAGGGAGCTGCGATCGTCCTCACCGACGTGGCCGACGATGCCGGCGAGGCGGTGGCCTCCGAGATCGAGGCCGCCGGAGGCCAGGCGCTGTACGTCCATTCGGATGTGTCGGACCAGGCCGATGCGGAGGCGATGGTCAAGGCCGCCGTGGATCGCTTCGGCGGGCTCACGATCCTGTACAACAACGCGGGCGTGATGATGAGCCGGGACGGCTCGGTGACCGACACGGACATCTCGGTCTGGGACACGACGCTCGGCATCAACGTCAAGGGCGTCGCGTTCGGCTGCAAGTTCGGCGTCCCGGCGATGATCGCGTCGGGCGGCGGATCGATCATCAACGTGGCGTCGTTCGTCGCGTGGATGGGCGCCGCCACCTCGCAGACGGCCTACACGGCGTCGAAGGGCGCCGTGCTCTCGATGACGCGCGAGATCGCCGTCGAGTACGCCCGCAAGGGCATCCGGTGCAACGCGCTGTGCCCCGGACCGATCGATACGCCGTTGCTCGCCGAACTGCTCGCCGATCCCGCGCGGCGCCAGCGGCGCTACGTCCACATCCCGATGGGACGGCTCGGGCAGGCGGAGGAGCTCGCGAAGGCGGCCCTGTTCCTTGCGAGCGACGACTCCTCGTTCATGACGGGGGCCTCGCTGATCGTCGACGGGGGGATCACGGCGGCGTACGTCACGCCCGAGGACTGACCGACCCGGACGCCCCGGTCGGGCCTCGCCGCACGCCGTTACCCTGGGCCGATGGGCATCCTGGCCGTCGGCGGCCCGCGCCCGCCGGGGATCGGCGGCCCGGGGGGCTGGGACTTCTGGGTTCTCGCCGGCATCCTCAGCCTGTTCTTGCTCTTGGTCACGGACCGCCGCCGGCTCCCCCTCCCCCTGGTCGTCGTTGGCGCGCTCGTCGGCGGACTAGTCCTGTCCGAACTGACCCGCGCCTGGGGCGTGGTCCCGGTCTGGGGTGGGCTCCTGCTGATCGCCCTGGCGCGGAACCTGCGCCGTCGACGGAGCCGGCCGCAGGTTTGACAGCCCTCCGAGGGTGGGGCTCAATGGCTCCGTCGTGCTGATGAAGGGGGGGTAACGACGTGGGTCAGGAGGGTCAGCAACAACGCAAGGTCGGCTCCGTCACCTACCAGGAGGTAGGTGAGGAGTACTTCCAGAAGCGAGGACTTCGGCGACACGCAGGGGTCTGGTCGCTGTGGGCGCTCGGCGTCGGGGCCGTCATCTCCGGCGAGTACTACGGCTGGAACTTCGGCCTGGGCACCGGGGGTTTCGGCGGCCTCCTCATCGCCGGCGTGCTCATGGCGGTCATGTACTACGGCCTCGTCTACTCGATCGCCGAGATGTCGCCGGCGCTCCCACACACCGGGGGCGCATACTCGTTCGCACGCTCGGCGATGGGCCCGTGGGGCGGGTTCCTCACTGGACTTGCCGAGAACGCGGAGTATGTGATCACTCCGGCCGTGGTCGTAGGTGCGATGGCCTTGCTGATGCAGGAGATCGTCGCGGGACTGTTCGACGTCGCCGGCGATCCATGGTGGAACAGCCTCCCGATCTGGGCGTTGATCTTCTACGTGATCTTCGTGTGGATCAACATCGTGGGGATCGAGGCGACCATGCGGTTCACGGTCGCCATCACGCTGCTGTCGATCGGCGTCCTCGTGTTCTTCTTCCTCGCCGCCATCTTCTCGGGGAAGCTCGATTTCAACCTGTGGACGAACATCTCCAAGAGCGGCGCGGTGATCCCCGGCGGCGGAGGTCCGTGGCTCCCCTTCGGGATCAGCGGCATCTTCAAGTCCCTCCCGTTCGCGATCTGGTTCTTCCTGGCGATCGAGGAGGTGCCGCTCGCGGCTGAGGAGTCTATGGATCCGCGCCGCGACGTCCCCAAGGGATCCGTCTTGGCGATGCACACGTTGCTGATCGCGGCGATCCTCACGCTCGTCTTCAACACGGGCCTGCCGGGCGGGGCACACCTCTACGGCGCGTCCGGATTCCCGCTGCTCGATGGCCTGTACGCGATCTTCGGACAGAACAACGCCACCGAGCTCCTCGGGTTGCTGTTCATGATCGGCCTGGTGGCCAGCTTCTTCACGATCATCTTCGCGTACGGCCGAAACACGTACTCGCTGTCACGGGCGGGATACTTCCCGAAGTTCCTGTCTCAGACCCACGGCGTGCGGAAGACCCCGCACGTCGCGTTGATCGCTGGAGCGGTCGTCGGTTACGCCGTGTTCTTCCTCGTCTGGGTCCTCCAGCAGCAAGAGCTCGGTGCGCAGATCGTGGCGGCGCTGCTCAACATGGCGGTGTTCGCGGCGGTGATCTCGTACATCCTGCAGATGACGTCGTTCGTGCTGCTCCGGCAGAAGCTGCCGAACATCGAGCGACCGTACCGAAGCAAGTGGGGGGTCCCCGGAGCGGTCGTCGCCGGACTGCTCGCGGCGACCTCGCTCGTCGCGATCTTCCTCAACGAGGCCTATCGCCCAGGCGTGTACGGCGTCGCGATCTACTACGTGCTCGGGGTCCTGTACTTCGCGATCGCCGGGCGGAACCGTCTGGTGCTGTCGCCCGAGGAGGAGTTCGCGCTCACGCAGGGCGAACACGGCATCCCTCAGGTGGAGGGATACTCGACGTCGCAGGCTGAGCAGACGGCGATCCTCGGTGGCGGAGCCCCGAGTGCACCGAGCACCGCGTCGACCCAGCCGCCATCGGAGACGCCCTCCGGCTAGCGGAAAGACGAGTCGCACCGAACGGCGGGCCCGTGGTCGGGCCCGCCGTTCGCGTTTGACAGCCCCGGGCGGCGGATCTTCGATAGCGGCCCCCAACCGAAAGGCGGACGACGTGACAGCCGCGACCGGCACGCTGAGCGCGAAACAGCTCCAGGAGCTCGCCGACAGCGGCGAGGTGGACACGATCCTGTGCATGTTCACCGACCTGCAGGGCCGCTTCATGGGCAAGCGCGTGGTCCCCCACTTCTTCTTCGAGGAGATCCTCGGCGAGGAGGGCCTGCACGCCTGCCTGTACCTGCTCGCGATCGACATGGAGATGGAGCCGCTCCCCGACTACGCGTACGCGTCGTGGGAGACCGGGTACGGCGATTTCCGGATGGTCCCGGACATGAGCACGCTCCGGTGGTGCCCGTGGATCGAGAAGACCGCGATGGTGATCTGCGACATCTTCGAGGAGGAGGAGTCCGACAAGGAGGTCGAGGTCACCCCTCGGACGATCCTCAAACGCCAGATCGCGCGCGCCGCCGAGCTCGGGTACACGATCAAGACCGGATCCGAGCTGGAGTTCTACCTGTTCCAAGACTCGTACCGCGATGCCGCCGGACGAGGCTACCGCGACCTGCGCCCCAGCTCGCCGTACATCATGGACTACCACATGCTCCAGACCACCCGCGACGAGTGGTTCATCCGTCAGGTGCGCAACTCGATGCTGGGCGCGGGCATCCCGGTGGAGTTCAGCAAGGGCGAGTTCGGCCGCGGACAGCAGGAGATCAACATCACCTATTCCGACGCGTTGTCGAACGCCGACCACCACGCGCTGTACAAGCACGGCGTGAAGGAGATCGCCGAGCTGAACGGCGTGGCGGCCACGTTCATGGCCAAGTGGACGATGGCCGAGGCCGGCTCGAGCTGTCACCTGCACTCGAGCGTGTGGAACGCGGACGGGACCGAGAGCCTGATGTGGTCCAAGGACGGCGAACACCACATGAGCGACACCTACCGCTGGTACATGGGCGGCCTCATGGCCTGCGCCCGCGAGATGGCCTTGATGTACGCGCCGTTCGTGAACTCGTACAAGCGCTACCAGCTGGGCTCCTGGGCACCGACCGCGATCGTGTGGAGCCGGGACAACCGGACCTGCGGGTTCCGGACGGTCGGCGAGCACGCCGGCGCGCGCGTCGAGTGCCGGATCCCCGGGGCCGACGCGAACCCGTACCTCGCGTTCGCGGCGACGATCGCGGCCGGCCTGTGGGGGATCGAGAACAAGGTGGAGCCGCCCCCGATGTTCGTCGGCAACGCCTACGAGGCCAAGGACGTCCCGCGCGTGCCGTACTCGCTGCACGAGGCGGTCGAGACGTTCCGCGCGTCGACGGTCGCGCGCGACGCGTTCGGCGACTTCGTGTTCGAGCATCTGCTGAACACCGCGCACCAGGAGCAGGTGATCTTCGACAACACGACCGTCACCGACTGGGAGCTCGCGCGCTACTTCGAACGCGGGTAGGTTCAGCCGGCCGCGAAGACGGGGGCGAGCGCGCCGTAGACCTGGCGGTAGCGCTGGTACGCCTCGTCGTACACCGAGCGGTTGCCGCCGTCGGGCTCGTGTTCGTCCGGGCGGTAGGAGACGAACGCTTTCACCGCGTCCGCGACGTTCCCGTGGAGCCCGGAGCCCACCGCGGCCAGGATCGCGGCGCCCGTCGCGGTCGTCTCGACGCTGGTGGGGACGCGCACCGGCAGGCCGGTGACGTCGGCCTTGATCTGCCGCCAGAGAGGGCCCTTCGCGCCGCCGCCCACGATCGTGAGCCGCCGCACGCCCAGACCCGCGTTCGCCATCGCCTCGACGATGTCGCGCAGCGCGAACGCGCTCCCCTCCAAGATCGCGCGCGTCATGTGCGCCCGCGAGTGCGCGAGCGTGAGCCCGTAGAACACGCCGCGCGCGGCGCCGTTCCACTCGGGCGCCATCGCGCCCTGCATGCACGGCAGGAACACGAGCCCCTCGGCGCCCGGCGGGACGCGTTCGGCCTCGCGCGAGAGGAGGTCGTAGGCGTCCCCGAGGCCCTCGGCCTCCGCCCCTCGTTCGATCGGCGCGAACTGGTCCCGCCACCACCGGAGGTTGCCGCCCGAGACGAACCCTGGGTTCTCGAGCAGCCAGGCGTCCGGGTCGCCGTGCGGGTGGCATTCGACGAGCATCGTCGGGTCCTCGCGCGGCTCGCTCGACGCGGCGCACACGGGTTCGGCCGTCCCCACGACGTCGCAGACCTCGCCGGGCTCGAACACGCCGGCGCCGAGCGTCGCCGCCATCTCGTCGCCGCACCCCACCGAGACGATCGTCGACGGGTCCAGACCCGAAGCCTGCGCGAACGCCTCCGTGATCGTCGAGATCGGTTCGGTCGCGCCGACGACCTCGGGGAGCATCGACGCGGGGACGTCGACCGCCGCGAGGACCTCGGGTGACCACGCGCGGGTCCGGGGATCCAGGAGCGCGAACGACGACGCGTTCGAGTAGTCGACGGCGACGGGTCCCGCGACGCTCTTCAGCGCGTACGTGCCCGGCGACATCAGCGTGGACACGTTCGCCCAGACCTCGGGCTCTTCGTCGCGGACCCAGAGCGCCTTGAAGATCGCGTGCGAGGAGTCCAGGTTCGCGCCCACGTGGCGGTAGAACGTCTCGGGCGGCATCCGTTCGGCGACCGCCGCGGCCTGCGCCTCGGCGCGGCGATCCATCCAGATCATCGCCGGGCGGAGGGGTTCCCCGTCGGCCCCGCACACCACCATCCCGTCGAGCTGCGAGCCGAACGACAGCCCCTTGACCGCGGACGGGCCCTCCGGCACCTCCTCGAGCAGCTCGCGGACGCCGGTCACGATCGCGGCCGGCCACGCGTCCGCGTCCTGTTCGGCAGCGCCGGGGAAGGGGAACGACAGGTCGTAGGTCTGGTACGAGGACGCGACGAGCGTGCCGTCCGCCGCGTAGAGCGCGCAGTTCGTCCCCTGCGAGCCGACGTCGCAGCCGATCACGTAGGGACCGGTCACGGCACGATGACCGTCTTCAGACCTGTGCCAGAGCGGATCGTCTCGAACGCCTGCGCGATGTCCTCGAGCGGGAACCGGTGCGTGACCACGCGGGCCAGTTCCTCCTGCCGCCGGTCAAGGTAGTCCATCGTGATCCGGTACTGACGGTGCGTCGCCCCGTACGCGCCCAGGATCGCGAGCTCCTTGTAGTGGAGCTGGTTCATGTCGAGCGGGCTCACCGGGTCGTGCTTGGGCAGCCCGGCGAAGTAGACGACCTTCGCGCGCTTGGCCGCCATCTCGAGTGCGGCCTGCTGCGCCTGCTTGGAGGGCGCGGCGACGCTCACACGGTCTGCCCCCGCACCGCCGGTCTTCGCGAGCACCTCGCCGACGCCGTTGTCCTCGCCGGCCACGAACGCCTCGTCGACGAACGAGCCGACGATGCTCATCGCCAGGTCGAGCCGGTCATGCTGCACGTCGGTCATGTAGATGCGGCTCGCGCCCCGATCGCGGCACATGACCGCCTGCCAGCACCCGATCGGCCCGGTCCCGAGGATCACCACGACGTCGCCCAGGCGGACGTCGAGCATCTCGACGCCGTTGAGCGCGCACGCGAACGGGTCGGCGACGGTCGCGAGATCGGACGCGAGATCGTCGGGCAGCGGGATCAGGTTCTTCGTCGCGATCGGCGGCACCGCCGCCCACTCGGCGTACGCTCCGGGGAAGGGGTCGTACCCGTACAGCAGGTGGTGCTCACACAGGTTCTGGAACCCCTCCATGCACCACCGGCACTCGCCGCACGTGAGGATCGAGCCGAGAAACACGCGGTCGCCCTTGGCGACGCCGGGCGGGAGCACCGCCTCGGGCCCCACCTCCGCGAGCACGCCGACCGGCTCGTGGCCGAGCACCCACGGCGCGGGGGCCCGCGGGTCCCCGTTGAAGAACGTCCGCGCGTCCGTGCCGCAGATCCCACACGCCTCGACCCGCAGGATCGCGCCGCGCGGGTCGAGCTTGGGCTCCTCGGTCTCTCGCACTTCGACCGCGTTCACGTCGGTCATGAACGCGGCCCTCATCGCGACGACTCCTCGCTCGGCGGAACGGTTGGGGTCCTCACCGTCCGAGCTCCTCGACGAGCGCGTCATGGGCCTTCTCGGCGCTCCACCGCTCGCGGATCACGCGGGAGAGCGCACGGGTGATCGCCTCGGGCGAGGCGTGCATGAAGATGTTCCGCCCGACCGAACAGCCGATCGCGCCGGCCTCGACGGCGATCTGCATCCGCCACAGCAGCTCCTTGTCCTCCAGCCGCGAGCCGCCGGCGAGCACCACCGGGATCCCGTTGGTCGCCTCCACCAGCTTGCCGAACCCTTCGGGGTCGCCGGGCCAGTTGGTCTTGACGATGTCGGCCCCGAGCTCGGCGCACAGGCGGACGTTCCGACGCAGGTACTCGAACCCGTACTGCTGCTTGAGCTCCTCGACGGTCGCGTACGTGGTCGGGAACTCGGCCTCGGCGATGAACGGCATGCCGAGCGCGGCGCACTCGCGACCCACCGACGAGAGGATGTCGATCATCCCGGCCTCGGTGTCGCCACCCAGCGCGGTGAACAGCACCACCGCGTCCGCGCCGAGCACCAGCGCCTCCTCGACCTCGGCGATCTGCACGATCTCGGGTCGGTCGCCGCCGGGATCCGCGGAGGCCGACAGGAGCAGCGCGAGGGACGTCGTGGGCGAGAACCCCGGCTCGGCGATCCGGATCATGCCCTTGCTCATCATGATCACGTTCGCGCCACCGGCCACCGTCTCCCGCGTCCGCGTTTCGATGTCCGCCAGGGGCTCGAGGAACGTCGGCGAGGTCATCCCGTGGTCCAGCGCGCAGATCACCGACACGCCGGAGGGATCGATCACCCGCTTGAGCCGCATGGACTTGCCGATCTTCGTCGTCATCGTGCCTCCTCGGTCGTGCGGAGTCTGGCAGACGAGGCCACCTGGGCGCGAACCGGGTTCGCCCGCGGCGAGGTCCGGGAGCGTCTCGCAGTGCGCCGCTAGACTGACAGCATGCGACCGGTCCTGTTGGTCGGGCACGCCGACTGGGAGACGTTCGGCGTGGTGCCGGGGACGCTCGACGCGGCGGGCCTGCCCTGGATCGAGCATCTCGCCCACACGGGCACAGCGCTGCCCGAGCTGTCCGAGGTCTCCGGCGTCGTCGTCTACGGCGGGATCATGAACGTCGACATGACCGACGAGTACCCGTTCCTCGAGACGGAGCGCGGGTACGTCCGCGCCGTGCTCTCGGCCGGCGTCCCCTACCTCGGGATCTGCCTCGGTGGCCAGATGCTGGCGAGAGCGCTCGACCACCCTGTCTACTCGGCGGGCGTGCGAGAGATCGGCTTCAACGCGTTGCATCCCACGTCGGAGGCGTCCGAGGACCCGCTGATGTCGGTGTTCTCCGAGGGCGACGTCGTCTTCCACTGGCATGAGGACACGTTCGACCTGCCCGAGGACGCGACGCTACTCGCCACTGGCGACCTGGTGCGGACGCAGGCGTTCCGCTACGGAGACGCCGCTTGGGGGACGCAGTTCCACCTCGAGGTGGACCGGGCCGAGATCGACCTGTGGCTGAAGACCGCCGGCGACGACGGCGTCCGCGAGTGGGGCAAGACGCGCGAGGAGCTGGAGGCCGAGACCGACCGCTTCATCGACGGCCACGAGGAACGGGCCCGGGCGCTCTTCCGGCGCTTCTGGGACGTCGTCCGCGGCACGGCCTGACCCTGCCGAACCGGCCCGTCGTCCGCAGCACGGCCTGATCCTTCCGACCTGGCTCGAACGCCTGGCGTAGGTCTACGATCGACGCAGCGATCTCGGATAGAGGAGGCGTCATGGCCGGCCTGAACGTCGTGAGCTTTCGTCCCGAGCGGAGCGACTACGCGTGGACCTTCGGCGGGGTCGAACCCGTGATGAAGGTCAAGCCCGGCGACGTGCTCGAGGTGTGGACCGAGGACTGCTTCGCCGGCCTGGTCCAGGCCGTGGACGACCTGCCCTCGGAGAAGATCACCGCTTTCAACCCGCAGACCGGGCCGTTCTACGTCGAGGGCGCCGAACCCGGCGACACGCTCGCGCTGCACTTCGTCTCGATCGAGCCGTCGAGGGACTGGGCCATGTCGACGACCTTCCCGTTGTTCGGGGCGCTCACGTCCACGCTTCGAACGGTGACGCTGCAGGATCCGCTGGACGAGATCGTGTGGCGCTACGACGTCGACCGGACCACGCGGCTCGTGCACTTCGAGGCCCGCAACGGCGACTTCGCGACCGACCTGCCGCTCGATCCGATGCACGGGACCGTCGGCGTCGCGCCCGCCGGCGGCGAGGTCCGGTCCTCGCTGGTCCCCGACGCCCACGGCGGCAACATGGATACCCCCGAGATGCGCGCCGGCACCACGTGCTACCTCGGCGTGAACGTCGAGGGTGCCCTCTTCTCGCTCGGCGACGGCCACTGCCGGCAGGGCGAGGGCGAGACGTGCGGCGTCGCCGTCGAGGCCGCGATGGACACGGTCCTGGTGGTGGAGCTCATCAAGGGTCGGCTCACCCCGTGGCCCCGACTGGAGACCGCCGACCACATCATCTCGACGGGCTCGGCGCGGCCGCTCGAAGACGCGTTCCGGATCGCGCACGGGGACCTGGTGATGTGGTTGGTCCAGGAGTTCGGCCTGGACAAGCTGGATTCGTACCAGCTGGTCTCCCAGATCGCGGAGAGCCCGGTGGCCAACGTGTGCGACCCGAACTACACGTTCGTCGCCAAGGCACCGAAGCGACACCTGCCGAGCCCCGACGTCTACGGCTCGACCCGAAAGGCCCTCGAGGAGGTCGCGGCGACCTACCGGGCGGAGCACGGCACCGCCTGACACCGAACGCCGGCGGAGGTTCCCTTCCGGCGCAACACCGGACGTGCCTCGTTCGGCCGCAGGGGTTTCGGCGGCACGGGCTTGCGAGGCGCGCAACCCGGGTGCGACGATTACCGAAACGACGGCTAGTGAGGGCGCGCCCGCACTCGGTTCGGTCGAGCCCGCCCTCACGACGGGAGGGGGTACGGATGGCATCGAAGGCCGACGAGAGCCAGATGATCTCGGAGAAGGTCGCGCCCGTCCTGGTTGCAAGGACGCTCGGCCCGTTCGACCTGGTGGTCATCTTCGTCGCGATCGTCCTGTTCATCAACAACGCGGCCGGGGTGCAGTTCGCCGGCCCGTCGGTGTTCATCTTCTGGATCGTCGCCTTCGCGACGTTCCTGATCACCGGGGCGTTCATCACGGCTCAGCTGGGCCGTATGTTCCCGGAGGAGGGTTCCCTCTACGTCTGGACCCACAAGGTCCTGGGCCCGTTCTGGGGATTCTTCGCCGGCTTCGTAGCGTGGTGGCCCGGCCCGATCTCGCTGGTGTTCATCGGGATCCTGTTCGCGAACTTCCTCCAGCAGTTCGCCGTGTTCGTCAAACCGTCCTGCGACTTCCCGTGCATCTTCACCGAGAACTGGCAGATCGGCGTGGTGGTCCTCTTCGTGATCTGGTTCAGCGCGCTGATGTCCTACCTCAAGATGCGCGTGACGCAGAACTACGTGAACGTGCTGTTCTGGTTCTACGCGGCGGTGATCTTCCTGATCGGGTTCGCCGGCGTCTGGTGGCTTCTGAAGGGCAACGGGTCGTCGACCGACTTCGGAACCGGGTGGAACCCCTTCCAGGGCGACGAGCTCGCGCTGGGTCTTCCCGCGAACCTCACGTTCTTCTCGTTCGCGATCCTCGCGCTCCTGGGGATCGAGACACCGCTGAACATGGGTGCCGAGGTGACGGGCGGCGAGAAGGCGATCCGGACGTTCCTGCTCTGGGGCTGCGCGATCGTGATGTTCGCCTACCTCTGGGCGACCTGGGGGAACATGGTCGTGATCCAGGCCGGTGGCGCGAACGGGACCACCGGAGGAGCGGAGACCGTCGGGCTCGCGCTCGGGAGGTGGACCGGTGCCGCCGTCTCGCTGGTGCTGGCGTGGGTCATCCTGACGGTCGCGGTCGTCTACAACTACTCGTTCGGACGACTCCTGTTCGTGTCCGGCATGGAGAAGCGGCTGCCGCACCAGTTCGGCAAGGTCAACAGGAACAGGGTGCCGGCGAACGCGATCACGCTCCAGTCGGTGATCTCGACGATCCTGACCGTCCTGGTCTTCTTCGTCCTGGGCGCGGGCGAGACCGACCCTTACAAGTACTTCTACATCCTGTACGCGGGCGTCACGATCGTGTGGTGCATCTCGACCGCACTGCTGTTCCTGGACATCTTCTTCGCCAAGCGCGCCGAGCCGGAGCGGTTCGAGCGCGAGCGGCGGGTCCCGGTGGGCTGGCTGTACGTGTGCGGCGTGGTCGGGTTCATCGTCAACGTCCTGGCGGTGCTGTTCATCTTCGTCGGCTCCTGGTACCCGACGGGCTTCCCGACGCTCTCCGAGTGGAACACCTGGATGGTCGGGTTCACCGCCGTCTCCGTCATCTCCGGCATCGTGATCTACGTCGTGTCGCAGAGGACGAGGAGGGGCAAGACCGACGAGGAGCTGATCAAGCTCGGGGAGGCCGAGCGAGAGATCGCGCAGGACCTCCCGTCCGGCTGACCACACTGGTTCGACGGTCTCGGAGGGGCACGCCACGCGCGTGCCCCTCCGCCGTTCCCGGGATCAGGCGCTCAGACCGTGCAGCGCCCGGCAGCTCTCGCCCAGCACCATCGCACCCAGACTTTCGGCGTGGACCGTCGTGACGTAGTCGCGTTCGACGAACCGTTCCAGGACACGTTCGAGCGCGCGGCGCGCGAGCAGCGCCGAGATCCAGAACGCCTCCGGCTCCCCCGCCTCGTCCGAGCCGTACAGGAGCTTGGCCGCCGGCACGGTGCCGACCAGCATCTCGAGCGCCCACTCGACCTGCCCGAAGCCCCACGGGATCAGCTCGGACAGCTCCAGGTACACGTTCGGCAGCACCGAGGCGATGTAGGCCGCCTCCCGGACCCACGGGTACCCGCTGTGCACGAGCACCACGGGCTGGTCCTGCACGTCGATCAGCAACGGGAACAGGAACTGCGGCTTGGCGTGGACGAGATCGATGTCCGGGTCCCCGCCCCCACAGTGGAAGTGGAACGCCCGGCCGTGCTCCTTGGCCACCTCCAGGGTTCGGCGGATCAGGAAGTCGCGGACGGGCTTGGCGTGCTCGCGCGTCTCGCGCCACTCGTCCGCGCGCCACCCCGCGAAGGCCTCGCGGGCCTCGGCCTCGCTCGGGTCACCGACGTCCAGGCCCGTGCGGTAGGCGACGATCGACTTGAACGCGACGCAGTTCGGGTCCGCCATCGCACGCGTCGCCTCGTCGTGGACGGCGGCCACCAGGTCGTCGAAGGAACCCTCCCGGTGCGTCAGGATCCAGGGCTCGAGGCGCGCGACGCGATGGACCTTCACGCCGATGGTCGCCTCGAACTCCGGCGCCGTGATCGGCGGCTGCGGGTACCCCTCGTCCGACAGGATCGCCACGACGCCCGCCGCGTCCAGCAGGCCCTTGGTGTACCCGACCGGGTCGGCCCTGAGGGCTTCGGTGCGAGCCTGGACGACGGCCTGCCGGTTCGACTCGCACCCGAGATGCTCGGCGAGCCAACGATGCAGGGCGATCGCGAACACCGTCGAACCCGTGAGCGCGTGCACGAACGGCCACAGCTCGTCGTGCATCTGCGACGAGGAGGCGAACGATTCGCCCAGGAACATCATCCGCGTGTCGAACCCGTCCGGGTCGCGTTCGAGCAGATCGTCCAGGCGGTACGGATGCGTGTGCGCGTCCACGACCGCCACGCCGGTGAGATCGATCCCCGCCACCGTCTCCCCCCTCAGTAGCGCCAACGGTGCGCCCGAACCACGGCGTCGTCGTCCAGGCCCTCGAACGCGGCGAGCTCTCCCTTGCGTGTGGCGACGAACGAGTCGAACAACATGTCGCCCATCGCCTCGCGAAGCACGCTCGAGCGCTCGAGCTCGTCGATCGCCGCGCCGAGCGAGGACGGGAGCTGCTCGACCTTTCGCTTGCGCCGCTCCGTCACCGACAGCGACGCGGGATCGACCGTGACGGGCTCGGGGAGCCGCAGGTCGCGTTCGAGCCCGTCGAGCCCCGCGGCCACGATCGCGCCGAGGGCCAGGTACGGGTTGGCCGAGCCGTCGACCGGTTTGATCTCCAGGTTCGCCTCGGCGCGGCGGTCCCCCCGCATGCCGGTGACAAACCGCAGGCCGGCCTCGCGGTTCTCCAGCCCCCAACACGCCCACGGCCCCGACCAGCGATGCGGCTGCAGCCGGAGGTAGCTGACGACCGAGGGGCACGAGACCCCCACGATCGCCGACAGCGACGCGAGGACGCCCGCCGCGAACGACTCCGCCTGGCGTGTCATCCCCTCGGGCCCGTCCCCGCCGTCGAACACGTTGCGTCCCCGGCGGTTCCATAAGCTGAGATGCAGGTGGTCCCCGTTGCCGACGCGCCCGGCGAACACCACCGGAGCGAACGAAACCGCCATCCCGCGTGCCCTGGCCACCGCGCGGACCGTGTGGCGCGCGATGAGACTCGTGTCCGAGAGCGCGATCCCCGCCCGGTGCGGCAACGAGAGCTCGAACTGGCCGGTCGAGTACTCGGGATGGAACTGCATCACGCCGGTCCCCTGGGTCTCGAGCGCCCGGATCAGGTCGCCCGCGAAGGCCTCGTGGTCGGCGAGGACGGGTGTGCTGTACCCGGGCCCCTCGTGCGAAGGGATCGGATCCGGCTCGTCGGGCTGGCCGGGCCTCGTCCTCCACCCGAGGAAGAACTCGAGCTCGTAGGCGCCGCGCAGCTCCAGCCCCGCGTCCTTCAGCCGGTCCAACATCCTGCGCGCGAACGACCGGCCGCACGGGGGCCACGTGTTGCCCTCCTGGTCCCGCTGGTCGACCGCCGCCATCGCCCAGCCCGGCGAACCCGACAGGGCGACCGCAGACGTGGGATCGGGGATCAGGCGCGTGTCGCCCGCCGGCCCATCGATACCGGGGGCCGAGGTCAGGTTGTCGTTCACCAGGAACACCGAGAAGGCGGTGGAGAGGCCCACGCCGTACCGGGAGACCTCCTCGAAGCGCCGCAAGGGGATCACTTTCACGCGCGTGACGCCGTCGGGACCGACCACTGCGAGCGCGACCTGCTCGACCCCCGCGGTGCCGAGCCGCCGGGCCACGGTCGCCGCCGTCGGTGCGGCCGCCGGCCTCGGTCGTGTCGGCGGCGCCTTGCGCGTCCTCGCTGACGGACTCAGAACAACTCCAGGTACTCCGTGCGCTCCCAGTCGCTCACGTGATCGGCGAGGCGGGAGAGCTCGTAGCGCCGCATCTTCGTGTACGCCGTGATGAAGTCCTCGCCGAAGAAGTCGCGCGTCGCGGGCTCGGCCTCGAGCGCGTCGAGCGACTGCGAGAGGTCGGTCAGCAGCTTCTCGAGCGAGTCGTCCTCCTCCGCTGGGACGCCCGGCTTGGAGGGTTCGGGCGCCGTGAGCTTGTCCTCGATGCCCCGCAGGCCTGCCTGGATCAGCGCGGCGCCCACCAGGTACGGGTTCGAGAGCGCGGATGGCGCCCGGTACTCGAGGTGCTTGGAAGCGAGGCTCCCACCCTTCACGCGGATCAGCGCCGAACGATCCTCGTGGCCCCACGAGACGTTCGTCGGGCTGAACGTGTGCCGCCGGCGGCGCCGGAGGCAGTTCACGGTCGGCGCGATCACCGCGTCGATCGCCCTCGCGTACGTGAGCAGGCCGGCGACGAACGCGCGGGCGGTGTCGCTCATCCCGTCCGGGTCGGCCTCGTCCGCGAACGCGTTGTCCCCCGTGTCCGCATCCAGCAACGAGAGGTGGGTGTGGCAACCGCTGCCGGCCGAGGCGGCGTACGGCTTGCTCATGAACGTCGCGAGGTAGCCGTCCTGCTTCGCGATCTCCTTCACACCGTTCTTGAACGTGAACGCCTGGTCGGGGCCGGCCATCCCGCGCCCCGGCGCGAAGTTGATCTCCCACTGCGACCCCGCGTACTCGCAGTTCGCCGTGATGATGTCGACGCCGACCGCGGGCATCTCCTCGACGATGCGGCGGATCGTGGGGACGTAGTCGTTGCGCAGGGTGTTGAAGATCTGGTAGCCGTCGAACAACGGCTCGTGCGTGTCGCCGGTCAGCAGGTAGAACTCGAACTCCGAGCCCATCAGCGGCTCGAACCCCATCTCGCGCGCCTTCTCCACCGCGCTGCGGAACACGTGGCGCGGCGTCGCCGCGAGCGGGCGGCCGTCGTACCACTGCGCGTCGCAGATCAGGCGGGCGGTGCGGTCGGCCCACGGGATCACCGCGGCGGTGTCCGGATCGGGGAACAGGAGCTGGTCGCCGTACCCGACCTCCTCGTGATACAGCGTGCCGGGGACGACGTCGGACCGCGAATCCAGGACGCTCACGCCCCCGTACATGTTGAGACCGCGTTCGGCGTAGTCGGTGGCGTGCGCGATCGGGATCGTCTTCGAACGCGAGATCCCGTGCATGTCGGGCAGCTCGAACCGGACGAATCCGATCCCGTCCTTCTTCCACCCCTGGAGGATCGTGCCGACGCTCCCCACCGGTTCTCCCTTCTGTCTCTCGCGGCCGACCCGAACCCGAAACTTTCGGCGACTCGCCTCGGGCCGAGGTCCTTCGCTTGCAGGCCTTCCCGACCATCCCGCGAGGCCGCCGGGCCCCACCGATCGCCCGATCGTAGCGCGTTCGAGGGGAGCGGCGGGAGGGTCCCTCGCCCGGCGGCCGCGCGGTACGCTTCGGACGTGCATCGGCCCGGCCTCGGGCGGGGCCGGGCGTCGTCCGGGTGAGGAGGGCCCTTGACGCGGAGCCTGATCGAGTCGAGCCAGACGCATGTGCTCCCCCTCGAGTTCGAGCGCGCGTACCCCGTGGTCGTGCGCGGCGACGGCGTCTGGGTCGAGGACGCGGCCGGCACCCGGTACTTGGACGCGATGAGCGGGGGCTCGATGGCGGCCACGCTCGGGCACGGTCGGAGCGACCTCGTCGCCGCGGCCCGCGCGCAGGCCGAGAAGCTCGCCTACGTCCACAACGAGCGGCTCACGAACCCCGCCCAGGAGCAGCTCGCGCAGGAGCTCGTCGACGTGGCGCCCGAGGGGTTCTCGCGCGTGAAGTTCGTCACGAGCGGATCCGACGCGAACGAGACCTCGATCCAGCTCGCGCGCAGCTACCACGTCGAGCGCGGCGAGCCGAAGCGCTGGCAGGTGATCTCGTTCGCGCAGGCGTACCACGGACCGACGATGGAGACGCTCGCGCTCACCGGGCGGCCCGGGTTGCACGGGCCGTTCGGGCCGTACCTGCCCCACCACCTCCACATCCCCCCGAGCACCTCGCGTGCGGATCCGAACGGCGAGCGGGCGCTCGCGGGGTTGGACCGCGCCTTGGAGCAGGCGGGCCCCGACACCGTCTCGGCGTTCTTCTGCGAGGCGATCAGCGCCGCGGCGCTGCCCGCATCCACGCCGTCCGTCGGCTTCTGGGAAGGCCTGGCCGAACGCCGCGATCGCCACGGCTTCCTCGTCTGCTTCGACGAGGTGGTCACGGGCGTCGGGCGAACCGGCCGATGGTTCGCCGGGGAGGGGACGGCGTGCACGCCGGACGTCATCGCGACCGCGAAAGGTCTCGGTGCCGGCTACGCGACGATCGGCGCAGTGCTGTGCCGCGAGCCGGTGTTCGAGGCCATCGCGAACGGGTCGCGCAGGTTCCCGCTCGGCCACACGTGGGACGGCGCGCCGCTGTCGTGCGCGGTGGGGCTCGCGGTGCTGGACGCTCTCCGTTCCGAGGAGCTCATCCCGCACGTCGAGGAGCGTGGACGGCGACTCCGGGACGAGCTTGAGGCAGCGCTCGCCGACGTTCCGATCGTGCAGGAGGTCCGGGGTCACGGCTACCTACTAGGGGTGTCGTACGCGGATCCGCGCGACGGGTCGTTCTTGCCCCGCGAGCTCCGGGTGGCGGGCCGGATCGACCAGGCCGCGTTCGAGCGCGAGCTGATCACGCTCTCGACCCAGCCGACCCGAGACGGGTACGCGGGCGACCAGACGCTCTTCGCACCGCCCTTCACGACCACCGACGACGAGCTGGGCGAGATGGTCTCGCGCTTCGCCGACGCCGTGCACCGCGTCGCGCGGGACGTCGAGCCCGAGCTCGCCGACAGCCCGTCGCCCACGACCACGGGAGCCGACCGATGAGCGACACCGAGACCCCGCTGCGCGCGCTGATCCTGCAGCACGAGGAGCCCACGCCGCCGGGCCTGGTCACCGGATGGTTGGATGCGCACGGCGCGGAGGTCGACGTCGTGCGGATCGACCTCGACGACCGTGAGGTCGACCCGAGCGAGTACGACCTGATCGTCTCGCTCGGCTCCGAGTTCGCGGCGTTCGACAACCACAAGCCGTTCGTGCCGCGCGAGGCGCGGCTGATGGAGAAGGCCGTGCAGGACGACGTGCCGGTGCTCGGGCTGTGCTTCGGCGGCCAGATGCTGGCGCGGGTGCTGGGCGGCGAGGTCTCCCGCGGCGACATCGCCGAGATCGGGTGGCTGCCCGTGCGGACGATCGACCCCGAGCTCGTCCCGCAGGGCCCGTGGTTCCAGTGGCATTTCGACACCTTCACCACGCCGCCCGGCGCGACCCTGATCGCGGAGTCCGACGTGGCGCCGCAGGCGTTCGTCTGGGGACGGAGCCTCGGGCTCCAGTTCCACCCCGAGGTGACACCCGAGATCATGCACGACTGGGTCCGCGAGTACCGTCACGAGCTCGACCAGGAGGGCGTCGACCCGGACGCGCTGCTCGCCGAGACCGACCGCAACGCCGAGGAGAACCGGCGGACCGCGCTGCAGCTGCTCGAGCGCTACCTCGACGAGGTCGCGCGGCTCGGCTCGGCCGCGACCCCGCGATGATCCGCACCGACGGCTCGGCCGTGTTCCATCGCTCCCTCGACCTGGCGTACCCGAGCATCGAGCGTGGCGAGGGCGTCTGGCTGACGACGACGGACGGGCGTCGGATCCTCGACGCGTGTTCGGGCGGCGCGATGGTGGCCTGCCTCGGTCACGGCGTCGCCGAGATCGCCGCTGCAGCGGCCGAGCAGGCGGAGAAGATCTCGTACTTCTACAACCACCACTTCACGAGCGAGCCCCAGGAGCGGCTCGCCGACCGCCTCCTGGGGTTCATGGCCGGGATGGCCCGCGTTCGGTTGGTGTCCGGCGGGTCCGAGGCGAACGAGACGGCGCTGCAGCTCGCGCGGCTCTATCACGTCGAACGCGGGGACACCGACCGCTGGCGCGCGATCTCGCCCGCTCAGGCGTACCACGGCTCCTCGATGGGAACGCTCGCGCTGACCGGACGCAAGGCGGTCCAGGAGCCGTACACCCCGTACCTCGCCTCCCACCTGCACATCTCGCCGTCGACCTGGCGGACCGACCCGACCGGGGAGGCCGCCCTCGCCGAGCTCGACCGCCTGCTCGAACGGCACGGCCACGAGCTCGCCGCGTTCGTCTGCGAACCCGTGACCGCGGCCGCCCTCCCCGCCTACTCCCCGCCCGAACGCTTCTGGCAGGGCCTCGCCGAACGCCGGCAGACGCACGGGTTCCTGATCTGCTTCGACGAGGTCGTCACCGGGATCGGCCGTGTCGGGAGCTGGCTCGCCGCGCACCAGCTGCCGATCGAGCCCGACATCGTCGCGGTCGGCAAGGGGCTCGGCGCCGGGTACGCGCCCCTCGCGGGGGTCCTGGTCCGGGAGGAGGTCTACGAGGCGATCGATCGAGGGTCACGCGAGTTCGACCTCGGCCACACGTGGGACGGCGCGCCCCTGCCCTCGGCAGTCGGTCTCGCGGTGCTCGACCAGATCGACCAGCGCGGGCTCGTCGACCGGGTCCGCGACCGCGGTCCGGCCCTGCGCGACGAGCTCGCCTCGGCGATCGGGGGGTCGGGACTCGTCAAGGAGGTCCGCGGGCGCGGGTTCCTCCTGGGCGTCGAACTCGTCGACCCGCGCGACGGCGTGTCGTTCCTGCCCGTCGAGCTCGACGCCGCGGGGATCGTCGACGACACGGCGTTCGAGCACGACCTGCTCGTGACCTCCACCCACCCGCAGGCGGACGGGTTCGCCGGCGACCAGGTGCTCCTCGCGCCCGCCTACACGAGCACCGACGCGGAGCTCGCCGAGATGGTCGACCGGTTCGCTGCGACGATGACCGACGTCGAGCGGCGCGTCGGGGCCGCCCTCGCGGGGTCGCCGTCGTGAGCGCCGGGGAGGAGTTCGTCCTCCTCGCGATCCCCGACATGAACGGCTCGATGCGGGGCAAGGCCCTGCGCCCGGACGCGTTCGAGTCGGCGCTCGAGCACGGCACGGTGATGACCGACCTCATCATCGGGCTCGACCCGGTGGATACGCCGATCGCGGACTACGAGCGCTTCGGACTCCGCGTGGGCGCCCCCGACCTGATCGTGCGCCCCGACCCGGACACCCTCCACGACCTGCGGTGGCGGCCGGGCTGGCGCGTGTGCCTGGCGACGCCGAGCTGGCCCGATGGGTCGTCGGCGTTCGCCTCGCGCGAGGTCTTGCGTCGAGTGCTCGAGGACGTCGACGCGCTTGGTTTCGAGGTCATGGCCGCGATCGAGTATGAGATCCGCATCTGGGACGAGGAGGGCGCGCCGGCGTCGAGTGGGATCAGCTACAGCCTGAACGAGATCGGACGCTACGGCCGGTTCCTCGACGAGCTGGTGCCGGCGCTCGAGGGCATCGGCATCGAGCTGTCCGCGGTGCACACGGAAGCCGGACCGGGCCTGCTCGAGCTGAACGTCGAGGCGCGGCGAGGGCTCGCCGCGGCCGACGACGCCGCGCTGCTGAAGTTCGGCGTGAAGCAGGTCGCGGCGTCGATGGGTCTGCGTGCGAGCTTCCTCGCGAAAACGAACCCCGGCGAGGAGGGGTCGAGCGGACACGTGCATCTGTCGCTGTGGAAGGGCGGGACCAACGCGTTCGCCGGCGAGGACGCGTCGGCCGAACTGAAGGCCCCGTTCTCGTCGGGGGTCGCCGGCGTGCTAGAGCACCTGCCGGGGGCATCGCTCCTCCTCAACCCGACGATCAACTCGTACAAACGCCTGGTCCCGGGCTGGTTCGCCCCGATCAACGCCACATGGGGCTACGAGAACCGGTCCTGCGCCGTCCGCGCGATCCGCTCGGCGCGTCCCGAGCTGTGGCGGTTCGAATGCCGCCGACCGGGCGCCGACGCGAACCCGTACCTGGTGCTCGCTGCGATCGCGGCCTCCGCGGCGGACGGGATCCGGCGTGAAGCGACCCCACCCGACCCCCTCGAAGGCGACGCGTACGCGCTCGACATCCCGGAGCTTCCGGGATCACTCGAGGCCGCGATCCGCGCGTTCGAGGACGACGCCGCCCTCCGCGAGGCGCTCGGCAAGGACTTCAGCGATTACTACGCAACATCGCGAACGTGGGAGCTCAAGGCCTGGCGCGAGACCGTTACCGAGTGGGAGCGTGAGCGGTACGACCGTAGCGTCTGAAACACCGGGACCAGACCTCAGGAGTGCGGTGGACTCGCCGAGAGAACCGCGCTGATCCTGCCCCATACCGAGTTGCGTGTGGCTTGCCTGGCTCCCGATGGCGGTGGACCATGCTCGGATGGACGCGGTTCGACTCGCGGCGCTCGTTCACGCTCGGTCGACATATGAGCCTCTCGTCTCGGTCGCAGGTTGTACCCAAGACACACACTACTGATCGACTGCGAGGGGATCGGACGCTGAGGGCTGCGCGCTCATCGCATGTTGCGCGAGCCGGACTGGAGCGAGTAGACCTCAAAGGGCGGACGCTCGTGCACCACGGCGAGATCTCGCCGCACGCACGCTGACCCCTCCAGCGGTGGCCCAGACGCAGAATCCTCGTTATCCGCCCTGACGCCCGGACAACTGTTCATCGTGGCTCTTCAGGCCACGTCTCGGTCTGCCGATGGGCCGGTGACATGACCGAACCCCAGAGACGTCCCCGGATGAATGGCAGCGATGAACCTGCCCAGATGTCGAGCCCGCGCGCCATCGAGGCACGCGCATCGCGCGTGCGTCGGATCGTGGCCGGCGTGGCCACGGTTCTCGTGCTCGCATCCGTTCCTGCGGTCGGTCTTTCGAGGTTCGCCTCGGCCAACGAGGACGTGCTCGAGCAGACCAAGCACGAGCTGAAGCACAGCAAGCACGAGCTGCAGGAGGCCAAGGGTAAGTACCGCGCACAGACGAGGAAGATCCGCGCTCTGCAGAGGGTGATGAACCGTTTGGCCACGCGCATCTCGCGGGCCGAGCAGGAGATCCTGCGGATCGAGACCCACCTCGACAAGCTCCAGCGGCAGGTGATGAAGCTCCAGGTCCGCGCCGCGCTGCTGCAGGCCAAGCTCGACGAGCGCAGCCGCGAGGCCTACATGTCCGGCGGCGTACCGATCCTCTACGTGCTGACGGCGACGTCTGCGGCCGATGCCGCCTCGCGGATGTCGTTCCTCACCGAGATGAACCGACGCGACGCCGTGCTTGCCCGCAAGGTCCGGGAGACGACCGATCGCGTCGCGCAGATCGAGGCCGAGGTCGTGCGGGGCCGCCAGATCGTCGAGCTGCGGAAGCGAAGCCTGGAGATGGACCGCAAGGAACTCCAACGCAAGATGGCGGAGTCCCGACGCCTGGTCGCCAAGCTCAGCGGGCGGATCGAGCAGATCCAGACCGAGATCTCGCTCATGCGGCCCCTCGCCGTGTGCCCCGTGGGAGGCCCGCACGCGGTCTCCGACAACTTCGGCGACCCACGTCCCGAGCCAGGTGGCGGGTTCCACTGGCACCAAGGCGACGACATCATGGCCGCAACCGGGACGCCGATCCTCGCCCCTTTCGACGGCGTCGCGTCCGTCTCCCACAGCTTCCTGGGCGGGCTCGGGGTCTACGTCCATGGCGAGTATGGCTTCGTGTACAACGCGCACCTCTCCCAGCTCGGCACGCTCGGTCCGGTCCAGGTGGGCGACGTGATTGGGTATGTCGGGTCGACCGGCCACTCGAGCGGCCCACACGACCACTTCGAGTGGCACCCAGAGAACGGAAAGGCGGTCGACCCCTACGACTACCTGATGCTCGTCTGCAGCGTCCCGCTGTGACGTTCTGAGCCGAGCCTCGCGGGCCACGACGCGGTCCTCGGAAGGGCTGCTACGACTCCGAGAAGTACACGTTCTTGACCTCGGTGTAGAGGCTCACCGCGTGCATCCCCATCTCGCGGCCGATGCCGCTGCGCTTGTAGCCACCGAACGGCGCCTCGGTGTGCACGCTGTGCGAGGAGTTCACGCTCAGCACGCCCGTGCGGATCGCCTTGGCCACTCGGATCGCCCGGCCGAGGTCCCGGGTCCAGATCGAGCCGGAGAGGCCGTACTCGGTCTGGTTGGCGAGGCGGATCGCCTCCTCTTCGGTGTCGAACGGGATCACGCACGCCACCGGCCCGAAGATCTCCTCCTGCGCTACCCGCCACGCGTTGTCGACGTCGGCCAGGATCGCCGGACGCATGTAGAAGCCGTTCGCGCCGTCCGGCACCTCGGGGACCTCGCCGCCGGTGACCAGGCGCGCGCCCTCCTTCTGACCGATCTCGAGGTAGTCGAGCGACGTTTGGCGCTGACCCGCGGACACCAGCGGCCCCAGGTCGGTCTCCTCCGAGAGCGGCTGGCCTACGCGTAACGCATCGGTCTTGACGGTCAGGGCCTCGAGGAACCCGTCGTACGCGGGCCGCTCCACGAAGATCCGGCTGCGGGCGCAGCAGTCCTGACCGGTATTCGCGAACACCGCCCACATCGAACGCTCGACGCAGGTGTCCATGTCGGCGTCGGCGAACACCACGTTCGCGGACTTGCCGCCGAGCTCGAGGGAGACCCGCGTGATGTTCCGAGCCGCGAGCGCCATGATCGCCGACCCGATCTCGGTCGAACCGGTGAACCCGACCTTGGAGACCCGCGGATCGGTCACGAGCGCGTTGCCGACGCTCGACCCCGGACCCGGCAGGACG
>Ga0207643_10000070_pt1 | contig 68946 bp, 69 predicted proteins | sample KBSMisM62_FD_184313 | JGI IMG/M metagenome (GOLD analysis project Ga0207643, IMG submission 184313) | Miscanthus rhizosphere microbial communities from Kellogg Biological Station, Michigan, USA - KBS Miscanthus M6-2 (SPAdes) (version 2) | ecosystem: Host-associated > Plants > Roots >... | reverse complement strand
TCGCTGCGTGCCGGCGAGGTCACCGCGCTCATGGGCCGCAACGGCGCCGGCAAGTCGTCCCTGCTCTGGGCGCTCCAGGGCACCGGCCCCCGTACGGCGGGCCGTGTCGACGTGGGCGGTCGCGATCCCCGGGACCTCGGCGCGGATGCCCGGACGTCCCTCCTGGTGGCGGCGACGGACGGTGCGACTGCTGTCCGACACCTGGACGGAGCGGACGGGCGCGGCGTCCAAGCCGAGAATGTGGTCGTTGATGTACCGGCTCGGGGAGCTGGTCCCGCCGGTCGGCGTGCCCGGGTCCGTCGGGGTGCCGGGATCGGTCGGCGTGCCCGGGTCGGTGGGCGTACCCGGGTCGGTGGGCGTACCGGGATCCGTCGGGGTGCCGGGATCCGTGGGTGTGCCCGGGTCGGTCGGGGTGCCGGGGTCGGTCGGGGTGCCCGGGTCGGTGGGCGTACCCGGGTCAGTCGTGCCGCCGGTGCCGCCGGTCGTGCCGCCGCCGGTGCCGCCAGCGGTGGGTGCGGTCCCCGACTTCACGGCCGTCCCGCCGGACGCGCCGGACGAACCAGACGAGCCAGAAGACGAGCCGGCGGACGAGACGCCGGGCACGGCCGCCCGTCCGGGCACCAGGTCCTCCGGATAGCTGACCGACCCGGCCTGCCCACCCGAGTAGCCGCCCGCCGTGGACTGTGACCCGCCACTCGAGCCGCGCGCCGCGTCGCCGTGCTTCGTGTCCGCAGCCGCCTTGTCCGCGGACGACACCGAGTCCGGCGAGGAGTGCTCATTCCCGATCCCGGGCAGCCCCGCCAGCTGCTCGAACGGTTGGGTCAGCACCGACGGTGCCCCGCCGACGACGGTGGCCACCGCGAGCGCGGTCGCCGCGACGATCGCCGAGCCGCTGGTCCACATCCCCACCAGCTGCCAGCGGGACGGCTGGTCGGCGTCGACCCGGACGATCCGCCGGCCGATCGCCGGTACGACGCCGACGAGTCGCCGTAGCGGCACGGTGGCCCGGCCGACGGGGGTGGCTGGCCCGGGCAGGATGCGGACGAGCTCCGGCTTGTCGCCGGGGACGGGCGGGTCGTCGGAGGTGAGCATCTCCGGCCGGGTGCGAGGAGAGAACCACTCGCCGGACTCAGGCATCCAATCCTCCTCGCCGCACCCCATCAGGCGACGTCGGGGGCCCAAGGAGGCCCAGTCGGACGCTAGCGACGATCGCGTCCTTGTGTCGGTCTTCTGCGTCGCGTGTCACCCGAACGGGTGAACATCCGCTCCCGGTGCAGGTGGGTCGGTGGTGGGTGTGGCTGTGGGGGTCGCCGTGGGGGTCGCCGTCGCGGTTGCTGACGGCGGCGGGGTCGTGCGGGGCGGCGTGGTCCGCGGCGGCACTGGGGTGGTCGCCCTCGTCGTCGGCGCGGGCGTGGTCGCGGGCGCGGTGGCCGTCGCGCTCGGCATGTAGCGGGTGGTCTGCGGCGGCGCTTCCGCGGTCGGCCGACCGGTCGGCACGGCGGACGTCGACGCCGTTGCCGGCGCGCTCGACGGGGCGACCGACTGCAGCGACTCCGTCGGCGCCGGCAATCCCGGCGTGTCCGGCTGCGGAGAGGAGGTCGGGCGCAGCGCCACGGTCGCGCCGACGAACGCCAGCACCACCACGACCGCGCCCGCCGCGGCGCCGATCTCGGCCAGCCGACGGCGCCGTCCCGACCCGGACGCCAGCAGCACGTACCGGTCGCGAGCGGGCGAGTCGCCGCCCCCGCGCAGCGTCGACACCCGCTCCCGCACCCGCGCCAGGCCGTCCGCCAGGCCGTCCTTCATCCGCTCTCCCACCCCCGGAGCCGCCCCCGGAGCCCGTCCGCCCAGGCCTGTCGGTCCGAGCAGGCCGGTAAGGGGATATCACGTCCTACCGACGGGCTGGCCGTCTCGCGATGACGCGATCAGGCCCCGGCCGTCTCGTCCAGGCTCAGCACCCGTACGTGCAGGCTGTTGCGTTGTTGCAGGGCTGCCCGCAGCGCCCGGTGCAGCCCGTCTTCCAGATAGAGATCGCCTTCCCACTGCACGGCGTGCGGGAAGAGGTCGCCGTAGAAGGTCGAGTCCTCGTCCAGCAGCCGGTCGAGCTCCAGCTCCCGCTTGGTGGTGATCAGCTCATCCAGCCGCACCTGCCGCGGCGGCAGCTTGGCCCAGTCGCGGGTGGACAGGCCGTGGTCCGGGTAGGGCCGGCCGTCGCGCACCGCCTTGAAGATCACGTAACTCCCTCGTCCGCCGTCCGGCCCCCCACTGGCCGGGTGAGAGCGTAACCGGCCTACGGCGACGCGGGTCACGGGCAGGACACGATCGGGTGCCGCGCCGGCCTCCCGCCGGTAGACTGGCACTCGACCACGCCGAGTGCCAGGCCGAGTGCCAGGCCGACCGCCAGGCCGACCGCCAGGCCGACCGTCACGCCGACCGCCACGCCGAGCGCCAGGGAGCGCCGATGAACCTCGAGGAGCGCAAGCTCGAGGTCCTGCGTGCGGTCATCGAGGACTACATCGCGACCGAGGAGCCGGTCGGCTCGAAGGCGCTGGCCGAGCGGCACCACCTCGGGGTGTCGCCCGCCACCATCCGCAACGACATGGCGCTGCTGGAGGAGGAGGGCTACATCGCCCAGCCGCACACGAGCGCCGGCCGGGTGCCGACCGACAAGGGCTACCGGCTGTTCGTGGACAGGCTGGCCGAGCTCAAGCCGCTGTCCACGGCGGAGCGGCGGGCGATCTCCAGCTTCCTCGAGGGCGCGATCGACCTCGACGACGTGCTGCACCGCACGGTCCGGCTGCTCGCCCAGCTCACCCGCCAGGTCGCGGTCGTGCAATATCCGTCGCTGGCCCGCTCGGCGGTGCGCCACCTGGAGGTCGTGCACCTGGCCGCCACCCGGCTGATGCTGGTGCTGATCACCGACACCGGCCGGGTCGAGCAGCGGGTGGTCGAGCTGCCGGTGCCGGTGACCGAGAGCGTGGTCGCCGACCTGCGCACGACGCTCAACGGGGCGCTGCGCGACCGGCGGCTCACCGACGCGCCCGAGATCGTCACGGCGCTGCCGGAGGCCACCGGGCCGGAGCTGCGCCCGCTGCTGACCACGATGACGACCGTGCTGCTGGAGACGCTGGTCGAGCGGCCGGAGGAGCGGGTGGTGCTCGGGGGCACCGCCAACCTGACCCGCAGCGCGCTCGACTTCCCGGGCACGATCCGGCCGGTGCTGGAGGCGCTGGAGGAGCAGGTCGTGCTGCTCCGGCTCATCGGCGAGGTGCAGGACCCGAGCCGGGTGCTGGTCCGCATCGGCGAGGAGAACCCGTACGAGGGGCTCCGGTCCACCTCCGTCGTCACGGTCGGCTACGGCTCGGACGAGCGCCCGCTGGGCGGGCTCGGCGTGCTCGGCCCGACCCGGATGGACTACCCGGGCACGATGTCAGCGGTCGCAGCGGTCGCCCGCTACATCGGCCAGATTCTCGCCACCGGCGGCTGAGGGACCCCGGCCTCCGGGACCGCCCGCCGACGACGACCGCCGGTCGGTCACCACGAGCGGCTGCACGATGAGCGGAGCCAAGCCGAGCACCGGGATGGCCACCGGCCGCGGCCGGTGCTGCGGCGGCGGCAGCCGGTCGGGCAGCTGGGGCAGCTCCCGGATCGCCGGCGAGGCGAGCACCGGCACGAAGTCGGGCACGTCGATGCGCGGCTCGCTGATGCTGCGGACCACGATCAGCGATGCAGCCAGCAGGCTGAGCGCGACCATCCCGTCCAGCCAGAAGTGGTTGGCGGTGCCGACCACGACGAGCGTGGTGGCGATCGGGTGCAGCACGGCCAGCCAGCGCCAGCGGGTCCGGGTCGCCGCGATGATTCCGATCGCGACCATCACCGCCCAGCCGATGTGCAGCGACGGCATCGCCGCGTACTGGTCGGCGAGCGTGTTCTGGTTCGGCGGCCCGTACACGGCGGGGCCGTAGACGGCAGCGGTGTCGACGAAGCCAAGGGCGGACAGCATCCGCGGCGGCGCGACCGGGATCGCCAGGTGCACGAGCAGCCCGGAGGCGGTCAGCAGCGCCAGCGTGCGACGGATCCACAGGTAGTCGCCCGGTCGGCGCAGGTAGAGCCAGATCAGGAAGGCCGCGGTGGCCGGGAAGTGCACGGCCGCGTAGTAGACGTTCGCGCTCTTGATCAGCACCGTGTTGTGCATCATCAGCGCCTGCACCGACAGCTCGTCCGGCAGCCGCAGCATCCGCTCCAGGTCCCAGGCCACGTACGCGTTGTCGAACGCGGTGCCGACGTGTTTCGCCGCGACGATCCGGCCCAGCTTGTACGCGCCGAACATGACCGCTATCACGACCAGTTCGAGCAGCGGGCGCGGGCGTTCGCCGGGCACCGCGATGCGCCGCCAGCCGCGGCTGTGGTCGGGCACCCTGTCGGCGTCGCGCGACGGACCGCGCCCGGTCATCACGACCGCTGGTCCGGTGTGGTGTTCACCCCGCCTACAGGTCACCACCGGTCCAACGCCCTCCAGACGGGTTTTCTGCGCCAATGTGGCTCATGCCACAGATTTAGCAGGAGGGCGCTACCCGATTTGTGTTCAAGCCATCGAGGACCGCCCCGCAGATGTCCCCGAGCTCACGCACCTGGTCCGCGCTCAGGCGGTCGAACAGGTACTCGCGGACCGCGGTGACGTGCCCCGGCGCCGTCCGCACCAGCATGTCCATGCCGGCCTCGGTGAGCACGGCGACCGTCCCGCGGCCGTCCTGGGGCGCGGGCTCCCGGCGCACCCAGCCCCGGTCCTCCAGCCGGGCCACCGCGTGCGAGAGCCGGCTCGGCGACGAGTTGGCGCGCACGGCGAGGTCGCTCATCCGTAGTGCCCGGTCCGGCGCCTCGGACAGCATCGCCAGCACGATGTACGAGGCGTGCGTAATCCCGGCGTCGCGCTGGAGTTGTCGGTCCAGCGCCGCGTACAGCAGCTCCGAGGTGGCGAGGAAGGAGCGCCATGTCCGTTGCTCGTCCTCGTCCAGCCAACGTGTCACCCCGACCGTCCCTTACTTGAAGCATCAACTAACCCTGGGTACCGTCGTGCGCATCGACCAAGGGGAGATCGACATGCCCGTGCAGCGACTCAACCACGCCGTGCTCTATGTCCGCGATGTGAACCGCAGTGTTGCGTTCTACTCGAACGTGCTCGGGTTTCGGCAGGTGATGGGGATGGGCGGCGCGGCGTTTCTGCAGGCCGAGGGCAGCAAGAACGACCACGACCTCGGGCTGTTCGAGATCGGCGCCGACGCGGCGGACTCCCCGGCCGGCCGCGGCGCGGTCGGGCTCTACCACCTCGCCTGGGAGGTCGACACCCTCGACGAGCTGGAGCGGATCGCCGGCATGCTGGCCGAGGCGGGCGCTCTGGTCGGCGCGTCCGACCACGGCACGACCAAGGCCCTGTACGGCAGGGACCCGGACGGCATCGAGTTCGAGGTGTCCTGGCTGCTGCCGGCCGACCTGATCACGGACGACGCGCTCGCCGCCCGCAGCCGGATCGGCCGGCTGGACCTGGCCCGCGAGAAGGCCCGGTACGGTGGCGCCACCCGCGGCGGCGTCGGCGTCTCGGTGGTCCCCGCCGGCTGATCCGAGGGTTGGCACAGCCACGTAGACTGGCAGTCGCGGCAATCGAGTGCCAGGAAGCAGGGTTTGGTGGCGATCGACTACTACGGCGTGCTGGGCGTGCGCCGGGATGCGACGAGCGAGGAGATCAAGCGGGCTTACCGAAGGCTCGCCCGTGAGCTGCACCCCGACGTCAACCCGGACCCGCAGGCACAGGAGCGGTTCAAGGAGGCGACCACCGCCTACGAGGTGCTCTCCGACCCGCAGAAGCGGGAGATCGTCGACCTCGGTGGTGACCCGCTGTCGCAGAACGGCGCCGCCGGCGGCAACCCGTTCGCCGGGGGCTTCGGCGGGCTCGGCGACATCATGGACGCCTTCTTCGGCGCCTCCACCCAGCGCGGCCCCCGCAGCCGGGTCAGGCAGGGTGCGGACGCGCTGATCCGGCTCGACCTCGAGCTGGCCGAGACCGCCTTCGGCGTGACCAGGGACATCACCGTGGACACCGCGGTGGTCTGCACGACCTGCTCCGGCGCCGGCACCGCTCCCGGCACCCACCCGGCCACCTGCGACACCTGCGGCGGGCGGGGCGAGATCCAGAGCGTGCAGCGCTCGTTCCTCGGCCAGGTGATGACCAGCCGGCCGTGCCCGACCTGCTCCGGCACCGGGATCGTCATCCCCACCCCGTGCGGCACCTGCGGCGGCGACGGGCGGGTCCGCGCCCGCCGGACCCTGCCGGTCAAGGTGCCCGCGGGCGTCGAGGACGGGATGCGGATCCGGCTGTCCGGTCAGGGCGAGGTCGGCCCCGGCGGCGGCCCGGCCGGCGACCTGTACGTCGAGATCCACGAGCTGCCGCACGACATCTTCGACCGCGAGGGCGACGACCTGCACTGCCGGGTGCAGCTGCCGATGACCGCGGCCGCGCTCGGCACCACGCTGACGCTCGCCACGCTCGACGGCGACGAGGAGATCGACGTGCGGCCCGGCACCCAGCCCGACACGGTGCTCCCGCTGCGCGCCCGCGGCGTGCCGCACCTGCGTGGCGTCGGCCGCGGCGACCTGCACGTACACGTCCAGGTCGTGACGCCGACCCGGATGGACGAGGAGCAGGAGGCGCTGCTGCGGCAGTTCGCCGCGCTGCGCGGCGAGGACATGCCGGTCTCCACCCGGGCGCACGGCGGCGGGCTGTTCTCCAAGATGCGGGATGCGTTCAACGGGCGGTGAGCAGCCGGCCGGTCTTCCTCGTCGACGCGCTGCCGGACGGCGCGTCGACCGTGCTCGGCGGGCCGGAGGGGCACCACGCGGCGACGGTCCGCCGGCTGCGGCCGGGTGAGGAGCTGGTGCTCGCCGACGGTGCCGGCGGGGTCGCGGACTGCGTGGTGACCGGACCGGCCGAGGGCGGGCTGCAGCTCGCGGTGACCGCGGTACGCCGGCTGCCGCCGCCGGAGCCCCGGTTCGTGCTGGTGCAGGCGCTGGCCAAGGGCGACCGCGGGGAACTGGCGGTGGAGCTGGCGGTCGAGCTCGGCGTCGACGAGGTGGTGCCGTGGGCGGCGGCGCGCTCGGTCGTGCGCTGGGACGGTGCCCGCGGGCAGCGGTCACTGGAGCGCTGGCGGTCGACCGCGCGGGCGGCGGCCAAGCAGTCCCGGCGGGCCTGGCTGCCGGCGGTGGCCTCGCCGGCCTCCACCCGCGAGGTCGCCGGGCTGATCGGGGCGGCGGCCGGGGCGCTGGTGCTGCACGAGTCGGCGGACCTGCCGCTCGGCGCGGTGCCGCTGCCGGACGGCGGTGACCTCGTGCTCGTGGTCGGTCCCGAAGGCGGGCTGGACGAGGCCGAGGTGGCGGCGTTCACCGCCGCCGGCGCGACCGCGGTCCGCCTCGGCGAGCCGGTGCTGCGGACGTCCACCGCCGGCGCCGCCGCCCTGGCCGCCCTCTCGCTCCGTACCGGCCGCTGGGATTAGCGACCCGCCTAACCGACCGGGCGGGACGCGAAAGCGGTCACGCCGGTCGGTCCGGTGGTCCAGGCGGTCACCGCCGCGGCGCCGGTGCCGGTGAGGTGTTGCGACCAGGCGCCGGCGGCGGCCGGCCGGTCGACCCGGGACAGGTCGCCGGCCGGGCCGCTCAGCCGGACGTCGAGCCGGGCGGGCCCGCCCATCGTCCCGCGGGCGGTGACCGTGCCGTCCGGCGCCGCCCGCGTGCGGTCCAGGGTCAGCGACCCGTCCGGCGCCGCCGCGTCGACGACCACGTACGGAGCGTCGTCGCCGACCCGCACCCGCACCAGGTAGACCAGCGAGATCGGCGCGCCCGCCCGGGACACCTCGATGCCGATCCCGGCCAGGTGGGCACCGCGGGACCGCGCGGTCAGCGACTGCGGACCCAGGGAGGAGGCGACGAACCGGAGCGCGACCCGGTCCGGCTTGGTCAGGTCCCCGTACGTGCCGGCGGCCTGGTCGGCCGGTGCGTGGCGGAACCCGTCGGCACGGGTGGCGTACGGCCAGACCGTCCGCATGTCGTTCACGCCAGCGCCCGGGATCGGCGTCGGCCCGGGCGACGTCGGTGCCGCGGCGGTCGTCCGGACCGGGGACGTCAACGACGGCAGCACGGAAGGGGCGGCGACCAGCGCGGCGACGACCGCGGCGGCGCCGGCCAGCACGAGCACGGGCGTCCGCCACTTCCAGCGCACCCGCGCCGGCCGGACCGTACGCTCGCGGATCCGGCGCAGACCGTCGGTGCTCGGCTCGACCTGCTCGACCTCGGCGTGCAGCGACCGGCGCAGCAGCTCCTCCAGCTCAGTCGGCACGGTGCGCCTCCAGAGCGGATCGCAGGGCGGCCATCCCGCGCGAGGCGTGCGACTTCACCGCGCCCGGGCTGATCCCCATCGCCGCGGCGATCTCGGCCTCGGACAGGTCGGCGTAGTAGCGCAGCACCAGGCACTCCCGCTGCCGCTCGGGCAGCGCGCGCAGGGCCGCGACCACGCGGCGGTGCTCCAGCCGGTCCAGTGCGCCCTGCTCGGCCGACGGCGCGTCCGGCAGCGGCGCCGGGGCGTGCCGGCGGGCGACCTGCCGGTGCCGCAGCCGGGACCGGGCCAGGTTCAGCACGGTCGTGCGCAGGTAGCCGACCGCCGCCTGCGGGTCGCGGATGCGCCGCCACGACCCGTGCATCCGCACGTACGCGTCCTGCACGACCTCCTCGGCCGCGCCGGCGTCGTCGAGCAGCAGCGCGGCGAGCCGGACCAACCCGCGGTAGTGCGCCAGGTAGAGCGCGGTGACCGCGTCGTCCGCGGCGATGCGCGGGGCCGGCCGGGTCAGCACGGGAACGGTGGTGGTCTCGGCGGCGAGGCCGAGCTCGCCGGCCGCGACGGTGGTCACGTACCCAGGACGCGCGCCGGGCCCGGTTCGTTTACCCGTACGATCCCCGCCGTGGCCGACTGCCTGTTCTGCTCGATCGTCGCGGGCGAGCTCCCCGCGACCGTGGTCCGCGAGGACGACCTCACGCTGGCCTTCCGCGACCTCAACCCGCAGGCGCCGACGCACGTCCTGGTGATCACCAAGGCGCACCACCCGGACGTGGCCGAGCTCGCCGCGACCGACCCGGACGGCCTGACCGCGCTGCACCGCACCGCGGCCGCGGTGGCCGCCGACGAGGGCGTCGACCGGTCCGGCTGGCGGCTGGTGTTCAACACCGGCGCCGACGCCGGCCAGAGCGTGCCGCACGTGCACGGCCACGTGCTCGGAGGCCGGTATTTGGAGTGGCCGCCCGGGTAGACTGGCTGCGTCACATTTCCGTCCGAAGGAAGCAGGGCCGCCCCGACCCGTGCCCACCACACCCACCAGCGAGAGCGCCGCTCAGACCAAGATCGTCGTGCCTGGTTCGCAGGCAATGGTCGCCCTGCTCGGCTCCCGGGACGAGCTGCTGAGGATCATCGAAGAGGCGCTGGCCAGCGACGTCCACGTTCGCGGCAACGAGATCACGATCAGTGGCGACCCGGCCGACAACGCCCTCGCCGTGCGGCTGTTCGAGGAACTGCTCGAGCTGGTCGCCGCGGGGCAGACCCTCACCGCCGACTCCGTCCGGCACTCCCTCGGGATGCTGCAGGCCGGTGAGGCGGAGCGGCCGGCCGAGGTGCTCAGCCTCAACATCCTGTCCCGGCGCGGGCGGACGATCCGGCCCAAGACGCTGAACCAGAAGCGGTACGTCGACGCGATCGACCGGCACACGATCGTCTTCGGCATCGGCCCGGCCGGCACCGGCAAGACCTACCTGGCCGTGGCCAAGGCCATGCAGGCGCTGCAGTCCAAGCAGGTCAACCGGATCATCCTGACCCGGCCGGCGGTGGAGGCGGGGGAGCGGCTCGGCTACCTGCCCGGCACGCTGTACGACAAGATCGACCCATACCTGCGGCCGCTGCTGGACGCGCTGCACGACATGGTCGACCCGGAGTCGATCCCGCGCCTGACCCAGGCCGGGACGATCGAGATCGCGCCGCTGGCATACATGCGCGGCCGCACGCTCAACGACGCGTTCATCATCCTGGACGAGGCGCAGAACACGACGCCGGAGCAGATGAAGATGTTCCTGACCCGGCTCGGGTTCGGCTCCAAGATCGTGGTCACCGGCGACGTGACGCAGGTCGACCTGCCGGCCGGGCAGCGCAGCGGGCTGCGCGTGGTGCGCGACATCCTCGACGGGGTCGAGGACGTCCACTTCGCCGAGCTGACCAGCACCGACGTGGTGCGGCACCGGTTGGTCGGCGACATCGTCGACGCGTACGCGCGCTACGACGCGCAGGTCGTGCACGCGGCTCCCCGCCCCAACTCCCGCGGCGGCCGACGCCGATGAGCGAGCGCGAGGGCTTGCGGCGCGAGCGGGCCTGCCCGGCGGCGAGGGCCGACCGTCCTGCGCTTGCGCGTGACGGTCTGTCCGAGGAGCGGGCATGAGCATCGAGATCGCGAACGAGTCCGGTGTCGACGTCGACGAGGCGGCGCTGTCCGCGGTCGCCCGGCACACGCTCGACCAGCTCGGGGTCAGCCCGCTGGCCGAGCTGTCGGTGATCGTGGTCGACGTCGCCGCGATGTCCGCGCTGCACGAGCGCTGGATGGGCGAGCCCGGACCCACCGACGTGCTGGCGTTCCCGATGGACGAGCTCGACACCGCGCGCAGCCCGGACGAGCACGAGCCCGGTCCGACGCTGCTCGGCGACGTCGTGCTGTGCCCGGAGTACGCGCGCCGCGGCGCCCGGGCCGCCGGCCACTCGCTCGCCGCGGAGTTGGAGCTGCTCACCGTGCACGGGGTGCTGCACCTGCTCGGCTACGACCACGCCGAGCCGGAGGAGGAGCGGGAGATGTTCGCCCTGCAGGCGAAGCTGCTCGAGTCCTGGCGGGCCGGCGCGCAGGCGCGATGAGCGCGCCCGAGGGCCCGCGGACGAGCGGGGAGCGGCCGGTCGAGGGACGAGGCCGGGTCCGTGCGGGGAGTGGGAGATGAGCGCGGCCGAGGGCCCGCAGGGCGAGCGGGGAGCGACGAGGGCTGAGCCGGTCGAGGGACGAGGCCGGGTCTGTCCGGGGAGTGGGAGATGAGCGGGACGGACGTCGCCCTGATCGTCGTCGCGGCGCTGCTGGTGCCGCTGGCGGGGGTGCTGGCCGGCATGGAAGCAGCGCTGGTCCGGGTGTCCCGGGCCAGGGTCGAGGAGATGGAGCGCGGCGGCGACCGCCGGGCCGCGCGGCTGCTGGTCGTGCTGGCCGACCTGCCCCGGCACACCAACCTGCTGCTGCTGCTCCGGCTGGTCTGCGAGACGCTCGCGACGGTGCTGGTCGCTCAAGCGGTCATCGACTGGCTCGGCCCGCACTGGTCCGCGGTCGCGTTCACGGTCGGCGTCATGGTCGTCGTCTCGTACGTGCTGGTCGGAGTCGGGCCGCGGACGCTCGGCCGGCAGCACCCCTACACGGTGGCGCGGGCCACCGCGGGCGTCGTGCACGGGCTGGGCCGGGTGCTCGGCCCGCTGGCGTCGCTGCTGATCCTCGTCGGCAACGCGATCACGCCGGGCCGCGGCTTCCGGGAGGGCCCGTTCGCCACCGAGGCCGAGCTGCGCGAGCTCGTCGACCTTGCCGAGCAGCGCGGCGTGGTCGAGCACGGCGAGCGGGACATGATCCACTCGGTGTTCGAGCTCGGCGACACGATCGCCCGCGAGGTGATGGTGCCGCGCACCGAGGTGGTGTGGATCGAGCGCGGCAAGAGCGTCCGGCAGGCGCTCGCGCTGGCGCTGCGCAGCGGCTTCTCCCGGATCCCGGTGGTCGGCGACAACGTCGACGACGTCGTCGGCATCGTCTACCTCAAGGACCTCGCCGCCCGGGCCCAGGACCAGCAGGTCAGGGCGACCAAGATCGAGGAGGTCATGCGGCCGCCGACGTTCGTGCCCGAGTCGAAGCCGGTGGACGAGCTGCTGCGGGAGATGCAGGCCCGGCGCACGCACATGGCCGTGGTGATCGACGAGTACGGCGGGACCGCCGGCGTGGTGACGATCGAGGACATCCTCGAGGAGATCGTCGGCGAGATCGCGGACGAGTACGACACCGAGCGGCCGCCGGTGGAGTGGGTGGACAAGGACACCGCCAGGCTGACCGCGCGGATGGCGGTGGAGGACCTCGGCGAGCTGTTCGACCTGCCGATCGAGGACGCCGGGGACGTGGAGACGGTCGGCGGGCTGCTTGCCCGGGAGCTCGGCCGGGTGCCGATCCCGGGGGCGAGCGTGTCGGTGGACGGGCTGAAGCTGACCGCGGAGACCACCGGCGGCCGGCGCAACCGCATCGACACCGTGCTCGTCCACCGCGAGCCGTCCCGCGCTCGCAAGCGGGCCGAGCAGTCCGCGGAAGGCTAGGACCCGCCACCGTGGCGGGCAGCTGCACCCTAGGCGGGTCTGCCGAAGCGGCGGGTGTTCCGGCCGGGGAGGCCGGGGGCGAAGTGCGCGCGCACCTCGGGCCGCAGCACGAACCACAGCAGCGCCGCCAGAACCAGGGCCTGGAGCAGCTGCTCGGCCCGCATCCACGCCGGGTAGGGCGTGAACTGCACCCCGACCAGCGCGACGATCCCGATGGCGCCGAGCGCGATCACCCGCCGGTAGGCCCAGCGGCGACCGCGGAACAGCGCCCGCACCAGGAACACGTAGACGACGCTGAGCACGACGTTGCCGACCACCCGGCTCCAGATGCCGACCGAGTAGCTGCGGCGCAGGACGTCGCGCTGGGCCGGGTCGGTGACGTGCCGGTGGTCGAGCTGGAAGGCGACGACGCTGTGCCGGGCGACGAGCACGGTGATCGTCAGCAGCACCGAGAGGCCGAGGTTGGCCAGCAGCAGCGCGACGACCGGGCGCAGCTGGCGCGGCGCGGGCGGTCCGGCGGCCGGCGATGGTGGTGGGGGTGGCGGAGGAGCGGGCGGGAATTGTCCGGACACGGGTCGATTCTGCCCCTGCCGGCTCACCGCACCGCCGGGGGGCCTGGGACGATCACGCCGTGACCGAGCTGGACGCCGAGGACGCCAAGATCGTGACGCTCGCCCGGGCCGCCCGCGGCCGGATCGGGGCGGCGGAGGGTGCCGCGGTCCGCGACACCGACGGCCGCACGTACGTGGGCGCGACCGTGGCGCTGCCGTCGCTGGCGCTGTCCGCGCTGCAGGTCGCGGTCGCGGCCGCGGTGGCGAGCGGGGCGACCGGGCTGGAGGCGGCGGCGCTGGTCACCGACGGGGACGGTGCCGATCCGGCCGGCCGGGCCGCGGTCGCCGACCTCACCGCCGACGCGCCGGTGATCATCGCCACACCGCGGGCCTGACCGAGACGCCGAGAGGGCGGTTCCCGGGGGAACCGCCCTCTCGCACGTTGCGCACCGCCCCGGCTGGTCGCCTCTCGGCGAGTGGTCGCTCGTAGCGACAGATGTTGGAGCCCGGGGACACAGATCCAGGTCGGTACGTCCTGGTCAACGTACCCCGGTCCGGGGATGTTCCGCGGTGCCCTGAGGTAGCGACCTGCTCGGGCCGCGGTACCGTCGCGGCCTGGCAGGATGGCTGGGTGACGACCTCCCGCTCCGGCTTCGCCAGCCTCGTCGGCCGGCCCAACGCGGGCAAGTCGACGCTGACCAACGCCCTGGTCGGCGAGAAGATCGCGATCACCTCCAGCCGGCCGCAGACGACCAGGCACGCGGTGCGCGGGATCCTCACCCGCCCGGACGCCCAGCTGGTGCTCGTCGACACCCCGGGGCTGCACCGGCCCCGGACGCTGCTCGGCCAGCGGCTCAACGCGGTGGTCCGGGAGACCTGGGCCGACGTCGACGTGATCGCGCTGTGCCTGCCGGCGGACGAGCCGGTCGGGGCGGGGGACCGGTTCATCGCCCGGGAGCTGGCCGCGTTGCCGGACAAGCCGGTGCTCGCGGTGGTGACCAAGACCGACCTGGTCGAGCCGCCCGGGGTGGCTGCGGCGCTGGTGGAGGCGCAGCAGCTGGGCGAGTCGACCGGCCTCGAGCTCGCCGACATCGTGCCGGTGTCGGCGGTGTCGACGTTCCAGGTCGACCTGCTCGCCGACCTGCTCATCGCCCGGCTGCCGGAGGGTCCGCCGCTCTACCCGGACAACGAGCTGACCGACGAGCCGACCGAGACCCGGATCGCCGAGCTGATCCGGGAGGCCGCGCTGGAGGGCGTACGGGACGAGCTGCCGCACTCGCTGGCGGTCTCGATCGACGAGACGTCCCGGCGGGACGACCTCACCGTGATCCACGCGACCGTGCACGTCGAGCGGGACAGCCAGAAGCCGATCGTGCTCGGTGCCCGCGGTGCCCGGCTGCGGGCGGTCGGGACCACCGCGCGCCGGGAGATCGAGGCGCTGCTCGGCGGCCGCGTCTACCTCGACCTGCACGTGAACGTCCTCAAGGACTGGCAGCGCGACCCGAGGCAACTGCGCCGGCTGGGATTCTGAGGTCGAGTGCTCGATCCGTACCGGGAGGTTCTGCGGGTTCCTGGGGCGGTCGCGTTCGTCGTGGCCGGCCTGGTCGCGCGCCTTCCGATCTCGATGCAGACGCTCGGCGTCGTCCTGCTCGTCCGCGCCACCACCGGCTCGTACGCGCTGGCCGGCGCGGTCTCGGCCACCTTCGCGCTGGCGCAGGCGCTGCTCGCGCCGCTGCTCGGCCGGCTGGTCGACCGGCACGGGCAGGCCAGGGTGCTGCTGCCGGCCCTGCTCCTGTACGCGGCCGGCCTCGGCGGCCTGGTCACGCTCGCCCTCGCCGGCGCCCCGTCCTGGACGCTGTTCCCGGCCGCGGTCGTCTTCGGCGGCTCCTACCCGCAGCCCGGCTCGCTGGTGCGGGCCCGCTGGGCGCACGCGCTGTCCGGCACGCCGCTGCTGCCGACCGCGTTCTCGCTGGAGTCGGTGCTGGACGAGGTGGTGTTCGTCGTCGGGCCGGTGCTCGTGACCGTGCTCGCCACGGCGGTCTCGCCGTCCGCGGGCCTGCTGTCGGCGGCGGCGTTCACGCTCGTCGGATCGCTGGCGCTGGCGGCGCAGCGGCGCACCGAGCCGCCGCCGCACCGGGCCGGCGACGGCGTACGGCAACCCTCGGTGCTGCGGCGTGCCGGCGTGCGCGTGCTCCTGCTGGTCGGGGCGGCCGTCGGCGGCATCTTCGGCGCGATCGAGGTGGCGACCGTCGCGTTCACCGACGAGCACGGGCAGACCGCGGCGGCGGGGATCGTGCTGGCCCTGCTCGCCGGTGGCAGCCTGCTCGCCGGCCTCTGGTACGGCACGGTGCGCTGGCGGGCGCCGCTGCCGGTCCGGTTCGTCCGCGGTGTGGTGCTGCTCGCCCTGGTCACGGTGCCGCTGCCGCTGGCACCGAACGTGCCGGTGCTGGCCGCGCTGGTGTTCGTCGGCGGGTTCACCATCTCGCCGACGCTGATCGCCGCGTTCGCGCTGCTGGAGGAGCTGGTGCCGGCGCCGTCCCGGACCGAGGGGCTGACCTGGTTCAGCACCGGCATCGGCATCGGACTGGCGGCCGCGGCGTCGCTGACCGGTCAGGTCGTCGACACCGCCGGCGGTCGGGCCTCGTTCGGCGTCGCGGTCGCCTCCGGCGCGCTGGCCGCCCTGCTCGCGCTGGCCGGCGCCCGCAGGCTCAGGCCAGCCGGCTGACCAGCTCGCCCACCCCGGCCTGCCACTCCCCGATCGCCCGGTGCGGGCGGAAGCCGAGGCGGGTGTTGATCCGCAGCATGTGTTCGTTGCTCGCGGCGTTGCCGGTCATCACCTCGGTCACCTCCGGCCGCTCGGCGCGCAGCCGGCAGAGCATGTCCGCCTTGACCCACAGGCCGAGCCCGGAGCCGCGGTGCGCCGGCACCACCGCCGTGTCCTCCTGGAAGGCGCGCGGCGGCGAGGCCAGCACCAGCTCGGTCAGGCCGGCCACCGCGCCGGTCTGCTCGTGCACCGCCACGGTCACCCAGTGGGTGAAGCCCATCTCGCGGTGGCCGGCCTCGTTCTGCCGGATCACGCCGGCGGTGAAGACCTCGTCGGCGATGTCCGCCCCGTCGACCGGCGCGTCGTTCATCGCGGTCTTCGCCACCGCGTACCGCTCGACCAGCTCGTCCGGGCAGCGGTCGGTCCAGCGCACCAGCCGGTAGCCGGTGTGCGGGGCGGCGGCCAGCGCGCCGACCTCGGCCCAGTCGACCGCGGCCAGCCGCAGCAGCGAGAGCCGGGCCCGGCTGACCTCCCGCAGCCCGTGCGCCCGGCAGAACGCCTCACCGGGGCTGCCGTCGTCCGCCTCCACCAGGAAGGTGCTCCGCCCGTCGGCGGCGGCAGCGGCCACGGCCGCACGCAGCAGCGCGGTGCCGAGCCCGTGCCGGCGGTGGTCGGGGCGTACCAGCACGTTGGACATGGCCAGGTGCTGATTGTCGATGTCGGGCAGCACCAGCACGACGTGCCCGATCATCGCGTCGCCGTCGCGGACGACCCAGCGCAGCACCCGCCGGTCGTCCCGGCGCAGCCGCAGCCGGCCCGCGATCTCGGCCAGCTCGGTCGGCGGGTCCGCCGGGTGGTCGACCGCCTCCGTCGCGGTGATCAGCCGGTGGTACGCGACGCCGTCGGCGTCGGTGGGGTCCTCCAGCCGCTCCAGCTGCGTCGTTCCCATGCTTGTCACGGTCCGCCCCCGGTCAACGGGATTTGGCCCGAGAGTCGACCGGCCCCCGCGCCCACCCGCCTGACCACGTCCGGCACGCCGGCCTGCCAGCCGTGGACCTCCTGGCAGGGCCGGAACCCCGCCAACCGGTTTTCGTCGTCCTCGGGTGGGAGGATCGGTGCGTGCCGCTGTACCGGGACGAGGGCGTCGTGCTGCGGGTGCAGAAGCTCGGCGAGGCCGACCGCATCGTCACGCTGCTGACCCGGCGCACCGGACGGGTGCGCGCAGTCGGCAAGGGGGTGCGGCGGACCACGTCCCGGTTCGGCGCCCGGCTGGAGCCGTTCAGCCACGTCGACCTGCAGCTGTGGACCGGCCGCTCGCTCGACATCGTCACCCAGGCCGAGACCATCGGGGCGTACGGGAAGGACATCGTCGGCGACTACGCCCGCTACACGGCCGGGACCGCGGTGCTGGAGACGGCCGAGCGGCTGACCGCGGAGGAGCGGGAGCCCTCGCTGCGGCTCTACCTGCTCGTCGTCGGCGCGCTGCGCGGGCTGGCCGCCGGCACCCACGAGCCGTCGCTGGTGCTCGACGCGTTCCTGGTCCGGGCCATGTCGGTGGCCGGATGGGAGCCGGCGCTGGCCGAGTGCGCGCGGTGCGGGGCGCCAGGGCCGCACCGGGCGTTCTCGGTGCCGGCCGGGGGAGCGGTGTGCGCGGACTGCCGCCCGGCGGGGTCGTCCACGCCCGATTCCGAGTCGATCGCGCTGGTATACGCGCTGCTGTCGGGCGACTGGGCCACCGCCGACGCCAGCGGCGCCGCGGCCCGGCGGGAGGCCAGCGGCCTGGTCGCCGCCCACCTCCAGTGGCACCTCGAGCGAGGCCTTCGCTCCCTCCCCCTCGTCGAAAGGGTGCCACCCTCTTGATGACAGCCTGCATCATGCGCTACCGTGTGCTACATGACAGTGGTGGCCGGCGTGGATGACGTCGGAGTCCGCGAGCTGCGCCAGAATCTCAGCGTCTACCTGCGCCGAATCGCGCAGGGCGAGACGCTCCGGGTGACCGAGCACGGTCACCCCGTGGCCCTCCTGACCCCCATCCCCAACTCAGGCGAGCCAGTCCTCGACGAGCTGGAAGCTCAGGGGCTGCTGGAGCGGCCGAAGGTCCGCCGACGCCCGTTGCCGCGCCCTGTGCCACTCGAGCCCGGAGAACCGACGCTGAGCGAGGTCCTTCAGCACATGCGGGACGAGGACGACCGCTGATGGCGGTCTACCTGGACACCTCCGCGCTCGTGAAGCTCGTGGCCGACGAGGCGGAGTCGCGAGACCTGGCCGCCTTCGTCGGTGACGACGAGATCATCTCCAGCCTGATCACGCGCGTCGAGCTGGTGCGTGCAGTCGCCCGAAAGCACGAGCGACTCATCGAGCAGGCGGAGGACTTGCTTGCCGGCATGTCCTACGTAGCGGTCAATCGGCTGACGACCGGTGCGGCAGCATGGGTGCAGCCGTGGACACTGCGGTCGCAGGATGCAGTGCACGTCGCCAGTGCGATCCGCCTGCGGGAAGGGGTTCGCGCTCTGGTGACCTACGACGACCGAATGGTCCACGCGGGTCGGTTGGCCGGCTTGGAGGTCGCCTCGCCGGGGCGTGCAACGGCGTGACTGGGAAGTCGCGAAGGTGGCCCGCGCCGCCGGCGCATCCGTCGGGGGCGCGGCCGCCGGCGATCCCGGCCGAGCTGGTGCCACGGCACGTCGCGCTGGTCATGGACGGCAACGGCCGGTGGGCCAACCAGCGCGGGCTGCCCCGCACGAAGGGCCACGAGGCCGGCGAGGCTGCACTGCTCGACGTGATCCACGGCGCGATCGAGCTCGGCATCGGCACCCTGTCGGCGTACGCGTTCTCGACCGAGAACTGGCGCCGCTCGCCCGACGAGGTGCGCTTCCTGATGGGCTTCAACCGGGCGGTGATCCGCCGCCGCCGGGACGAGCTCAACGCGCTCGGCGTCCGGATCCGCTGGGCCGGCCGGCGCCCGCGGCTGTGGCGGTCGGTGATCTCCGAGCTGGAGGATGCCGAGCGGATGACCGTTCACAACGATGTGATCACCCTGCAGTTCTGCGTGAACTACGGCGGCCGGGCCGAGATCGCCGACGCGGCCAAGGCCATCGCGCGCGAGGTCGCGGCCGGCCGGGTCGACCCGGAGAAGGTCGACGAGCGGATGATCGCCCGCCACCTCGACGAGCCCGACCTGCCGGACGTCGACCTGTTCATCCGCTCGTCCGGGGAGCAGCGTACGTCCAACTTCCTGCTCTGGCAGTCGGCCTACGCGGAGTTGGTCTTCCTCGACACGCTCTTCCCCGACTTCGACCGCCGCGACCTGTGGCGGGCCTGCGAGCTGTACGCGAAGCGTGACCGGCGCTACGGCGGCGCCGTCGACGCCGCCGCCCCGCGCTGACCCGGGGCGGCGCTCACACCAGCCGCTGCACCAGCACGTATCCGATCAGGACGACCACCAGCAGCCGGATCAGCCGGCCGCCGGAGTCCAGCTTCGGCCAGGCCAGGTAGGTCAGCCAGAGCAACGCCAGCAGCAGCAGGACCAGGCACGCCGCGGCGGCCGCCGGCGGCGCGAACAGCCCGGCCAGCAGCAGCGCCAGCACCAGCACGAACGGCACCCACCGGGGGCGGGTCGCGAGCCAGGTCAGCGGGCCGGTGCTGCGGCGCTCGACCGCCCGGCGCAGCGGGGACGACACGCGCTCACCGCCTTTCGGTACGGTTCACCGGCGGCGGGTCCGGCCGGGTCCGCACCGATCCTCCCAGGCGCAGCCTGGTCGTGGTGGCGGGGGTGAGCGAGTGCTGGTGGTCTCCCGCTTCACCGTGCCGCCGGCGGAAGGCGCCCGGTTCGCCGAGCTGGCCAGGGCGGCGCTGGGCGCGCTCGCGGCCCGGCCCGGGTTCCGGCGCGGGCACGCCGGCCGCGCGGTCGACGACCCGGCCGAGTGGGTGCTGGTCAGCGAGTGGGACGGGGTCGGCGCCTACCGCCGGGCCCTGGGCACGTACGAGGTGAAGCTGGCCGCGACCCCGCTGCTGGCGCAGGCACGCGACGACGCCGGCGCGTTCGAAGTGCTCGTCACCGCCGCCCCCGGCGGCCGCACCGGGACCGCCGCCAGCGACCGCGCGCCGGACGCCGACACCGCCGGCCCCGGATACCCGCTGGGGACCGAGGAAACGCCCAGGTAGATTCGGCACTCTCACCGACCGCCAGCCGGATGGAGCGCAACCGTGCCTGCCGACCGCATCGACACCATCGTCAGCCTCGCCAAGCGCCGAGGCTTCGTCTACCCGTCCAGCGAGATCTACGGCGGGCAGCGCGCGGCATGGGACTACGGTCCGCTCGGGGTCGAGCTCAAGGACAACATCAAGCGCCAGTGGTGGCGGTCGATGGTGCAGGGCCGGGACGACATCGTCGGCCTCGACTCGTCGATCATCCTGGCCCGCGAGGTCTGGGAGGCCTCCGGCCACGTGCAGGAGTTCGTCGACCCGCTGACCGAGTGCCAGTCGTGCCACAAGCGGTTCCGGGCCGACCACCTCATCGAGGCGTACGAGGAGAAGCACGGCCACCCGCCGGAGAACGGCCTCAAGGACGTCGTCTGCCCGAACTGCGGCACCCGCGGCGCGTTCACCGAGCCGAGGATGTTCAACGGCCTGCTGTCCACCCACCTCGGCGTGACCCAGGACGAGTCCGGCCTTGCCTACCTGCGGCCGGAGACCGCGCAGGGCATCTTCATCAACTTCCTCAACGTGCTGCAGTCCAGCCGGAAGAAGCCGCCGTTCGGCATCGGCCAGATCGGCAAGTCGTTCCGCAACGAGATCACCCCGGGCAACTTCATCTTCCGCACCCGCGAGTTCGAGCAGATGGAGATGGAGTATTTCGTCGAGCCCGGCACCGACGAGGAGTGGCACGACTACTGGATCGCCGAGCGGACCCGGTGGTACACGGACCTCGGCATCGACCCGGCCAACCTGCGCCACTACGAGCACCCGAAGGAAAAGCTGTCGCACTACTCGAAGCGCACCGTCGACATCGAGTACCGGTTCCGCTTCCAGGGCTCGGAGTGGGGCGAGCTGGAGGGCATCGCCAACCGCACCGACTTCGACCTGACCACGCACTCCAAGCACTCCGGCGCCGACCTGTCCTACTTCGACCAGGAGAAGGGCGAGCGCTGGGTGCCGTACGTGATCGAGCCGGCGGCCGGTGTGGGGAGGCCGATGATGGCGTTCCTGGTCGACGCGTACGCGGAGGACGAGGCGCCCAACGCCAAGGGCAAGCTGGAGAGGCGGACCGTGCTGCGGCTCGACCGGCGGCTCGCGCCGGTCAAGGCCGCGGTGCTGCCGCTGTCCCGCAACCCCGACCTGTCGCCGAAGGCGCGCGACCTGGCCGCGGTGCTCCGGCAGTCCTGGAACGTCGAGTTCGACGACGCCGGCGCGATCGGCCGCCGCTACCGCCGGCAGGACGAGATCGGCACGCCGTTCTGCCTGACGGTCGACTTCGACACGCTCACCGACGACGCGGTGACGGTCCGGGACCGGGACTCGATGCAGCAGGAGCGGGTCGCGCTCGGCCAGGTGCAGACCTACCTGGCCCAGCGGCTGCCCGGCTGCTGAACGGGCGCGGCGGCGTCAGCGGGGCCCGGCGGCGTCAGCGGGGCCCGGCGGCGTGCGGGCCCGTCGGCGTGCGGGCCCGGCGGGGTCAGCGGGGCCGGCGGGGTCAGCGGGCCCGGCGGGGTCAGCGGGCCCGGCGGGCGAGGATGCGGCCGTAGATCGCGCGCGGTATCCGGACCGCGTGCATGGTCTTGGTCCGCATCAGCGCGTCGTACTCGGCCGCCTTGGCCCGCCACTCGACGACCTGCTCGTCCCGGGCCCCGAGCTTGTCGGTCAGCGCGGCCACCTCGGCCCGCAGCGACTCCACTTCCGCGGTCCGCCTGGCCAGTTCCCGGCGCAGCTCGCTGTCCGCCTGCGCGGTGTCCTCGATGCCGTCCGTCACAACGATCCCGTCCGTCCCACGACCCGGCCCGGTGGCCGGGTCCTTGCTGCCGGCGAGGCCGGATGCACCGTCGCCGTCCGCCCTTCATACACGGTTCGGGGGTCCGCGTCGTCATCCGATGTGATCGGTACGGTGCGCACCGCACGGGGTGGCCGGCTGTGGGGCCGGCCACCCCGCGCGGGTTTCGGGCGGGTCGGGGTCCGCCCGGTCGGGGGGCCTCCGGCCGTCCGTGGGCCTACGGACGGCCGGAGGCTCCGGCACCGCGCGCCCCGGAGCTCCGGAACTCCGGGCGGTGCCGCCGGCGGGGTGCTCAGCCCCGCGGCGTGGGGGGTGCCGGGTGGGACGGACGGTCGCCCTGGTCGTGTCCGTTGCCCGGCGGTGCGGTCGGGGCGTTGCCCCGCGGGCTCTCCGACGGAGCAGCCGACGGCCGATCCGCGCTTGGGCCCTTGTCCTCCTTCAGAACTGCCACGCAGTAGGGCCGGATCGCGTCGGCACCGCCCGCGGCTGTGGTCAGCCGGGCGAGCACCGCCGCGGCGGGAGCGCGTCCGTCCTTGTCGGCTGCCTGCCAGGACCGGCAGGCGCCGGACAGGTCCTTGCCGCCGGCCGCGGACCCGGCCGGGTGGGACGCGGACGCCGCGACCGAACGGCAGTATGCGCCGATCTTGCCGGCGCCGCCGGCCGCCGCGGCGAGCCGGCCGAACGCGGTCGCGTCGAGGCGGTTGCCGTTCTCGCCGCCGTTGCCCGACCCGTAGGCCTGGCAGAGGCCGGCGACACCCGGCAGCGCCGGGTGGTCGCTGGCACCGGCGCCGCCCCGGGTGCGCGAGGTGACGGCAGCGGCCCCGTGACCGGCCGGCTTCGCGTCGGGTACCGCGGCGACGATGTGGTGGGCCTTGGCCTGGGCGGCGTCCGGCAGGGTGCCGGTCGCGGCCGCGGCCGCGGTGCCCACCGCCGCCGTTCCCAGCACGGCGGCGGCGACCGCCTTCGCGCCGAGCAGCTTGCTGAGCACGGATCTCCTCCTGGGGGCATCGACGGGTCGATGCACCGACCGGAACGTCGCCAGCGTCGCCGCCTCCACGGGGGGGACCAGGGAGGGGGAGGCGGCGGCGCTGGCCAGCACGCGAACGACGTCCCGGTACCCGGGCGGGACGTCGTCCTCGTGCACGGTGCCGTCCAGGATCCGCTCGGCCATGGCGGGGTCGAGCGGGGGGACGGGTGTCCTCGGGTGTCGGCGCATCTCACCGTCGACAGCGTCGCCGGGCCACATCGCGTTACACCCCCGTCCGCTCGGCCAGGTGCTGGGCCAGCCGCCGCAGGCCGCGGTGGGCGAGCACGCGCACCGTGCCGGGCCGCTTGCCGACGATCTCGCCGACCTGCGCGGCGTCCAGGCCGGCGATGACCCGCAGCGCGACGACCTCGGCCTGGTCCGGGGGCAGCGCCGCGATCAGCGCCAGCGCCTCCCGGGTCGCCTGCGCCTCGACGGCGGCCCCGGCCGGGTCGTCGGCGGCCGGCCGGTCCGGCAGCTGGTCCGGCGGCAGCGGGCGCACCGGCCGCCGGGCGGCCTGCCGGGCGGCGTCGATCGCGCGCATCCTCGCCACGGTGAACACCCAGGACCGGAAGCCGGCCTCGTCGCCGCGGAACCGGTCGAGGCCGCGGCAGACCTCGAGCCACACCTCGGCCGCGGTGTCCTCGGCGGTGGCCGGCGCGACCACCCGCAGGAAGCGCAGCAGCGCCGGGTTGAGGTCCCGCCAGAGCACCGCGAACGCGTACTCGTCGCCGTCCCGGGCGTCGGCAAGGTAGCCGCCGAAGCCGGCTCCGATCACGACCCGCCTCCCGTAGGCCGGGGCCGGCCAGGGTGGCCGGCGACCCACCGCGCCCGACCCGCGGCTCGCACGGGTGCCGACCGTACGGGCGCGACGGCCCGGACGTAAGGTCGCCGGGTGCCGGTCACCGTTCTGGATGACGTGTCGGTCGTCGACGTACTGGCCGGCCGGACGGTGCCGGGCCGGCAGGTGGTCGTCGAGGGCGACCGGATCGCCGCCGTCCGCCCAGCGGGCACGCCGGCCGAGCCGGGCGCGCAGGCCCCGGACGTCCGCGGCCGTACCGTCCTGCCCGGGCTGATCGACGCGCACGTGCACGTCAAGGCCTGGCACGCCGACCTCGGCATCGTGCCGCGGCGGCCGGCGTCGTACACGGCGCTGAAGGCGGCGGGGCTGCTGGCGGCGATGCTGGCCCGCGGGTTCACCACGGTCCGGGACGCCGGCGGCGCCGACGCCGGGCTGGCCGCCGCGGTCGCGGACGGGACGATCCCCGGACCGCGGCTGTTCTTCTGCGGGCACGCGATCAGCCAGACCGGCGGGCACGGCGACGCCAGGGAGGCCGGCGACGACCGGCACGCCGGCGGCGGCGACGGCCTGTCCCGGATCGCCGACGGGGTGGACGCGGTCCGCCTGGCCGCCCGCGACGAGCTGCGCCGGGGCGCCCACTTCCTCAAGGTCATGGTCTCGGGTGGGATCAGCTCGCCGACCGACCGGCTGGACTCGCTGCAATACTCCCGCGAGGAGCTGGCCGCGTTCGTCGAGGAGGCCGGCAACGCCGGCCGGTACGTCACCGGCCACGCCTACACGGCGGAGAGCGTGACCAGGGCCGCCCAGGCCGGCTTCCGCTGCGTCGAGCACGCCAACCTGATCGACCGCGCGACCGCCCGGCTGATGGCGGACAAGCAGATGTTCCTGGTCGGCACGCTGGCCACGTACGAGGCGCTGGCGACCCGGGGCAAGGACGAGGGGCTGCCGACCGACCAGCTGGCCAAGCTGCAGCGGGTCCGCGACGCCGGGCTGCGCTCGATCGAGCTGGCCAGCACGGCCGGGGTCCGCCTGGTCTACGGCACCGACCTGCTCGGGGCGATGCACGACGCGCAGCTGACCGAGTTCAGCCTGCGCGCGCAGGTGCAGCCGGCCGGCGAGGTGCTGCGGGCGGCCACCGTCGACGCCGCCGCGCTGCTGGATCAGCCGGACCTGGGAAGGATCGAGCCGGGAGCACGCGCGGACCTGCTGCTCCTGGACGCCGACCCGCTGGCCGACATCACCGTGCTGACCCGGCCCGACCGACACCTGACGGCGGTCGTCCAGGGCGGCCGTACGGTGGTCGGCAGGCTCGACCGGGCGTCCCGATAGGCTTGCTGGAGGGACCGCATCGGAGGAGCTCATCGTGCCCAAGTACGTGTACGACTTCAGCGAGGGAAACAAGGACCTCAAGGACCTGCTCGGTGGCAAGGGGGCCAACCTCGCCGAGATGACCAACCTCGGTCTTCCGGTCCCGCCCGGGTTCACGATCACCACCGAGGCCTGCACCACCTTCCTGACCACCGGCAGCGAGCCGCCGGAGCTGGCCGGCGAGGTCAGCGCGCACCTGGATGCGATGGAGAAGGCGATCGGCCGCCGGCTCGGCGACCCCGACAACCCGCTGCTGGTGTCGGTCCGGTCCGGGGCCAAGTTCTCCATGCCCGGCATGATGGAGACGGTCCTCAACATCGGCCTCAACGACGCTTCCGTGCAGGGCCTGGCCCGGCAGTCCGGCAACGACCGGTTCGCTTGGGACTCCTACCGGCGGCTGATCCAGATGTTCGGCAAGACCGTGCTCGACATCGACGGCGAGCACTTCGAGGGAGCCATCGACGAGGCCAAGAACGCCAAGGGCACCCGCAACGACCTCGACCTCGACGCGTCCGACCTGCAGAAGCTGGTCGAGACGTTCAAGGGCGTCGTGCGCGAGCACGGCGGCCGGGAGTTCCCGCAGGACCCGCGCGAGCAGATGAACCTCGCGATCCAGGCGGTGTTCAACTCCTGGAACGCCGACCGCGCGATCCTCTACCGCCGCCAGGAGCGGATCCCGTCCGACCTCGGCACCGCGGTCAACGTCCAGTCGATGGTCTTCGGCAACACCGGGATGGACTCCGGCACCGGCGTCGCGTTCACCCGCGACCCGGCGACCGGCGCCCAGGGCATCTACGGCGACTACCTGCAGAACGCGCAAGGTGAGGACGTCGTGGCGGGCATCCGCAACACGCTCCCGCTGCACGACCTCGAGCGCATCGACAAGCCGGCGTACGACCAGCTGCTGCAGATCATGGCCACGCTGGAGGACCACTACAAGGACCTCTGCGACATCGAGTTCACGATCGAGAACGAGAAGCTCTGGATGCTCCAGACGCGGGTGGGCAAGCGCACCGCCGCCGCCGCGTTCGTGATCGCCGCCCAGCTCGTCGACGAGGGCAAGATCGACCTGTCGGAGGCGCTGCAGCGGGTCACCGGCGCGCAGCTGGCCCAGCTGATGTTCCCGACCTTCGACGAGAAGGTCGACAAGCAGCAGATCGCCAAGGGGATGAACGCCAGCCCCGGCGCCGCGGTCGGCAAGGCCGTGTTCGAGTCGCACCGGGCCGCGGAGCTGGCGGCCAAGGGCGAGAAGGTCATCCTGGTCCGCCGCGAGACCAACCCCGACGACCTGGTCGGCATGATCGCTGCGCAGGGCATCCTCACCTCCCGCGGCGGCAAGACCTCGCACGCGGCGGTCGTGGCCCGCGGCATGGGCAAGACCTGCGTGTGCGGCGCCGAGGAGCTCGAGGTCGACCTGCGCGGCCGGAAGTTCACCGCGCCCGGCGGGATCGTCGTCAACGAGGGCGACGTGGTCTCCATCGACGGCACGACCGGCAGCGTCTACCTCGGCGAGGTGCCGGTGCAGGCCTCCCCGGTCGTGCAGTACTTCGAGGGCACCCTCTCGCCCGACTCCGACCAGCTGGTCGCCGCCGTGCACCGGATCGTCGGGCACGCCGACGAGGTGCGCCGGCTGGGCGTGCGGGCCAACTCCGACAACCCGGAGGACTCCGAGCGGGCCCGGCGGTTCGGCGCCCAGGGCATCGGCCTGTGCCGCACCGAGCACATGTTCCTCGGCGACCGGCGCAAGCTGGTCGAGGACCTGGTCCTGGCGGAGTCCGACGACCAGCGGCAGGCGGCGCTGGACGCGCTGGAGCCGCTGCAGAAGGAGGACTTCGTCGGGATCTTCACGGCGATGGACGGGCTGCCCGTCACCGTGCGGCTGATCGACCCGCCGCTGCACGAGTTCCTGCCCGACCTGACCGATCTGTCGGTGAAGGTCGCGGTGGCCGAGTCGAAGGGCGAGGACCCGGGCCGGGACAAGGCGCTGCTGGACGCCGTGCAGCGGCTGCACGAGGCCAACCCGATGCTCGGCCTGCGTGGCGTCCGGCTCGGCCTGGTCATCCCGGGCCTGTTCGGCATGCAGGTCAAGGCGATCGCCGAGGCCGCGGCCGAGCGGAAGAAGGCCGGCGGCGACCCGAAGCCGGAGATCATGATCCCGCTGGTCGGCGCCGTGCAGGAGCTCGAGATCGTCAAGGACGAGACCGAGCGGGTGCTCGCCGACGTCGCCCGCGCGCAGGGCGTCGAGGTCGACACGCTGATCGGCACGATGATCGAGGTGCCGCGGGCGGCGCTGACCGCCGGGCAGATCGCCGAGGCCGCGCAGTTCTTCTCCTTCGGCACCAACGACCTGACCCAGATGGGCTGGGGCTTCTCCCGGGACGACGTCGAGGCGGCGTTCTTCTCCAAGTACCTCGACCTCGGCATCTTCGGCGTCTCGCCGTTCGAGTCGCTCGACACCGAGGGCATCGGCCGGCTGGTCGAGATCGCCACCAAGGAGGGCCGGAAGACCAGGCCCGACCTCAAGATCGGCATCTGCGGCGAGCACGGCGGCGACCCCGACTCCGTGCACTTCTTCGACAAGGTCGGGCTCGACTACGTGTCCTGCTCGCCGTTCCGCATCCCGGTCGCTCGGCTGGAGGCCGGTCGGGCCGCGATCGAGACCGCCGGCTCCGACTCCCGCTGACGGCTGGTCGGGCAGGCGGGCGGGTCCGACGGCCGATCCGCCTCGCGTGCGCCCGCCAGGTCTGCGCGCGGCCGTGCGGGTAGTGGTCCCTGCGCGCTCGGCTACGTCTCTGCTCGACGAGGTGGAGCAGAGACGTAGCCAGCCGGCGCGATGGTGCCGCCGCAGTCGGCGACCACGCCACTGCGCCCGGACACCCTAGGCTCGGGGGAGTGGACGGGTACGGCGCGTGGGAGCGGGCCCGGCGGGTGCGCGAGCCCGTCAAGCGGGCCCAGATCGCCGCGGGCGCGGTCGCCCGGTCGGAGTTCGAGCGCGACCGGGCCAGGGTGCTGCACTCCCAGGCGCTGCGCCGGCTCGCGGCCACGACGCAGGTGGTCGCGGCCGGCGAGGAGGACTTCCCGCGCACCCGGCTGACCCACTCGCTGGAGGTGGCTCAGATCGGCCGCGAGCTCGGTGCCGCGCTGGGCTGCGACCCGGACGTGGTGGACGCGGCCGGCCTCGCCCACGACCTCGGCCACCCGCCGTACGGGCACAACGGCGAGGCGGCGCTCGACGCGGTAGCCGCGCCCTGCGGCGGGTTCGAGGGCAACGCGCAGACGCTGCGGGCGCTGACCCGGTTGGAGGCCAAGATCCTCGCTCCCGACGGCGCCCCGGCCGGGCTCAACCTGACCCGTGCGGTGCTGGACGCGACGGTGAAATACCCGTGGCCGCGCCGGGCGGGCGAGCGCAAGTACGGCGTCTACGCCGACGACCGGCCGGCCTTCGACTGGGTCCGCGCCGCCGCCCCGGACGGCCGCTGCTGCCTGGAGGCCCAGGTCATGGACTGGGCCGACGACGTGGCCTACTCCGTGCACGACGTCGAGGACGGCGTGCACGCCGGGTACGTCAAGATCGAGGCGCTCGACCGGGCCGCGGTCTGCGAGCTGGCCGCCGACGCCTACTCGGCCGAGTCCGCCGGCGACCTCGCGACCGTGCTCGACGACCTGCTCGACCTGCCGGTGCTGCGCGACCTGGCCGACCACGACGGCAGCCGCGGCGCCCAGGTGGCGCTGAAGCGGGCCACCAGCGAGCTCACCGGACGGTTCGTCAGCGCCGCCGTCCTCGCGACGCGGGAGCGCGCCGGCGACGGCCCACTGCGGCGCTACGCGGCCGATCTCGTCGTACCGCGCCGGATCGCCGCCGAGTGCGCGCTGCTCAAGGCCGTCGCCGCCCGGTACGTGATGAACCGCCGGGACGTCACCACCGTGCAGTCCCGGCAGCGCGAGCTGCTCACCGAGCTGATCGACCTGCTCGCCGACCGCGCCCCGGCGGCGCTCGACCCGGCACTGCGGCCGGACTGGCTGGCCGCACCCGACGACGCCGCCCGGCTGCGCGTGGTCGTCGACCAGGTCGCCGGTCTCACCGATCTGTCCGCCCCGGCCTGGCATGCTCGCCTGGCCGGGTGACGAGTGGGGAAGGGACGTCATGGACCCGTACGTGATCGTCGGCGCCGGGCTTGCCGGCGCGAAGGCCGCCGAGACCCTGCGCGCGGAGGGCTTCGACGGCCCGGTCGTGCTCATCGGCGACGAGGACGAGCTGCCGTACGAGCGGCCGCCGCTGTCGAAGGGCTACCTGCTCGGCAAGGACCCGCGCGAGGGGTCGGCCGTCCACCCGGCCGAGTGGTACGACGAGCAGGGCATCGAGCTGCGCCGCGGCACCAGGGTCAGCGCCATCCACCCGGCCGAGCACGAGGTCGAGCTGGCCGGCGGCGAGCGGATCCGGTACGGCAAGCTGCTGCTGGCGACCGGTTCGGTGGTGCGGCCGCTGACCGTGCCCGGCGGCGACCGGGTGAGCACCTTGCGGAAGCTGCCCGACGCCGACGCGCTCAAGGAGGCGCTGCAGCGCGGCGGCCGGGTGGTCGTCGTCGGCGGCGGCTGGATCGGGCTCGAGGTCGCGGCGGCCGCCCGGCAGTACGGCGCGGAGGTGACGCTGATCGAGGCGCTCGCCCAGCCGCTGGCCCGGGTGCTCGGCGAGGAGCTCGGCGCGGTCTTCGCCGACCTGCACCGCGCGCACGGGGTCGACGTCCGGCTCAACTCCGGGGTCAAGGAGATCACCGCCGACGGCGTGGTCCTGCCGGACGGCGACACGCTGCCGGCCGACCTCGTGCTGGCCGGCGTCGGCATCCGTCCGGACACCCGGCTGGCCGACGAGGCCGGGCTGGCCGTGGACGACGGCGTCCTGGTCGACTCCGCGCTGCGCACCTCGGACGCGGACGTCTACGCGGCCGGCGACGTGGCCAACGTGGCCACCCCGCAGTTCGGCCGGCTCCGGGTCGAGCACTGGGCCAACGCCCTCAACGGCGGCCCGGCGGCGGCCAGGTCGATGCTCGGCCAGGACGTCACGTACGACCGGGTGCCCTACTTCTTCTCCGACCAGTACGACCTTGGCATGGAGTATTCGGGCTGGGCCCCGCCCGGCTCGTACGACCGGGTCGTCATCCGCGGCGACCTGGGCGGCCGGGAGTTCGTCGCGTTCTGGTTGTCCGGCGGGCGGGTGCTGGCCGGCATGAACGTCAACGTCTGGGACGTCACCGACGCGATCCAGGACCTCGTCCGCCGCGGCACCCCGGTCGACCCCGACCGCCTCGCCGACCCGGCCGTTCCGCTCGACCAGCTCTGAGGTCAGTCGGACGCTGCCGCCTCCGGGCTCACCGGGATCGGCGTCGAGCGCGGGGCGGCGTCGACCGAGAGCGTGGTGGTGACCACCGGCGCCATCGTGTCGAAGTCCAGCCTCATCGGGCCGTTCCAGCGGCCGTCGAAGAACAGCTGGGTCAGGTCGTGCCGCTGTTGGTCGACGGCGAAGACGTCGAGCCGGCCGGGTCCCCAGGAGGTCGCGGCCAGCCCGGTCAGCGCGAGCCGGTCCGGGCCCGTGCCGAGCGCCTGCAGCCCCCGCCAGGCGCCGGCGTCGTACCACCAGTGCGCGATCGACCGCTCGCCGATGACGAGGGCGAACACGTCGAGCCGGCCGGGGCCCCACGCGGCGACGGCGGCGGGCTGGATCAGCGCCACCCCGCCCGGCCCGCGGCCCCGGCGGAGCCAGCCATGCCAGCGGCTGCCGTCGAACCAGAACTGGGTCAGCGACCCGGTGGAGTCGACCGCGAACACGTCCAGCCGCCGGGTGTCCCAGCTGGCCACGCTCGGCACGTAGTCGCCGCCGGGCCCGGCGGCCAGCCGCTGCGGCCCGAACCAGGTGGTCCCGGACTGCCAGAAGTGGATCAGGTCGTCGGTGACCTCGTCCCGGGCCAACACGTCGATCCGGCCGCTGCTCCAGGACACGGCCGCCGGCGCGGTGACCCGGTGCCCGGACGGCCCGTACCCCCGGCTCACCCAGCCGTGCCATCTTCCGTCGTACGTGCGTTGCAGCAGCTGGCCGGTGACCTGGTCCACGGCGAACACGTCCAGCCGGCCGGGCGCCCATGAGGCCACCGTCGGCGGCCCGACCGGATGGCCGCCCGGGCCTACTCCGAAGCTGATCCATCCGCTCCAGCCGGACGAGAAGTACTTCTGCAGCAGCGCGCTGGACTGCCCGTCCCGAGCGAACACGTCCAGCCGCCTCGGTGCCCACGCCACGGCGGCCGGGGTGACGATGTCCCGGGTGTGGATCTGGGTCCGCAGCCCCGTCTTGAAGTTCTGGTAGCTGGGGTACGTGCCGTGCATCCAGACGATGTCCATGTCGTCGGTGGTCTGCCCGCGCGGGGAGATCGGCCGGTAGTTGTTCTGCGCCGACGGCGCTGTGAGCGGGCGCGACGTCCAGCTGGCGCCGCCGTCCGGCGTGCTCCAGGCCTCCACCTCGAAGACGCCGTTGACCTCGCGGGACAGGTAGACGATCGACGGGTCGTCGTGGTCGAGGCTGATCCCGCCGGAGTAGTTCGGCTCGGACGGGTCGACGCTCATCGAACGGCCGGCGCGGACCAGCTCGCGGTCCACCCACCTGGTCCCGTCCCAGCGGGCGTACCGGTAGCGGTGATCGGTGTCGGTGGGGAAGACCGCGTACACGATCACCGGGCGGCCGGCGGCGTCCAGGGCCACGTCGTGCACCCACGCCTTGCCGCTGGTCGCCTGGTCGTAGACCTTCTGCCCGCTGGTCGGGGCGATCGGCAGCGTGCTCACGCTCTTGATCACCGACCCGTCGGCCCGGCGCAGCGCGCCGGCCCGGTAAGCGGCGTAGTAGATGCTGGTCCGCGTCGCGCGCGGGTGGCTCTCGGTGAAGGCCATCGCGATCGTGTCCCGGCCGTTGCTGGCGTACTTCACGTACGGTCGCTGTCCCGGGTTGTAGATCACGGTCCGGGCCGGGGTCCAGCTGTTGCCGTCCAGCGACGTGGACATGGCCGGGTTGAAGTTGCCGCCGCGCCAGAACAGGTAGATTCGGTTGCCTTCGGCGGACAGCTGCATCGGGTTCGAGTACGTGTAGCCGAAGGTGCCCGAGGTGTTGGTGGGGAAGACCCGCTCTGGCTCCCAGGAGGTGATGTCCTCGGGATGCAGCGACCGCCGGTACCACATGGTCGGGCCGGCGTGGGTGGACCAGAAGACCATCAGCCGGCCGTCCGGGCGGACCAGGATGGACGGGTTGTCGTGGTCGTCGATCTGCAGCCGCGCTTTGAGCGTGACGACGACCCGCCGGCCAGTGTCGTGGTCGTAGCTGCTGATCTGGATGCTGCCGTCCTGGGCGACCCAGCCGGTGTACGTACGGTTGTGCAGGCCTTGGTGATGGACCGAGCGCGGGTCGGTGAACCAGGTCCACCCGGCACTGGAAGCCAACTCCCGCTCGCGCAGCGGCTGCGGCGCGGCCGAGGCGGCGCCCGCGGCCACGACCGTGCCGGCGGTGAGCACCGCCGCGGTGGTCGCGATCAAGCGGCGAAGCGGGAATGCTGACATACTGACAGCCCCCTCAGTGGATGCAGCCAGTGCTTCTGTTGTACCAAGACCGACATCGCGATGTGGTCCGTTCCGCCGGATCCATCGGGTGGACTCCGGCAGGCATAGGATCGCCGGGTGGCGGGGCGGATCCGGGACGAGGACATCGCGCTGGTCCGGGAGCGCTCTCCGGTCGAGGAGGTCATCGGCGAGCGGGTGGCGCTGCGCAGCGCCGGCGGCGGCAACCTGAAGGGCCTCTGCCCGTTCCACGACGAGAAGTCGCCGTCGTTCAACGTCACCCCGGCCCGTGGCCTCTTCCACTGCTTCGGCTGCGGTGTCGGCGGCGACGTGATCGCGTTCGTGCAGCGCACGGACGGGCTGTCGTTCGCCGAGGCGGTCGAGCGGCTGGCCGACCGGGCCGGCATCCAGCTGCGGTACGAGCAGGGCGGGGCCGCCCCGTCCCGGCCGCAGGGCCAGCGCACCCGGCTGGTCGAGGCCAACCGGCTGGCCGCCGCGTTCTACGCGGGGCAGCTGGCGTCGTCGGCGGAGGCGCAGGTAGGGCGGGACTTCCTGCGCGCCCGCGGCTTCGACGCCGCGGCCGCCGAGGCGTACGGCTGCGGCTACGCACCGGCCGGCTGGGACGCGCTCACCGCCCACCTGCTCGACCGCGGCTTCAGCCAGGCCGAGCTGGTCACCGCCGGGCTGTCCCGGCAGTCCAGCCGCGGCTCGCTGATCGACCGGTTCCACCGCCGGCTGCTCTGGCCGATCCGGGACATCTCCGCGGACGTGGTCGGCTTCGGCGCCCGCCGGCTGCACGGCGACGACCCGATCGAGGCCAAATACCTCAACACCCCGGAGACGCCGCTCTACCACAAGTCGCAGGTGCTCTACGGCGCCGACATCGCGAAGAAGGAGATCGCCCGGCGCCGGCAGGCGGTCGTCGTCGAGGGCTACACCGACGTGATGGCCTGCCACCTCTCCGGCGTGCCGACCGCGGTCGCGACCTGCGGCACCGCGTTCGGCGCCGAGCACATCGGCGTGCTGCGGCGGCTGCTGCTCGACTCGGACGAGTTCGCCGGCGAGATGGTGTTCGTCTTCGACGGCGACGAGGCCGGGCAGCGGGCCGCGCTGCGGGCGTTCACCGAGGACCAGCGGTTCGTCATGCAGACCTTCGTCGCGGTCGAACCGTCCGGGCTCGACCCGTGCGACCTGCGGCTGGCCAAGGGCGACACCGCGGTGCGGGACCTGGTCGCCCGCCGGCAGCCGGCGGTGGCGTTCGCGCTGCGGGCCCAGCTGCGCGAGTTCGACCTCGACTCCGCCGAGGGCCGGGTGCGGGCGCTGGAGAAGACCGCGCCGACCGTGGCCCGGATCAAGGACCGCGCGCTGCGCCCGGAGTACGCGCGGCGGCTGGCCGGCGAGCTCGGCATGGAGGTCGAGCCGGTGCTGGCCAGGGTGATGGAGCTGGCCGGCGAGGCCGCCCCGCGCGGTGGCCGGCGCGTGCCCGCCCGGCCGGCCGGCGACGATCCCGCCGTGGCCGTGGAGCGGGAGGTGCTCAAGCTCGCCGTCCAGGTGCCGCAGCTGGCCGGGCCGGTGTTCGACGCGCTGGACGAGACCTCGTTCACGGAGCCGACGTACGCGACCATCCGCCGGGCGCTGGCCGCCGCCGGCGGGGTCGCCTCCGCCCGGTCCGGACCGGAGTGGGTGGAGCGGATCAGCGAATACTGCCCCGATCTGGTGGCGAAGTCGACGCTCACCGAGCTGGCCGTCGAGCGGCCGCGGACCAGCGGAGAGCCGGACGAGCGGTACGTGGCCAGCCAGCTGTCCCGGCTGCGCGAGCTCGGCGTCTCCCGGCAGATCAAGGCGCTGCGGTCGAAGCTGCAGCGCGTCAACCCGATCGAGGAGCCGGACGAGCACGTCCGGCTGTTCGGCGAGCTGGTCGCGCTGGAGCAGTTCAACCGCGGGCTGCGCGAGCAGGCGATGGGAGCACAGTGAGGCTGTTCGGCAAGCGGGAGAAGCCGCCGCCCGAGGCGGTCGCCCGGCTCGACCCGGACGAGCGGGTGGTGTCCTGGGCGCCGGCGCCCGGCGGTGCCGTGGTCGCGACGCCGCTCGGGCTCTGGCTGCCCGGCGTACCCGACCGGCTGCCGTGGCACCTCATCGACAAGGTGATCTGGCGGTCGAACACGCTGACGCTGATCCCGGCGGTCGACTCCGGCGGCGGGGTGCTGGTCGAGCAGCCGCCGCGCTCGGTACGGCTGGAGGAGCCGCGGGACATCCCGCAGAACGTCCGCGTGCGGATCGAGAAGGCGATCGCCTTCACCCGGCACCATCCGCTGCCCGGAGCCGAGGGCGGGGGCGTGCGGCGCGGGGTCAGGGTGGTCGGCCGGCGCGTACCCGGCCAGGACGGGGTCAGCTGGCAGCTGGTCTTCGACCCCGGCGTCGACCGAGACGACCCCGCGGTCCGCGCCGCCGCCTCGGCGTTCGTGGACCAGGCCCGCGCCGAACTGGGCGTGTAGGCGGCCGACCCAGCGCGGCCGGGTGACTGGCCGATCCGGCGCGGCCTGGTGGCCGGCCGGGCGGGCGGCGCGGGAGTGACGCGGCGGGGGCCGGTGGCGGAGGATCGAGCGCATGAGAACCCTCGTCGCCGGCATCGACTGCTCGACCCAGTCCACCAAGGTCCTGGTCTGCGACGCGGCGACCGGGCAGGTCGTCCGGTCGGGGTCCGCGCCGCACCCGGACGTGACCGAGATCGACCCCGCCGTCTGGGCGGCCGCGCTGGAGTCGGCCTCGTCCGGCGGCCTGCTCGACGACGTCGCCGCGATCTCCGTCGGCGGCCAGCAGCACGGCATGGTCGCGCTGGACGAGGCGGGCGAGGTGGTCCGGCCGGCCCTGCTCTGGAACGACACCCGCTCCGCCCGGGCGGCGACGGAGCTGATCGCCGAGCTCGGCGGCCCGGAGAAGTGGGCCGAGGCGGTCGGGTCGGTGCCGGTGGCCAGCTTCACGGTGACCAAGCTGCGCTGGCTGGCCGAGCACGAGCCGGAGCTGGCCGAGCGGGTCGTGACCGTGCTGCTGCCGCACGACTGGCTGACCGCCGGGCTGTCCACCGACGGCCTCGGCGGCGCGCACACCGACCGGGGTGACGCGTCCGGCACCGGTTACTGGTCACCGTCCACCGGCGACTACCGCACCGACCTGCTGCGGCTGGCGTTCGGCCGGGAGCTGGCGCTGCCGCCGGTGGCCGCGCCGGCGGTGCCGGTCGGCCGGACCGCCGCGGGCGCCGTGCTCGGCCCCGGCACCGGCGACAACATGGCCGCCGCACTCGGGCTCGGCGCGGTCACCGGAGACGTGACCGTGTCGATCGGCACCAGCGGTGTCGTCGCCGCGGTGTCCGAGACGCCGACCGCGGACGCGAGCGGGCTGGTCGCCGGGTTCGCCGACGGTACCGGGCGATTCCTGCCGCTGGTCTGCACGCTCAACGCGGCCAGGGTGCTCAGCACCACCGCGACCCTGCTCGGTGTCGACCTGGCCCGCCTCGACGAGCTGGCACTGTCCACTCCGGACAGCGGCGGCCTGGTGCTGCTGCCGTTCCTGGACGGCGAGCGCACTCCCGACCTGCCGGACGCCCGCGGCCTGCTGACCGGGCTGACCCGGGTCAACGCCACCCCGGCCCGGCTGGCCCGGGCGGCCGTGGAGGGGCTGCTGTGCGGGCTGGCCGACGGGCTGGACGCGCTGCGCGCGCAGGGGGTGCCGATCCGGCGGGCCATGCTGATCGGCGGCGGCGCCCGGTCGGCGGCGCTGCGCGCGCTGGCGCCCGCGATCCTCGGCGTGCCGGTCGTGCTGCCCGAGCCGGGGGAGTACGTCGCCCTCGGCGCGGCCCGGCAGGCGGCGTGGACGCTGTCCGGCGACCCCGAGCCGCCGGCCTGGCCGGTGCCCGCCACCGAGCTGCCCGAGGCCGCCCCCGCCACCGCCCTCCGCGCCGCCTACGCCGACGTCCTCGCCAAAGCCGACCCCCTCCTCCGATAACACCCGCAGCGCCGCGACCCGGGCCCGGGTGCGCGTACCGTTTCGCGCATGGCGGTGGTGCGGCCGGACAACGCGCAGCAGGCGCGGCTCCTGCGGCTGCTGCGCGACGACGGGCCGCGCTCCCGGGCCGAGCTCGGCGACGCGGTGGAGCTGTCCCGGTCCCGGCTCGCCGTCGAGCTCGACCGCCTGGTCGAGCTCGGCCTGGTGGAGACCGCCGGCCTGGCCGCCTCCCGCGGCGGCCGCCGCTCCTCGATCGTCTGCATCGCCCGCAACACCCGCTTCCTCGGCATCGACATCGGGGCCACGTCGATCGACGTCGCCGTCACCGACGGCGAGCTGCGGGTGCTCTCGCACGAGACCGAGCCGGTGGACGTGCGGCAGGGCCCGGAGGTGGTGATCGGCCGCGCGCTGGAGATGGTCGGCAAGCTGCGGGCCGCCGACACCGCGGGCGGCCTGGCCGGCGCGGGGGCCGGCGTACCGGGCCCGGTCAGCTTCGCCGAGGGTATCCCGGTCTCCCCGCCGATCATGCCGGGCTGGAACCACTTCCCGGTCCGCGAGGCGTTCGCCTCCGAGCTGGGCTGCCCCGTGCTGGTCGACAACGACGTCAACATCATGGCGCTGGGGGAGAAGCACGCCGGGATCGCCCGCTCGGTCGACGACTTCCTGTTCGTCAAGATCGGCACCGGCATCGGGTGCGGCATCGTCGTCGGCGGCGAGGTCTACCGCGGGGTGTCCGGCAGCGCCGGCGACATCGGCCACATCCGCGTCGACGACGCCGGCCCGATGTGCCTGTGCGGCAACACCGGCTGCCTCGAGGCGTTCTTCGGCGGCAGCGCGCTGGCCCGCGACGCGCTGGCCGCCGCCCGCTCGGAGCGCTCCCCGGAGCTGGCCGCCCTGCTGGCGCGCACCGGCACGCTCACCGCCGCCGACGTCGCCGCTGCGGCGGCTGCCGGCGATCCGGTCTCGGTCCGGATGATCCGGGAGGGCGGCCGCCGGGTCGGCCAGGTGCTCGCCGGCCTGGTCAGCTTCGTCAACCCGGGCCTGATCGTGATCGGCGGCGGCGTGGCCGGCATCGGCCACTCGCTGCTGGCCGAGATCCGCGGCGTGGTCTACCGGCGCTCGCTGCCGCTGGCCACCGGCAACATGCCGATCGTGCTCTCCGAGCTCGGCGACGAGGCCGGTGTGGTCGGCGCCGCCCGGTTGATCAGCGACCGGATCTACGCCGTCTGATCGAGAGCACTTCTTCCTCTGACGGGAAAAAGTTGCGGCGATGTGGGCCCAACTTCTTGTGCGGCCCGTCGCAAGTCCTCTAGCGTCCCCTGTCACCAGCCGGTTCCGGGGGAGGTGAGCGGTGCAGGCGCTGCTGACGGTCAACGGGGTGGTGAAGCAGTTCCCCGGCGTACGGGCGCTGGACGGGGTCGACCTCGAGGTGACCGCCGGCGAGGTGCACTGCCTGCTCGGCCAGAACGGGGCCGGCAAGTCGACGTTGATCAAGGTGCTCTCCGGCGCGCACCGGGCCGACGCCGGCGAGATCCGCTGGCAGGGGGAGCCGGTCGCGTTCGGCACCCCGATCGCCGCCCTGCGGGCCGGCCTGGCCACGATCTACCAGGAGCTCGACCTGGTCGACGGGCTGTCGGTGGCCGAGAACATCTTCCTCGGGCACGAGCCGGCGACGCTCGGCTTCACCCGCCGCGGCGCGACGAACGACGCCGCCCGGACCCTGCTGACCCGCCTCGGCCACCCCGACATCCGGCCCACCCGCGAGGTCGGCACGCTGTCCGCCGCCGGCAAGCAGGTGGTGAGCATGGCCAGGGCGCTGTCCCACGACGCGAAGCTCATCGTGATGGACGAGCCCTCGGCGGTGCTCGACAGCGGCGAGGTGGAGAACCTGTTCCGGGTCATCCGCCAGCTCACCGCCGACGGCGTCGCGGTGGTCTACATCTCCCACCGGCTGGACGAGATCAGGGTCATCGGTGACCGGGTCACGGTGCTCAAGGACGGCCGTACGGTCGCGGTCGGCCTGCCCGCCCGGACCACCCCGACCGCCGAGGTGGTCCGGCTGATGACCGGCCGCTCGGTCGAGTACGCGTTTCCCCGCGCGGCCGCCGGCGCCCACGACGGCGCGGAGATCCTCCGGGTGGACGCGCTGACCCGCCGCGGCGAGTTCACCGACGTCTCGTTCACCGTCCATAGTGGAGAGATCGTCGGCCTGGCCGGGCTGGTCGGCTCCGGGCGGTCGGAGATCGTGGAGACCGTGTACGGGGCACGCAAGCCGTCCGCGGGCACGGTCACCGTGGACGGGCGCCGGTTGCGACCGGGCTCCGTCCGCTCGGCCATCCGGGCCGGTCTCGGGCTCGCCCCGGAGGAGCGCAAGAGCCAGGGCCTGCTGCTGTACGAGCCGGTCTACCGCAACATCTCGGTGTCCAGTCTCCGCCGGTTCGCCCGCGGTGGCTGGGTGCTGCCGGGCCGCGAGCTGGCCGCCGCCGTCGAGGTGGCCGAGCGGCTCGACGTCCGGCCGGCCGACCCGCGCCGGCCGGTGCGCACGCTGTCCGGCGGCAACCAGCAGAAGGTGGTGCTGGCCCGCTGGCTGCTGCGGGACTGCCGGCTGCTGATCCTGGACGAGCCGACCCGCGGCGTCGACGTCGGCGCCCGCACCGAGCTCTACCGGGTGGTCCGCTCGCTGGCCGACCGCGGGGTCGGCGTGCTGCTGGTCTCCAGCGAGATCCCGGAGGTGCTCGGGCTGGCCGACCGGGTGCTGGTCGTCAGCGACGGCCGCATCGTCCACAGTGGACCAACCAGCGAGATCGACGAGCCAGGCGTCCTCGACCTCGTGATGGAAGGGGCGGTCGCATGACCGAGGCACGGCCGGTCGAGGTCCCGCCCGCCGACGAGCGGGGCCGGGTGGAGCAGGCGGCGTCCGCCACCGTGCAGAGCCGGCTGCGCGGGCGGTTCGCCGAGGTGCGCAACCTCGGTCTGGTCGGCGTGCTTGTGGTCCTGGCGATCGTCGGCATCGCCACCACCGACGGGCAGTTCCTCACCCGCAGCAACATCCTCAACATCCTGGTCAGCGCGTCGATCATCGGCGTCGTCACGGTGGGCATGACGTTCGTCATCATCGGCGGCGGCATCGACCTGTCCGTCGGCGCGCTGGTCGCGCTGGCGTCGGTCTGGGCGACCACGCTGGCGACCCAGTCGTACGGCGCGTTCGTCATGGTGATCTGCGCGCTGCTGGTGGGGATGGGCGCCGGGCTGGTCAACGGGGTGCTCATCGCGTACGGGCGGTTGGTGCCGTTCATCGTCACGCTGGCGATGCTGGTCTCCGCCCGCGGGCTGGCCCAGTCGCTGTCGGACCGGCGCACCCAGCTGGTCACGGTGCCCGCGATCAACGACATCGCCACCACCGACGTGCTCGGCATCCCGCTGCTGGTCTACATCTTCGCCGCCGTCATCGTGATCGGCTGGCTGGTGCTCAACCGCAGCACGTTCGGCCGCCGAACGTTCGCCGTCGGCGGCAACCCCGAGGCGGCCCGCCTCGCCGGCATCGACATCCGCCGGCACACCGCCCTGCTCTACGTGGTCTCGGGGCTGTGCTGCGGCATCGCCGCGGTGATGATCATGGCCAGGACGACCACCGGCTCCAGCACCCACGGCGACCTGTACGAGCTGGACGCGATCGCCGCGGTCATCATCGGCGGCACGCTGCTCACCGGCGGCCGCGGCACGCTGATCGGTTCGATCCTCGGCGTGCTGGTGTTCACCACGATCACCAACCTGTTCGTCCTCAACAACCTGCCGACCGAGGTCCAGAACATCGCCAAGGGCCTCATCATCGTCGCCGCCGTGCTGCTGCAGCGGCGCGGCCGGACGGCGGCCGTCCCCTAGACCCCGCGGGGCCGGCGGGAGAAGGGCGCGCCGCCGACCGGACCCCCGCCCGATGCACCGCCTCACCCGCCGCGCCGCGATCCCGTCATGCCTCGATCTGCCGTGCCGCCCGCGTGTCCGGGCGCACCGACGAAGGAGCGCTGCAATGTCCGACCTCCGCACCGCAGGACTCGACCGGCGGCGGTTCCTCGCCGTCGGCGGGCTGGTGGGCGCCGGCGCCGTGCTGGCCTCGTGCACCAGCAACGACCCCGACACCGCCGGCAACAACAACGAAGGCCAGGCGGCCGCGGTCGGCAACAACGACAACGCCGCCGCCGGCAAGGAGGTGACGATCGGGTTCTCGGCTCCGCAGGCCGACCACGGCTGGATCGCCGCGATCAGCAAGAACGCCGAGAACCAGGCGAAGAAGTTCTCCGACGTGACGTTCGAGCCGGTCGAGGCGACCAACGAGGTGACCCGGCAGATCTCCTCGGTGGAGACGCTGATCGCGAAGAAGGTCAGCGCGCTGGTGATCCTGCCGTTCGACGGCAAGGCGCTGACCGCGGTGGCGCAGAAGGCGATGGCGGCCGGCATCCCGGTGGTCAACCTGGACCGGGAGTTCGACACCCCGCAGGCGTACCGGACCCTGATCAAGGGCGACAACTACGGCATGGGCGTGTCCGCGGCGACCTACATCGGCGACCAGCTCAAGGCCAAGAACGTCAGCAACCCGGTGATCGTGGAGATCGCCGGGATCGACAACCTGCAACTGACCCAGGACCGCAGCCGCGGCTTCAAGGAGACCCTGGCCAAGTACGGCTACAAGGTGACGGCACGGCAGGCCGCGCAGTTCACGGTCGAGTCCGGGCAGCAGGTCGCCGCCAACCTCCTGCAGGCCCAGCCGAAGATCGACGCGATGTGGAACCACGACGACGACCAGGGCGTCGGCGTGCTGGCCGCGATCAACCAGGCGGGGCGCAGCGAGTTCTTCATGGTCGGCGGCGCCGGCTCGGCCAACGCGATGCGGGAGATCAAGGCCGACAAGGGCGTGCTCAAAGCGACCGTGACCTACAGCCCAAGCATGGCGTCGTCGGCGATCTCGCTGGCCCGCCTGATCGCCCAGGACAAGGGCATGTCCGACCTGGTGGAGAACCAGGTGCCGGCGTCGATCACGTTGGCCTCGGAGACGATCACCAAGGACAACGTGGACCAGTACATGTCGCTCGGCTTCGAGTCCTGAGGGGTGCTGCCGATGTCCACACCGGACGCTGTCGGGGATCCGGTGCCTCCGCTCGGGGTCGGCATGGTGGGCTACGCCTTCATGGGCGTCGCCCACTCCCGGGCCTGGCGCTCCGCCGGCCGGGTCTTCGACCTCCCGCTGGACCCGCGGATGACCGTCCTCTGTGGACGTGACGCCACGGCGGTCACGGCCGCGGCCGCCCGGCTCGGCTGGGCGTCGGTGGAGACGGACTGGAAGACCGTGCTGCAGCGCGACGACGTCGCGCTGGTCGACATCTGCACCCCCGGCTCCAGCCACGCCGAGATCGCGACCGCCGCGCTCGCCGCCGGCAAGCACGTGCTGTGCGAGAAGCCGCTGGCCAACACGGTGGCCGAGGCGCGGTCGATGGCGACCGCGGCCCGGGAGGCGCAGGCGCTCGGGGTGCGCTCGATGGTCGGGTTCAACTACCGGCGGGTGCCGGCGGTGGCGTTCGCCCGCGCGCTGGTCGCCGCCGGCCGGATCGGCACCGTCCGCCACGTGCGCGCGCAATACCTGCAGGACTGGATCGTCGACCCGGAGTTCCCGCTGGTCTGGCGGCTGCGGGCGGACGAGGCCGGCAGCGGCGCGCTCGGCGACATCGGGGCGCACATCGTCGACCTCACCCAGTTCGTCACCGGGCAGCGGTTGACGGGGGTCAACGCGCTGCTGGAGACGTTCGTGCGCCGGCGGCCACTGCCCGGTGCCGCCGCCGGTCTGTCCGCGACCGCGGCGGGCGGCGAGCTGGCCGAGGTCACCGTCGACGACGCAGCGCTGTTCCTCGGCCGGCTCGACGGCGGCGCGATCGCGACGTACGAGGCGACCCGGTTCGCGACCGGCAGGAAGAACGCGATCCGGGTCGAGGTGAACGGCTCGACCGGCAGTCTCGCGTTCGACCTCGAGCGGCTCAACGAGCTGGAGTTCCTCGACGGCACCGAGGACGCCGAGCTGCAGGGCTTCCGGCGGGTGGTCGTCACCGAGCCGGGCCACCCGTACCTGTCCGGCTGGTACCCGCCCGGGCACACGCTGGGCTGGGGGGACACGTTCGTGCACGAGATCGCCGACCTCGTGCGCGCCGTCGGGGCCGGGACCGACCCGCTACCGTCATTCGAGGACGGGCTGCAGGTACAGCTCGTCCTGGACGCGGTGCAGCGCTCCGCTGCAGACCGCGGCTGCTGGACGGAAGTGGAGGAACCGTGACGACTCTCACCCCAGTTGCGACCAAGGAAGACAGGTTCACTTTCGGGCTGTGGACGGTCGGCTGGCTCGGCCGCGACCCGTTCGGCGACGCGACCCGATCTCCGCTCGACCCGGTGGAGACCGTGCACCGGCTGGCCGAGCTCGGCGCGGCCGGGGTGACGTTCCACGACGACGACCTGATCCCGTTCGGCTCGTCCGAGGCCGACCGGGCCAAGCTGATCGCCCGGTTCAAGGACGCGCTCGCGGAGACCGGCCTGACCGTCCCGATGATGACGACGAACCTGTTCACCCACCCGGTGTTCAAGGACGGCGCGTTCACCGCGAACGACCGGGACGTGCGCCGGTTCGCGATCCGCAAGGTGCTGCGCAACATCGATCTCGCCGCGGAGCTCGGCGCGAAGATCTACGTGGCCTGGGGCGGCCGGGAGGGCGCCGAGACCGACGCCGGCAAGGACCTCAACGCCGCGTACGACCGGTTCAAGGAGGCCTTCGACCTGCTCTGCCGGTACGTGCTGGACAAGGGCTACGACGTCCGGTTCGCGCTGGAGCCGAAGCCCAACGAGCCGCGCGGGGACATCTTCCTGCCGACCGTCGGGCACGCGCTGGCGTTCATCGACCGGCTCGAGCACCCCGAGATGGTCGGCGTGAACCCGGAGGTCGGGCACGAGCAGATGGCCGGGCTCAACTACACCCAGGGCATCGCCCAGGCGCTGTGGGCCGGCAAGCTGTTCCACATCGACCTCAACGGCCAGCACGGCGTCAAGTACGACCAGGACCTGCGGTTCGGCACCGGCGACCTGAAGAGCGCGTTCTTCACCGTCGACCTGCTCGAGGGCGCCGGCGGCACCGGCCCGGTCTACACCGGACCCCGGCACTTCGACTTCAAGCCGCCGCGGACCGAGGACCTCTCCGGTGTGTGGGCGTCCGCCGCCGGGTGCATGAAGACCTATCTGCTGTTGAAGGAGCGGGCGGCCGCGTTCCGGGCCGACCCGGAGGTGGCGGCCGCGCTGGAGGCGTCCCGGGTGCCCGCGCTCGCCCAGCCCACGCTGGACGCCGGCGAGGGCTGGCAGGGGCTGATCGAGTCCGATGTGGACTTCGACCCGGAGGTCGCCGGTGCCCGCGGCATGAACTACGAGCGGCTCGACCAGCTCGCGCTCGAGCACATCCTCGGCGCCCGATAACTCAGGAGGACCGATGCCCCGACCCGTCACCCTGTTCACCGGCCAGTGGGCCGACCTCCCGTTCGAGGAGGTGTGCCGGCTGGCCGCCGAGTGGGGGTACGACGGGCTGGAGATCGCCTGTTGGGGCGACCACTTCGAGGTCGACCGGGCGCTCGCCGATCCGTCGTATGTGGACGGCCGGCGGGCGCTCCTGGCCAAGCACGACCTGCGGGTGTTCGCGATCTCCAACCACCTGGTCGGGCAGGCGGTCTGCGACGACCCCATCGACGAGCGGCACCGCGGGATCCTGCCGGACCGGGTCTGGGGCGACGGTTCGCCGGAGGGGGTGCGGCAGCGGGCCGCCGAGGAGATGAAGGACACCGCCCGCGCCGCCGCGAAGCTCGGCGTGTCCACAGTGGTCGGGTTCACCGGGTCCTCGATCTGGAAGACGGTGGCGATGTTCCCGCCGGTGCCGGCGGCCATGGTGGACGCCGGCTACCAGGACTTCGCCGACCGGTGGAACCCGATCCTCGACGTGTTCGACTCGGTCGGAGTGCGGTTCGCGCACGAGGTGCACCCGTCGGAGATCGCCTACGACTACTGGACGACCGTACGGGCACTGGAGGCGATCGGGCACCGCCCGGCCTTCGGGCTCAACTGGGACCCGTCCCACTTCGTCTGGCAGGACCTCGACCCGGTCGGGTTCCTGTGGGACTTCCGGGACCGGATCTACCACGTCGACTGCAAGGACGCGAAGCGGCGGGTCGGCAACGGCCGCAACGGCCGGCTCGGCTCGCACCTGCCGTGGGCCGACCTGCGCCGCGGCTGGGACTTCGTGTCCACCGGGCACGGCGACGTGCCGTGGGAGGACTGCTTCCGGATGCTCAACGCGATCGGCTACGACGGGCCGATCTCGATCGAGTGGGAGGACGCCGGGATGGATCGCCTCCTCGGCGCGCCGTCCGCGCTGGCGTTCGTCCGCGAGCTGGCGGCCATCGAGCCGCCGGCCGCCGCCTTCGACGCGGCCTTCTCCTCGCGCTGAGCCCGGGCACGCGCGAGGGGCGGGCCGAGGTTCGGCCCGCCCCTCCCGCAATGCCTCAGGGGTTCGTCGTCCGCCCGTTCCCCCGCGAGCTCGACGAGCTCGGCGTCGTGGAGGAGCTGGGGGTGGTGGACGAGCTGGGCGTCGTGGACGAGCTGGGCGTGGTCGACGAGCTGGGCGTGGTCGACGAGCTCGGCGTGGTCGAGGAGCTGGGCGTCGTCGACGACGACGTCGGCTCGAACAGGTCGCTGCTGCCCGGCCGGGAGTCCGACGTCGTGCCGTACGACGGGGCATCCGACTTGTCGGCGCCCACGGCAGACTTGACCTTGGTGGCGATGTCGGACTGCTTGGCCTTGTCCACCAGCTCGTTGCCCTTGGCCTGCAGCGCACCGGCCGTGCTCTGCACCTTCTCGTTGCCGGCGACCTTGCGGGCCTGAGCGACGATCTCCTCGTACCGCTGTCGGCCGGCCCTGGTGCCCAGCACGTACCCGGCCGCGAACCCAGCGGCCACGGCGAGCTTCCCGTACATGTGATCTCCTTCGGTTGGTTCGATCCGTGTCAGCCGGTCTCCCGGGGTCTACCCGGCCGTCAGCATGCGTACCCCCGATCGGGTATTGTGGTCCCCCGTCGCCACCGCGCGACCGTTCCCCCGTAGCTCAATTGGCAGAGCATGCGACTGTTAATCGCAGGGTTAGTGGTTCGAGTCCACTCGGGGGAGCATAGCCCCAGGTCACGGGCCTAGGAGCCGGACCTCTCAAGATCACGCCCACCCTTTACCCACACGTTTCGTCGGGACTCGTTCGCTCCAGGGCCTCCAGGACGGCCGCGCCACCGGTCGCCCGGACCCTCCGGCCGAAGTAACGATCCTGCGTCATCGATGCCTTCGCGTGGCCGAGCTGGTCGGCCGCCGCCCGCGCGCTCAGGCCGGCGTCGTCCATCAGCGATCCCACCGTCTTGCGGAACGTGTGCGAGGTGATGCCCGGGTACCCGATCCGGGCGAAGAGGTCCCGCAGGTCCGCCTGGGTGTTGCTCGGGTCACGGAGCTGCCCGGTCGGTGGGGTGAACACCGCCTCCCACCGGTTCGCCGGCCGATCCTGGCGGCGGCGGGCCATGGCCGTGCACCAGCTCGGCAGCTCGATCGACCGCCAACCCGCCTCGCTCTTCGGCTTAGGTTTGATGACCAGGCCGATACCACGAATGCGGATGACCGTTCCCCGGACTTCCACCGACTCAGAATCCAGGTCCAGCGCTGGCCACGTGATGGCGGCTGTCTCCCCGATCCGGAGACCGGTCGCCCCGACGTACCGTCCCGTAATGGTGACCGTACGTGCTCGGGGGCAGCCGCTGCTGGCGGTGCTGGGGAAGGCGAGCCGCGTCCGCAGCCCGCGACAGGGACCGGCCGCGATCTTCAGCTACCGCGCGATGGGCCGTCGCCGGTCGCATTGCTTCCGCATCGCGCAAGGAGGACAGTGCGCGGCAGGGTACGGGAAAGGAGGACGAACGTGGGGAAGGTTCGCACCGGGCTCGGAGTCTCGCTCGACGGGTTTATCAGTGGGCCAAACGACGGCCCTGATGCACCCATGGGGGTCGGCGGCGAGCGGCTCTTGGCGTGGTACGGCGCTGGCGACACCGACTACCGGCTGCCCGGAACCGGCATGGTTTTCAGGGTCTCTGCGGAGACCGCCGACTTCCTCCGCGAGACGCGCGAAACGACCGGGGCGTTGGTGTTCGGGCGAAGGACCTTCGACCTCACCCATGGGTGGGGTGGCAAACACCCTTTGGATGTGCCGGTTTTTGTTGTTAGCAGCTCAGCTCCACCAGCGTGGGTCTCCGAAGGATCGCCGTTCAGGTTCGTCACCGACGGACTGGAAAGTGCTCTGGAGCAAGCCCAAGCGGTGGCCGGCGACAAGGACGTCGGCGTGGGCGCCGCCAGCATCGTGCAGCAGTGCATCCGAGCGGGACTCCTGGACGAGATCCACATCGACCTGGTGCCCGTCCTGCTCGGGGGCGGCGTCAGCTTGTTCGACCACCTCGGCACCGGGCCGATCGACCTGGAGCGCACGAGTGTGATCGAAGGCGCTGGGGTGACCCATCTTACCTTCCGCGTCGTGAAGTGAAGTACGCCCGATCTGTTCCTGACGATTGTTAGGAGATCCCTCTCCCGAGGTCCGCCTCCAATCCAGTTGGCAGCCGTCCGGGGCGGCACCTTCTTGAACACGGCATTGAAAAAGTCGATCTCAAAGGCCTGCTTGTACGATCTCGTGAGAGCCGTTGTTTCGAAAGGCGCGCCACTCGACCGCCGTATCGTATACTGGCTCTCAACCCCGTCGACTGTCGCCGTCAATATTAATTCCCATTGGCAGTAGCGCTTGGCAGTGAAAGCATGGACGAGGAGGACCTTGGCTCGTTTTGACTCACGGTAATGAACTTCTGTGAAAGTAAGGACCTGTAAAACGACCGTCCTTGTCCATACTTTGTGCCGAGGTCTCCGCTGTATCTAAGTCGTACGCGAGGCTGGGGACATCAAGGGCTCCTTCAGGTGGACCACACACCAGTCTCCCATTCAACGGTGCCTCGCACTTCAGGGTGAATCCGCAAGTCGGACAGCGCGTCCAGGATCAGTCGAGCCGGCTCGGTCACCGGCCGACCCTGGCCACGGCCTTCTGGACGCCAGGGCCTTCTAGAACGGACCCACATTGCCGCCGAACGTCTGGTTCCGGCGCAGCTCGGTCTGTACCGCCCGCCCGGCCTCGCGGCGGGCCTCGTGGTCGACACCGCGGATGGGCCGCCCCGACCGCCAGGCGCTGAGGTCGGTCAACGTCGCCACGCAAAGCAGCAGGGCGACGATCCCGACACCGATCCAGACGAACACCATCATGGCGCACCTCCGCGGGTGTACCGAAGCGTACGCCCCAAGTCGTACCGGGCAGGCCGGCGCAGCAGCCGGCCTGCGCGATCGCTTCGAGGCCCACTGCCCGTCTCTGCCCAACCAGATCGGGCATCTTCCCGATGTGCCCGCGGGTCGCGACGCCGACCCTCGACGGGTATGACACCAGATCTGTTGCACCACCGCCGCCGACCGGCCCGGGCCCTGCTGCTCGCGGCGGCCATGGCCGCGATCACCGTGCCGGTCACCGCTCCCGCCGCAGCGTCGCCGACCGCTCCGGCGCATCGTCCCCGTTTGCTGGTCTCTGGCCTCGAGGGTGCGGTGGGCAGCACCGTCGGCCCCGACGGTGCCCTGTACGTCGCCGAGGGCGTGGCCGGGCGGATCTCCCGGGTCGACCCGAGGACCGGACGCAGGACGACGTTCGCCAGCGGCCTGCCGAGGCGGATCGCCGGCACCGGCGGAGCGATGGACGTCGCGTTCGTCCGTCACCGCGCCTACGTGCTCGTCACCCTGGTCGGTCCGGACGTCGGCGGGACCGGCGTCGACGGGATCTACCGGGTCGACGGACCGAACCGTGTCACCGTCGTGGCGGACATCGGCGCGTGGTCCCTGGCCCATCCGCCGATCCCGCCGTTCTTCGTCCCGACCGGGCTCCAGTACGCCATGCAGCCGTACCGGGGTGGCTTCCTCGTCACCGACGGCCACCACAACCGCCTGCTCCGGGTCGGGCTCGACGGGGCGGTCAGGGAGCTGGTGGCGTTCCCCAACGTGGTCCCGACCGGCATCGCCACCGTCGGCCGGTCCGTGTACGTGGCGCAGGCCGGCCCGGTCCCACACCAGCCCGGCGATGGCCGGATCGTCCGGGCGGAGCCGCGGACCGGCCGGGTCGTGGAGGTGGCGTCCGGCGCACCGCTGCTGGTGGACGTCGAGCTCGGACCGCGGCGCGCTCTCTACGCGCTGTCCCAGGGTCACTTCACCGCCGGCAACCCCGAGGGTTCGCCTGCCGACCCGGGAACGGGCGCACTCGTCCGGACCGGCCGCCACGGCAGGCTGACGCCGGTCGCCCGTGGGCTCGACCGCCCCTCGTCGCTCGAGTTCGTCCGCGGCAGCGCCTATGTCGTCACGCTGTCCGGGCAGATCTGGACGATCGACCCCGGCTGAGGAGGCACCGCCCGCGCCCGTGGGATATCGGCCCTGACTGGTAGGATCCCGGTTTGAGCTCCTGCCAGACAGAGGATTCGTGCCGATGGCCGATGCTCCTCGTCACGACCGTCGCGGGCGGGACCCGGTTCCCGTCGGCAGGACTCAGCCGGTCTGGATCGGTCGTCCCCCGGCGTACCTGACCGGGTTGGTCGGGCGGGAGCAGGAAGCGGCTCGCCTGCGGGCGCTCCTGCTCGACGGGGCTGCCCGGCTGGTCACCCTCACCGGGCCCGGCGGGGTGGGCAAGACCCGGCTCGCCCTGCAGGTCGCGTCGCATCTCGACGGTGGCTTCGACGAGGTGGCCTTCGTCGAGTTCGCGCCCGTCCGCGACCACGACCGGGTCGCCGCCAGGATCGCCGAGGCCCTCGGCGTCGCCGAGCCGGCCGCGCGACCGGTCGCCGACGCCTTGATCGACGCGATCGGTCCGCGGAAGCTCCTGCTCGTCCTCGACAACGTCGAGCACCTGCTCGCCGCCGGGCCGGTACTGGTCGACCTGATGGTCGGCTGCCCGCGGGTCACCCTGCTGGTGACGAGCCGGGCATTGCTGCGGGTCTCCGGTGAGCAGGTCTTCGCCGTGCCGCCCCTGACCCTCCCGGATGCGACCGGATCCTCGCGGGCGACGGAACTGGTCGGGTCCGAGGCCGTCCGGCTGTTCGTCGAGCGGTCCGCCGCGGTCAGCCCGGCCTTCGTGCTGACCGACGAGAACGCCGCCGCGGTCGCGCAGGTCTGCCGCGGGCTGGACGGCCTACCGCTCGCGATCGAGCTGGCCGCGGCCCGGATGACCGTGCTGTCCCCGCAGGCGTTGCTGGCCCGGCTCGGCTGCCGCCTGGCCCTGCTCACCGAGGGCGGCCAGGACGTCCCGGAACGGCTCCGGACCATTCGCGCCGGGATCGCGTGGAGCCACGACCTGCTGTCCGCGCCGGAACAGGCTCTGTTCCGGCGGCTGGCGGTCTTCTCGGGTGGGTTCGGGTTGGCGGCTGCGGAGTCCGTCTGCCCGGGCGGACCCCCGGCCCTCGACACGGTCACCGCCCTGGTCGACCAGAGCCTGCTGCAGCGCATCACCGGCGAGGACGTCGAGCCGCGGTTCGCGATGCTCGAGACGATCCGCGAGTTCGCCATGGAGCGGCTCGTGGATAGCGGCGAGGAGACGGAGGCCCGGCGCAGCCATGCCGCGCACTTCGGCGGGCTCGCCGAGAGCGCCGCGGCCGGACTGCGCGGGCCGGACCAGCAGCAGTGGCGGGATGCGCTGGAGGCCGACCTGGACAACATGCGGGCGGCACTGGCCTGGGGTACCAGCGACTCCGCCGCGGAGGAGGACGCCGAGCAGGGCCTCCGGCTGGCCGGGTCGCTCTGGTACTTCTGGTTCCAGCGGGGCCTGCCCGGGGAGGGGCGGCAGTGGCTTGCCCGGGCGCTGGCCACGGTCCGTACGGCGGGAACGGATCGTGCCCAGGCGCTGCTCGGTGCGGGGACGCTGGCCTGGCGGCAGGGGGACTTCGCGGCCGCGCGGGTGCACCTCGACGAGAGCGTCGCGCTGTGGCGGGACACCGCCGACCGGCGCGGCCAGGCCGAGGCCCTGCACGTGCTGGGACACGTCGAGTTCGACCAGCGGGACTACGCCGCGGCCCAGGTGCTCTTCGAGGAGAGCCTCGCGACGTACCGGCTCGCCGGGGACGCGCCCGGTGGCCTTCCGCTCATGGCCGACCTCGGGCTGGTGGCCTACCACCGGGGCGATCACGCCAGAGCCGCCGACGTCTTCGAGCAGAGCCTCGCGCAGTTCCGCCGGCACGGGCTCAAGGACCGGGTGGCGGGGGCGCTCAACGTGCTGGGAGACCTGGCCCGGCTGGCCGGCGAGTACGACCGGGCCGCTGCCCACTACGCGGAGAGCCTGCAGCTGTGGCGCGAGCTGCGCGGTACGCCGGGGACCGCATCCGCGCTGCACAAGCTCGGGCAAGTCAAGCGTTCCACCGGGAACCTCGCGGCGGCCCGTGCGTACTTCGCGGAGAGCCTCGCACTCCAGCAGGAGCTCGGGAACGCCCAGGGGATAGGCGAGTGTCTGGCCGGTCTCGGCGGGACGGTCGCCGCCGCGGGCCGGCCGGAGCGGGCGGCACGCATCTTCGCCGCCAGCACGGCGCTCCTGGAAGAGATCGGTGTCCCGCTCGCTCCGGCGGACCAGGCGGCGATGAAGCGGGACATGGCGGCGGCCCGGCGCAGACTCGGCGCGGCCGAGTGGGATGCCGAATGGGCGGCGGGCCGCCTCCTGTCGCGGCAACAGGCCGTCGACGTGGCGCTCGCCGTCGACGGTAACGTGGCCGTCCCGCTGGCGATCGCTCCGGAGCAAGGACCGGCGCTCTCCCGACGGGAACGGGAGGTGACCGGGTTGATCGCCCGCGGCCTGTCCAACCGGGAGATCTCGGCGGCGCTGGTGATCACGGAGAAGACGGTCGGCAGCCATGTCGAGCACATCATGACCAAGCTGGGTCTGCGGTCCCGTACCCGCGTCGCTGTCTGGGCGATCGAGCACGGGATCGGCGGCAGCAGGGTCGAGTGACGCAGCACGCGGGCTCGGGACTTCTCCCCATGCGGAACTTCTTTCTCCTGCGACAGTGGGGGAATTCGCCGGATGTTCGGCCGGCTAACCGTCACTAGCGTCCGTTCCCAGCGCGCCGGCTCGACCGGATGGCTGGCGCCGGGACGCAGGAGGACACCATGGCGATTCCTGGAGCGGTCGAGGGCACGGCCCGGACCCATCAGGTCAGCGGAGGAGGAGGCGTGCAGCTGCACGTCGAAGAGACCGGGAACCCGTCGGGACAGCCGGTGCTGTTCATCCACGGGCTCTCGCAGTCGTGGCTCGCGTGGAACCGGCAGCTGTACTCGGACCTCGCCCGCGACCTCAGGCTGGTCGCGGTCGATCTGCGCGGTCACGGGGACTCCGAGCGACCGGCCGGCGCGTACGGGGACTCCGACCTCTGGGCGCAAGACGTTGCGGCGGTGATCAGGTCGCTGGACCTGCAGCGGCCGATCCTCACCGGCTGGTCGTACGGGGGCGTTGTCATCTGCGACTACCTGAGCCGCTACGGCGAGGATCTGGTCGGCGGGGTTCAGCTGGTCGGTGCGGTCTGCGGCCTCGGTGAGTCCGTCATGCCGTTCCTCGGGCCGGGGTTCCTCGGCGTCATCCCCGGGCTCTTCACCACGGACGCCGAGGAGAGCGTGACGTCGCTGCGGACCTTCGGTCGCCTGCTCACGCGCGAACCGCTGGAGCCGCAGGACTCGTACCTCGTGCTCGGCACCGCCGCCGCCGCGCCGCCCCGGGTCCGGCAGGAACTGCTGAGCCGGACGGTCGACCACGACGGCCTGCTCGCCGGGCTCCGTACGCCCGTCCTCATCACCCACGGACTCGAGGACGAGGTCGTCCTGCCGGCCATGGCGGACCACCACGCCCGCACCGTCCCGCACGCGCGGACCTCGTACTACCCCGGCGTCGGCCATGCGCCGTTCTGGGAGGACCCGGACCGCTTCAACGCCGAGTTGCGCGCCTTCGCCGCCTCCGTCTGACGGAATCCGACGACCGGGTGTCCGGCGCCGACGATGAGGCCGGAGCCGGAGAGACGTGGCGGCGCTAGCCTATCGATCATGTCCCTGGCCATGACGCCGGCCGAACGCGAGGCCTTCCTCGCCGAAGTGCACGTCGCGGTCGTGGTCGTGGCCGACGACGACGGCCGAGGTCCGCTGGCCGTCCCGCTCTGGTACGACTACCGGCCCGGCGGCGAGATCGTCCTGGTGACCGACCGCGACAGCCGCAAAGCCAAACTGGTCCGCAAGGCCGGTCGGGTCACCGTCTGCGCGCAGACCGAGGAGATGCCCTATCGGTACGCCTCCGTCGAGGGACCGGTCACCGCGATCGAGGACACGGTCACCGTCGAGCAGCGCTGGGAGCTCGCCCGCCGCTACCTTGGCGACGAGGGCGCCGACGGCTACATCGAGGCCACCCGGGGCGTCACCGACCGCATGTGCGCGATCCACATCCGTCCCGAGAACTGGCTGACCCGCGACTACACGAAGGCCGGTGAATAGGGGTCGCCACCCTGCCCGCTGAGAACCAACGCGGTCACCCGCCCGTCGACTGTCGGCGGCGATGCAGGCGGTCCCGCCGGCTCAGCTCCGAACCGGCGGGACCTCACGCCGGGCGGCCTCTAGCCGCCTACTGCCTGAGTCAACGCATCTCGTCGGTAGTGGGAGATCGCCGGATGGCCGAGCCGGTGGGTGCCGACCAGCGGGCGCACTCCTGGTCGTCGTCCCGGGCCGCGGAACCCTCCGGTCCGCGATTCACGGCGCGGCCACCGACCATCAGCACGTCGAACTCGACCTCAGCGCCGTGACCTTCTGCGACGTGGTCGGCGCCTCCGCAATCGAGCAAGCGCAGCGGCAACTGGAGGCCCGCGGCTGCCGGCTGACGCTGCACGGCATCGACGGCTCACTTCGCCGGCTCCTCGCCGTCGAGGGGCTGTTCAGCATCCTGCCTCAGGTGGTGCTGCGTGACGGGCAACAACCACCCCCACCCGACCGGACATCACGACGCTCGACGCGGATGGACTAGCCCGTCCTGGGTACGGTGCCCGTGCCGGCGCCGACTCCGCGCCAGGCCGTTGCCAACCAGACAAGGCCGTCGCATGAGCGAGGACGAGCACAGCGCGGCGCCCCTCACTCTGCCGACCACCTCTCTCGCGGCCGGGCTCGCACGACGACACATAGCCACGATCGGCGCGTCCTGGCCCGCGGACTTCCGCGACCTGGCGCTGCTCCTGACCAGCGAACTGGTCACCAACGCCCTGCGCTACGGCAACGGCGGCATACGCCTCACCGTCCGGCAGACTCCGCACGCCCTGCGGGTGGAAGTCCACGACGCCAACCCCGAAGCACCCCGACTATCCCGGAACCTCGACGGAACCGCCGAACAGGGACGCGGCCTCCACATCATCGACAGTCTCGCCACCTGCTGGGGACACACACGATCCGCGGATCCGGCCGGAAAGACCGTCTGGTTCGAACTCCATGGACCGACAGACCCCGACGGTCACCCAGACTGACATCCCTCGATTCCCACGGCTTCCGGCTGATGGGTGAAAGCTCGCTCAGAGCGATCGCAGATAGCCCAGGTGACTGCGATCGCGAAGGCAGGTGCGGCCAGGATTCGACTTACCCAAGGAATCCGCCCCTGGCCTTTACCCAATAATGGACCGCAACGCTATAGCCCAAACAGGTGATCCTCTAGTACGGTGTGTCAGGCGTGGCCCTGGGCCTCGCCTCGCCGGCGAGACATCGACGTTTCCCCTTATCAGACGAGACGAACAGGCCCGGACGAATGAGGGGGATCGATGAAATCGAAGAGCGTGCTTGCACTTTCCCTCGTGGCGGTCGGTGTCTTCGGGGTCGCTGGTAGTGCGGCTGCGACGCCCGCCGAGGGGCTGACGACCACGATCCTGGCGAAATCCACGGTCCCGCCCCTCGACATCAGGGCGCATACGCGCCCGGCCGACACATGGGGCGTTCGGATCAAGACGCGCGGCGTCAGCGATGGCTATGTCGTCGACAACGTCATCGCACCCGGAGGCACGACGGGGTGGCACTCGCATCCTGGTCCGAGTCTGATCTTCGTCGTCCGCGGCGCCGTGACGAACTACGAGAGCGATAATCCCAAGTGCGCTGGACAGGTGTACCAGGCGGGAACCAGCTTCGTTGACCAGGGTGGTCGCGACGTCCACATGCTGCGGAATGATGGCGACGTCGTCGCCGAGACCATCGCCGTCCAGCTGATCCCCGCCAACGCGTCCCGTCGAATAGATGCGGCTGCACCGCGCAACTGCACCTCCTGACGTCCAGCCGGGTGATTCGTCGCGGTGTCGGCCGCCGGCCCCGGCCCACCGCTCGACTTCGGTCACGAAGTGCCCGATGGCCTGCACGACAGGCCAGTACGGATGGTGACGGTCGTCCGATGAGAGTGCGATCCGGCAGGCGACCCGCGGCAGGACCGGGCCTCGCGCTGGCGGCTCTGCTCTGGGACGGCCGAGCGGAGACTCCACAACGCGGATCGCCGGCGGGGGGACAGGGTTGGACTCCACGACCGCCACGGCGACGGCCGGAGCGCCGTACGGATGAGGACCAGGCTGAGCGCGGCAAGCCGGTACCGATGGCGGGCATTGCGCGGTCACCGTCGTGACCGGCCCACTCCCGTGTCCGGGGTCGAAGGTCCCGGGCTGGAGGGTCGGTCGGCCGTATCGGGGTGTCGCGGGCGGGCCTAGCGTCGGAGGCGGGGGACGGGCCCGAGGAGGCGCGCGGTGAACGCGATCGTGGACCAGAGGAAGACCGTGGCAGCGCCGGCGGCGAGCCGGGATCGGGCGGCAACTCTCGCCGGGGCGCTGCTGGCCGCCACCGGAGTCGGCATCGTCATGTCGACCATCACGAACGAGGCGCTCTATCCGGCGGACCGGCACTACAGCACCTTCGCCGATACCATCAGCAGCCTGAGCGGCACCGAGCCGCCGGACAGCTACACCGTCGAGCCGAACCGGCTGATCTTCATCGTCACGATGGCGGTCGCCGGCGTCCTCGTGCTGGCGGCGGCCGCGCTGCTGCGCCACCTCGCCCGGCGCCGGCTGCTGGTCGCCCTCACCGTTTTCGGCGCCGGCCTGGTCGGGATCGCGGTGTTCCCGGGCGACGTGGCCACCTGGCACCCGGTCTTCGCGCTGGCCTGCTTCGTCGGCGGGTCGATCGCCGCGATCCTGTCCCGGACCCTGCTCGAGCGGCCGCTGCGCGGGTTCGCCGTGGCCCTCGGCTCGGTCGCGCTGGCGGCCACCGTGCTCGGGCTCGAGTTCTTCGCCGACTTCGGCCCGCAGGCAGCGATCGGCGCCGGCGGCGTCGAGCGCTGGATCGCCTACCCGGTGCTGCTGTGGATGGTCCTGTTCGGCGCCGCGCTGATGACGACCGCAGCCCACCCCGCACCGGGCCCCTCCACGAGGGCGGCCAGCCCAGGCGATCAGTGACCGCGTGCGGCCCCGCGTGGCCGGCCCCTTCAGACCGGGCGCTCCCCCGACCGGGGTCCTGGTACCCGGAGCGCCGCCCGAAGGCTCAGGCGAATCCAGAAGCCTACCGTCCCCCGATGCTACTCAGGAGTGGGCATGTTCAAGCCGATAGAGGCGGTTGCCTCGTCCGTGCAGACGTACTGCCCAGGCCGGGGCAACATCGGTGTCGTGCAGGAGACTCACGACCACATGTTTCCTGTGGCACTGACATTCGAGGTGGTCACGCCGGGCAAAAGCTATTCGACGCGGAGATGCTCGGGTTATGTCGAGCTGGCACCCGGTGACAGCACCGAGGTGACTACTGGCAATTCCGTGGCGTCCGTGCCGGTTGTCATCGAGAACCTCGACGGGCAGCGCTATCGCCGGCGGCCTCGCCGCGGACGGATAACAAGGCGGTTGCTCGGTGACAAGGGCAGAGTCATTGCAATGGGGCGCGGCTAGTCTCGGCCGGTGGCTGAGCAGCACGATTGCGTGAAAACGTGCCGCGGCGAGCGGGCCAGGAGAAGTCATCGACTATTGGCCCACACCCAGGTAAGCCACGGCGGGTAGTATGTGATGAACCGGGACGGTGTGGATAAAGCTCCGAAGCACGGCGGGCGAGATCCGTGTCGACGGGCAGCGCTGCCAGGAGGCACCATGCGGTCAGCAGGAACCCGCGTGAGCGAGCCGCCATACCGCGAGTGGGTCGCGGCCTGGGGTGGCATGGCGCTGCTCGGCGTGGCCAACGGCGTGAGCCGCGCGCTCTACGAGAAGCGGCTGGGGGAGCGCCCGGCTCACCAGGTGTCCTCGGTGACCCTCGCCGCCGCCGTCCTTCCCTACGCGGCCGCGGTGGAACGGCGTTGGCCTCTGCCCACGACCGGCGCGGCCGCTCGGGTCGGGCTGGCCTGGGTCGGCCTCACCGTGGCGTTCGAGTTCGGCTTCGGCCGCTACGTGGCCAGGCAGAGCTGGCGGACACTCGTGGCTGACTACGACATGGCCAGGGGTCGCTTGTGGCCGCTGGTCCTCGCCGCCGTCGGCGCCGCCCCTGCGTCGGCGCGGGCTGCCAGGATCCGCACGACGTGCCGCGGGTAAGTGCTGGGTGAGGCTACGTCCCGGCATTCCCACCGATCTAGCTAGCCCGCGCCGGCCACGACGATGGGTCTCCGCGGGGCGGTTCACCGCTGGTTCGGCGCGTCGGCGTGGGAGAGCACGTAGCCGGCGACGTCGGCGTGGGTCGCGAACCACACGCCTCGGCGGGAGGCGATGTGGTCGACGAGTTCGGTCAGGACCGCCATGCGGGAACGGTGGCCGATGACGTGGGGATGCATCGTCAGTTGGAAAAGTCCCCGGTCCGCGTACGCTCCCTCGAATTCGTCGATCCAGATGGTGAGCACGTTGCGCGGACTCGCGTACGGCCGCAGCGCGGCGTAACGCTCCATCGGGAAGTAGACGGCGTCGTCGCGGATCCATTCCACCGGGATCTCCACGATGCCGGACGGCTCGCCGTGGTGCAGGATCTCGTACGGCTCGTCGTCGGCCATCAGGGACGAGTCGTACTCGAGGCCGAGTTCCTTGATGATGTCCATCGTCGCGACCGTGAAGTCCCACGACGGCGTACGAATCCCTCGTGGCCGGGTTCCGGTGCTCTTCTCCAGTACGTCGGCGCTGCGCAGCGCCAGTTCTCGCTCCTCGGCCGGCTGGAGGGACCCGATTCTCTCGTGAATCCAGCCGTGCATTGCGACCTCGTGGCCTTCGGTCGCATAGCGGCGTATCTCGTCGGGGTGCAGCAACGCGGACACCGCGGGCATGAAGAACGTCGCCGGGATCCCTCGGTCGGCCAGCAGCGCCAGGATCCGCCGCGCCCCCACCCGGGCGCCGAACTCGCCCTGGGAAAGCTTCGCCGGCCCGATCTCGCCGTCCCGGAGCGGGATGGTCTCGTGATCCGAGTCGAACGACAGGGCCACCGCCACTCGCGCCCCCTCCGGCCACCCGGGCGACAGCGTGCGGCCCGCCCGGATGTGCTCGACATGCCCACGCCAGGTGGCCTCGTCCCACCGCCACGCCGCGACGTCACCCACCACCGCCTCCTCGCCTGCGCGGATCACTGGGATCCCGACAATTGTCTCACCGGGTGCCACAGTGAGCGGCGAGAGCGCGCGAAGATCGAGCAGTTGACGCGCATCCGAGGAAGGAGGGTCGATGCAGACCCTGACGGTGGACTTCATCATCTCCCTGGACGGCTACGGCGCCGCGGAGGGTTGGCCGGGCTTCTGGGGCATGGAAGGACCCGAATACCTGGGGTGGCTCGAGGAGCAGGAGGAGCACACGGCCCTGATGGGCGCGACGACCTACCGGCTGATGTCCGGGTTCGCCGCGCAGGCACCCGACGAGGCCGGCATGGCGGAACTGACCGCGCTGCCGAAGGTGGTGTTCTCCGCCAGCCTGGAGGGGCCACTGTCCTGGCCCAACACCGAGCTGGTCAGCGGTGACGCGGTCGACGCCGTACGGGCGATGAAGGAGCAGGGCCGCCGTCCGCTGCGCACGCTCGGCAGCCTCGCGCTGAGCCGGTCACTGCTGCGGGCCGGCCTGGTGGATCGCTATCGGGTCGTCGTCTTCCCCGTCATCACCGGGGTCACCGGCCGGGATCGGATCTTCGACGGGTATCCCGACGTCGCCCTCGAACTGGTGGACCACCGCACCTTCGACGGCAGGCTGCAGATGCTCGAGTACGTCCCGACGGTTCTCGCCGGGCCGCCGGGCGCCGGGGAGACCCCGGGCGCCTGAGGACCAGCTCGACGAGCGGCAGGCGACGCTAGGGGTCGGCGAGCCAGGCCAGCAAGCGGCCCTGGGACCAGCAGCGGCCGACGGCCTCGGTACGCAGAGTCGAGTGGTCGAAGACCGCGAGGCCGATGATGCTGTGGCCCGAGGCGCGGCGATCGCCGAGTGTCGGGATCGCCGGCGCCACCCCGACCCCCTCCACCGACACCCACGCCACCGACCGGGCGGTCGCCGCGCCGTCGAGACGCTGCAGGAAGCGCAGGCGGTTCTCCAGGGGGAGGCGCGACAGCGCCCACGTCGTGATGACGACCGGCAGGGCGTCCGCGGGTACGTGGGCGAGGGCGTCGGGCAGCGCCTCCACGGGCTCGCCGGGCAGCAGCAGCGGACGGGCCGTCGCCGCCAACGCCATCTCGCTGTCGAGCCTCGCCGACCGCTCCGGCTGATCCGGGGGCACGCAGGCCCGTAGCCATCGGGCGTCGTCCGCGTCGGTCACGTCAAACGGATCGAGGTCGACGCCGATCCGCGCGGCGACCTCGGGCATCGTCCGCGTCGGGATGGGCCGGTCACCCAGGGCCGTCGACGACATCTGTACGGGAGACGACGGGTCGCCCAGCGACTGTCCGTTGCCGTAGGCGATGCCGACGCGATCGACGTTGAGGTTGAGCGCAGCCGAGCAGCTCACGTCGATCAGCCCGACCGCGGTCGCGCCCACCCGGCGCGCGGCCTCGGTAATGGCCGGATACAGCACCGCGCAGCGTCCGGTCTCGTTGCTCCGGATCCGCCGGCGTACGGCGACGGCCACGACCGCGTCGGCCATGCGCACCACCGTGTCGATCGCCGCGCGAGCGGCGGCGTCGCCGTCCGCGTCGGCGTACGCGGCGGCGAGCGCCGGCGCGCGTCCGGCGAGGGCGAGGTCGTGCAGCGCCGCGAGGATCACCGTGGGATGCCGCCTGCGCGCCGGCGCCGCCTCGATGGCGCGCAGCGCCTCGTCGGACTCGCCGAGGGCGACGGCGACGCGCTCGTACAGCGGCGAGGTTCCGGCCGCGTCGACTTCCCCGAAGTGCCGGTACACCTGCGCGAGGGTGCGAGCCCTAGCCACGGGTGCGTCGGCCCGAACCGGTACGAGCGTCGCCCGGCTGGTCCGCTTCCACCCGCCCGAGTATGCCGTTCGTCCCGGCGCGTCCGGCGACACCGACGGGATGTGCGAATCTGAGCCGGTGGCGATCAGCGTGCGGCCGGTCAGCGAGACGCTCTTCGACGACGTCCAGACGGTCTTCGGCGCCCGGGGGCAGGCCGCTCGCTGCCAGTGCCAGGGCTATCGCCTGGGCTGGTACGCGCAGCATTCGGACGACGTCCAGGGCCGTCGTGAGCTGCTCCGCGACCAGGTGCTCGAGGGACACGGGCTGGTGGCGTACCTCGACGACGAGCCGGTCGGCTGGTGCTCGCTCGCGCCGCGCAGCGACTACCCCTACCTGCGCCAGACCACCTGGAAGGGCCGCACCGAGGACAAGGACGATGCAAGCATCTGGGCGGTCACCTGCTTCGTGACCCGGGCCGGCTACCGCCGGCAGGGCGTGAGCCGTGCGCTGGTCGGCGGCACGGTCGACCTGGCCCGCGACCGTGGCGCCCGCGCCGTCGAGGCGTACCCGATGAAGCCGGCGCCCGGCAAGGACGTACCCTGGGGTGAGATGCACGTCGGGGCGCTCAGCGCGTTCCTCGCCGCCGGGTTCCGGATCGTGCACGTACCGTCGTTGCGGCGCGCGATCGTGCGTTACGACTTCTGATCGCCACATACCGGCGGCGCCGCGGCCACCGTCCGTCGGCCGGTGGCCGCGGCCCCTGCAGCCAGGGACGCGGGCAGGCCGTGGCCCGTGACGGGCCACGGCCGCACCGTCTGCGGTCGGCTGCGCGCTTACCGGCGGTCCACCCGTCGGGCCGTCCGCCGCGACGTGCGCCGAGCCACCCTGCGGGATCCGAACATCGTGACCTCCTCTGTCGACGTGGCTAGCTAGGCCTTGCTCGCCGCGGTGCCCGCCGTCTCCATGACGTGCAGGTCCTTGGCCTCGTCCGATTCCATCAGTCCGATCGCGACCAGATCGAGCGGGCTGACGAACCCGTCACTGAGCCGCATCCCGCCGGCCCGGGCGATTGCGTCCCGCAGCGGCACCGCCCAGTGGTGCTCGATCAGGATCAGCGCGGCGGCCGAGTCGTTCGGGATGTCGGCCAGCACGTCCCAGGCATCCTCGTCGTCGAAGACCTCGATGCCGTCGGCGGCCGCCTCCGCGCCGGCGATCGCTCCGGCCTCCATGCCTTCCTCACCCTCGATGCCCAGCCCGATCAGCGCACCGACCTTGCTGCCGACCTCGACGGCTTCTTCCAGCGTGAGGTTGCTCAGGTGAGCCACCTCGATCTCGCCGTCGGCGTCCTTGTGTACGGCCAGGGCGTCGATCACCCGTATCGTGTCGCTCTCGCGCAGGCGTTCCAGCTCCTCGATGATCTCCCCGTGGAAGTTCGGGTGGTTGAACCCGAGAACGATCAACTGGACCGGTCCGATGGCCATGACGGTCTCCTCTCCCGTGCCGGGCGGCCAGCTCTCCGGTTCCTGGCCACCGGCGCCACCACCACGGACGATCCTCACCGCCGGCCGATCGGGCGGCATCACCCCACGCGAATGAGACCGTACGTACTTCGGTGCACCGGCCCAGGTCGCGGAAGCCCGCGGCGGCGTAGACGCGCGCTCGGCGGCCGGGATCATCTGCGCGCCGGGTCGTCCGCCACCGCGACCACCAGCCGGTAGCCGTCGGGGTCGAGGTAGGTCTGCCCGGTGCGGTTCCAGTACGGGTTGGGCGACGCGACCATGGCGACGCCGGCCGCCCTGAGCCGGGCACCTGCGGACTCGAGTTCCTGGTGGGTGCCCACGTACAGGACGAGGAGGTCCTCCTCGGTCGACGGCGCCGGCCCCGTCGGTCCGGCCGTCAGCTCGAGCTCGGTGCCGCCGGGGAGCCTGAAGAACACCCCGTCGTACCCGTCGTGGTTCTCGAACCCACCGACGGAAGGCAGCCCGACGAGGTCGCGGTAGAACCGGACGGACCGGGCGAGATCGCTCGTCGGCCGGGCGAGCCGTGCACCGGTCCACGATGGACGGTCGCCGGTGGTCAGCTCTGCCATGGTTCCTCCTGAGGATCGGTCGGTGGTTCAGTGCGTGGACGCTGCCGGGCGTTACCGGCGAAGTCGTCGAAGCCGCCCGGGGCGCCCTCGGGCGGCCGTATCGTCGGCGTGTGGGGGCCGATGAGCTGCATGCGATCGCCTTGTTCGACGGCCTCACCGACGGGCAGCGGGATGAACTGGCCGCTGCCGGTGACCACGTCCGGTTCGCCCCCGGCGAGGAGCTGTTCACCGAGCGCCGGCCGGCCGACCACTGGTGGGTGCTGCTGGAGGGCACGGTCAGCCTGGTGCGCCGGGTCGGGCACGAGGAGGTGGTGCTGGCGCGGATGGAGTCGCCGGGGCAGTGGGCCGGCGGCTTCCAGGCATGGGACCCGTCCGGCGTCTACCTGGCCACCGGCCGGGCCACCTCCGCCGGGCGGATGCTGCGGGTGCCGGCCACCGTGCTGCGGGAGCTGGGCGACCGCTGGTTCCCGTTCGGCGTCCACTTCATCAAGGGCCTGGTCGGCACCGTACGGAACATCGAGTCGGTGGCCCGGCAACGGGAGGCGCTGGTAGCGCTGGGGACGCTGGCGGCCGGGTTCGCCCACGAGATCAACAACCCTGCGTCGGCGGCGACCCGGGCCGCGGGCGCGCTCCAGGACGCCGGCGCCGCCCTGCTGTCGTCGAGCGCACGGCTCGCGACGAGCGGGGTGACCGCCGACCAGCTGGCCGTGCTGGACGCCCTGCGGCGCGAGATCGACCCGGCCGCAGCGAGCACGGCTCCGCTGGTCGTCGCCGACCGGGAGGACGCCCTCTCCGACTGGCTGGCGGCGCACGGGGTCGGGCGGGGCTGGTTCATCGCGCCGCCGCTCGCGGCCGCCGGCGTGGACGAGGCCTGGTGCGAGCGGGCGGCCGCGGTCGTCCACGGCGAGGCGCTGGAAGCCGGGCTGGAATGGGTGGCGGCCTCGCTGACCGCGGCGGCGCTGCTCGCCGAGGTGCAGGAGTCGACCCGGCGCGTCTCCGACCTCATCGGCGTCATCCGGACCTACTCGCAGATGGACCGGGCGTCGCTGCAGCTGACCGACGTCGCCGAGGGCCTGGACAGCACGCTGGTCATGCTCGCCCACCGGCTCCGGGACGGGGTGGTCGTGGTCCGCGACTTCGACGCCGACCTGCCGCGGATCGAGGCGTTCGCCGGCGAGCTCAACCAGGTCTGGACCCACCTGATCGGCAACGCCGTCGACGCCATGCACGGCAAGGGCACCCTCCGGATCTCCACCAGGGCCGACCGCGGCGGTGTCGTCGTGGAGATCGGCGACACCGGACCGGGGATGTCCGAGGAGGTGCGGGCGCACGCCTTCGAGCCGTTCTTCTCCACCAAGGGCGTCGGCGAGGGTGCGGGTCTCGGCCTGGACATCTCCCGCCGCATCGTCGTGGAGCGGCACGGCGGCGCCATCGCGATCGAACCGCGACCGGGCGAGACGGTGCTGTCGGTGCGCCTGCCGGGCCGGCCCAGGCCGGGCTAGGGGTCAGTCCGCCGGGCGCGCGTACGCGGTGCGGACCGCGGCGAACAGCAGCTCCGGCTCCGCGTCCTTGAGCAGGTAGCCGAGCGCGCCGGCCTCGACCGCCTGCTGGACCTTCGTCTGGTCCGTGTCACCGGTCAGGATGACGATCTTCGCGCGGGGGTCTGCCGTGACGATCCGGCGGGTCGCCTCGATGCCGTCGAGGCGGGGCATGCCGATGTCCATCAGCACGACGTCGGGCGTCAGCTCATGCACTTGGTTGAGGGCCAGGATGCCGTCAGCGGCGGTGCCGACGACCTCGATGTCGTCGACCGTGCCGAAGAGCATCGACAGTCCCTGCCGGACGACCGTGTGGTCGTCCACAATCAGCAACCGGATCACTGGGTCGACACCTCGGAAGCTCAATCAACTCTCATTGACCCCAGCATCCATCACCGGTTCCAGCCGCGCAGCCGAATCCTGTGACGCCGTCCGCCATCACAATGCGTATCGCAGCCGGTTGGTGACGCTGTGATCGCGCGACCCCCTGAATCACGACTTCTCGGTAGGAGCTGCGCAACTCGGCCAGGCGCTCCTAATCGGAGGATCCACGTGGACGTGACGAAATACAACCCCGCGGACTACTCGCGTCGGGCGGCGCGGCCGCCTTCAGCGGAACAGCACCGAGACGCTCTCCCGTGCGGCGATGCGGCGGATCGCCTCGGCGAACAGGCCGCCCACTGAGACGACCTCGACCTTGGCCGACAGGCCGGCCGGCTGGGTCTCGACGCTGTCGGTGGTGAGCAGCTGCCGGATCGGGCTGGCGTCCAGCCGCTCGTTGGCCGGACCGGTCAGCAGCGCGTGGCTGACCGCCGCGTACACGTCGGTGGCGCCGCGCTCGATCAGCACCCTGGCCGCATCGGTCAACGTGCCGGCGGTGATCGTGAAGTCGTCCACGATCAGCGCGGTGCGGCCGGCCACCTCGCCGATCAGCTCGACGACCTCGGCCGACTCGGTGTGGTCGACCCGCCGCTTGTCCGCGATGGCCGTCGGCGCGTGCAGCCGGTTGGCCCACTGCCGGGCCTTCTTCGCGTACCCGGCGTCGGGCGCGACGACCACCAGGTCGGTCAGGCCCTTCGCGGCGACGGCGTCGCAGAGCACCGGCAGCGCGTACAGGTCGTCGACGGGCACCGTGAAGAACCCCTGCACCTGCGGCGCGTGCAGGTCGAGCGTCACCACCCGGTCGACCCCGGCGGCCTGGATCGCGTCGGCGCAGACCCGGCCGCGGATGGACACCCGCGGCTCGTCCTTCTTGTCGCCCTTGGCATAGCTGAAGTAGGGGATGACGGCGGTCACCGAGGCCGCGCTGGCCCGGTTGAGCGCGTCGATCCAGAACAGCAGCTCCATGAAGTTGTCGTTCGCCGGGAACGCGGTGCCCTGGACGATGAAGACGTCCCGGCCGCGGACGTTGTCGAGCACCCGGACGAACAGGTTGCCCTCGGAGAACCGGATCACCTCCGACGCCCCCAGCTGCACGCCGAGCCGGCCGGCGATCACCGCGCCGAGCCTGCGGCTGGCCGAGCCGGCGAACACCATGACGTCCACGGTGGAACGGTATCGGCTTGCTGCCGGCGGATACGGTGCGGGCGTGAGCGAGGACTGCTGCGAGGTCGTGGTCACCGCCGCCGACGCGGACTGGCTGGCGGAGTTCACCCGCCGGCTGGTCACCGACCGGCTCGCCGCCTGCGGGCACGTGATCCCGGCGATCCGGTCGATCTACCGCTGGGAGGGCGCGGTGCAGGACGAGGGTGAGGCCAGGGTGGGCCTGCACACCAGGGTGTCGCTGGTCCCGGCGATCACCGCCAGGGCCGACGCCGAGCACCCGTACGACGTGCCGTGCGTGATCGCGCTGCCGATCCTGGACGGCAACCCCGCCTACCTGTCCTGGATCCTGGACTCCACGGAGGATCCAGGGTGAGTCCGAAGTGGACACTCGACGCCGGAGCCGACCACCACGCGGTGGCTGTTGGTGCCGATGCTGGGGCGCCACCTACACCTGTCGCCGGAGTGAGGAGATGAACGTGCGGTTGATCCGCAGCGCGGAGCTGGCGCCGACGGTGCCGTACGCGTACGCGGCCGTCGCGGGCGGGACCGTGTTCACCGCCGGTGCCTGTCCGCTCGACGCCGGCGGTGCTGTGGTCGGGGTCGGCGATCTCGCCGGGCAGGCCGAGCAGGTGATGGCGAACCTGGTTGTCGCGCTGCGCGCGGCCGGCGCGTCGTTGACCGACGTCGTCAAGACGACCGTCTATGTGGCGACGACGTCGCGCGCCGACCTCGTCGCCGCGTGGGACGTGGTGCACCGGTGGTTCGGCGAGCACGACGCACCGTCCACATTGGTCGGCGTCACCGTGCTCGGCTACCCGGATCAGCTCGTCGAGGTCGAGGCGGTCGCGGTCCTGCCTTAGCATCCCGCGCCAGAGGTTTGGTGCACTGCGAGGGTTTCTGACGCGGTCGCCTAGCTAGCTGCCGGCCGGCGCCGGGACGAAGCTCTGCTCGGCCAGCTGCAGGATCCGGCGGCTGTCCGCGGTGTTCCACTGGCTCTGCGGCGTCGACCAGTAGATTGCGTGCGCGCGGCTTGCGCTCACCCGGATGTTGCGGTCGAGGACGTGCGTGCTGCCGAGCATGAACTCCCAGTCAGCCGTGGTCCATCCCTCGTCCGGTCGGTAGTCCGGCACCCGGCGGATGCCGATCAGCTGGTAGTCCGGCTTCCCCTGGCGGAACTGCCGCTCGTAGTCGATCCAGTTCTGGTACGGATCGGGCAGCGCGTGATCCGACGTGTCGATGCGCAGGAACCGGCTGGAGGTCGGGTCGTCGAAGTCGACGAGAGTCTCCTTCGACCGGACCGGGCGCCAGCCGGCCGGGACGACGAGCGAGAAGCCGTCGATCGGATCGGTGTAGCGGGTGAAGCCGGCCGGCGCGGCCACGTCGGCGCCGGTCGGCGGCGCGTTGCCCGACGTGGTCGCGCGTGTGGTGGGCGCCGGTGTACGCGACGCCGTCGTGGCTGGTCGGCTCGTCGGTGCGCCGCTCGACGCCGTGGGAGCGGTGCGTCCGGTCGCCGGCGCCGTGGCGGCCGGCCCGCGCCCTTGGCCGGCCGGACCGCTGGCTTGGCCGGCCGGGCCGGCGGCTCCATTGCCCGGGTCCCTGCCCAGCACCGGCACGAGCGCGGCGGCTATTCCGGCCAGCACCAGCACCACCAACCCCGCCAGCAGCGCTGATCGCCGGCGCCGTCGCGGGTCGCGCGGCGGCGCGCCGGGAAGTGTCGGGGTGCGCCCTCGGCCGGAGCCGTCCCCTGCCGGAGCGTCCGCCGATCGTGCGGCGACCGAACCCGCTACCGCAGTCGAACCATCCATTCGACCGGCGGCCGCTTCCGTCATCCGTTCGGCGTCGGCCGCCGTGGACTCGGCACCGGTCCGGCCCTCGGCCGATGCGGGAACAGCCGAGCCCGCAACCGCCGCGGCGCCGGTCGGGCCGGCGGCTCGACCGTTGGCGGGTTCCGTGACGGTCGGCTCCACGGCGCCGGTCGGAACGTGGGCCCCGATGGACGGTTCCGTGCCGGTGCTGGCCGTATCGTCGGCCCGGCCGTCGGCGAGTTCGGTGCCGGCGGCGGCCCCTGTGTCGGCCGTACCGTCGGCGGGCTCGGCGCCCGCGGGTGCGGTGTCGGCGGGTTCGGTGCCGGCGGGTGCGGTGCCGGCGGCGGCCGCTGTGTCGGCCGTATCCTCGGCGGGTGCGGTTCCGGCGGCGGGTTCCCGGATGGCCCTGTCCGTGCCCGTGCTGGCCGCACCGTCGGCGGGCTTAGTAGCGGCGGCGGCGGCCGCTGCGACCGCCATACCGTCCGCAGGCTCCCGGATCGCCGGGTCCGTGCCAGTCCTGGCCGTATCGTCGGCCTGGCGGTCGCTGGGGCCGGTGACCACGGGGGCTGCGGCGTCCGCCGTACGGTCGGCGGGTTCGGTGACGGCGGCGGCCGCTGTGTCGGCCGTACCGTCGGCGGTGGCTGCCGTCGGTTCGCCGGCGACCGGCGTGGAGGGGGTCGTCCGGTCCGCTGCGCCGGGCGGCTCCGCGTCCGCGGCGCCGTCGGCGGGCCACGGCCGGGTCGGGCCCATCGGGATCACGACCGGCGGCTCGGCCGCCGGCTCTGGAGCCGATGGCGGCGGTCGGTCGTCGGAGGGATGGCGGGGAAGCGGCACGGTCCCGCCGGCCGGGCGCCCGCGCAGCACCCGCTGCAGCATCGACCGGGTCCGGTCGGCGTCCAACCGGTGCGCCGGGTCCTTGACCAGCAGCCCGTCGATCACCGGCCGCAGCGGCCCGGCCCGCTGCGGCGGGTCCGGTTCGTCCATCACCACGGCGGCCAGCGTCGGCAGCGGCCCGTTCCGCTCGAACGGCCGCCGCCCCTCGACCGCGTCGTACATCGTCGCGCCGAGCGACCAGAGGTCCGCCGCGAGCCCGCCGGTCCGGCCGCGGGCCCGTTCGGGTGCCAGGTAGTCGGGCGAGCCGACGATCAGGCCGGCCGACGTGAGGGTGTCGTCGCCGACGTGCCGGGCGATGCCGAAGTCGGTGAGCACGACCCGGCCCTGCGTCGTGACCAGAACGTTCGCCGGCTTGATGTCACGGTGCTCGACCCCGGCAGCGGCCGCCGTGACGATCGCGTCGAGCACCCGCAGCCCGATGCCGGCGACCCGGGCCGGGGGCAGCGGCCCGTCGGTCCGGATGATCTCGGCCAGCGACCGGGACGGCACCAGCTCCATGACGATCCACGGCCGGCCGTCCTGCTCGACCACGTCGAAGATCGTGACCACCGCGGGGTGCCGGAGCCGGGCCGCCACCTGCGCCTCCCGGATCGTCCGGCGGCGAAGCAACTGGCGCGCGTCGTCGTCGAGAGACGGTGGCAGCCGCACTTCCTTGACCGCGACCGGGCGGTCGAGCAGCAGGTCAAGGGCGCGCCAGACCGTACCCATGCCGCCGCTGGCGAGGGGCTCGACCAGGCGATACCGCCCGGACAGCACGAATCCGGCCCCGACCGCTGCGCTGTTCATCGGGGTTCCCTTACCCGGCCGGGCCGCAGTGCAACGGTGGTGCCGCGAAGTCGGTGCGGATCGTGGCCGCCCGCCGATCCGGCCGCGGCGGCGAGGCGGGGCAGCAACGGACGACCGTCCACGAGCGACCCGCGTGCAGCCGGACCGGTTCGGGATGGGATCATGGCCCACGTGAGTGCGCTTTCCGGACCGGTGCCAGGCGGGCTGCGCGTGGCCTTTGTCGTGCTGACCGTG